>Ga0326728_10018094_pt1 | contig 13973 bp, 15 predicted proteins | sample MB3enrmetagenome_FD_207602 | JGI IMG/M metagenome (GOLD analysis project Ga0326728, IMG submission 207602) | Lab enriched peat soil microbial communities from McLean, Ithaca, NY, United States - MB31MN | ecosystem: Environmental > Terrestrial > Soil > Wetlands > Peat | place: USA: New York... | reverse complement strand
TTCCACGTGCTCTACATTCCAGGGAGTTTCGATCCCCAGAATCCGACCATACAGTTCGCAGTCTCTCATCCCTGCATTGTCGCATGCACAAGGCTCACTTCCTTCCCACTAAAAACCCTGAATTCCCGGATTTATAAATCGTGTCAATGCCGATGGTTGAAGGGGCGAGGTGCCGCGCCGTCTCAAGCCCTTTCACTGTGCTGAGGTCATTGTCCCCGAACACAGTGAAAGCCAGCAGAGCATTTGTGAGATCCGAGTTTCCCAAGTACGCCCCGCTGAGGTCTGCCCCGCCAAGATTCGCACCACTCAGGTTCGCCTCGCGGAGGTCTGCCAGTCTGAGGTTCGCGTCGATGAGGCCAGCCCCATTGAGGCTCGCTCCCGTGAGGCGTGTCCCGTACAGGTTCGTTGCACTGAGGATCGCTCCGGCGAGGTTTGCCCCGCGGATGTCAGTCCCCATGAGATTTGGGAACATCCCCGAATTCTCCAACCTCCATTTGTTCCAAGCGTTGACCCCTTGCTTGAGGATCTTGAGGTGTTCCGGGTTGGCCATGGTTCGTACCTCGGCAGTGTCGGGTTGGAGGGGAATACTCGCATGGACGACGGCAATTGTAAATAGTGAAGGGTAAGTCATCAATTCTGGTTTCGCATCGGGATGCGCCACCGGCGAGGTTGTGATATGCTCTCCCGTAATGGACGGAAAGAACAGGCTCTATTTTGCCGATAACCTGAAGATCCTTCGCGACCACGTCGCGGACGCCAGCGTTGACCTGATTTACCTTGACCCGCCCTTCAACTCCAACGCCACGTACAACGTGCTCTTCAAGGAAGGACTTTGTATGCCGTGCAACATCCTGCTCCTCCTACCCATCCACCGGCGTACCTACACCCGTTACTACGCCGATCACGACAAATATGTTTCGGAGGAAAAGCGGAGGTTTGAGCGCGAATCTGGCCTCCAATATAAAGAAACTTCCGAGGACTTCCGCCGTGGATTTGAGGATCGACGTTTCTGGCCGCCGTGGCTCGTCAATGATGTAGTTGGTTTTCTTATGATTGGTCCAGATTGGGGGGATGAGGACGACGTCGTGGGAACGATCTTTCTGCGAAGAAAACACTTCCCCAGGACATCGCATGAGAGGGGCCAGGGCACTGTGATTGAGAACCAACAACTCTTGTACTATGGCCAGACGCAGCGTCAAACGGTTGAGCCCTTAGAGAGCGGATCTTACCTGAACGCTGTCGCTAGGATCATCAAAGAGACTAAGGCAAGTGTTCGTCGGCGTGTTAGGGGCGCTGAAATTTGGCTGCCGCCATTCAGCTTAGACTGTCTGGACCTTGCCAAAGCGCACGACCAGTTGAAGCAACGCACGAAACCCTCGTGACGGAGCGGCGCTTTAACCAACGCCGGCGCTCAGAAGGCCGGGGCTTTAAGTTTCAAATCTTCGCTACTCATGGGCTGGCAAACGCACACGCTTCTCAATCTGTTCCAGCCTTGCCCTTTGCGTCTCCCACCCGACAGCCGACAAGCAGCGGCGCCGCCCGCGCGGTGTGCCGTGGTCGAAGAGAACCAGCATTCGAAGCGGGTAGCCGCGGTCAGTGCTGTCCTGACCGTGAGCCTTTCTCACGCCGCCACCGTTGCCTTGTCCAAAGCAAAATTGTTGTAGCTCGACTACCGCCAATCTTCCGGCCGTTTCACTAACCCTTTCCGCACAGGGTTCAAGTGCATGTGGACGTTTGACACGCCCGCAGGTTACCAGCACGGCCCAACGCCTTCAAGGACCCATCGGGTGCGGGCACAATTGACCAGAGGTTTGGCATCGAGGAAGAACCCACGGTCAGGACTGCACTGACCGTGGCTACCCGCTCTCGCGGCGACGCCGTGGTCGAAGAGAGCCAGCAAGCGTGGCGCGGGCCTGCCTTGTAGGTCCGGCGGCTTGCAGCTTTCGAATCCTCGGGCTCGCATCGGCTGGCAAGGGCACGCACTCGATAGTCAGCCCGCACCGGCTCTCCCGTCGGTGGCGTGCATCACTGGCAGATCGCGTGGCGCGGCGCTGCGTTGGCTGACGGCGCACCCCAACCAGTTGGCACGTGCCTAAGCTGGAAGATTTCGGCTTGCTTCTATGTACTTCGGGAAAACCGCCTTGAACTTCTCAGCCTTTTCCTTAAGCCACTTGAAATAGTCGTCCCAATCCCCCTCATTCTCAATGTCGGCGTCCCGCGATAATTTAATCCTGCTCGCTTTCTTGCCGGGGAGGTCCATCCAGTCAAGTGCTTCTCCGAACTCCTTTTCGATCGCCTCCTTGTGGGTAACGAGCGCAAAAAAGAGCTTCTTCTCCCTCGGAATGTACAGTTCGCAGCCGAGCGCCTTGTCCTGCGTATTTATGGTTACGGACAAGTGCGCCATGGAGCTACCAATGGCCAAATTGTACCATTGCTGAGGCCGGGGGGTCTGAAGTCGAAGAGTTGTCGCCGTGTTTGCAACAAATTCCTTGAATCTGTTCCAAAACTGTAATTGCAGAAGCTTGGTGTCTGATGGTTGGCCTCCGCCGGTCGACGTCCTGACCGCCTTTGTCCAGTCGTTAGGCTTTGAAACGATCTGGAATTTCGGAGCAGCAAGAGAATCGCCGATTTTCCACAGTTCCATCTTGATCGCGAAAAAGCTCGTGTCCGCGTCTGTGTGCAAATTAAGCCAATCTACCGCCTGCTTGTGCTCGTCTCTTACGTCTTCCACTATCCAGATAATCGTCCTGGCTTGCAGCCCTGAGGCATAGGTAATCAGTTTCCCGAGATGATCGTGATTGGACGGCTCCAACTGATTCTCGATAATGACCTTGTTGCCGTCTTGGTCCTCAGCGAGGATATCCGCGTGAAAGCTGCCAACGCTGACTTCCGTCTGGGGTGACTCTATCTCGATCCCGATTTCGTCACTAAGCTCAGCGAGGTTCTCTTCCTGAGCCAGCCACTTGGTGAAGTCGAGGGCTTCATGCTTCCAGGCAGTCCTAAGGTCTACTCGTTGCAGTTTGCCCAAGCTCATATGTACCTCCGTCGCCGTGGCCTCAGAGAACCACCATTCTACGAGGCCAACACAGGCTTTGTCGACGCTGACGGGCCACGAATTCCAGCGCCGCGTGGACCTGTTCGCGGGTTACGAGCCACTCCTCGACAATTCGAGATTGGAGATCCGAGATTCAAGATTAGAAGCAAGCGTAGCGCGGACCTGCTTTTCAAGGTCCGCGGCCCTTCCAATCGGGCGGTGATGGGACGTCCATAGGTGCCGCACGTCGCGGCTCACGGTTGCAGCATCCGCAAAAAGCCGGAAGGCGTCACAATAGCCATCCCGCGAAAGGGATTTAGGCGCAAGAGATCGTTGTCACCCGTCACAATTGCCCCGGCCTGCGCCTCGACCGCGCATTCGAGGACAGCGTTGTCGTCGGGATCCACTGCGGCCTTCACTGCGATCTCGGGCACGACAACCCGAGCAGCGTTCCAAAGCGTCTGGCAGGCGCGCCCGACACGTTCCTCTGGCCAATGAAACTTGTCGCGCAGAACGCGTTCGAATTCTCGCTGTAACGGGGCCGAGGTGACCCAAACGAAATCGTTGCCGAGGGCCGCCTGCACCACCTTCTCCGGCAGGCCGCCAAAGAGAAGCGCTGACACCAGCACGTTGGAATCGATAACCGCCGTCACGCCGATACCTTCCGCCGCCGGCGCTCGCGGCGGAGCTGCTTAATCAGCGGGACGATCTCCTCCTCCCCAATCCCAAGCCGTTCCGCGGTTTCGCGTCCATATTGGCGAAGTTCGTCCCACGCCCTCTGGCGCTCGTAGGCGCGGAAGGCCTGGCGGAACAATTCGCTCATCGTGCTGCGATCGCTGCGCGCCCGGCGCTCCGCCTCCTTGAACATGGCCGGAGGAAGGCTTATTGAAACAACCCTGCTCGCTCTCATGGCTTCTCCACCCTGTGATAATGTGTCATACAAAGTATGCTTCATGAAGCCAAATCCGTCAACTCGGAAGCAGGCGTAGCGCGGACCTGGGCTACGTCGAACCGCTCCATCACTTCGTCAACCGTCATGCCGGCGTCGAGGTCCTGGAAGATGATCGACACCGGCCATGCGGCTCCGAACAGCCGCCACGTCAAAATGGCTCTCCGCCAAGGACAGTGCCCTGATTTGGCGAGCGTGTCAACGGCGGGCGTTCTGTAAAGTGCCTTGTTAGGCCTATTGTTTGATCAGCCGCTCATACTCGTCATGAGCGCCGATCCAGACCCAAATAAAGTCCCTCCCATCCTCCACGGCGAGGGCGCGGTGATTGATCCCGACCCTTACGGACCACAGTTCTCCGACCTTCTTGAAATGCAGCGAGGGATGGGCTGGGTTCTTTTTCAGGAGTTCGAACTTTTCTCGGGCCGTCCTCTGGACAGTTTGCGGTAGGCGCGCCAAGGACGTCCAGAAACGGGCGGTGGTGCGATGCATTTATTTTAGAGGTCCTTGAGAGTGCCCTGGGCCTTCTCCGCGCGAGCCTCGCGCACCAAAAAATCGAGCCTTCCGGCTTCAGAGTCGGCTTCGATCTGCTTGTCCCAGCTCTGCCATTCCTTTTCTGACAACCACCGGAAAAGCTCAGCGAAGTCCTCGCTGGGAAGTCTCTCGATATCCGCCTTAAGTTCATCGAGCTTGGCCATCGTGTTTCCCTTCCTCGCCCTTCTTTACACCTCGATCTTACGCTCGTTTCCCCAGGCTGTCACGGTCTCTAACAAAAGGGGCGCGCCGGGCGCGGGCGGGCAGCCGAGCGGGTTACGCTCAGCCGCGAGCGGGGCGAACGGGCTTGGGCTTCTTGGCCTGGCGCTGGGCGCGTTTCGTCGGCTGCACCGCCTTGTCAGGCTGAATGTCTAAAGGAATGCTCGTCCGGGCAAGCTGCAAGAGCAGGCGTAAGACTTGATTGACCGACGCTGAATCGGTGAACGCTTTGGCCACATCGGGATCGAGAAACACGACGTTCGTGCCGGCGCGGTAAGCCTCATAATGCTTCCCGCGAACCCCGTGCGAGAAGTCGTACTCGGGTCGCATTTCGTCGTTATCGCTTCGGTGAACGTGTTGATCCATACTGTCTCCGTTCTCTGGAGTCGCTTCACGGGCATTGATGATATGCGTTCGTCCTTGGCGTTCAGTGTATGCCACCACGAGCAGGCGCCCGGTTGCTGCGAGGCCCATACTGAGAAACCGGAATTCACCCTCCGAGTGGTCGGGATCGGCAATCGCAAGCTCCAGCGGGTCGTCGAACACCGTCATCGCTTCGGAAAACGTGACGCCGTGCTTCGCCGCGTCTGACGCTGCTTTCTGGGCATCCCATTCAAATTCCATGTGTCGATTCGAAAGCCGCCGCCATCTCAATCCTTAGTGTACCGCAACCGCGACCCGGACGCTCTATACTGCTATTTCCGAGATTCTTTGCGGGTGGCGAAGAATCTCTCCGAACATGGCGTGACTCATGGCGACTCGAATTGCCGATTTACGATTGGTCCTGAGCGAAGCGAAGGATTGCCGATTCACCGGGAACGAAGACGATCCCGCTCTTCAATCAGCAATCGGCAATCAGCAATCGGCAATTCGGCCCACCCTTTGGTTGCGGCTAACGGCTGCTCTATGGATGCCGCGCTTACCGTCGGAGCTTCGGCCTTGGCAGCATCCGAGCCGGGCGGTGGTGCGGTGCATTCACACTGCCTTGAGAGCCCGTTTGGTCTTCTCCTCGCGTGCCTCAAGAACGCCGCAGACTTCAAGAACAAGTCTGCGCTACCGGCTTTCGCCTTTTCTTCCCCTTGACAAATATTCCGCCCTGTATTAGACTAGTATGTAGCATTGAGTATCTGGCCCGGTCTTTGCGGACGGGCGAAGGGTGGGAGGTTTTTCTTGTGTTGCTGCGCAAGTACCCGTCCGGATGTCGGCGTTCCTGGCGGCGAACCGCCGCGATGCCAGGAAGGTGCGGGCCTATGCACGCCGGAAGGCAAGGCTCGGTCGGCGCTGTAGCTTAGAATGAGTGAATCAGGAGCAAGGGTAGGCCTGCTTCTCAAGGTCTGCCGCTCGTCTCGGTTCGCCGGAGGAAGAGCCGCGGACCTTGGACAACAGGTCCGCGCTACCTTTGCTGTTTTTGGGGGAACAAAGCCGAGAACATGTTGAAAACAAAGGATCAGCTCGAGGAACAAAGCCAAAACAAACCCATTTCGGATAGGCTCGATCCTGGCTGGAAAAATGACCCGAGTAGGCAGCCTCCGGGCAGGTTGTGGACCAGCAAGGGGGCGCAGACCTGCTTCTCAAGGTCTGCCGCTCGTCTCGGTTCGCCGGAGGAAGAGCCGCGGACCTTGGACAACAGGTCCGCGCTACCTTTGCTACCTTTGCTGTTTTTGGGGGAACAAAGCCGAGAACATGTTGAAAACAAAGGATCAGCTCGAGGAACAAAGCCAAAACAAACCCATTTCGGATCGGCTCGATCCGAGCTGGAAAAGTGACCCGAGCCGGCAGCCTCGGGCACGGTTGTGGACCAGCAAGAGTAGACCTACTTCTCGAGACAGCTTTTTCGAAAAAGTTGTCAACTCCCGTGGTGCTTGTCAAGATGTATCGGGCGGAGTCGGCTGAGGGGACGGAGGATCTGAGGGTGGTGAAGGAGAAGATCGGGACGGCTGTTGGGGGGGCTAATGATCTCGCTTTGAAGCGGTCCCTGGTGTGGGTTAGAATCAGGTGGGGAAGGAAGGAGAGGCGCGACGGATCGAGCCAGTCAGAAGACTAGCTGGCTAGCCCGTTTCTTTGCATCCGGTCCAGGATGCCGGCAGTTGGTGCGGTACGGTTTGCTGCAGCGGCGGTCTATGACCGCCGTCCGAAGTCGCTGGTTCGTCAGCATCTCCGGCGGTCATAGACCGCCGCTACAGCAAACTGGTTGGGATTTCGAAGGGTTCAACTTTGACCGATGTTCCGGCTCTCGCGTACTCAGCTTCTCGGGTGTCTCCTGCTGCTGGCAATCGTCTTGAGCCTGTTGCTGGCCCGCTACCTGCGCGTGCTATGGTGGAGTCGCTAGAGAAAGACCGAGGGTTGGCGGGGCACGGGCCCAGCGAGGCGACCGCGCCGTGGGCGGAACCTGCGGCGGTGTCGTCCCGTCTTGCGGGATCATCTGCCCCGTCGGCGGCGCGCATGCTGGTGATTGTCGGACCGACGGCGGCCGGGAAGTCGGCGCTGGCGATTGAACTCGCTCGCCGCTTTGACGGTGAAGTGATCAACTACGACTCGGTGCAGGTGTATCGAGGCTTCGATGTGGGCTCCGGAAAAGTGTCGCCCGCCGAGCGGCAAGGGATTTCTCATCATTTGCTTGACGTTGTCGAGGCCGGACAGGTTTTCACCGCCGGGGATTACCGCCGCGAGGCGATCGCCACTCTTGGTCTGCTGGGCACGTGCGGGAAGCTGCCGGTCCTGGTGGGCGGGACGGGGCTCTACCTGCGAGCGCTGCTGCAGGGGCTGTTTGAAGGGCCGCGGCGCTCGGAGGAGTTGCGGTCGCGGCTTCGCGGTCTTGTCAATCGCCGGGGGCGTGCCTTTTTGCATCGAATGCTCCGGCGACTCGACCCGGCAAGCGCGGAGCGCATCCATCCGAACGACACCCAGAAGGTGCTGCGCGCGGTTGAGGTTTGCCTGGTGGCAAGAGAGCCGCTGTCGCGGCTGCTCGTCCGGGACCGCAGCGCCCATATGGGCCACACGGGACTACAGGGATTTCGTATCATCAAGGTTGGGCTCGATCCGGATCGCGCCGAGCTCTATCGCCGCATCAACACGCGGGTGGAGCGGATGTTTGCGCAAGGCCTGGTGGACGAAGCCCGCGCTGCCCTGGCCCGTGCAACCTCTGAAGGCACCGCCGCGGAGTCGCGAGGCATTAAGCCGCTTGGGGCGCTGGGCTACCGCGAGGCTTACGCGTTCCTGCGGGGAGAGATCACAATGGAAACCGCCGTCCTTGAGACCCAGACGGCGACCCGTCGGTATGCCAAACGCCAGATGACCTGGTTCCGGCATGAAGCGGGCGTCACGTGGTTTCGGGGCTTCGGCGATGATCCCGAGGTGCAACGCCAGATTATCGACTGGCTGCGTCGAGAGGAGTAGCGTATTCTCGATTTCTCATTTTCCTCGGTTCTCAGTTTTCAGTTCTCAGTCTTCAGTTCACTCAAGACTGATCACTGAGAACTGAGAACTGAGCACTCAATGAATGAGGACCAGCCCATGGAGAAGCAGGCGCAAAGCATTCAAGACGGCTTCTTGAACGCCGCACGCAAGGAAAAGACGGTGGTCACGGTTCTTCTTGTGAACGGCGCCAAGCTCGTTGGCCGCATTCGGAGTTTCGACAAGTATTGCGTGATCCTCGAGAGCGATCGTCAGGACCAACTGATCTTCAAGCACGCCATCTCGATGTTGACGTTGCCGCGCCACGCTGCGGTGACGGCCCCGGCAACAGGGGCGACGCTAACGGAGGGCTAACGCCATTCGCCGCGAAGAGGTCAGAGAAAAGGCTTACCTGGCAGGTTGGGTCTCGACGCACCGCGCCAGGAAGGACGCCGTCGACTCCGCTGAAACCCTGGAGGAAGATCCCCTCCAGGAGCTGCGCGAGTTGACAACGAGCGCGGGAGCCGCGATAGTGGGCGCGGCGCTGCAGCGTTCGCCCGAGCCGGACCCGGCGACGCTGGTGGGGCGCGGCAAGGCAGAGGAGATCCGGCTGGGAGCGCGTGCCGCTGGCGCCGCCGTGGTCATTTTTGATCACGACCTCACGCCCACCCAACTCCGCAACCTCGAACAGGCGCTTGACCTCAAGGTGCTTGACCGCACCCAGCTCATTCTGGACATTTTTGCCCGGCGCGCCTTGAGCCGGGAAGGACAGTTGCAGGTGGAACTGGCGCAGTTGAACTACCTGCTGCCGCGCCTGGCGGGGCGGGGTACCATGCTCTCGCGGCTGGGTGGCGGCATCGGCACGCGCGGGCCCGGCGAGCAGCAACTCGAGTTCGATCGCCGCCGGATTCGCGCCCGCATCCGAAAGTTGACGGAAGCCATTGAACGCGTCCGCTCCCAGCGCTCCCTCCACCGCGCCCGCCGCCGCGAGCAGCACTTTCTCACCGTCGCCTTGGTGGGGTACACCAACGCGGGCAAGTCGACCCTCTTTAACGTTCTGACCAGCGCCGGCGTCGCCACTTCGTCGCGCCTTTTCGCAACCCTCGATCCCACGGTGAGGTTGCTGCGGTTGGAGTCGCGGCGGTCCGTGCTGCTTTCGGACACGGTTGGGTTCATTCGCAAGCTGCCGCCGCATCTTGTCGCGGCGTTTCGCGCCACACTGGAAGAGCTGGAAGAGGCCAGCCTCTTGCTCCACGTCACGGACGCTTCGCATCCGGAGCGAGAGCAACACGACGCCGCCGTCGAGAGTCTGCTCGAAGAGCTGGGACTCGCGTCCGCGCTGCGCTTGCACGTCTGGAACAAAATCGACCTCATGGACGCGGCGGAAGTCAAGCGGCTCCTGACGGGCCCGGCCGACGTCGCCGTTTCGGCGCGCACCGGCGAAGGTCTCGAGACACTCCTCGGCCGCATCGATGAATCACTCGAGGGCGGGCCGCTGGTCGAAGCCGAGTTCGATTTTCCTTGCGCCGACGGCGCGAGCCTCGCGCTGGTTCATCGCTTTGGCCACGTGCTTTCGACGCGCGTGGAGGAGAATCGCATTCGGGTGCGCGCGCGAGTGACGGAATGGATACGAGAACGCCTGCACGGCGTCGTGGCGACCGGAGAGGCGTCCTTGCGTCGCTAAGCCGCTCGCTTCTTAATGGCTTACAGCCTGTGGAAAATCTTGTGGAAAACCCTGCTTTGTGGCGAGGGGTCTCACCCAAGCAAAAACCGCCAGGAATGCGGGTCCTAACCAAGTCCATGGCGGTAAGTCATTTATTGCAAAGGCTTTATACTTTTTGGCACCGTTACGCGCTTGTTACGGGATTGTTAACAGCGGACCGGCTAGGTGCCGTAAAGCCCCGCGAAGTTTTGCACAATGGTGGGGCAAGGGTTCCTAGCCTGGAGCGCCGCAGACCGGCGCATGAAATCGCGGCGATTTGATCATAGCCTCTCGACATAGTTATGGGCGAAACGGGAAAGACCGCTGGCGGGCGGGCCTCGAAGGGCCGGCTGCCGCAGTGTCGGGGTGGCGGGCCGCCGAAACAACCTCCGTGGCGTCGGCGCTTCGAAACGATCATCCCGCGGTGTGGCGCAGGGGGGTCGCGTTGACACCACCCAGAGCCTTCGCTATAGTGACCAAGGGGTGCCGGAGAGTCTTGGCTGGACCTGCCGGCTGCTGCGTCCTTTCGTCATGGCTTCCCCGCATGTGAACCGAAAGGCCCATGAACCTGCCCATCTCACTTACGCTGCTGCGCATCTTCTTTGTGCCGCTGCTCGTGGTTCTGCTGCTGACCAAGGGAAGGACAATGGACTTGTGGGCTGTCGGGGTCTTCCTGGCAGCCGCAGTCACGGACCTGCTCGACGGCTACTTCGCGCGCAAGCACCGCCAGATTACAACCCTCGGTATCCTGCTCGACCCCATCGCCGACAAGCTTCTCACCTCAGGAGCTTTCATTTCTCTGGTGGAGCTCCACTTGGTCCCGGCCTGGATGGTGGTGATTATCGTCGGCCGGGAGTTTGCCGTTTCCGGGCTGCGCGCGATCGCCTCGGCGGAAGGATTCATCCTGCAGGCGTCCGAGCTGGGCAAGACGAAGATGGTGCTTCAAGTTATCGCCATCACCGTGATCGTGCTGGAGGGCCGCGTCCCGGAGGTCGCCCATCAGCTCCTGGGGATCACGCTCACGGGCCAGTGGCTCTACATCACAACGCGGCTGCCCGGGTACGTCCTCCTATGGATGGTCATGCTTTTCGCCATCGCTTCGGCCGTCCAGTACTTCTGGAGCTTCTGGAATAAGCTGGACGTGCGCCTCAAGCGCCCCGCCCGGCGGCTGGTGGTTCCGCGGGCCGGAGAAGAAGAAGAACTGCCGGCCGAGCGGGAGGAAAAGGATGTTGCCGCTCAATGAGTCGGAGCAGCGGCGATTGCTGCACCTGGCCCGGGAGGCCCTTGAGGAAGCGGTGCGTCATCATGCTCTGCGGGAGCCGATGCCTCGAAGGGAGGATTTTCACGGGGCGCTCGGCGAGCGCTACGGCGCGTTCGTTACGTTGCGCAAGGAACATCGCTTGCGCGGCTGCGTCGGTTCCGTAGAGCCTCCGACGCCCCTGTGTCAGACCGTGCGCGAGTGCGCGCTCGCCGCCGCGTTGCGCGATTTCCGTTTCGAACCGGTGCGCCCTGAGGAATTGCCCGCCCTCACGGTTGAGGTTTCCGTGCTCTCCGCGCTTGCCGACATCCAGATCGACCAGATTGAGGTAGGCGTGCACGGCTTGCTCATCTCGCACCAAGGCCGGCGCGGGCTGCTGCTGCCCCAGGTGCCGGTCGAGTGGAATTGGGACCGCGAGCGCTTCCTGGAGGAAACCGCCGACAAGGCCGGTCTGCCGCGGGACGCTTGGCGGCGCGGTGCGAGAATCCAGGCGTTCACGACACAGGTTTTCGCTGAGAGTTTCGACGCCCCCCGCTTCAACGGGCGGCTTGCCTGACCTTCGTTATCCGCCTCACGCTTGCCTGTTTGACGGAGATGGAACCGGCCCCGAGTTGCCGAGTCTCAGCCCGGACTTCTCACCACGAAGGGTCAGGGATTGATCCGTTGCGCCATTGATCCATTGAGTCACTGACGAAGAGAATGGCGGTCTTCAATGGCTCAATCAACCAATGAATCAATGGATCAATTCCCTGACTGGCTTCGTGGCGAGAAATCCGGGTTAGCCTGGCTGGACTCGATGCGGCGGCGTTGATTGCGAAGTGGCGGGTTTGGCCGGCCTTCCAGGCTACTCGAGCTGGATTTCGTCGCCGATGGAGATTTCCCGAGCGCTCGCCACCACCACGGCGATCGCCGACTTCTTTTCGACCGAGAGGATCACCATTGCGCCCACCGTTTCCTGCGGCAGGCGAGGGAGGCCAAAGACACTCTGGTAAGAGTCAAGGGGCGCCTCGCGGTCGGTTCGCACGATACGGTAGACTTGGCCGCGCCGCACCCCGTCCTGCGAGCCGCGATTGACATAGGCAAGGTCGCCTTGCCCAAGGTAAGCGTCGTTGCGCGGGCTGCCTGTGATGGCCCCTCGCAGCTTCTCGTCGTGGAGAGAAGCGAAGCGGTCAAAACGAATGCTGGCATCGTAATCGGGGATCGTGCGGGGCTGGTAAGGCAGAGCGATATCCCCGCGTGTGACGGGGCCACAAGCGAACGTGATCTGGGCGACCGCGCCCTCGGGGGTGACTTTGATCACCCGACCGCGCCCGACATCATCGTAGGGGTGACCGCTCTTGCGAATCTGCTCGCGCTGGCCTGGCACCCACGACACGGTAGGCACGATGCTCTCTCTGATGTCCGTCCAACGCAGGAGGTAAGGGAGCGCGGCGACGCGTTCTGCGTGCACCAACCGGAACTCAGCCCCTTCCGCCATTGCCCCGACCTTCCCACGCAGGTAAACGTAGTCGCCGGTGGCGAACTGGCGCAACTTCTCACGGAAATCGTTGTCAGCTCCGTCGAGGACGTAGACCTCCTTGGGCAACGGCTCGGCAGAAATGAACCCTGAACATTCGGCTTGCGTGGGAATGGACACCGGGGCCGGCTTGCGCCCCTGGGCCATCGCGCCGAGCGCGGTGGCCAGGAAAAGCACGATCGCTACTAGGCTGAGAGGCTTGCGTCCCATTCTTTCCCCCTTTGCAGGCTGGCGCCTTCCGTTCTTCGGCAACCTCACACGCCTTATTTTACTACAGTGCTACTACCAAGTCGCGAATAAAAACCACCTGTTGCCTGCTGCTCTCTGGAGTTTTCGCTTGAATATTTCTCGACCGCCTTCTAGAATAAGAGTCGAACGAACGTTCGATTGAAGCAGGGCCCTTGGGCATGAATCGCAATACGAGGCATTTTGACCAGAAGCTGGAGGGAATCCTGCGCCAGGCGGCGGCGGTTTTTCGGGCCCGCGGGTACCACCAGGCTTCGATGCGCGACATCGCGCGCGCGACGGGCGTGAGCCTCGCCGGCCTCTATTACTATTCCCCGAGCAAAAAGCAACTGCTCTATCTGATCCAGCGTCACGCCTTCAAGGAGCTTCTCGCCACCGCCCGCGCGGCCCTCGAGCCTCTCGATGACCCGGAGGAGCGCCTTCGGACCTTTGTTCGCCTCCACCTGCAGTTTTTCCTCGAGCATCCCAACGAGATGAGGGTCTTGACGCACGAAGAGGAATCGCTCGAGGACGAGCTCCGCCGGGAAATGAAGGCCATTAAGAGGGCTTATTACCGGCTTTGCTACGACCAGGTGGAGGGTCTCAGGCAGGCCTACCAGCTTGCGGGCCTGAACACGCGTCTTGCGGTGCTCTCTCTCTTCGGGATGATGAACTGGATTTATACTTGGTATAACCCCAAGGTAGACCCCGACTCCGGGGCCATGGCGCAGCATATGGCGGAGATTTTCTTGAAGGGGATTGCGGGGCGCCGGGCGCATCGCGTGGAGCGAGCCGACACCGTCAGGCTGGCGGGCGCGTGAACGGTTCACGGAACGGGGAATGAGGGGCTGGCGACGAGATTTTCGATTTTGGATTGAAGACCAAAAACCGCCGCAGCCGTTTTTAATCCAAAGGGGGGTATCCACTTAGCCCCACCTGACGCTACGACGTTCGGGTGCGCGCTGGACGCAAGGCACCCGAGCTAGCCACCCTTGAGGTGTTGAGCTTCGATGCGTAGCGGCAACCCCTTGTTCGTCCGGGTCATGCGGCGAGCAGTGCCCCTGCCGCTAAACACAACAGGCGCAGAGGTCACGTGTTCGGTCGATCGGACCCTGCATCGGTGGGGCTAAGTGGATACCCCCCTTT
>Ga0326728_10018092_pt1 | contig 13973 bp, 14 predicted proteins | sample MB3enrmetagenome_FD_207602 | JGI IMG/M metagenome (GOLD analysis project Ga0326728, IMG submission 207602) | Lab enriched peat soil microbial communities from McLean, Ithaca, NY, United States - MB31MN | ecosystem: Environmental > Terrestrial > Soil > Wetlands > Peat | place: USA: New York... | reverse complement strand
GCATAGGCCCGGTAGGACTGCTCCTGTGCCGGTGTCATCCTAAAGGAGGTCCGGAGCATCTCCGAGGTCGGGAGGTAAAAGACAAGGCTTCGCTGGTGGCCGAGCGAGACGGCATAGAGGATCACGGAGAGCCGGTTGGCGATGATCTTTGCCGCACGGTCACCGTCCCGGATCTGGAAGGTCACCATGCCGGAGAAGTTTGTCAGCTGCCGCCGTGCAAGTTCATGCTGGGGGTGCGAGGGGAGGCCGGGATAGATAACCCGGATCACCTTCGGGTGCGATTCGAGGAACCGGGCGACGGCAAGGGCTCCCTCCTCGTGGGCTTTCATCCGGAGCGGGAGGGTTGTTGCGCCCCGCTGGATGAGCCACGCGTTGAACGGGCTTAGGATCCCGCCGGTCCGGATGGCGACGTCTTTTTTTATCCATGCCATGTCCTGAGCCGTGCCAAGGATGACCCCGCCGATCGCGTCCCCGTGGCCGCAGATATACTTGGTGAGGGAGTGGATCACGAAATCAGCACCGAGCCGGATCGGCTGGATCCCGATGGGGGAGGAAAAGGTGGCATCCACGGCAAACCGGGCCCCGTGGTCGTGGGCGATTTGGCTGACGGCCTCAATATCGGTGAGGCGGAGGATGGGGTTGGCCGGCGATTCGGCGTAGACGAGTTTCGTATTGGGCCGGATCGCGTCTGCTACATTCTGCGGGTCAGACATATCGACCTTGGTCACCGCGATACCGAGCCGGGGGATGAGTTCGTTCGTCATCTCGGCCGTTGCCGCATAGGAGACATCGCTGATGACGAGATGGTCGCCGGCTTTTAAGGTGTAGAGGAAGAGTGCCGTGACAGCGGCCATCCCGCTCCCGAACGCGATGGCTGCTTCCGACCCTTCGAGTGCGGCAAGCTTGTGCTCCAGCTGGTCGACCGTGGGGTTCTTCCACCGGGTATAGAGGTACGGGGTTGCATCCCCGAAGTCTTCTGCCGAAAACGAGGTGCCGGCATCGGCGATAAAGGCAGTCGACATGACTATCGAGGGGGCCGCAGCGCCGGTGACCGGGTCCGGGGACTCCCCGGCGTGGATAGCGGTAGTGCGGATCCCCCGCACGGGCTGGTGGTTTTCAGTCATGGTATCGCACCGGTCCCGCCGGGCCGGGAACCGGGACGACGGGATTCAGATGGTTATCCGGTCAGATAGGAGAGATTTGGGGATATTCCTGGGGCACGGGGCAATTCTTGCCGCATCCAAAACGACCTTGGTGCTCTTATCTCCATTACCGCCGTGGACAACCCGGGCCGCCTCGGTTGTCAGGTACCAGCCGGTCTGCCTGCCCTGGTACCGGGGGGTCACGATCCCGTCGTGCATGAACCGCTGCAGGTACCACCGCACGGTCGGGGGGGTGACAGCGAGCCGCCCGGCTATTCCTGCCCGGGTAATGCCCGGTTCCGTATCGATCAGGGTGAGGACCGCCCCTGCGGTCGGGTTACGGGAGTGGGCGAGGATCTGGCGCTCCAGGGGGCTGTATCTCCCGTGGTTTTCAAAATAGCGCACGACTCCGCGATCCCGCAGCACGATCACCCTGCCGCATGCATCCAGCTGGTCGAGGTGATACCGCAGGGTCTCGCGATTCAATCCCAGTTCCGATGCGATACCTGCCAGATCGATGCCGGGCTGGGTGACAATCACCGTATAGACTGCAGCCCGTTCCGGATGATCGAGGACATTCTTCGGGTAAATCCTCCGGATACCGGAGACCCGGCCGGTAGTTGAGGATGTACCAGAGAAAAACGGATCGGCTGATCCGCTGCAGGGGGAGGACTCCGGTCCCCCGGCTGTACGCGGGAGAGGGACTGCTCGGGGTGCGGATGCCGATGCCTGCTGGGATGCCTGGCAGTTGCAGCCGGGAGACTGTCCTTCATTCTGCCCTGACCCGCCGTGCATCGGCATCATGGTTGAACCTGCCGGTACGCCGTATGCCGCAGCGGGAGATGCTGCGACGGCAAACATCAGGAGTATGACAGCCCATGCACGTATGCGGATCATAATCAGGTACTCTTCACAATTGTTACTACATAATCCTTGGTCTCGTGGCAGGAGATGACAGATTTCGTTTTCCGGACAAAGAATGAGGAATCATTCTCCACTTCCACATCGGACACCTCGTCATCTCCGGAAGATCAGCATGTCGGATGCTTACTTCCCGGAAACAACTGCACTGATATGGCCGGCATGCATCATCAGTAAAACCACACCCACGACAACAGCAATGGCGAGCATTGTTCGTTTTTCCATAGTAATTCCTCATGCATCCGGCCGGATCGCGTTCAGCGGCTCCGTGCCGGGCCTTTTTTAGCAGATTATCAGCAGCACCCGCCTTTTCCTGTTGCTACGGCAGGAGCCTGGGACTGCACCGGCACGGCTCCCGAGTTGTCCTCGACAATGAGCCTGCCATTCCCCATGCCCATGTTGCAGTGGATGGGGAAAGTGCCGGCGGTGTCTGCGGTGAACTCGATCACGTTGTCGCCGGACCGGATGTATTTACTGATCCCGTACCCGTCAATATTGACCGTGCTCATGCATCCGACAAGGGTGTTCGTGTCGCCTTCGATCCGCACCTTAGTCCCCTGCTTTACCCGGATCTCTGCCGGGGTGTACTGGTACCCGCTGAAGCCCAGCGTAAATGTCTGGGTCGTCCCGTTTCCTGCGGCGGGAGCGGATCCTGACTGAGGTGGAGATCCTGATCCTGCCGCCTGTGCTTTCAGCGCGTTCCCGACCCCGGCGCTCGCCGGGCTGAGAACGAGTATCGCCACGACCGACACTATAATCACCACAAGGGCTGCTGTCATCGTTTTATCCATAATTTCAACCTCCTTTATCCAATCCGGCACTCATTCACTGCGGAATGTTCATGCCGAGCGCGAAGTACGCCACCGTACCGATCACCATGACCGCAACGGTAAACGCAATCGCCCCTTTGTTCTCCCGAATCCATTCACTGACCTTCATGTGAGTCTCCTAGAGCCTCGCCCACCGGAGCGTGAGCGCGTTGGTCACCACCGATACACTCGACATCGCCATCGCGCCTCCTGCGATGATGGGCGACAGGAGGATCCCGAACGCCGGGTAGAGCACGCCCGCCGCTACCGGGATCCCGATGACGTTGTAGATCAGCGCCCAGACCATGTTCTGCCTGATCTTGCTGATCGTCTTTCTGCCCAGTCGGATTGCCCGCGCCACATCCTGCGGATCCGACCGCATCAGGACAACCGTACCGGCCTCCATCGCCACGTCAGTACCTGAGCCCATCGCGATGCCGATGTCGGCCTGGGCCAGGGCTGGGGCGTCGTTGATGCCGTCCCCGACCATCACGACCTTCCACCCGGACTCCTGAAGTTTTTTGACGTACGCGGCCTTGTCCTGCGGCAGCACCTCGGCAAAGACATTTGTGATGCCGGCAGTCTTTGCAATAGACTTTGCCGTCCGCTCGTTATCCCCGGTGATCATCCAGGTCTCGATCCCGAGGCTTTTAAGGTCCGATATGGCCTGTGCACTGGTTGGTTTTATCGTGTCGGCCACGGCGATGATCGCACACGGGGCACCATCCACCTTCAGTACCATCGCGGTTTTGCCCTCACCCTGAAGGCGTTCTATCCCGGCAGCAGTATTCGCGTCCAGCGAATCCTTCTCCGGTTTCCCGAGATATACGGATCTCCCGCCCACCATTGCCGAGACACCAGAGCCCGGGATTGCCTCAAAGTCCGTGACTTCCCCGTGTGTGGCGTTCTCTGCCTTTGCAAATTCGACGATCGCTTCGGCAAGGGGATGCTCAGAATTCCGCTCCACGGCATACGCGTACCCGATGAGGAGCCCGCGATCTGCCTCCGGTCTGGCAGGAATGAAATCCGTTACCTTCGGTCTGCCTTCCGTAATCGTCCCGGTCTTGTCGAAGACCACGGCATTGATCGTATGCATCGTCTCGAGGCTCTCGGCGCTTTTTATCAGGATCCCCCGCTGGGCCCCGATCCCCGTCCCGACCATGATCGCGGTCGGTGTTGCAAGGCCGAGCGAGCACGGGCAGGCAACAACGAGTACCGCAACGGCGACCATCAAGGAGAATGAGAACGACTGGCCAAGCACGAAGGACCAGACCAGGAATGTCGCCAGGGCAAGGCAGATGACGACCGGCACGAAGATGCCGCTCACCTTGTCGGCGAACCGCTGGATATCTGCCTTGCTCCCCTGAGCATCCTCAACGAGACGGACGATCTGGGAGAGGACGGTGTCACCCCCGACCTTGGTCGCCTCGAAGCGGATCACGCCATGCTTGTTGATCGTGCCGCCGATAACACCGGATCCTTTCGATTTCTCTACCGGGATGCTCTCGCCGGTGATCATGCTTTCGTCAACAGCAGAGCCACCCTCGGTGACCGTACCGTCCACCGGGATCTTCTCACCGGGCTTCACGAGCACGATCTCACCAACGTTCACGTCGCCAATCGGGATCTCGATCTCGCGTCCTTCACGGATGACGGTCGCCACCTTCGGGGTAAGACCCATCAGTTTCCGGATCGCCTCGCTCGTTCGTCCTTTTGCAATGGCTTCAAGGTACTTCCCGAGGATGACGAGCGTGATCAGGACTGCCGCGGTCTCGAAGTACTGCTCCTGAACGAGGCCGAGTATCGCCGCGACGCTGTAGCCGTAGGCTGCGCTCGTACCAACCGCGATCAGAGTATCCATGCTCGCGGTCCGGTTCTTCAGGGCACTCCATGCCCCGAGGTAAAAACTCTTTCCCGCGATAAACTGGACCGGGGTGGCGAGCAGGAAGAGGATGAGCATACGGTACGGCAGGTCCATGAAGACCATCCCCACCAAGAGCGCCGGTATGGCAAAGATCGCGCTGAACACGAGGAAAAACTTCAGGCTTACGATCTCCATCTCCCGTACAAGGCGCTCGCTGTCAGGGTCGGTGCCGATCTTTGACGGGTACCCTTTCGACGTGATGAGGGCCACGAGTTTCTGTTCGTCGATCTGCGATTCGTCGTACTCCACACGGGCTTTCCGCGAGGCGTAGTTCACATTGACTGCTACCACGCCGGGCGTCTTTTTGAGCGCCTTGGTGATGAGGTTCGAGCAGGATGCGCAGTGCATCCCCTCGACATTGATCTCGACTTTTTTTACCATGTCAGAACCCTCCAAGGACGGTTCCCGCTTTCGGCCCGTAGATGAAGACCACAGTCAGGGCGAGGTCGATTGCCAGTGCGAGAACAATAAAACTGTTCCCGTCAAATTTCACCATCTCCGGCGTCATGTTCCCGTGCTCCTTGTACAGCATGTAGCTGAACGCAACGAGAATGACCGCCTCAATACCAGTGAGGATGAAGAGGAACGGGACCAGGTGATCGAAGACCATCATAACGGAGAGCATCGCCCCCATCGTGCCGGCCATCAGGCCGCCCATGATCCCTTCCATGATACCCATCACGCCACAATACCGGCCCGTAAAATATCCAAAGCCGATACCTATCGCCATACCGACCAGACTCCCGACAAACATCCCGTTGGTTGCACCGGCAAATGCACCGATCAGAAAGCCTCCCGCCATACCAAACGTCATCCCGGTCATCATCCCGCACATGCAGGAGATGCTCTTCCGGAACGCATACGCGTGGCAGTACGCAAAGAGGAGCGCCACCACGGAGACCGCAGTGAGGATGGTGACACTCCAGTACGCGGCGAGGAAGCCGGGGATCCGGCTGAACACGAACATGGAGAGCAGTGCCTGCACGGCAAGGACGAGGAGGAGAGCGTCGATGGAGTATTTCACCAGCAGGTTCTCGGTCTCAAAACCATTCTCACCGGTATACACTGACTTTATAAAATCAAGCCCGCGACGGAGGGATCCGGCCTCGAACCCTTCATGTGCCTCCTCACCAGGGAGGAGGGTCTGATACCCTTTTTTCAGGAGTGCCCCGCGGATCTCCCCGAGCAGTTCGCCGGAACTGCAGGCAATGACGATCCGGTTGTTTACCGTATCGAATTTTCTGATGCAGGCACCGTCGAATTTCTGTACAGTGCGCTCGATAATTTTTCCGCAGGAGTCGCAGTGCATGCCATACAGCGTGAGTTCTGCTTCGGTGAGGGTAGTATTCGCTTCCCGGCCAGCGGATACCTCCGAGGTATCTGCTCCTAGTGTAATCCGGTCGGTTTTTGCCTTCTTTTCAGGTGCGGCCGGGGTACGGCGGGGTTCTTGTCTTTCTGGTGTATCGTTTGTATCGTCCATGGTGTCCTGCCTGAATATACCTCGATATGATTTCAGACTGAGAAACCCTCGCCCCGGATCGCGGTCTTAATCTTATCGAGGGTCTCATCCGAGTCGTATCCTACAGTAACCGCACCGGTCGTATGGTTGACCGAAACGGCCTTTGCACCTTTGATCTCGCTTATGGCATCTTCAATGAGCATTTTGCAGGCTGTGCAGTGCATTCCCGATACTTTCAGGGTTGTTTCCATTGGGGGTACCTCGTATATTCCTGGGATTGTTCTCAGGCAGGTAACCGTTGTAAATGCCGTATAAAACGTGTTCTCACAGGATCATCTTCTCAAGTATCAGAACGGGAGACGATGCTGTGAGAAGAAGAGTAATACCCTCATGGACGGCAAGCAGAAACCGGCGTCAGGCAGAGGAACGGATCCGTCCCAAAAAAACAGGATTATTTATGCGATGTTTCGCAGGTCAGGATACCGATCAGAGATGCTTATCCGTGATGTGTATCCCGGCAGCCCCCATGCGCTCGCGGATCATGTCGGCAACCTCGAACTGCTTTTTCGCCCGCAGTTCTGCCCGGATATCCTCAAGGACGCTCAACGGTGCGCTCGTCTCGGGCAGGAAATTGATGCCGAGGATCTCCCCGTACTCCCGCAGCGCCTCAAGGTCCCCGTTTCCCGCAAGTTTCTGGATGGCGGCAATGGCCATGGGCGTGTTCAGATCGGCTTCCATCGCGTCGGTGAACGCTTTTCGTCCCTCCGCGTCGGCCCCCGCATCTTTTGTGGCAATCGCCCGGATATGTTCGAGCCCTTTTGCTGCGTTAATAAAGCCCTCGTCGGTCGCCTGGAGCGGGGACCGGTAGTGGGAGAGCAGGATGCAGTAGCGCAGGACATCCCGGTTCCATGTTTTTAACGCATCCCGGATCGTGATAAAATTCCCGAGCGACTTTGACATCTTCTCGCCTTTTACCGTCAGGAACCCCGTGTGCAGCCAGTATCTGACCATCGGGTGCTTCCCTTCGAGCGATTCCATCTGAGCAATCTCTGCCTCGTGGTGAGGGAAGATCAGGTCAAGACCACCGCCGTGCATGTCGTACTGCTGGCCGAAATACTTCTCGGAGATCGCCGTATCCTCGATATGCCACCCGGGCCGGCCCCGGCCCCAAGGCGAGTCCCAGGTATACTCCCCGAATTCGCCCAGTTTCCAGAGCGCAAAGTCCAGCGGGTTATGCTTTGTCGCATCGGTGACCCGGCTGACCCGTTTTGCCCGCTCCTGGCCCGAAAGTTCCCCGTTGTGGTCGAACGTGTCGAGGTTGAAGTAAACCCCGGTCTCCGTGACGTATGCCACGCCCCGGTCAACCAGCCGTTGTACCTGGCCGATGATCTCGGGGATGTGGGTGGTAGCCCGGGCATAGTAACTGACCGCATCGATCCCGAGGGACTTCATGTCCCGGAGGTATTCGATCTCGAACTTTCGGGCAAGGGCGCTCTGGGAGACTCCCTCCTCCTTTGCACGGTTGATGATCTTGTCGTCGACGTCGGTGATGTTCTGGAGATAGAACACCTCTTTTCCGGTCCACCGGAGGTACTTTGCGAGGACGTCAAAGACGACGTAGGTCCGGGCATGCCCCAGATGAGAATAATCGTATACTGTCGGGCCGCAGACAAAGAGCGCGACCCGGTCAGGATGAAGCGTCACCAGCGGTTCAACGGTTCGTGATAATGTGCTGTACAGTTTCATGGCAGTGATCCTCGTTATTCTGGACGCCGGCGGAGGGAGTCGAACCCCCAGACATTCGCTCTGCAGGCGAAGGCATTAACCGCTCTGCCACACCGGCCCTTATCTCTTTAGTGTTTCTTGGATCACTGTTCTGGTCCCGCGATGCTGCCGGGCATCCCGGCATTCACGGTTGTTGATCTCTCAACCCCGTTTACCTCCTCATCGTCTGTCTCCTTTAATGTTGGGGTGGGTTTCTCTTACAAGGGTGGTTCTCACGGTGTTTTCCCCTCTCATATGGCATCAAATGCCTGCCCGAGATCCGCGATGAGATCTTCGGTGTTCTCGATACCTGCCGAGACCCGGACAAGCGAGTCTTTCACGCCCACCTTCTCCCGCTCTTTTTTCAGGACCGAGGCATGAGTCATCGTCGCCGGGTGCTCGATGAGCGATTCGACCCCCCCGAGGCTCTCGGCAAGGGCAAACAGCCTGAGGGCACGGAGAAACGTCAGTGCCGCCGGTTTCCCCCCCTTGATCTCAAAAGAGATCATGCCGGAGAACCCGTCCATCTGCTTTTTTGCAAGCACATACTGGGGATGGGAACGGAGCCCCGGGTAATGGACCGCGCTGACCTTCTCATGCCCTTCAAGGTACTTGGCGATAGTGAGGGCATTTTTCTGGTGCTGCTCCATCCGCAGGGCGAGCGTCTTGATGCCCCGTGCGACCAGGAAACTGTCAAACGGCGAGAGGATCGCTCCTGCGGCGTTCTGGTTGTACCGGATCCTCTGGTGCAGGGTCTTGTCGGAGAGCATGACCGCCCCCCCCACGGAATCAGAATGTCCGTTGATGTACTTGGTCGTGCTGTGGACGACGATATCGGCGCCGAGCACAAGCGGGTGCTGGAAGTACGGGCTCGCAAACGTGTTGTCGACGATGACCGGGATCCCCTTTTCGTGGGCGACTTTCGCAATCCCCCGGATGTCGCAGAGCCGGATCAAGGGGTTTGTCGGGGTCTCCAGCCAGACAAACCGGGTATTCTTGCGCAGGGCCGATGAGACGTTCTCTGTGTCCCGTGCGTCCACGTAGGAGAATTTTATCCCGAAGTTCTCCTGGAACACGTGGTTGAAGAGCCTTCTCGTGCCGCCGTAGAGGTCATCGAACGCGACCACGTGGTCGTCCTTTTTCAAGAGGGTTAAGGCCACGGTCGTCTCCGCGGCAAGCCCGGACGAGAAGGCAAGCCCGAATTTCGCGCCTTCGATTGCCGCGAGCTTCTGCTCAAGCGCCCCCCGCGTAGGGTTACTGCTCCGGGAATACTCGTAACCTCCCGTTGGTTTTGCGACATCCCTGCGGGCAAACGTGGATGCAAGGTGGATGGGGATCACGACATCTCCCGATCCCCCTTCCGAGAGAACCGGCTCCTCCCCGGCATGTACTGCAGCGGTCTCAAACTTCATCAGATCACGTCCCCAAAGCCGTTTGCCTTCATCCATTCATCGTTGAAGATCGTGGTAAGGTAATTACGGCCGGTGTCCGGCAGCAGCACCACGAGCAGGTCGTCTTTCCTGAGGTTTTTTGCCACCTGCGCCGCGGCAAACACGGATGCTCCCGCCGTTCCGCCGACAAGGATGCCCTCTTCCCGTGCCAGCCTCCGTGTCATCCTGAAGGCATCCGCGTCGTTGACGACGATAATATCGTCTACAACCTTGAGATCGACGGTCGGGGGAATAAAGTCCTCCCCGGTCCCCTCGACCTTGTACGGGTGGCTCTCGGGCGTGGTCCCGTAGAACACATGGTGGTAGATCGAGCCCTCGGGATCGACCCCGATGATCTTGATATCCGGGTTCTTTGCCTTGAGGTACCGTGCGGTGCCGGAGATCGTCCCCCCGGTTCCGATGCCGGCGACAAAGTGCGTGATCTCGCCGTCAGTGTCCTTCCAGATCTCCGGGCCGGTCGAGGCGAAGTGGGCAGCGGGGTTGTTCGGGTTTGCGAACTGGTTGGGGACAAATGCTCCCGGTGTCTCGCGGGCCACCTTTTCTGCTACCTTGTAGTAACTCCGCTCGTCTTCGGGTGGGACATTTGTCGGGGTCCTGATGACCTGTGCCCCGTATGCCTTTAAGAGGTACTCCTTGTCCTTGCTCATCTTCTCAGGCATGGTAAAGACGGTCTTATACCCCCGTGATGCCGCAATAATCGCAAGGCCTACACCGGTGTTACCCGAGGTCGGTTCGACCACGGTCCCTCCCGCCTTGATCTGACCCTCATTCTCGGCCGCAAGGAGCATCGCCTTTGCAATCCGGTCCTTGGCGCTTCCCCCCGGGTTGAAACTCTCTGCCTTTGCAAGGACGAGGGGTTGTGTCCCGGGTTGGAGCACGCGGTGCAGCCGTACAAGGGGGGTGCTGCCGATGGTATCGATGATATTTTCATAGAATCGCATGAGCGATCATCTCCTTTTTAGGTAGGATTTTTTTATCGGGCGGTACGGTGGAACGCCGGTATCGATTGCAGGGTTTGATTGTCAGTACAGACCCTTAAAAGACCTGAAATGCCGGTAGAGCAGATTCGTATCAGCAGCGACACGGGAAAAAAATACTTTCAAAAGAGGGAAAAACCTGTTTTGGCACCTGATGGAACATACCAGACTGCCGCATACGCCGCATTTCCGTGGTCCGTGACATGGTGTCCATTTCTGGTATCTCCTTTATCATTATGTGTCGATTTTTTAATACTCGTGTGTGACAAGATTACCTGTTATCCCATAAAACCGTTCAGGTAGCGGTAAAATCAGCCCGGACTTTTCCTCCGGGGCAGACCCCGTCATAGAGGGCGCCCGACAGGATATTCCATAAGTACCCGGGGGCGAGGGAAAAAATTACAGAGCCCGGTCCCTGGCGAGCTGCGCCGCAGTCGATGCAAGGGCGATCTGGTTCTGGACCTGGATGCCTTCCGACAGGGATTCCAGCGATTCAGGAATGGATTTTCCCGGGCACTGGAACCCGAGTTCCGTGCATGAGGGGATGAAATGCCAGTACAGGACTTTCTGCCTGAACCGGGCGGAGTCCCGGAAAAACCCGAACCCGGTTGTCCCGCCGGTCACCGTTGTTCCGCCTCCTTTGCCGCGTACTCCGAAAAGACAGGATTTGATGAATAATCATAGAAGTGCACGAGGGAGCAGACAGCGTTCATGTGGGCACGGGCCCGTTCGAGCCGGCTGATCATCTGGCAGGTATCCAGATACAGTTCTGTCAGATCTTCCCTGGTGCCATACGATGCGTCCTCCTGAAGGTTTGCTGTATGCTGGAAGAAGAACCGGTCGTGCAGGTGCAGGTGGTTCCTCGCAGCAGCAAGAACACTGTCAAGCTCGTCTATATCGGTGACGATAGTGGACAGATTGGCGAGAATCTTCTGCCGGTATTCCCGGCGGTTCTCGCGGTCTATGGTAGTCTGCATGGTTAGTATAAAGTCAACCCATATGCATATAAAGCATAATTTAGAGGCAAAAATCAAGTGTTATTATTACCATAAATAATAAAATGTCCCGTAAACCTTCAGGAAAGACGGAGAATAACAGCTGGTATACCCGCCGACAATAACACTCTCCGGTGGATATATAATACAGGAGCGGCTTTTTTTGCCGAATGATATTATTTCTGTAATAATCCGGTCCCTTCCGCCGCATTAAACTGGTTCTTTTACCTGTTCGGGCCACTTTTGCGGATTTCTCCACCGATAAATAGCAAACAGGCCGATAGAGGTAGTGAGGATTTTGAAAAAGCCCCAAGAAATCTCCGGGCATACGTCCGCTCTGTCCCGAATGACAGGAGCGGGGAAGATTCGCTGGGAGCACATCAGAATCGTCTGCCGTGAACCAGTCTCTGGCACGGCATTGGAAGTACACCAAGGAGTTGGAATACATGGCAAAAGCATATCTGAAAATTGATATCGAAACGGGAAAAGAGAATGAAGCAAAATCTGCATTGAAAAAGATCAGCGGAGTAAAAAGTGCAGACTTTGTAACAGGAGCACATGATCTTCTGGCAGCGGTCGAAGGCAAGAATTATGAAGAGATCGTGACAAAAACCCTGCCGGAAATACGGAAGGTAAAGGGGATAAAAAAGACGACAACAGACTTTGTGTTCGAATGGGCCTGATCGCCCGGACTATTTTTACGGGAACATTAAAAAGCGCCCTGATCTCCCCCATGAAGTACCACGGGAGACCCGGGCCCGTATCAATAACCGGCGTTACCCGGGATTATGGAACGATGCGGACAAGTGCCAGAATCCCCGTCACCTTTTTTTCACTAGCCTCCTACCCCGTAGCAGAAAGCCGGACAACAAAGCAAGGCCGGGCGCCTTTCCTGCCCCCGGTCCCGGGATACACCAGCGCCTTTTGCGGGTTTCTGCCGGGCTATCCTCTGGGGTGGATACCAGGATATGCAGAAACTATATGTGTCGACACCAATGACATAATAATACGATTCACAATTGTGAACACAGTGCATAACGGGGGAAGCAGGGTGAAACTTGTATCACTTATCTCGGGGGGAATCGACTCACCGGTTGCAACCTACCTCATGATCCAGCGCGGTGTCGAGATCGTGGCGCTCCATATGGACAACCGCCCGTTCACCGACGATAAAAACCTGAACAAGGCCATGGACCTGGTCCGCCACCTCCGGGACCTGACCGGGAGCCCGATCAAGACCTATGTCGTCCCCCACGGGCCCAACCACATCGCCTTTGCCCGGAACTGCCAGCGTCACCTGCACTGCCTGTTCTGCCGGAGGATGATGTACCGGATCGCGGAACAGATCGTGGAAAAAGAGGGTGCCGACGGGATCCTGACCGGGGAGTCTCTGGGGCAGGTGGCAAGCCAGACCCTCCAGAATATTATGGTAGAGAACCAGGCCGCAACGGTGCCGATCATCCGCCCGCTCATCGGTCTCGACAAGGTCGAGATCATTGGGATCGCCCGGAAGATCGGCACCTATGAGATCTCCACGCTCCCGGGCCTCTGCTGCACGATAGTCCCAAAAAAACCTTCAACAGCAGCCCGGGCCGCGGACATCCTTTGTGACGAACAGAAGATCGATATCGATGCACTTGTCGAAAAATCGCTGGAAGGGATGTATGTATTCAGTCCTGAAGCCCTGTAAAACGTCGGCCGCGTTCGAGGCAATACCCGGGGAACGGTTCAGCCTCGACCTCGCTCGTTCTGAGGAGATCCTTAAAGAGGTCTGCACCATCGTCACGAACGCCGGTGTCCTCCTGATCGTCAACGACCGGTGCGAGGTCTCGATCCATAAGGACGGGCGGCTCATCCTCAAGACGGACTCGCAGGAACTTGCTGCCGAGCAGGCCGGGCGTATCGCCGGGTGGCTGGAAGGGACGCCGGTGATACGGAAACACCGGGATTTTCAGGGATAAAACACGGCGCAGGGGACCGGGGAGATCGGACGAACCGGGACAGGATACATGCAGATCGAGCGGCGGTATTGACCTACAACCCGATATACCGTGCATAGAGCGAACGGGCCGTAGCCTCGTCCTTTGTGCCTTTGATAATCGCCCTCCCGTCACGGAATATCGAGATCTCTTCTGTACCCGATTTGAAGGTGAGCATGTACCGGGTGGACCGCACATCGCCGAGACGGGAGAGCCGGCTCTCCAGTTCTTCAAGAGATACCTCCAAAGCGGCTGCAGGGGTGATCTGGATGGTATCCCTCCCGCAGAGCGAGGTTACCATTTCCCGGGATACCGCATTGAGAAAATCCAGCTGCCCCTTCCCGCAGCACGGGCAGCCGGCCCGTCTGGTGACCTCCATCCGGTCGAACGTCTGCCGCCATGCATCGACATGGACCAAATATGCTGTTCCATCCCCTGCTTCGAACCGGCCGGTGAGGATCTGGAATGCAAGGGTGCACTCAAGGGAGGCAATGAGGGAGGGGATCGTGTTGAGGACCCCGGCAACGTCACAGGTCTGCAGCATGCCGGGCC
>Ga0326728_10018089_pt1 | contig 13976 bp, 10 predicted proteins | sample MB3enrmetagenome_FD_207602 | JGI IMG/M metagenome (GOLD analysis project Ga0326728, IMG submission 207602) | Lab enriched peat soil microbial communities from McLean, Ithaca, NY, United States - MB31MN | ecosystem: Environmental > Terrestrial > Soil > Wetlands > Peat | place: USA: New York... | reverse complement strand
CTTTCTTCGACTCAGAGCCTGTCAGAGTGCATTTAGCAACAGTTTAGGCTTTGAAACCGCCGATCCTCTCTCCGGAGTTGATGATCTCTTTGATTCGGACACCATAATTTTCATCTATGACGATCACTTCACCCCTGGCGAGAATTTTTCCGTTAACCAGGATATCCAGTGGTTCGCCGGCCAGCTTTTCCAGCCCTACGATCGAGCCAGGTCCGATTTCCAAGACCTCTTTCAGGGTTTTTTCCGTTCTCCCCAGTTCAACAGTCAACTGCAGACCGACATCATAGATCAGATCCAATTTATTGACCTCGCCTTCCTTTTTGGAATCGCCATTTTCCAAGGATACGAACTGAACAGGCTGCACTGTAAATTTTCTCTCATCAGGCCGCTGGACACCGATGCTTTCTCTGCGTCGCTGGACGACTTTGTTTTCTCCCTGAAACGCCTGGTCAATTCCGGGATACCCGGCGAGCGTCTCCTGGTTGCTCCCATGCCTTGAACTCTCGATCATCTCAATGGCGTTGTCGATCGGAATGATCTGGTATACCGCAGTGGTCACCGGTTCATCCAGAGCAATTGTCAGCAGGGTCTCCGCCAGGATCATCTTTTCGGATACCTGAAAGGAGTGGTCTTCTTCGTATAAGTTGGCAGTCTTGAGGGTAGGGGTTGAAATAATGACCTTTCTTCCAAAAATATCAGAGAAAGCGGTGGCCGACGACCCCATCATCTGGTTCATGACCTCTCCCAGGGCGCTCATTTTCAAATCGTCGAGGTCTACAGCGCTCATGCTCCCCTCTCCGCCAAGCATGAGGTCAACCATTGTCGCCGCATCGTGCATTTTCATGATCAGGAAATTGTCGCCCTTTAGCCCCTCGACATAGCTCACCTGGGCCGCCAAGTGCTCGGGCGAGATAATCCCACTTTTTTTGATTCCATCCCAGGTGGTTTCGGCTATGGACGGATAACTGCTGTTGACCGGCCTCTTGATCAGTTTTGACAGAGACTCGACCGCATTTTCCATCGATATATTCATCGTTCCGGCCAAGATTGTTTTATCGTTTTCCGTCAGGATGTCGGAAGAAACCCGATCTGGCTCCGGCACATCCTCTCGGACCGTCACCTCGTTGAGCAGCAAGTTGAGTTCATCCTGCGATAAAATCTGACTTCCCATATTTCCCCAGCCTCCATTATTGGTCGTCGGCCCCTGCCGTTGAACTACCTGCCGGCGTTGACTAAAGGTTATATTTTCACCTTGATGTCCCCTTAAGGCAGCAAGTTCAGCAAATCAACGCGAGTTTGATCTCCTTCTGAACAACAGGGCTATACAAATACCGGTCCGTATCAGATGTTTGCCTCAAACTTCACTTGCTTTGCATCGATGATGGACTTCCTCGATGATATCAGCGGCTTTTTCACTGATCTCCATACTTACGACAATATATTCCTGATTGTGAAATTAAATTAAGAATAAGCTATTATTTGTCAACATTATAGTAATACGTTGTTGAATGACATGTCAAGAAATTATTTGGAACTATAATCAATATATAGGTCCCTGGACCCTTAATAGGACGTATTGCTTATATAATCTTTTCTCCCAGGTTGATCGTTTTGATCAACACGCATCCATTAGCCGTATCCAACACTATCGTACGACCGTGTTGGCCTCCGATGTCCTCCGCTATCAGCGGAATATTGCATTTATTTAGGGCAAGCTTTACGGCCGCGGCGTTTCTCTCGCCCAGTTTCAAGGTTGCATGTTCCGCCGGGATATGAAACATATGAGCACCGCCGGCAATCTTGGCAACAATTCCGCCCGGGGCAGCACCCGCTATCAATACTTCCTTCAATAGAGCCTCTACGGCCGTGTTACCATATTTTGCTTTGTTGACAGTCTCCTTGGAATAAGATACCTCGGGCAACATTACATGAGCTATGCCACCGATCCGGGCCGCAGGATCAAAGAGGCACACTCCGATACACGAGCCCAACCCGATCACCGATAAGTTGACGGGGAACCTGGCTACCTTCAGTTCAGCGATCCCCACAGTAATCATTCGGCTGTCGTTTGTCACCGATAGCGCGTCGCCGGAGCCCCAGTCTTCAGGGATAGAGCAGATGCCCGCCTTGGCGGGAACGGCGGCGTCCCCCTTTTCTAAATGATTTTTTCTCGTTTTGCCGGTATTGTTGAGCGGCTCAATTGCTTCACCAGGGCTGGAAGTCTCTTTCTTACTGGTGCAGGGAATCTATGACTCCAATAGACTCAAACATTAAAGCCAGGGAGTTGGCCTGCGGCAAGAAGAAAAAGTTCCCCACCAGCTTTTCAGCCCGATAACGCAGTTCTGTCTTGATCAATAGGGCATGATCCCCAACCGCCCCCAAGTGGAAAAGCATCGACCCCAGTATTGCCTCAAAAATGTCGGCGCAAAAATAGGGGATGGAATAGGAAAAGTTCAAAGAGGTCAATTCGCTCAAGGCGTTCAGAAAACTTCCGGTCAGGATGCTGCCGGCCTCCATGACCGCGGAACATTCCATCTCATTCAATGCCAAGCCATTGTTCTGCTGCTTGAGCATCAAGGATGCCAGTTGTTTAGCCTCCGGGTAGAGCAGGGTAAAGAGAATATCTCCGGTGATGGCGCCCATTATTCTCAGATACACTCCGGCGATATAGGCATCGCCGCCACCTGACGCCTTGGCGAGCTCACCGAACGGAAGGATATCTACGACGGGTACGGTCATGGTTATTTTATCATCGACCAATTGCGATAACGCTGTCGCGGCATTGCCTGCCCCGATGTTTCCGATCTCTTTCAGCGCATCCAGCCGTGGCTGATCTAAGTCTTTCAAATTCAACATTCTCCATCTCCTTTGATGGTTATGATCGCCTGGAGGTTATGATCGTCTCAGATCTTCAACATCCCTGGTCCGTTTTTAAAAGACTGTCGAGAGCGCGGCTCGCAGGGCGAGTTTTTCAGGTCGTTGTCTGTAAACATTGTAGCGTTGTCTATAAACAATACCTATTGCCTGTCGACAATACCTCCCTTCCGATCACCAGCAGCGCCGGCAAGCAGGAGCCTGATCGCTTTTTACGGTTCACCGGTCCTGCCGATGATCTTGCCGCAGTCCCGGAAGTCGTACCCCTGCAACCGCCGGGTAGCCTTGCTGAAGTCCGGATCCTCCAGCAGCTCCCTGACCACGAGGATTTCTTCCGTCTCCCACAGATCGGCAGGTATGCACAGATCGTAGCGTTCGTCCCCGACCGGGATGAAATCCAGACCCAGGGATCCGGCAGCAGCCTGAATTCCCAACCCTGCATCGGCATTGCCGGAGGCGATCGCTACCGCTACTGCCAGGTGGGTATACTCCTCCCGCTCGTAGCCGGAGATCTGATCCGGGGCAATCCGCTCCTGGCGCAGCAGGTGATCCAACAGGAGACGCGTGCCGGAACCACGCTGACGGTTGACGAAACGTACTCCGGATCTCGCCAGGTCGGGCAGGCCATCGATACTCAGGGGGTTACCCTTCGGGATCATCATTCCCTGGGTACGGTAGGACAGGTTGACCAGGAGCATCGCCCGGTTACCCAGAATACGCCGTACTGAAGGAAGATTGTAGACTCCCGTCTCCTCATCCAGCAGGTGGATGCCGGCCAGGTGAGCCTCACCCCTGAGCAAGGCGGTCAGGCCACCCATACTCCCAACGTGAGAAGAGATCAGGCGGCGTCCCGGGTGTCGCTGCTGGATCAGATCGGCAATGATGTCCAGCACCAGATCGTGACTGCCAACCACCACCGTGGTGCTGGCGATCTGCTCCAATGGCCGGAGCAGTTCCACATCCACTTCCGATCCGCCAGGAAACCCTTCCGAGAGCCGCGGTACAGTCAGGATGGCATCGGCCTGTACCAGGGAGGTCACGGTGCCGGCGCCCCGGGGCAGGGCCTGGATCACCAGCCGGTCGCGGACCCGGCCGAGTTTGACCCTGATAAATTCTTCGGAGCCAAGCGGGGAAGCCGTCTTCCTGCCAAGATAGGCCTTGGCCTTTTGCCGTGCCGGCATCGTCAGACCAGCTTTGCGCGCCAGCACCGGCCGTCCGAAAAACTCCCAGGCAAGAGCAGCCGAAACCGGATACCCGGGAACACCGATTACCGGCTTGCCATGAATAGAGGCCAATATTACCGGTTTGCCCGGCTTGGTGGCAACGCCGTGGATATAGACCTCGCCCAGTTCTTGAAACAGGGAGGCGGTGAAATCTTCCCGCCCGGCTGAGGAGCCGGCGATGACCGCCAGCAGATCGGACCGCTCCAAGTATTCCAGGATCGCCTTTTTTAACAGTTCATAGTCATCTATGGTAGGTGGCGCCAGGACCGGCACGCCCCCCCACTCCTCAACCAATCCGCCAAGAACCCGGCTATTGGATTCAATAATCGCCCCGGGTACGAGGGGCTGGCCAGGCAGGATCAACTCGGTCCCCGTAGGCAGGAGGGCAACCCGCGGCCGGGGAAAAGCCTCCAGGTCCAGCACTCCGGCGGTGATCAGACCGCCGAGATCATAGGGACGCACCTCCTGGTGCGAGGGCAACACCATATCCGTTTCCACAAAGTCTTCGCCTACCGTGCGCACATGCTGCCAGGGCGCCGCCGAGGCGATGATCTCCACTGTCTGGTCGTCTGAGAAATGCAGGTCTTCGATCATGATCACGGCATTGCAACCATCCGGAAGCGGGTCCCCGGTATCCACGACGAACGCATCAATTCCCAGCGCCAGGCTCACCGGCCTGGTCTCGTTCGCCCCGAATGTCAATTCGGCATTCACGGCAATGCCGTCCATGGCGGAGGCATGGTAATGCGGTGAGGAGATCCTGGCAAAGACCGGCGCCGCCGTTACCCGTCCCACTGCTCCGTTCACCGGAATCCGCTCCGGTTGGCCGGGCGCCAGTGCTCCCATGGCGGCCAGTCTTTCCAGATACAGGCTCAGGGCCTCTTCTCTGGGCACGTTCTGCAGGTAGCGCTGCCGTTCCAGGACCATACACATCACCTCGGCGTCAGACACTTTGGATGTCGGGGCAGGACGGCTTTCTAAAAAAAAGCTTCATTATATATATCGGTGTTCAGACATTAATAGTTAAACTCATCCGAGCCTACGCCCGTTCTCAAACGCCGCATTCTTTCAAGCCAACTCCAAGGCTTTCCCGGCTGCTTCATTTTTCATAGGACATAGTCTGTCCCAAACAGGAAAACATCTACCTCTGCACCGGCGGCGATGCCCTCGCTCGCCAGGGGAACGCTGATCAATCCATCGGCTTCAACCATCGGTTTTAACAGGCCGGACTTACCCAGCACCGGATGCGCCCACAAGACTCCCTGCCGGCGCTGCAACCTGACTCGAAAGTACTCCTCCCGCCCCGGCGCCGAGGCCAGGCTGCGGGAGAGCAACGCCCGGACCGGCAGGGCGCCGGGCTGAATCTGGTGATAACCACCAAACTTCAGGAGAGGAGCAACCATCAGGTCAAAAGCGATCAGGGCGGCAGCCGGATGCCCCGGGAGGCCAAAGACCGGCTTCCGGCCCACGACCCCCCCGAGGGTGGGTTTTCCCGGTCGAACCGCCAGGCCGTGAAAAACCAGTCCGGGTGCCCCCATGCTGTTGATGATCTCCGCAGTGTGGTCCCTGGCCCCAACCGAACTGCCGCCGGAGACCAGAATCAGGTCTGTTGACTCGCAAGCCTGGAGAAGTTTTTCGGAGAGCAGGGTCCGGTCATCCCTGACGACCCCGTACAGTATGGGCTCCCCTCTCCACAACCGCGCCTGGCCATACAGGGAGTACGAATTGACGTCCCGGACCTGGCCGGGGGCCGGCTTCACTCCCACCGGAACGATCTCGTCCCCGGTGGAGACGATCCCCACCCTCAGAGGCCTGAAGACATTGAGACGCAACACTCCCATGGCGGCGAGATAGCCGATATCCTGGGGACGCAGCAGGTAATTGACCGGGAAAACTTCAGAACCGGCACGGATGTCTTCACCGGTGTAAATCACATTCTCACCGGGTCCTACCGGACGGTAGGCCTCGATCCCCTGATCGCCCACGGCTTCCGTATGCTCGACCATCAACACCGCATCGGCGCCAGGCGGCAGCATGCCGCCCGTGGCAATCCGCATCGTCTCGCCGGGTTCCAGCGCCGCGCCCGGAGAGTTCCCGGCCCCCGGAGCGCCCATCAGGACCTCGCCGTTCACTTTGAAATAGGCCGGAGCGCCGTCGCCGGCTCCGAAGGTATCTGCCGCCCTGACTGCGTAACCATCAACCGTGGAGCGCGTAAAACCGGGCACATCCTCCCGTCCCGGCACGGCGTCAGCCAACCGCCGTCCCAGAGACTGCAGAATAGAAACATTTTCACTGGCGCGTAGTTCCTGAGGCAGCAGCGCCGCCATCTGCTCTCTGGCATCCGGTACCGTCAGCACTGTAAAGAACTCTGCACCCACTTGGCCAGCTCCTATTGGAAGCACCCGAGGGCGCAATCCCTGATCTTGATCCTGAGCTGATTGCAGGCCTGCCCGATCATGGAAGGTTCGACCCCCAGCCTGTCAGCCAACTCCCTGGCTGCAGGGCAGGTGATCCGGCCCTCCGTGGCAACTTTTAGAACAGCTTCCCTCACTCGCGGGTCCAGTTCGATATTGGACTCCGCCGGCTTGCCACACTCGCCCCGCATCTCTGTCTCCTCCATTTTTCAAGAAATTCAGCTATGCCGATCTCTTCAGAATCATCCTTATTATCTTTACCATTTTTCCATAAAATCCTGCTTGTTGTCGAATATTGATCTGTGTTCCAGAAGTTCTGGACGGCCCATTCCGAGTGCACGAGGACGAAATAGAGGCGGCCTGGAGTCCGTTTCTCCCCAGGCCGCCTCTATTGCAAATTTACGCGGTACCTGTGAATGCATCATTGAAGCTTTTCATTGCAGCCCCAGCATCATGAGCGAGACCTCATTCCCGGCTTCCAGGGGCGGGTGTCCTGCCGGCAGGTCGATCAACGCATTGCAATCGATCAGAGACCTCAACATGCTTGATTTCTGCCCCGGCAGCACCAGTACCCGCCACCCATCCTGGCCACAAACCGCATGCCCTCTCAGAAACCGGCGCGGGCCTCCGCTTTTAGGAAAAGAGTTTGTGCAGACAGCGGTCAGCCGCCGCAGCGACGGGTTCAGGCCCTGAAACAGCCGCAGCACCGGTCCCGCCAGGACTTCGTAGCCGATCGAACAGGCGGCAGGGTTGCCGGATAGGGAAATCACCGGTTTGCCATCGCAGATTCCCGCTCCACTGTGACTGCCCGGCTTGATGTCGACACCCCAGAACAGAACATCTGTTCCCAGTTGACAGAGAATGGGACGGGCACGGTCTCCGGATTCCTGTGCCGTGCCTCCGATCGTGAGCAGAAGATCCGACCGGCCTAGCAACCCGGCCAGGCGCTCCCGGTTCTCTTTCCGTTCGTCATCATCCAGGATCTCCACACCGGTGACCTCTCCACCATCCCGGGCCACCAGCGCCGCCAGAAGCGGCCCGTTGCAGTCCCTGGTCTGGCCGGGGGCCGGCAGGTCGCAGGCCGGCGTCAATTCCGTCCCGAAACTGACAATAGCCACCCGGGGACGGCGGAAAACCAGCACCCGGCTCTGCCCCATGGCCGCCAGCACCCCGATCAGCCCCGGCAGGAGGCGTGTTCCGGGACGGGCGATCACTTCCCCCTCTTGAAAATCTTCTCCCGTCAGCTTGAGGTTGCTGCCAGGGGCAAGTTCGTGGCGTTTGAACACCCGCCCGCCCTGAATCCTTACCAGTTCCTCTGCAATGACGGCTGCAGCAGCAGCCGGCACCGAGCCTCCTGTGACCACCCTGACGGTTTCCCCGGGCGCCAGCGGCGCCCCCGGTTCTTCTCCTGCTTTCAAGAACTGGCGCACGATCAGGCCCTGGCCGGCAGGTGTGCCTCCTCCCGTTCCCAGGTCATCTTTATGGATGGCATAGCCGTCGACAGCCGATTGGGCGCAAGGTGGCAGCGACTGCGACGCCACCAGGTCCAAGCCCAGAATCCGTCCCAAGGCCTGTTCAAGGGCGACTGGCTCACAGTTCAAGGGAATGATGAGGCCCAGGAGCTTATCCTGAGCCTCTTTCAAACCTACGTCAACCTGCAATTCAATTCCTCCTTGGAGGAAACGATAATGCCCGTTCAACGCTTGAAATGCCAACACCGTCGAAATGTTGCAAACTGCGCATCAACCATTCCAAACAACTCCGGATCGATCCCGTCCCGCTGATCGGTGCACCGGTCACGACGCCAGCTTTTCGACCTTGACGGCGCAAACCTTGTACTCTCCGGTCCCGGAGGTCGGGTCGAGGGCAGCGCTGGTCAGAGCATTGGACTGGCTCGCCGTGTAGTGGAAGGACATCCAGACCATGCCCACGGGCACCCGGTCGGTGACCCGGACCTTGGATGTGCACTCACCGCGCCGCGACGATACCCTGATCTGATCACCGGTTTCCACGCCCAGCCTGCAGGCATCCTCCGGATTGACCCAGGCATACTCCTCATTCCATAATGTCATTATACCAGCGGAATAGGGAGTTGTCACATTATAGTGCTGCAGGATGCGCCCGGTGTTGAGCAGGAACGGGTACTCTCCGTCCGGCATCTCGCCTGGCGGCACGTGCTCGATCCCCTGGAACAGGCCCTTGCCCCGGCTGAAGGCTGCCGTATGCAGGATCGGTGTGCCCGGATGCTCGGTGTTCGGGCACGGCCAGGTCAGTCCCTTCTCCTCGATCCGGGCGTAGTTGATGCCGGCCATGGATGGTGTCAGCGATGCCATCTCATCCCAGATCTCGCCAGGGTGCTTGTAATTGGCCGGACATCCCATCCTGGTCATCATCTGGCTGAGCGTCTGCCAGTTGGCCTGGCCCGGGAGCGGCTCGATCGCCTTGCGCACCCGCTGCACCCGGCGCTCGGTGCCGGTGAAGGTGCCGTCGCATTCTACAAAACTGGCGGCGGGCAGCACCACGTCGGCATACTCTGCCGTCTCGGTCGGGAACAGCTCCTGCACCACCAGGAACTCCAGCTTGGCCAGCCCGGAACGGATGTGGTTGCTGTTGGGATCGGTCAGCACCGGGTTCTCACCCAGGATGAACATCGCCTTGACCTCGCCGTGATTGGCCTTCTCGAACATCTCCGGGATCTTCAGGCCGACCTTGCCATCGAGCGGTACGCCCCAGCCCTTTTCGAACTTGGCCCGGATCTCGTCGTTGTTCACGTTCTGGTAACCGGGGAAAACGTTGGGCAGGGCGCCCATATCACAGGCTCCCTGAACGTTGTTCTGGCCGCGCATCGGGTTGACCCCGGTGTTGGGTTTGCCCAGGTGGCCGGTCAGCATGGCGATATTGGCGCAGCTCATCACGTTCCTGACACCGCAGATATGCTCGGTGATCCCCAGGGTATAATAGAGGCCGGCCTTCTTGGTGGTGGCATAGAGGCGGGCAACCGTGTACAGGGTGTCCACCGGCACGCCGGTGATCTCGGAGACATATTCCGGTGTATACTTCTCCACCGTCTCCCTGACGGCCTCGAAGTTCTCGCAGCGCTCCTCGATAAACTGCTTGTCGTGCAGGTCTTCCTTGATGATGATGTGCATCAGGCCGTTGAGCAGGGCGATATCGGTGCCGGATTTGAGCTGCAGCCAATAGTCGGCTTCCTCGGCCAGTTCGGTGCGCCGCGGGTCAATCACGATCAGGATGGCGCCCCGGCGGTGGGCCTGTCTCATCTTGTAGCCGATCACCGGGTGGGCCTCGGTGGCGTTCGTCCCGGTCAGGAACAAGAGATCGCATCCGTCAACATCCCCGATGGGGTTGGTCATCGCTCCGCTGCCGAAAGAAGTGGCCAGACCGGCCACGGTCGGAGCGTGTCAGGTACGGGCACAATGGTCGACGTTGTTTGTGCCCATCACCACCCTCGTGAATTTTTGGACGAGGTAGTTCTCCTCGTTGGTGCACCTGGCGGAACTCAGCGCCGCAAATGATCCTGGACCGTACTTGTCCTTGATCTCCTGGAAGCGGGTGGCAATCAGATCGAAAGCCTCTCCCCAGGTGGCTTCCTCAAACTGGCCGTTTTTCTTGATCAACGGCTTGGTGAGGCGCTTGGGGCTGTGGACGTAATCCCAGCCAAACCGCCCCTTGACGCAGAGGGCACGCCCGTTGATGGGGCCGTCCGTGGAAGTCACGCCGACTATCCGGCCGTCACTGACGTTGAGGTCAAAGTTGCAGCCGGTGCCGCAGAAGGGGCAGGTCGTCCTGACCTTTTTCAGTTCCCAGCGCCGGCCCTTGCCGCGCATCTGCTTCTCGGTCAGCGCCCCGGTAGGGCAGACGGAAACGCAGTTGCCGCAGAAGACGCAATCAGATTCAATGTACTGGGTGTCGCCAAAGGGAGTCACCTTGGTGCCAAATCCCCGGTAGGCAAAATCCAGGATATCCTTGCCGGTGATCTCGTTGCAGGCCCGGATGCACTTGCCGCAGACGATACACTTGTTGAGGTCGCGGACGATAAAGGGGTTGCTCTCCTCCAGGTCGTAGTGATGCTCCTCGCCTTTGAAAGACCCCTTGGTGACGCCGTAGGCGTAACAGTACTCCGCCAGCCGGCAGTCGCCCATCTTCTCGCAGGTCATGCAATCCACCGGATGGTTGGCAATCAGCAGTTCCAGGATCGTCTTCCTGGCTTCCATCACCGCCGGCGTGTCTGTGCGCACCACCATGCCCGGCGTGACAGTAGTCACACACGATGCCGGCAGATTGCGCATACCGGCGATCTCCACCACACAGATACGGCAGGCTCCCACCGAACTCAGACAGGGATCGTAGCAGAGCCGGGGGATATGGATCCCCAGGGACTCGGCGGCGTTCAGGACCGAGGTACCGGCAGGAACCTCGATCTCCCTTCCGTCGATGGTCAACTTGATCAGTTCCACCCACATCACTCCTCCCAATCGTTCTCAACTCTAAGACTATATCTCTTGCTCCGGGAAAAAACTCTTTTAAAAAAAGCGGGTTGCCCTCTCTTGCCCTTGAAAAGGGCAACCCGGGTATGCGGTGATTAGCCGTCTTATTCATCAATAACCTGCTGTTTCCTGTATTCTAATCCACGTCCTCGGCGGGGACAACAACTATTTTTCGCTCATCGCTCATCACTCATCGCTCATCACTCATCACTTTTTTTTACGGCCACTGCAGGCCCTGGGCATCCATCCTGGCATAGTTGTAACCGGCAAACAGCGGCGCCAGCGAGGCCATCTCGACGTAGATCTGTTCGGGGTTCAGGTAGTTCATCGGATAGCCCATCCTGGCGCTCAGGTCGGCCAGCACCTGCCAGTTGGTCTTGCCCGCCAGCGGCTCGATCGCCTTGCGCACCCGCTGGACGCGGCGCCTGGTATTGGTGAAGGTACCGTCCGTCTCCGCGAAACTGGCGGCCGGCAGCACCACGTCGGCATAGGCTGTGGTTTCAGACGGGAACATGTCCTGCACCACCAAGAATTCCAGCTTGGACAGGCCAGACCGGACCAGATCGCTGTTCAGGCCGTCACGCACCGGGTCGTCGCCCAGGATAAACATCGCCCTCAGGGCGCCTTCCTTGGCCTTTTCAAACATCTCCTGGATGGTGAGACCGGGCGCCCCGGGCAGGGAAACCCCCCAGGCGCTCTCGAACTTGCTGCGGGCGTTCTGGTCGTTAACCCGCTGATAGCCCGGCAGGGCACCGGCCAGGGCTCCCATGTCGCTGGCGCCCTGGGTGTTGTTCTGGCAGCGCAGCATGGTGATATGGGTGAACTCCTTGCCAATCTCTTCGCAGGTGGGATCCTCGCAGCCCCTGGCGGCATGGCAGGTTCTGGCGAAATAATCCACGTTGTTGGTGCCCATCACCGCCCGGGCAAATTTCTGCACCAGGTAGTTCTCTTCGTTGGTGATCCTGGCCGAGCTCACTGCCGCGAAAGAATCCGCCCCGTGGACCTCTCTGATCTCCTTGAGCCGTTCGGCTACCAGATCGAGCGCCTCGTCCCAGGAGGCCGGCACAAGCTGGCCGTTTTTCCTGATCAGCGGTGTCGTCAGGCGCTGGTCGCTGTGGATGAAATCCCTGGTGGCAAACCGTCCCCTGATGCAGAGGGCATTTCCATTGACGGGACTGGCCGAGTATGAGGTCACGCCGACGACCTTGCCGTCCTTGACACAGAGGTTGAAGTTGCAGCCGGCGCCGCAGAAGGTGCAAGTAGTCCTGACCTTCTTGAGCTCGAAACGGCGGCCCTTTCTCCACATCTGCTTCTCCGTCAGGGCACCGACCGGGCAAAAGGAGACACAGTTGCCGCAGAAGATGCAGTCCGATTCCGAATAGGGAATGTCCCCAAAGGGAGTTACCTTGGTATTGAAGCCGCGGTAGGCAAAATCCAGAATGTTCTTGCCGGTGACTTCTGCACAGGCCCGGATGCACTTGCCGCAGACGATGCACTTATTGAGGTCGCGGACGATGAAGGGGTTGTCATCCTCCAGGTCATAGCTGTGCCTGTCTCCCTGTAATGGGCTCCCCTTGATCCCGTACAGGTAGCAGTATTCGGCCAGTTTGCATTCGCCCAGCTTCTCGCAAGTCAGGCAGTCCAGCGGGTGGTTGGCGATCAGCAGTTCGAGAATGGTCTTCCGGGCCTCGATCACCGCCGGGGTATTGGTGCGCACCACCATTCCGGGCGCCACCCAGGTGACGCATGACGCCGGCAGGTTGCGGATGCCTTCGATCTCCACCACGCACAGGCGGCAGGCGCCTACCAGGCTCAGGGACGGGTCGTAGCAGAGCCGGGGGATCTGGATACCGGCTGCTTCAGCGGCATTGAGAACGGTGGTGCCGGCCGGAACCTGGACCTCCTGGCCGTCAATGGTCAGCTTGATCAGTTCCACATTCCATCACTCCTTCTAAGACTTCAAAGTTGCACATCGCCCGAGCACCCGGCAATGAGACGTCTGTCGATGAGGCATTCTCCATTGCGGCCATCAGACCTCCAGCGCCGGGGCAGGCCGTTGTCTCTCTTGATCTTACCAAGGAACAGAGCTGTCTTTTCCTGCCCGGAAGAGGCAACTCCACGCCTGAGCAGTGACGATCTTCCTGTCTACCGTCTACCTCAAGCTATTCTTTCAACCTTGACCGCGCAGATCTTCAACTCCGGTATCTTGGCGATCGGGTCGTACTTCGGGTTGGTCAACCGGTTGACCGGAGTCTCCATGAAATGGAAGGATGAGAAGACCATCCCCTGCGGAACAACCTCACTGATCTGCGCCGTGATCTTCATCCAACCACGCCTGGAAATCACTTTGACCAGATCCCCATCCCGGATGCCGAAGCGCTCCGCATCGGCGCAGTTGACCTCCAGGTAATCCGACGGCATCTGGTCGTTCAACATGCCCTTGCGGGTCATGGTGCCGGTGTGGTAGTGGTACAGGCGCCGGCCGGTATCCAGGATCAGCGGGAATTCCTGATCCGGCATCTCGTCCGGATTGACCTGTTCGACCGCATTGAACTTGCCGAGACCGCGGTTGAATTTCTCCGTATGCAGGACCGGGGTGCCCGGATGCTCCGTATTCGGGCACGGCCACTGGATGCCCCGCTCTTCCAGGCGGGCATAGGTGATCCCGGCGTAGGACGGCGTCAGTGATCTCATCTCATCGAAAACCTCGCACGGGGAGGCATACTTCATCGGGTACCCCATCGCTGTGGCCACCCGGCAGATGATCTCCCAGTCAGGCAGGGCGAGCCCCGGTGGTTCCACGGCCTTGCGGATCCGTTGGACGCGCCGCTCGGTGTTGGAGAAGGTGCCATCCTTCTCGGCATAGGAGGCCGCCGGAAGCACCACGTCTGCATACTGCGCCGTCTCGGTCAGGAAGATATCCTGCACCACCAGGAAGTCCAGGTGCTCCAGGGCATGCG
>Ga0326728_10018087_pt1 | contig 13977 bp, 8 predicted proteins | sample MB3enrmetagenome_FD_207602 | JGI IMG/M metagenome (GOLD analysis project Ga0326728, IMG submission 207602) | Lab enriched peat soil microbial communities from McLean, Ithaca, NY, United States - MB31MN | ecosystem: Environmental > Terrestrial > Soil > Wetlands > Peat | place: USA: New York... | reverse complement strand
AATCTGCCTTACCAGTCCGGGGACCCTTTCGGCCACCCAGCCAAGCACGAAAAAAGTAGCTTTCACAGGCGAAACGCGGGTTCCACCGTTGGCAGCACATTCGGTCGTATCGAGAAAATCGAGAAGCAAGTGCGTATTCCTCTCAACCCTTGATTCACATGACGACCAGAGAGACAACGGGACATGCGGTCTAAAATTCTCGACTTGGAACCAGTCTTCGAGGTCTATTGTGAGCAGAAAATATCTCAAGGAAGCCAGCCTAATCTATCAATTTAGATAATCTGGAGCGTTCAAGGAAAGACTGAATCAGGAGCAAAAGCAGATGTCAATCTGCATACGATTCAGGAAGGCTACCGGGACCCTTCGCCCAAAAGCACTACGCCGACGGTCCTAAGTAATATCTTGAGGTCCAATAATATGGACATATTCTTTATATAATAAAGATCATATTCCAGTTTCCGCAAAGCATCGTCGATCGAAGCCCCATAAGGATATTTTATTTGAGCCCATCCGGTAATTCCAGGGGTAACGGTATGCCTGATGCCATAATAAGGAATCTGGGAATCCAGGACTTTCACAAACTCGGGACGTTCGGGCCGAGGGCCGACCAGGCTCATGTTCCCTATAAATACATTCCATATTTGCGGTATCTCGTCGATGCGGCAGAAACGAATAACGCGTCCTACTCTTGTCACCCTCGGGTCTCTTTTCTTGGCCCATTTGGCCCCATTTTCCTCAGCATTATAAGTCATGGACCTGAACTTATGAACCGTAAAGACCTTGCATCTTTTGCCGACCCTTTGTTGTTTGTAAAATATAGGACCCGGCGAATCAAGACGAATGGCAATAGCGGTAATGACTATCAACGGCGCTGCAATAATGAGCAGGAGCGCCGAAAAAATCACATCGAGAATGCGTTTTATCTTTTGAACGTATCCTCTTGAGAGCAGACTGAATCCATCCGAGAATAACAACCACCGGTCCTCGATGTACTGAACGGGGATCTTGGCGGCAAGACGCTGATAGAGCTGCGGCATATCCAGCACTTCAACACCCAGCAGACGGGCTTCGAGAATCCTGCGCATTATGCCTTTGGACCGCGACCTGGGGATTGCGAGCACTATAACCTTGATCCCGTACCTGGCGATAATCGTTGACAAGTTTCTTGTAGTGCCCACAATTTCAGACGCACTGTCCGCTTTTAACGCCATGGCAAGCTCGTCATTGACAAACCCTTTGAATTCCATTGCGGAGACCGGCAAGCCCAGCAGGCCCCGGGCTGTCCGGCCTGTTTCGTCTGAGCCGATTATCAGGGTGGGTAATTTGGCTCTTGCAAACTGGAATAAGCGAAAATAAACAGTGCGCCATAAAAGCAGGGCAAGAGGTACAAGTATCATTTGAAAAGCTAGAGCACGCCGGTTGTACTGCCATTGAGGAACAAAGAAAAACAGAATTGTGCAAAGAGCAAAAACCGGAAACGAGGATGTCAATATTCGAACTGCAGTCTGCCGTGGATTGAAGATCCTCTCCATGTTATATAGATCAAAAATATAAAGTATCAGTACAAACTGAAGAATTGAAAAAATGCAGGCGGGTAGATAGGAAAGATAAGGACCCGCAGCCCTCTCGGGAATTACCAGGAAACCCAGGAAATGAGCTGCCGAGATAAACAGAAGATCGCCAAAAAACAGGAACCATGTTTGCCTGAGGGCAAACTTCACCACTTCAAAGGCCGGCTGATGAGAAGGAGCTTCGGATTCCTCCGCAGCGGGTTCCACTTTCAAATGCACGTGCCCGTTGTTGAGCTGCGAAATCGTGGGGGCCAAAAACTCACTGCTGATTGTCGTGGACCAAAACTGCTTCTCATCGAGTGTTTCTTTTAATGCTTCGCAAACCTTTGCCAGGATCTTGCTCCTTGCTTCGATCAGCTCCGAGTCGCCCAGTTCCGTAAACATCACCCCAATGATGCAACCCAGTTTGAACCATCCCTTGACGTCGGTTTCACGTACAACTGACTCCAGAAGTGATTCGATCCGGCCGACGGTCAGGCTTCCTCCACTTCCGCCGAAGCACGGATTCTCAATAGTGACCAGCAACGAGGTATCACCGGATCGCTCAGCCCGCTTCCGTTCAAGCGCCAGTATCTGGTGAAAACGGTCTTCCTCAAGAAACGGCGATGGCGCCAATTTCGAGAGATCTCCAATCTGAAGGTCAGAGGCGCTTTGCCTCTTTGGCACAGCAGGTTGCATCTCTTTTCGGCCTATAATAATTTTATGCTACAGGAACCACTTGGAGGGAAACATCGGGTGCTTTGACCAGGTTCCAAAAAGCCAGGCAGGAAGGCAAAATCACTCAGCAGCCTTTTCCTGTTTTTGGCCGTGTTTATAGATTTGAAGCCTCTGTTCCTTTTGCCACTCCCAGGGGGGAACCGGAACCGGGTCCGCCCAAAGCCCGATTGCATTAGACCTGGCGAGGTTTTCAAGTCCTCTCCATTCAGCACATATATGAGCGCTGCACTCATTTGGCTTTACCCATGCAAACCCGTGAGAAATAAGCTGAACGTTTAGGTAATCCTTGGAACCCTCGATCCTGACCAGCGCATTTTCGATTCCGTCGTACCCCTTGAACAAAGGGCTCACCTCCACCGTCCTCTGCATGGCCAGGTGCGATGCCAGGGCCTTTGAGTGCTCCCCAAACGGCTGTCCCCGCCTGGGAGATTCGATCCCGTACAACTTGATCTTATCGATCCGGCCTTCGTGAGAAACCTCAAAAAGGTCGCCGGACAGCACCTGGACCACCTTCCCCTGCCACGCCCCGCAATACGAATGAAAAAGGACGATAAACGCGAACACGGTAATGAAAACACCAATGATCCCTGGTTTTCGCGACATCGGACTTGCCTTTCTGCTCAATTGTCTTTCTGACTCAATTCAGGGTCGGGCCGCATACAGCTCCGCCAACTCGGTTACATGTCTTCCCTGGAATCAGTGCACGGGGATATCGAGACTTCATCGCAGAATTGGTCAGCTGAGACGCCTCAACGTTAAGAGCCGCAAATGTGGGTGTAAAGAGGGGATTTCGGAAGGGATAAAGTAGGTAGCGAATATACGCATAGATGCTAAATATTGAGTAAATACACAATGATCTTTTATCATCACAGAGTGGATATTTCCCCATGGCCATCCCCCTCGAATAAATCTTATTGTGCTCTCGTTGCCATACAGATGCCGCCAAACAACAGATACCCTCGTTCAGGAGTTCAGGATTGATCTCGAGACATGTCTCGAATACTTTATGTGCTTTATTGTATTAGTGTTTTTCCAATATCAGGTACGTTATTTGCCGAATGTTTACCCCTGCAAATCACCCCTTTACAGTTTAGAAACCCATTTCTATATTCCACGTCAGGAGAACGACTTCTAATCTTACCTTAAGCCTGGATGCAGCGCATAGTTTCATTCAGAGTTACCGAAAGGACCTTCCAATGATTTACGAGCGCGATCCGGAATCGCCATTTTCGAAAATCCTGGTAAAGAACGGCTCCTCCATTGTCGGCACGATCCGAAGGAATCTGATAACCGGCTATTATCATTTCTACGATCACCGTCTCGACGAGTTGAATGGCCTGTTCCAGGAAAAGCGAATCGACACCATTAAAATGAAAATTGAAAAGCTCAATTATAGAAAAGCGAGCTAGTCCAAGTCCTGAAACACCCGATGAGCCGCCCGCAGTTTCCTGTCCGGGTCTTGCTACCCTCCAAACGGCGCTTTTCGTCCCCGCAGGCTGATCGAAGTTTGCAAGTGGCAAAAGTCAATCTACACGATCCGAGAGGCGTGGAATGTGAAGATTGGCACAGCTTGGGCCTAAAAAAACCTTCTCCGGACAAAAACGGGCTAAGCGTCGCGCGCCTTCCCCCAAGTAATACCCGCCTGAAAAACTCTCGACAGCAGCCTTTGCCGCTCCCCGCCGGGTGAGCCTCCTGATTCGATGTCTTTGCCCTACGGGGGACCGCTCCCGTAGTATTGCCTGTACCAGGCCACGAAACTCGACAGCCCCTGACGCAGGGAGGTCGCGGGACGGAAGCCGAAGTCACGCACAATGTCCCCGATGTCCGCATAGGTCATCGGGACATCGCCGGGTTGCATGGGAAGAAATTCCTTTACAGCTTTCACCTGGAGGCAGTCCTCGATTGCAGAGATAAAGTCAAGGAGTTGGACTGGCTCATGATTTCCGATATTATAGATCCTGTATGGAGCGAAACTGGCGCCAGGGTCTGGCTTGAGTCCATCCCATTGCGGGTCTGGAGCAGGGGGATGATCGATGAGCCGCAATATCGCTTCCACGACATCGTCGATATAGGTGAAGTCGCGGCTCATAAGACCTCTATTGAACACCTTGATCGGCTGTCCGGCCAGTATTGCGCGCGGGACCGTAGACGGTAAAAAATCGCAGACCCGTAGAGGGTATGCCATAAAGGTGGGCGTAAGTGTGGGCCATCAGCTCGTTTGATTTTTTAGTGGCGGCGTAAAGGGAGACCGGATGGTCCACGTTGTCGTGCACGGAGAAGGGAATTTTTGCGTTTGCTCCGTAGACGGAACTCGATGAGGCGAACACCAGATGTCCGACTCCGCTGTGCCTGCAGCCCTCGAGCAGGTTGAGAAAGCCTGCGATATTGCTTTCGATATAAGCCCGTGGATTTAGAAGCGAGTAGCGAACCCCGGCCTGAGCCGCCATATGTATTACTATGTCGAAGCGATGGTCCTCAAAAAAACCCTCGATCGAAGCGACATCCTTCAAATCCAGTTTGAAAAACTCAAAGCCCGGATGCCGGCCCAACAAAGCAAGCCGGTCCTGTTTGAGGCAAATGTCATAGTAGTCGTTGACGTTGTCAAGACCGGTAACATTGCGTCCCGCTTCGAGCATCTTCAGAGCGATGTGGAAGCCGATGAAACCGGCCGCACCGGTTATCAGAACGGGTTTTTGAGGATCCATTGAAATTTCCCCCATACGCCGTGCCCCAAAGCAGACGTGGAACGAACTGTGGGCTCAAATCCACAATTTTTCTTGTACCCTGAGCACCACACAATTGCAAGGCTTACTCCCGGCCCGTTTGGAAAATGGGGAGTTCAAACCCCCTCCCCCCCCGGGAAGTTGCAGCGGCCCTCCGGGTCCGCGCCGGCCGGGTAGTCATTACCAAACCGTAAGCCGGAAGGTAATGTAACTCGAAATTAACCCTTCCCACCCGAAATCCCCGCGTTCGAACCACACCCTCCATTCTGCTCCCCGTCTCGTTTAACAGGCTTTCTCCGAGCGGATTTACAGTTTGGCACCGTAATTGCTCAAAGCTAAGACGGCAATTTCAATTTGCACCAATCCACAAAAGGCAAACTGCGTGAAAGCGCAGGACGCAAAGTCACTGGCCTAAGTCTCGAAAACTCCGGGATATGGTCGCAGGACCGCTGGGCGGATGCAGCACCTCCGAGGGACGCTGAATTTGCCGGCAGCAGATCTGAGGAGGTGAACATGAATATCCGATCGAGATACCTTCCGCTAAGCCTTGTAATCGCGCTTTTTATGATTTTCTGCTTCCACCTGGATGCCGGCGCCCAGCAGGCCGAGCTGGGATGGAACGCGGATACAGGTACAGTTGCGGGCTACAAGGTTTATTACGGTCAATCGACCGGAAACTATACCAGCACCGTGGATGCAGGCGCCAATACGACCTACACGCTGACAAATCTGTCCGCTCAGGCATACTTTATCGCCGTCGCGGCCTACGACAGCAACAACAATGTGAGCGCTTACTCGCCGGAGCTGGTCATTTATTCCATGGCCGCATCCGCCGGAACAGGCGGATCGATAACACCGTCCGGAAGCTTTTTCCAGAGCCAGGGGGAAAGCCAGACTTTCACCATAGCTCCGACAACAGGCTATTCGATATCCGACGTGCAGGTGGACGGCAAGAGTGTCGGCGCAGTCCCCAGCTATACGTTTTCCAGCATCGCCGCCAACCACACCATCTCCGCCACATTTACTACTTCTTCCTCGAATGGTTTCACCATTACGCCCTCTGCGGGGGCCAACGGCACGATCTCCCCATCCTCCGCCGTCACCGTCAGCAGCGGAGCAAGCCAGACTTTTACCATAACTCCGGCAACGGGCTACTCGATATCCAACGTGCTGGTGGACGGCAATAGCGCCGGCACGGTCCCCAGCTATACGTTTTCCAGCATCGCCGCCAACCACACCATCTCCGCCACATTTGCCCAAAATACCTACACGATCACGCCCACCGCCGGGACCAACGGCACGATCTCCCCATCGGCCGTAGTCACCGTCAACAGCGGCGCAAGCCAGACTTTTACCGTAACTCCGACAACCGGCTGCTCGATATCCAACGTGCTGGTGGACGGCAATAGCGTCGGCGCAGCCCCGAGCTATACGTTTTCCAATGTGACTGCGAACCACACCATCTCCGCCACATTTGCCCAAAATACCTATACGATCACGTCCACCGCCGGGGCCAACGGCACGATCTCCCCATCGGGCTCGGTGAGTGTTTCTTCAGGGGCAGGCAAGACGTTTACGATAACTCCTGCCGCTAATTGCCGAATCTCGAATGTCTCGGTCGACGGCATATCGAAAGGCGCCGCTTCAAGCTATACCTTCACGAAAGTGACAGCCAACCATACCATTACGGCAAATTTTGCGTTCACCGGCCACGTCTGGATACGTGCAGCCGCCCAGGGCGGCGGCTCGATCTCGCCGGCAGGGACCGTGAGTGTTGCCGCCGGAACAAGCCGGTCGTTCACGATCAAACCGGCCGCCGGGCATAAACTTACAAGCGTGCTGGTCGACGGGACGCCGACCAGCGCGGTTTCCGCGGGCAAATCGACGGCCGCCGGGGGTCTCGTAGGCGCGGTTGCCACCTACACTTTTGCCGATCTGGAGAACGATCATTCGATCGAGGCCGTTTTTTCCCCGATCCCTCCTCCGGTTACGGACCCCGGACCGGACCAGATCGTAAAAGCCGGCTCTACGGTGACACTGGACGGCTCGAATTCAACCGACGCAGTCGTTGGAATAGCTTCTTATAGATGGACCCAGGTATCAGGGCCCCGAGTGGCGCTGTCAAACGTATCCGGGCCGATTTGCACCTTTACGGCCCCCAACGTTACCGGCGGGAAGCTGCTTGGCTTCAGGCTGACGGTTACAAATTATGGGGGGGTTACAAAAAGCGAGACCTGCTTCGTGAACGTGAGCGCAAGCGATCTTCCCCCCATGGCCGATGCCGGTGCAGGTCAGACTGTAAGCCCCTATACCGTTGTCACCTTGAATGGCTCGGGCTCCTCCGACCCGGACGGCAACATCGCTTCCTATCAGTGGGTTCAAATCAGCGGACCGAAAGTTGAAATTTCTAATGCCAAAACCAGCAATGCTTCATTTGCGGCCCCTAATCCCGGCTCCCTTGGAGCTTCCCTTGTTTTCCAACTGCAGGTGACAGATCGTTTAGGATTGGCAACGAGAGACCAGTGTACGGTAAATGTGGTAAGCTCCGATCCGCCGCCCGTTGCCGACGCCGGCTCCAGCCAGACCGTCCAGGAAGGGTCCGCCGTTGCTCTTGACGGTTCGGACTCGCTGGACCCGGCAGGGTCGGCGGTCACCTATAGGTGGAAGCAAATCCGCGGAGTACCGGTAACGCTTTCCGATCCTTCGGTTGCGAACCCGGTATTCACAGCGCCCTTCGATACCGGCGCCGACAGCCCCGACCTCCTGTTCATGCTCACCGTTACCGACACCACCAGCCAGTTGAGCGCAACAGCCGAGTGTGACATAACGATTGCATCTCAGTAAGGGAGGTTTCCCGGCAATATCCGGAGAAACCCTCGATAACCCATGCAGGTGAACGACCGGCATAACTCTTCACCACAGGTTTTGACCCGCGACGAAAAGACCCCCCGCACCCAAAGGGTGTGGGGGGTCTTTCACATTCAATCACCGGTTACGTTTCCTTCTGATCTTCTGGTATACCATGAGGCAACCCACCCCACACCCCAACAGCAGCAGGGAACTGGGCTCAGGCACCGGAGGCGGCGGTGGAGGCGGCGGAGGTGGCGGCGGATGATGATGATCGACAAACGGAATGATACCCAATAAACCGATCAAAGGGAGCCAGACGGGAAATTTTGACCCAAACATGACCGCCGGCTCTACGGCCGCCGAAGACACTACGACAGGGTCGGTTGGCGGGATTTTAAATTCAAGAAACACCGGCTGCTTTTTTTCCTGAGGCAGGCAGAGAACGGCTATCATCTCACCTTCCGCCGGTTTGTAGTCTTTTCCATTCAGGTTCGCATCTTCTACGAGTTTAGCAGCGTTCGGGCTCAAAGGCTTCTTCCTCGAACCCGCGAAGTACCAGATCGCTTCCTGGGTAACTTTTGGAGACGCATCCTTATGATTAATGATATAGTTAATCTTGTTCCAGTCCATGCTTCCGAAAGTCGCGGGGAGATCAGGATCGTAGCAGTTGTAGAGCCTGACCTTATGGATCGCGTTTCTGCGGATTGGCTTACCCTCCTCCAGGCACCATGCGCGATAGAATTCGAAATCCACCAGGTCATATCCGTACCTGATGTTGAGGAAAAATATTTCGAATCGGCTGTTTGACCCGTCCCTTATAAACATCTCGATGGGCGAATCGGGAATCTTGGCCGATGCCACCGTTTGCGCGGCATTTCCAGCAACAACATCGCCCCCGTGGATGTCCTGTTCGGGTGGCGATTCGATAGGGACCGCGAAACCCGAACTAGAGGTCAAGAAAACCAGAACAAGGGTAAAAATCAATGTCTTATACACTCTGCACTTCTCCAATGGCAAAGGGATAGGAATAATATTATTTATATTATGCGACAAAAAAGTGGAAATGTCAGGGGTTAAATTAGGTAGGAGTTAAATGGTATTTACATTACCTAATGTATGGCATTTTATTCAATGTTACAAGTCCTTATCTCTGGAAGCCTTTCTTTCTTAGTAATGACTGAAATCAACAGGTTCTGTGCAGCCAACCCAACCAGGCCCCACGATCTACTTATTTTTCTTGTTCTTCTTCGTCTTCAGCTCCTGAACCGTTGCGGCTGTAGGCTCCGGCGTTTTGTTTTCGGCCCCCGGAACCAAATCCGTCCCACCCGGGAAAATCAGCCGGAAAGTGGACCCTGCCCCGGGAGTGGAATCGAGTTCTATGAGGGCGCCGTGTTTTTCGAGTATCTGCCTTGATATGCTCAGGCCCAAACCGGTTCCCTCCGGTTTTCGCGTAAAGAATGGGTCGAAAATGCGGCCCTTGTCTTCCTCTAAAATGCCGGACCCCGAATCCTGTACCTCAAGGATTTGCCCCTGGGACTCCTGGTGCCGGGAGACGTTTATCTTCAATTTCCCACCACCCGGCATCGCTTCGATGGAATTGATGATCAGGTTCATCAACACCTGGCATATCTGGCTGAAATCCATGACGATCGGGGGCAGGTCCTTCCCCAGATCGACTGCAACTTCAACCTGCGCCTTTATCAGGTACATCTTTGACATATCCAGGCAATGCTGCACGACCTCGTTGAGGCTGTATGGCACGAACTGAGGCTCGCGGGGACGCGCAAAATGAAGCACCTGCTGAATGATACGGTCCATCTTGCGTATCTGCTGCGATACGTCCTCGAACATTTCCTGGTGGACCGGTTTCAATTCCAGTTCGCGCCGGAGCATCTGAGTATTGAAACTTATGGTGGCCAGCGGGTTTCGAATTTCGTGAGCGATTCCCGCGGCCAGGGTACCCAACGCCTTTAGCCGCTCCGATTGCTGAAGGCGCTGTTCGAATTTCCTGGCCTCGGTGGCGTCCTTTTCATAATAGATCACCCGCTCGAGGTCTCCGGAGACGTTAAAAACCGGAAACGCGTAATAGTGGTAGTACCCTCCCCAGCGCGGGTGGGGACCCTCTCTGTGTATGGGCTGAGCACCCCACAAGCATGCCCAGATGGGGCACTCGATATGCGGCTGTTCGGTCCCGTAGATAACCTGCGGATATTTTTGCCCGACAAGGTTCGGCCCGTAAACCATCTCGCTGGTGCGGTTCACCCGAAAAATCCGCATCCTGTTATCTACCAGGAAGATGCTGTCCTGGATGGCGTCGAAGCTGATCTCCAGCTCGTACTTCGCACGTTCGACGGAGTCAAAGAGCATCGCATTCTGGATCGAAACCCCAAGCTGGTTTCCAATCGCTTTGAGCAGATCGCTTTGCTCCTCTCCCAATTCATAGGCGCCGTCATTTGTGACATAGAGCAGCCCCACGACGTTCTGGTGAGACATGAGAGGGATGCAGATAATTTCATCGACTCCCTCCTGCTCCATGCGCTCACGCAGGGCTGCGAAAGTAACCTTCGATATCGCAAACCACCGGATAGGGTTCTGCTCGTCATACCTGCCCATCATCTCCGAACTCATTGTAAGGTACTGGATGCAGTTGAGCAGGGTAGGAGAAAATCCATGGTGGGCCGCCAGCTCCAGCAGCCACTTTTCATCCGAGGATTCCTTTACGAGGTACAAGGCCCCCATTTTGAACTGAAGTGTCCCGAGAATATTGGAAAGAGCGCGTTTGAGAACATCCTGAAGATATGGTGAACTGTTGAGCGCGGAAGAAATATCGTAGAGTATCTGAAGCTCAAAATGCCGTGTCAGGTCTTCACGACGAGGCTCATTGGACTTCGTGTCGATCGTATTTTGATCTTTCAGGCCCATTTTTGACAAAAGTTCCGCCCGATAATTTTTAAGAAACGGGATCAGCCCTGGTCCGAATGCCGGTTTATCGCCTGCCACTGAGCATAAATAACCCGCGCGATGCGTATGGAGGCGGCATCGACCATTTTCCCATCCAGCGCGAGCGATCCCAGTCCCGCTGCCTTGGCTTGATCGTAAGCCCCCAAAATTCTAACGGAACGATCGAAATCCTCCCGGGAAGGAGCATAGACTTCATTTACAATTGCAATTTGATCCGGGTGAATCACCCATTTGCCGTCGTAGCCAAGGGCGGCGCTCATCAGACATGAACGTCTCAGACCCTCAGAGTCCCTGTAGTCTCCGTACGGAGCGTCGATTGCCGTAAGACCTGCGGCCTTGGCCGCCATTACCATCCTGCTCAGCGGAAAATGAAACCTGTGCCCCGGATAAAAATCCTCCTTTTCGCCGTGGCCGCTCACGCCCTTGCTCAACATGGTCAGGGAGGCACTGTAGTCGGCAACCCCAAACACAAGCGTCTCAACGCGCGGAGAGCTGAATGCGATCTCCCCCGCCTTGAGCATTCCGGACGCCGTTTCGATTGAAGGCTCAAGCCCGATCGGCCTTTTGAAACCCATCCGCATTTCTATCTGGGTCAAGAGATAGTCAATCGCCTTTATTTCCGCAGCGTCCTCGACCTTCGGAACAACGATCGTATCGATAGATTCACCGGCTTTCTCAACTATATCGATTATATCACGGTAGGCAAAGGGTGTATCCATTGCATTGATGCGATACGACCTGACCTTTCCTTTCCAGTCCCTGTCCCTGAAAACGGCCACAGCAAGGTTTCTGGCCTCCTCTTTTTCATTTACGGGTACGGAATCTTCGAGATCCAGCATGATTACGTCGGGATCGAGATTAAAGGCCTTGTTCACCATTTTTTCGCGATTTGCGGGGACCGAAATTATCGAGCGGCGAAGACGAGCGGTGTTTTTCATGTGACCTCCATTTTTATAGAACTTGGCCTGACCACGGAGAGCGACCATTGCCAAATCCCGTGCCATGCCGCGCCGGCGTCCGTCCGAAAGCAATCGGGCAGCGAGGGTTGCATGGGACCGCAAAAGGCAATCTCCACACCCCGCGGAGTGTGGAGATCGGCGCCGCCAAATAACCCTTTGCGGACGAAAACTGCGCTACCCTTCTGCTTCCGGAACAGGCCATGGCGTGAACAGCCAAAATCGATCAATTCACGGGCTCAACACCTGGAAAAGACATTTCTGCCGAACCAACCGCTAAAAATCCGGCAACCCCGCCCCCCGAAGGCATACAGGGGCAGGGTTGCACTGGGGCGCTATTGTTTGGTCACAACCGCTTGAGCGGTAGCGGAGGAGGAATCCTCCTTTGCGAATTTATCCTTTATGGCAGCCTGCGCGGCGGCAAGGGTGGCGATCGGGACCCTGTATGGCGAGCAACTGACGTAGTCGAGCCCTATCCTGTGGCAGAACTCGACGGAACTTGGATCGCCCCCGTGTTCGCCGCAGATCCCGATCTTGATATCAGGCCGCGTGGACCGCCCTTTTTGGACGGCGATCTCCATGAGCAGGCCCACCCCTTTTTGATCGAGCCGCGAGAACGGGTCGTATTCCCAGATTTTGTTCGCCAGGTAAACCGGGAGGAACTTGCCCGCATCGTCCCTGCTGATGCCGAATACGGTCTGCGTAAGATCGTTGGTGCCAAACGAGAAAAACTCCGCGTGCCTCGCAATCTCGTCGGCCGTAAGGGCCCCGCGCGGGACCTCGATCATGGTCCCGATCCGGTAGTCGACCTTGACCCCATATTCTTCCATGACCTTTTGCACGACCGATTCAACAACGTCCCTCTGGTTTTTGAACTCGCCGACGTCGCCCACCAGGGGGATCATTATCTCCGGGCGCACCTCCATACCTTCCCCGGCAATCTCGCAGGCGGCCTCCATAATCGCCCTTGCCTGCATCTGCGTGATTTCCGGGTATGTCACACCAAGTCGGCACCCTCTGTGGCCAAGCATCGGATTGGCCTCGTGCAGACTGACCACCTTGGCCTGAAGCTTCTCAAAAGAGACACCCATCTTGACCGCTAGCTTTTGTATGTCCTTTTCCTCCGATGGAAGAAATTCGTGCAGAGGCGGGTCAAGGGTTCGAATGGTTACCGGTTTTTCCCTCATGACCCTGAACAGGCCTCTAAAATCCTCTTTTTGCATCGGCAGCAGCTTGGCCAGAGCCCGCTCGCGTCCTTCCCGGTCTTCGGCAAGGATCATTTCGCGAACGGCTTCGATCCGGTTGCCATCAAAAAACATGTGTTCCGTGCGGGTAAGCCCGATCCCCTCGGCCCCGAACGCAATAGCTTCCTCGGCCTGGTTGGGCTGATCGGCGTTTGTCCAGATCTCCAGGCGGCGAAACTCGTCGGCCCAGCCCAAAAGCGCCACGTAGTCCTGATAGATCTGCGACCTTTGCGGCGCGAGGCTCTTGTCTATGATAACCCGGAGCACTTCCGAGGGCCGTGTCGGAATCTGGCCGGCAAAAACCTCCCCGGAGGTCCCGTCGATCGAAAGATACTGCCCTTCCCTGATTATGCGGTCACCTACGGTCATCCTCCGGTTGTGGTAATCAATTTCAAGGTCGGAACAGCCCACCACGCAGACTTTCCCCATCTGGCGGGCAACGAGCGCCGCATGGGAAGTCATTCCGCCGCGCGCCGTCAAAATTCCGCGAGATGCGTGCATGCCGCGAATGTCATCCGGGGAGGTCTCGAGACGGACCAGGATAACTATCTCACCCTTCATAGCCCATTCTTCGGCATCGTGAGCATTGAACACCACGCGGCCGGTTGCGGCCCCCGGCCCGGCATTGAGGCCTTTGGTCAACAAAGTGCCGTCCCTGAGCGCATCCATTTTAGCCTTGGGGTCAAACGTGGGCCGCAAAAGCTGGTTCAACTGGTCGGGTTCGACCCGCATCAATGCTTCCTGCTTGGATATTATGCCTTCCCGGACCATATCCACGGCGATCTTAAAAGAAGCGAAACCCGTTCGCTTGCCGGTCCGGGTCTGCAGCATCCAGAGTTTATTTTTTTCGATGGTGAACTCGATGTCCTGCATGTCCCGGTAATGATGATCCAACTTCTTGCGAATGCCTTCGAGTTGGTCATAAATCTCCGGCATTGTCTCCTCCAGAGACAGA
>Ga0326728_10018086_pt1 | contig 13977 bp, 17 predicted proteins | sample MB3enrmetagenome_FD_207602 | JGI IMG/M metagenome (GOLD analysis project Ga0326728, IMG submission 207602) | Lab enriched peat soil microbial communities from McLean, Ithaca, NY, United States - MB31MN | ecosystem: Environmental > Terrestrial > Soil > Wetlands > Peat | place: USA: New York... | reverse complement strand
CGCAAGTCTTCCGAAAAAGGCTTCGCCATCCCTGCTGGCCTCCTTCCCAGCACGAATGGTGAATCACAACTCGCCCGATTCGTTCAATCCCCCATCGATTCTGACTATTCGGGACCCGCTCTAATGATTTCAAATGGCTGGGGGACCTGGATTCGAACCAAGATTGACGGAGTCAGAGCCCGCTTTCTCGCCAAATTGTCGCGCGCCCTCATAGGCCATCCCTGTCGCTCACGCGCCATCAAATGATCTTGTTTTCAAGGGCTTGCGCCGACCGCCGCGCGGCTCTTCCGTCGCCCCGTCCAATATTTCGCCCTCGCGCGCCCTCTTGAATCCGCGTCCGTATCGTGACATGGTCGTGACACGGCGCGCTTTCTGGCGGCCTCGCGCGAGGCCGTGTCACGATCCCGCCGCGGGGCTCGCGAAGATGAAACTCACGCAGAAGGCAGTCGACGCGCTGAAGCCGGGCGCGCGCCGCTTCGTCGGGGACGGCGCCGTCCAAGGCCTGGCCGTGCGAATCACCAAGGGCGCCGTTTCCTACGTCGTCAACTTCTGCGCCCGCTCGCATCAGCGTCGGGTCGCGATCGGCGCGACGAACGCCTTGACGCTCGCCGCGGCGCGCGAACGCGCGCAAGAGATCATTGTCGGCGCCCGCCATGGCGAGGATATAACCGTCGACCCGCGGCGCGGCACGCCGACCTTCGGCGAAGTCTGGCGGCGTATGATCGACGATGTCGACAAGCCCAAGCTCGCGTCGGCGACGATCGAAGATTACGAGGATCGCGCTCGCCGGTTGATTTTGCCTCAGCTCGGCAAGAAGCTGGTCGGCGACGTCACGGCGGCCGACGTCGACAAGGTCGTCGCCGCGGCGACTGGGCAGCGGAATCGCGCCTACGTCGTCGCGCTCGTTAGGAAGACGATCAATTTCGCCAAGCGCGCGCGAATCCTCGGCGACGACCATCGCAATCCCGCGGCCGACGTCGCGGTCAAGCGACCGCCCAAGATGGGCCGCGCGATCGACGCCGAGGATATTAAGGCCTTCGGCGCGGCGCTAGCGGCCATGGAAACCGAGGGCGCGGTTTCGCCTTGGCTGGCGAACTTGTTCCGGCTTTCGCTGCTCTGCGGCCTTCGCCCGGGCGAGGTGCGGTCGCTCAGATGGGAAGCGGTGAATCTTCCCAAAGGTCGGATGATTGTCGTCGGCAAAACCGGCGAGCGCGAGATTTATCTGACCGAGGCCGCCCGCCGCGTGCTGGAGGCCACGCCGCGCGTGGAAGGTTGCGACTACGTGTTCGCCGGCCGCCGCTTCGGCGAGCCGATCGTCGCCGTCTACAAGCAACTGAGGGCCGTGCAGGCGCGCGCAAAAATCGAGCGCTTCCGCCCATACGATCTTCGGCACACGGCCGCGACCGGCGCGCTCGCGTCCGGGGCGGACGTTCGCGCGGTGCAGGCGTTGCTCGGCCACGCCGACCTCGCGACGACGGCCGGATACCTTCACGCGAACGATGGGCGGCGGAAGGACGCGGCGGAGCGCGCGGCGAAGTTCGGGCGCGCGGTGCTGAGGGCCGTGAAATGACGCGCCAGGCGGCCCTACGGCATGAGGCTGCCTGGCGGAGAGTCGAGGGCGCGATTCTCGCGGCCCGATTTTGCCGGCGCAAGTTCGGCAGGGAGGGCCCGCGCGCGGAATGGTGGTTGAGCGACGAACAGGTAGGCGAGGCGCTCGAGATCCTCGACCGCCTCGCGCCTGATGTCGACGCCGAGCGCCGCGCTTCGTTCGTCGGGGCGCTGCTCAGCGCAACCGCGAGGCTTCACGCGGGCGGCCAGCTTTCCGTCGACACGGGTAGCGCGATCGCGAAGATTTCCGAGCTGTTGAAGGCCTTGCATGCGACGACGTCGGCCTGGGAGTCGATTTGCGCAGACGATCAATTTCATCGGTCGTTTGTCGACGCCCTTGGCGCCTTTCCGGCGGTGAACGGATTCGCCGGAATGGTCAAAGAGGCCGATGCCGCGGACGCCCTGAAGGCCCTCAAAATCGGGGTCTCTGACGTGCTCGATAGCCTCGCCTGGGGCGACCAAATGGACTATACGCTCGCACATGATCTGGAGCGCTTGCGGGTCCGGTTAGAGGCGCTGCTCTGGGCGCTTCGCCGGCGCAGGACGCACGTCTCGCCGTTCGTCCATGAATGGGTCTGGGACGTCGCGTTCGCTTGGTGGAACGCGACAGGGGCGGTCCCGACCTATTCTGGGAACGAAGGCGCGCGGCCGGAAAAGCCTGAGACACCGTTTCAAAAGCTGGTCGCGGCGATTTTTCCCGAGTCGGTGAGTTGCGGCGCCCCGAAGCGCAAGAGCGGCGGTGCGAAGAGGCGCCCGGGCGGCGGCGTCAGCTCCAGGGTTTTGCGCGACACCGTAGACGCGTTTCGGCTGAAGGCGACCGGCAAATTGTGACCCCCACGCGGGTGTCACAACTGGCGGTGGAACGGCCGAGATATGACACCAAAGGAAATTGCCCGATTCGCTGTAAACCCTCGCGCGCGACAACCCATCGTTAGAGGGCCGATATGAGTTCCCCCGTCCCGCAAGCGCCGCCAGGCGATGACCCGATGCTCGATACCGAGCAGGCGGCAAAATATTTGGCAATTTCGGGCGTGACGCTCGAACGCTGGCGAAACAAGCGCGTTGGCCCCGCCTGGTGCAAAATGGGGGCGATAGTGCGCTATCGAAGATCGGCCCTCGAGGCCTACCTTGAACAATGCACGCGCTCGCCGCGGCGCGCCAAAACGGCCGCGTAGGGTGATTCGAAACGAAAGAGGCCCGGCCGCGAGGGGCGCGGATCGGGCCTGCGAGGCGCAAAGGCTGTCAGTCGATTGCGCTTCCACAAATACTCCCGCACATCGACCGCGACAAGCGCGCCGGCGCGGCCTGGCGCGTCGCGCCGGCGGCCGCGCGCCAGGCCGCGCCGCGCGCGTTCCTGATTCGTGCTCACGCGAGCGTCCGGCGATCGCCGGCCTCGGCGCGCCCGCGAACGCCGGGACTGCGCGATGAGCGGGCCCGGCAAATCGGCCAGCGCGGCACCGCGCGGCGGCGGAATGCCTTGGGTCAAGGTTCCGCTGCCCGCGGCCGACAAGCTCCTGAAGCGCGCGGCGCTTCGCTGCAAGCAGCCGTTGTCGCGGGTGGCGTTCGTTTGGTTGAAGATCCAAGACTCCGCGCAGCGGCTCGGCAACGGCGGGGAATTCGAGCTCGATCGCGTTACGCTCGCCATTTTGGACGGCGTCGAAGAGGAGACAATTGACGCGATCGTCGAGCAGTTCGAATCCGAGGACGTCGCCCTGATCATCGGAGGCCGCTGCGCGACCTTCGTCCCCGAGGAGCCTTCGCCCGACGCCAAATATCGCGCCCGCAAGAAGGCCCGCGGCAACGGCGCCCGTTCCGAAAACGGCGACGCGCCGCGCGAGGCCGACGCGCCGATTTCCGGCGGACCGGGCGACGCCGCGCGCGCGTCGCGCGAAGGCTCTTCCGCGTCGCGCGAAGGCCCTTCCGCGTCGCGCGAAGGCCCCTCCGCGTCGCGCGAGCGCGTAGAGTCGTCAGACCCGAAGAGAGAGCAAGAATCATCGTCAGTCGTGGTGCCTTTCGCCGCGCGCGCGGACGCGCCTGCAGAGCCGACGAGGGACGACGACGAATTTTTTATCAGGGAAATCGTCAAGGCCGGACACGGCAAGATCCCGGCGACCGTTGCCAGGGTAGGCGTCGCTGACGTCCGCGACTGGATCGGCGATGGCTGCGATTTTGCATCGATAATCTTGCCAACGATCAGGACGATCGCGGCCAGGCTGAAAGAGCCGATGCGCGTGCTGCAGCATCCGAAGTTCAAGCGAGAGATTTTTGCTGCTCGCGACGGTCGCCTGGCGGCCGAGAGAGACCGCGAAGCGAACCTGGCGCGCGCGCCGCCGCCGCGGCCGCCGCCGCGCGCCGAGCCGACCGTCGCGCCCGTCTCCGAGGAAAAGCGCCGCGAGATCGGCGCGATGATTCGCGAGCTCGCCGAGGCGATGAAGATGAGCGCCGCGTTGCCCGACCCGCTCGATCGGCGTGCGCGCCGGGCGGCGCCGGTCGCGGCGCCGCTTGACACGGAGCCGATCACGCCGCCGGCGGAGGGCGGCGAGCCGAGGAGCGCCGCGAAATAGCCGGGTCGCGCGTTCGAAAACGCGCCGATTCGCCGAGCGAAACGGCTCGTTGGAAGGGCCGGAAATCGACTAGCGGGAAGAACTGGCCGCGGCGCTTTCGTATCGCCGACCGGCCGCCGGTCAAAGCCGACGTCAATCAAACCAGATCGACGATGCGCCTTTGCGCATCGCTATTTGCTTCGATGTAGCGCTGGGTAGTCGAGAGCGAGGAGTGCCCCGCCAAGAGCTGGACGTCCCTCAGCGAACCGCCGACGGTGCTGATTTTCCTGGCGGCATTGGTGATGAAGCCTCGACGCCCGCTATGGCTTGAGCAGCCGTTGAACCCGAGAGCCCGATACCAAGCGGCGAACAGGTTCACGATGGCCGCCGCGCTCGTCTGCTTGGCTCTTTCGGTGGTGACGACGAACGGCGAGGACCTGCCGCCGACCTGCGACTTTTGAATTTGGGCGAGCGCCGCCTTCAATTCCTTGTTGAGGGGGATGACGCGGCCCGACGAGCCTTTGCTCGCTTCGTCGACGAGACGGATTGCGTCGCCGATATTTCCCTCGGCGTCCGTGACCATCGGCCAGGTCAGGGATGCGATCTCCTTGGCTCGCAGCCCCGCCCGTACCGACAGCAAGAAAATCGCCCGATTCCGCTCGGGATATCGCGTAGAGGTCAAAAAGGCCAGGACGGCGTCCGATTGACCCTTGCTGAGAATTTTCGCTTGTCGTTTCAGGCCCAAAGGCCGCCTCGCAACTCATGATGTAATGTCACACCGCCGTCTTTTTATAATCAGTCAAGGCGGGGAAAGAAGGTTCAAGCTGGAATTCTGTCGTATTTTCAGGCGGTTTCGAGCACTCATGGCATAACACGAATTTAGCAACGAGTCGCAGGAAAAGCGCCGAGCTGGACGGCGGGGGGCGCGCTCTTGGCGCTCGGCGCTGCATCGAGTAGAAGCAACTGTCCGGAAATTCCCAACAGAAGCGTCCGGAGCGACTCACGGGCGAGGGGTTGGGGTCGGGGACGTCATGGCGGACTGGATCGACTCCGTTCCGATCGAGGCGGCACCCATCGCCGCCGAAATCGGCCAGTTGCTCGCGCGGCGCGGCGCGCACGTCGTTTTCGAAGCCTTCGCCATGTCGATCGCGACCTGGCTGGACGTCGCGGAGCAAGACGACGCGACCCCCGACGACATAAAGGAATGCCTGGGCGAGCGCTTCGACGTCGCCCTTGCCGGAGAAATTGCCCGCCGGCCGCTCGGAACGAGAAGGCGCAGATAGGCGACCTGCGCCGCGCCGCGAGCCTGGCGTGGCGGACGCGCCAAGCGCGCAGCGCTGCACCTCTGGGCGCTGCAAGAGTAATTGGCGTTTCGTCAAGTTCGGCGCGAGCAACGGCGCGACCTGTGCTCCGATTGCGGGCCGCGCGCAAGTAGAGGAGACAAGAGCGAGCCGGCTCGCGGGCTCGCCGACCCAGCTCGCGCCGCGATCGTTCGCGCCGCGGCGAGGGGGTACGCGGTTTATTTCCTCTCGGGTCGACTGCCGTGCAACCGTTTCCACAAAAACGCGGGCAATTTTTTTCCCGTTGGTTTTGGCCAAAACCAAAGGGGCGAGCAATTTCAATGACTAAGTCCCGCGCAATCGGTCGCGCCGGCAAGCAATCTGACCGCGGCGCACGGCGGCGAAAATGGAAAGCCAAAAGGGAAACCGCGTCGTAAGGGTTGCGATCGCGGGCGACGGCCTTGATCGCGAGAGCCTACGCCAGGCGATCGAGCAGATGCGCGCGATCGGCGGTCCCGCCGGCCGGCTAGGCGCGATGATCGCCGAGCGCCTCGACGCGTTGCCGGACGAAAGGAAGTTGCGCCGCGACGCCGCGATCGTCGCGCTCGCCGAAACTTTCGACGGCAAGCCGTGGCAGGTCGCCGGCGAGGCCGCGAGCGCCATCTTGCGCTACGCCACGTCGGCCTGGAAGCGTCGCGATTGTCGCCTCGCCGCGCCGCCGCTCGAATATGCGGGTTCCCCGGCGAAACTCGCTCTCTTCGCGATCATGCGCGAGGGCGGCGGCGCCGTGATCGGGCAAAAGCAGATCGCCAAACTTGTCGCGCGTGCGGGCATAGCCGCAACGCGTTGTTTTAGCGGCGAGACCCATGGAACTCAGATCGCCGTTTCAATGTCCATTGCCTCTTGCGAGGCTGACTATCGCCAGACGACCGACCGAAAGGGGCCAGGACCCATGAACGCGCAGCCAAAGCCTCATGAACTCGAAGCGCTCGCGGCGCTCGCTCGCCAGCCGTCGACGAAAAAGTTGCTCGCCGACGATCGATCCCGCAGGATTGCCGAGCGCCAGGCGGGCGTCGACCGGATCAAGGCGCTCGACGCGAACGGAGCGCTCGAATGGCCGGCGGGGCAGGCCGCGATCAAGGAGGCGGTGGCGAAATGTCGCCAAGCCGAATGTCGGCTTCGCGAAGCCAACGATGCGCTCCTTGCGGCGACTGCCGCGGCGTCGAAAGCGAGCTGGGCCTACACGCGGGCTCGCGAGACTGAAGAGGCCGCGCTCATCGCCGGCGCCGACCTCGCGACGATTTCCGCATGGAGAAACGAGATGCTCGACGAAATGGCCGCGCTGCAACGGTCTGGCGTTCTGGTCCACAGCGAGTCGGTCGAGCGCCATCCGGTCACGCGCAAGGAAGTCCGCCGCGGCTTCTCCAACGCCAAGAGCGTCAGCGCGCGCCTGGCGGCGGTTCGCGCAGCGTTCGAAGAGGCCGGTGTTCTCGCCCTCGAGCCCGACCAGGCGCGGCTTCCTGCGATCATCGCCGAGGCGCGCGCGTCGTGGCCGAAAGTCGACGCGAATCCGGAGCTCGCCGGGACGCCGGCGGCGGGAGGCCCGCGATGAGGCTCAGCACATCCCGCAACTTGCCCGCCCGCGCGAGCGCCGCGCTCAACCCGCCGCTTCCCGCCTCGTTCCGCATGCCCCACCGATTTGTGACGGCGGCGCCGGTCTCGATGCGCGCCGACGGCGACCGCGCGATCGAGCACGTGTTCTCCGACAGCTCCGTCGCGCTCGACGGCCACACCGTCGCGACCTCGGGCTGGATCCTCGACGATTATCTCCGGAACCCGGTCTACCTCTGGGCGCATGACGCCGAGAGCCCGCCGATCGGCCGGGTGACCCAGATCGGCGCGGTCGGCGACCAGCTCCGCGCCACGGTGCTCTACGCCGACGAGGGCCAGTATCCCTTCGCCGACACGATCTTCCGGCTGACCAAGGCCGGATTCATCAACGCGTCGTCGGTCTCCTGGGTTCCCGTCGAGTGGCGCTACGCCGCCGACAAGAGCCGGCCCGGCGGCATCGATTTTCTCCGCCAGAAGCTGCTCGAGGCGAGCGCCGTCCCGGTTCCCGCGCTCGCCAGCGCCCTCGTGAGCGCGCGCGCCGCCGGCATCGACACCTCGCCGATGTTCGAATGGGCGACGCGCGAACTCGATCTCGGCCACGCCCCACTGAAACGCAAGGAGCTCGAAATGGTTCGCACGCTTGCGGCGCCCGCGCCGCCCACGATCTACTACAGGGAAACCCGCAACAGCGTCGTGCGGAGCAAGAGCCGCGACGACCCGGCCCTCTTCGACGTCAGGGCTCGCGGCGGCGGCTTTGAAATCGTTGGCGGCCAGATCCTGGGGCGCCAGATTTGGAGCGGCGGCCTCGGCGAATTTCTGAACGCTGTGGCCCGAGCCGGCGCCGGCGCCAGGCCGGATCCCCGGCTGAAAATCCGCGCGCCGACCGGCGCTGGGGTTGTGGATCCGACCTCCGGGGGTTTTCTTGTGCCAGATGAGTTTAGCGATTCGCTAATAAATTCTTTGTATTCGGAAGCTGTGATCGCCCCACGCTGTGACCGCCGAACAAGCAGCAAGCCGAACAACGCTTCGATACCGGCCATAGACGAAATCAGCCGTGCCGACGGCTCGCGATTTGGCGGCGTTTGTGCTTACTGGGAGGCCGAAGGGATCGAGCCGCCAAGTAGTCTTCCCAAGTTTCGCGGGCTCAAGCTCTCGGCTTCCAAGCTGATCGCTCTTTGCATTGCGACCGAAGAGCTGATAAACGATGTGCCTTTGCTTGGCACAAACCTGACCGTCGCCTTCGGCGGCGAAATGTCATTCAAGTTGGACGAAAGTATACTGGCGGGGACTGGGGCAGGTACGCCTCTCGGCATTGTCAACGCGCCTGGAACCATAGTCGTACCGGCCGACGTCGGACAAACCAGGGGGATCACGTCGAGTAATATCAGTAATATATGGTCCCGTTTGCCGGCTCCATGCAGAAGACGAGCTGTGTGGCTAATAAACGAGGACGCCGAGCAAGAACTCGACAATCTCGGACCGGCCGCGACCGCTTCGAGCTTTGCGGTATACATGCCGCGCGGAGTAAATGGTAACCCGACGCCCCTCTTAAAGGGCCGGGAGTGCATCGTCTGCGAACAGTCGGCCCCACTCGGCAACTTGGGAGACATAGTCTTAGCCGATCTCTCCCAATATATTATTGTGGACGGGGGGGCTTCGCTCGGCCTTGTCTCTCGATTGCGAGTGGATATCGTACCAGGGATGCTTCCGCTTTACCTTCAGGTGCTCTGGCGTTCCTGCCTGGAATTCTCCCATCACACCGTTCAACGGCGGCCCAACAAGAAGCCCCTTCGTGGCGTTGGCCGCCCGCTAGATTTCATCTTTCATCTCGCCGGCGCTCTTTGGCGGGCGCGCCGGCGCCGCCCGGAAGCGGCGGTTGAGCCGGCGGCGGTGCTCCATCCCGCCGCCGGCTCTTCATGCGAGGTAATCGGAAGCGCCGACGCCGGCCGGCCCGATCATTTCGCGGTCCGCGGGCGCGCGGCGCGGCTTGGCGCGAGGGCGCGTGCGATAAGGCCGCGCGAGACGAGCTCGTCACGGTCGCGCCAGCGGCCGCGCTTCCTGTTGCTTGCCCTCGCACTCGATGCTGCAAATCGTGCGCCAGCGCCCGTCGATATCGGGTGAAGCAATCGCCCATGACGAGAACCAAGGGGCGTTTCTTGGCCAGCCGTTGCGGCGCGCGCCGTCCCTCAACTTGATCATGACAAGGCGTTCAGCGTCGCTGCGCGCCACGACGTAAGGCTCGCCGTCGGCGACACAAAGGGCGCCAAGAGGCGCGGCCTCTGAATGCCCAAGATGCACCTGCGCCAGATCATGCGGAAGGACCGCCTTAGCCGTCGGGAAGGCCAGCCCTTGATCGACGGGGAAGAAATCGCGATCGACAATGCCCGGCAAACGCGGATGATCGGACAGCGACGTCCAGACCACGGCGATTGTGGCAGCTTCCCCTGACTGATTCGGCTGCGAAACGATTCCGATGCAAACGCCGCCGTCCTTGCCGAACGCGACGCAGGCTCCCTGCGGGACGTCCCGGATCGACTTGATTTCGAAGTTCTGAAAGGATTCCATGCTCGGCCATCTCCCTTTTGCGAATCGAGCCGTCGGGGCGCGCCACGCGCTTGGCGGCGGTCGGCGCGCCGGCGGACGTTAGCGCGCGGGCGCGGTCGCGACATCTATGAATTTACGAGGGAGGCAGTCGAGGCCAGGGCGGACGTTCGCACGCGGGCGCCGTCGCCACATGGCGCGCCATGCAGCTTGCGGGCGCAGCGCGCCCGCCGCGCCCATCGAGGCCGATTGCTCGCCGCCGATCGCCGCGAGGCTCGCGCGTTGCCGGCTGGCGTTTGAGCGCGCTTGCGAGACGACGGCGCGCATGCGTCGTGACGCGGCGAGCGACGCCGCGCCCGGCGAGGTCGATCGCGCCGGCGGACGTTCGCACGCGGGCGCCGTCGCCACCTGGCGCGCGATGCGGCTTGCGGGCGCAGCGCGCCCGTCGCGCGCGTCGAGGCCGATTGCTCGCCGCCGATCGCCGCGAGGCTCGCGCGTTGCCGGCTGGCGTTTGAGCGCGCTCGCGAGACGACGACGCGCATGCGTCGTGACGCGGCGAGCGACGCCGCGTCCGGCGCGTGGCGGCCGCCGCGAGACGGCGCTCACAAGTTTCGCCTGCGCATCGTCGAATCGCGCGCCGATTCTTCGGAGCGAAAGGCGAGCTGGGCGCGCTCCCGGCGCGTGTGCTTGGCTGCGAAATGTTGACTACGCCGCTGCGTCGGAGCGCGAGCGCAGCCCCGAATAGTCGTGCTCGTTTTCGGCGCGCGAGAGGTCATAAGCAGCCTGCAAATTCAGCCAGAATCGCGGATCGACGTCGAAAAAGCGGCCGAGGCGAATGGCCGTGTCGGCGGAAACGTCGCGCCGCTGGCGGACGATGTCGCTGACACGGTTGCCGGGGACGCCAATGGCTTGCGCAAGGGCGTTTGCGGAGAGGCCGAGGGGCTTCAGATATTCCTCGGCGAGAACTTCGCCGGGATGCGTGCGCAAGCGGGGCATGACGCGCTCCTTCAATGATAATCCACAATCTCGACGCGATCCGGGCCAGCCTCAGTCCAGACAAAGCAGACGCGCCAACGGTCATTGACGCGGATGCTAAATTGCCCCGCTCGATCGGCCTTCAAGGCCTCTAGCCGATTGCCGGGCGGCGAGCGCAGCGCATCCAGCGACGGCGCGGCGTCCAACATATCCAATTTTCGCGCCATGACATTGGACACGGCGCGCCACCGAGCCGGGCAAACGTCGTCCTTGAAAAACCGTTCGGTTTCGGCATTTGCAAAGCCAAGGATCACGGGGAGTTATATACGCTACGTATCGCGTTATGTCCAGGATTGTCCGGCAATGTCGGCGTCCGCCAAGCCCTCGCGCCCGCCGGCCGGCTGGTGTTTGAGCGCGCTCGCGAGACGACGGCGCGCATGCGTCGGGACGCGGCGAGCGACGCCGCGCCCGGCGAGGTCGATCGCGCCGGCGGACGTTCGCGCGCGGGCGCCGTCGCCACCTGGCGCGCGATGCGGCTTGCGGGCGCAGCGCGCCCGTCGCGCCCATCGAGACTGATTTGCTCGCCGCCGATCGTCGCGAGGCTTGCGCTCGGCCGGCTGGCGTTTGAGCGCGCTCGCGAGACGATGGCGCGCATGCGTTGTGACGCGGCGAGCGACGCCGCGCCCGGCGAGATCGATCGCGCCCCGATTCTTCGGAATGAGAGGCGCGCCGAGCGCCGCGGGGTTGCGCGCCCCGCTGGCGGCCGTCGCGCTTTCCGCGTATCATTTCGTCGGCGATTTGGCGAAGGCCGCCAGGCGCGCGCCCTCGGCGATTTGGCGAAGGGCGCCGGGCGCGCGCCCTATTTGCTCGCCCCGCGCAAGCTCGAAGGCGCGGCGCTCGGCGCGCGCAGCGTCACGCCATTCTCGGAAATGAACTCGACGCCCTCCGTCTCGAGCGCGACGCGCAAGGCGTCGACGGTCCGCGCGCGCAATTGCTCGCCGCGTTCGAACCGCGTCACAGTGTTTGTCGAAACCTTGGCCGCGTCGGCCAGTTGCCGAACGCCTATTTCGAGCGCGGCGCGCGCCATTCGGCACTGAGCAGGCGTCATTGGCTGTCCCGTAGCGAAATCGCCTTGACGTGGCGATTTGCTTGCCCCATAACCGCTGCACGGTAGCGATATCGCTTCCGGAAATCAAGGAGCGGGCAATGGAAAACGTTTTGAACGAATCGGGCGCCTGCCATGGGCGCCGCGCCGTCCTGGCGGCGATCGTCGTGGGCGCCGCCGCGCTCGCGCTGCCGGGCGCCGCCCTGGCGCAATCCGACGACGGCGTTGGCGGGCTATGGGCGCGCCGTCACGCGCTGCGCGCGCCGACCGCCGACGCGCTCGCCGCGATCGCGGAAGCGAACGCAAGGCTTCCGGCATGGGCGCGACCGGGCCCGCAACATATCGACGACACCGGCGCCGCGACGGGCGACGTCGTCGGCTGGCCCGCAATCGAGGGCGTGACGGCGCGGCGGGGCTTCCTTGCCGTCGCCCGTCCGGGCCTCGCCGACTTACGCGAGCGCTTCGACGCCGTGCGACATTTCGAGCCTGTCGCCGCGCTGCGCGCCTACAGAGCCGCGCTGCGCGCCCTCGCGGTGCGGCGGCGGGCGCAGGCCGCCGAAACGGCGAAGGCCGGTCTGGACGCCGCTGAGGCGCGCTGGACGGCCCTTGACGAGGCGCGGAAGGAAATCGAGGCGAAGATCCTGGCGCTTGATTTGTCGACGGTCGGCGCCGTGGCCGCGCAGATCGTCGTCGGCCTCAACTATGACGTCGCGGAACGGCCCGACGAAACGGCCGGAGAGCGCTCCGCGGCGCAAATCGCGCTCGCATTTCTTCGCCCGTCGCTCGCCGGCCTCCTGCGCGCTCACGTCGACGAAATTCTCGACAGCCGCCTGCCGGCGAGAGCCCTTCAAGCTTTCATCGGCTTCGACGCCGAAACCGCCGAGCGCGCGTGATGCGTCGCGCGCTCGCCCTGCGCGCCCATTACCGCCGCGCCGAGCAGCTTTGCCGCCTGCTCGCGCCGGCGACTCCTCAGACGACGGCCCGCATCCTCGGCAGTTTGGACGGCATGCGCGCCAGGGCCGCCGCGAGCGCCCAACCGTGGGGGCGCCTCGCCGGGCTGGCCTCTTTCGCGCTCGCCGCCGCCGCGGCCGACTATCTTCTTGGCCGGGCGGGGGACGGCACCCGCCCGACGACCGCCGAGCTGGCGGAATTGGCCCGTTGGAAAGAGGCGCCGTTCCACGCCGAGGCCGTTAGGATCTCGCGCGCCCTGGCCGAGGCGGCGCTCCCGCCGCGCCCGCCGGTGTCGCCGGAAAGGCGCAAGGCCACAGCCGACCAATAACGCAGGCTCGCCGCCGCGGCGGCCGCGGCGCAGCGTGGTGATCGCGTCGCCTAGCGCCGCTCTTGCTTTCCGCGGGACGCGGAACCAGAGTCATCGGAGCGGCCTACGCGCCGCCGCCGCGGCGCCCGCGCATACGTTCGGTTCAGGAGACTGCAATGCGTTCCGTTTTGGCCGTCGCCTTTGGGAGGATGGCTGGCACGCCAACGGCTGAGCAGATAGCAAGCTATGACGCGGCGGCGCTGATCGGCGTTGTCGCGATCGCGCTGAGCAAAATCGACCTGTGCGACTGGATGGATGGCTGGATTACTACTGACGACGTCGCCCGCTCAGTTGTGGATGCGGTGTCGAAGGCGAATCCCGGAATGCTATCAGCTCCGCCTTTCGAGCCTCGGTCGCGTCTAGTATTTCCCGCATCCGCGCTTCGGGAAATGTTTCGCCGATAATCTTTGACGGATCGCTCTTTGGCCGTAGAGACAACGCCAGCGGTTCGTTATCCAGTTTAGACGTTCCCCATGTCCCGTGGATTATAAAATTTCTGTCGTCTTTCAGAAGTTCTATTTTGCCGATAGTTTCGTTCAAGGCACTCCGCTCGCTTTCCGTGTAGGTAAGATCCCCCAAGGCCTTGAGTATTCTAATTTTGCCAGTGGCATCCAGCCGCGTGGTTATGACCCTTCCATATTCGACTGGCAGATCAAGAAGATGCCAAATAAGGTCATCAATCGCGTTCTCCAATTTTGACCACGCGACAACGAATCTCCCGATGAGCTTTTCGTGTTTCATCGCGACGGCGGTGCGGAATCCGTCGTCCTCGCGAGCCGGTTGAATCGGCGGCTTTTCTGGACGTTTGACCATGTAGTTCTCACATGAGAACGACGACAGAAGATGGGGAATTCAGCGAAAATGAAATTCCGGGGGCGCCCAACGGGGCCGAACACCTAGGAGCCTGTCTGAGAAATGGGGGATTTTTGTAGCGCGGGGGGCGCGAATCTGATTCGGCTTGCCCATGAGCAAGAGATATCGCCCGTGGAAGATTGA
>Ga0326728_10018085_pt1 | contig 13977 bp, 16 predicted proteins | sample MB3enrmetagenome_FD_207602 | JGI IMG/M metagenome (GOLD analysis project Ga0326728, IMG submission 207602) | Lab enriched peat soil microbial communities from McLean, Ithaca, NY, United States - MB31MN | ecosystem: Environmental > Terrestrial > Soil > Wetlands > Peat | place: USA: New York... | reverse complement strand
AAAATAGGAAACTAGCCAAGAAATTAAATTAAAGAAAACGATGTGCTTAGTTATTCTATTTTTCCTATTTCTTTTGTTATATCTATAGGCGATTTATAGGTTTTATCCGGCAGCTTGTTTAATAAATCCATTACATCGTCAGGGGCATCTTTATCTTGTGCTTTCTCGACCAAATTCTTTTTTTCTGTTGGGTAATGTATGCCAGCAAGATATTTTTCCACTATAGCTGGGCTAACGTGACCAGATTTTCCGCTTCTATTTGTGTATTGCCGACGTGCCCCTCTACCTTGACCTATGCCTACGCGCCTACTTGTTTGAGCTTGCTCACTACTCGTTGTCTTTCACCTCCACACTGCTTTCTTAAAAAAGTAACTGGAAAAAAATTTAAAAAACACTACCCTTCATTCCTCTTCATGCTCTTTCCCTTACTCAACAAGTTTTTGAACCTTTTGTCCACCTTTGCTGCCTTCCTTCTTTCCGTCACGCGTTTCACGTTCTTAAGGAACAAGGTACATTTGGAACATAAAAATTCTTAAAATTCAGTGAAACTCTATTCCTCTTCGTATTCTTTTCCGGCTTGAATAAGCCTGCGAACTTTTTGCCCGCCTCTATGGCCTGCTTCTTCAAGGCTTGTTTTCCCTCTTGCTTCTAGTGTACCTTCGTGCTGTTTTGCTCGCTGAGAACCACCTTTGCTGCCTATCTCACTGTAAAATTCAGGTCCATGAGTCTCAGACGTCTTTTCTCCGCCCATGCGACCAGCCTCCGCAACGGTCATCTTTCCCTTCTTCCTCGGTTCACTCAAACGCATCACCTCCAAAAAAGTATGTTCCCGCTTTTTGTCAAATCAGTCGCTTTCTCAATTTTCTAGCCCGAAGCAAAACTTTTAAACATATGTGGCTGTCTCAGCACAGTTACAATGGAAGAACTTTTTTAGATCAAAAATACAATTTAGACTATAAATTAGGTCTAAAAACGTTAGAAAGGCTTGATGAGCTATTCAGATTAAAACTAAGATAGATTAAAAATAAGATAAGCGCGTTTTTTTCTATTCTTCTTCATGCTCTTTTCCTTCCTGGATAAGTTTACGGACTCTTTGCCCACCTTTCGGTCCGCCTATCTTTCCACCCTTGCGACCTATTTCGCTATAGAATTCTTCTCCGTGGGTTTCAGCAGTTTTTAGTCCGCCTTTCCTTCCGGCTTCTTCAACCGTCATTTTACCTTTTTTCGCTTCTCGTGCCAATACGCTTCACCTCCATTAAAAAAACAAAAGCGTTTTGATATCTAAAGAAGCGGAAATTAACAAGTAATTACAAAAATAAGCTTTTTTATTCTTCTTCATGTTCTTTGCCCGCTTGGATTAGTTTTCGGACTCTTTGCCCGCCTCTATGGCCTGCTTCTTCAAGGCTTGTTTTTCCCATAGCTTCACTTGTTCCTTCATGCTGCTTGGCTCTCTCAGATCCACCTTTGCTGCCTATCTCACTGTAAAATTCGGGGCCACGTTCCTGAGAAACCTTTTCGCCGCCTTTACGGCCGATTTCCTCATAAAATTCTCGCCCATGAGTTTGAGCGGTTTTTTCCCCGCCTTTCCTTCCTGCCTCAGCAACGGTCATCTTGCCTTTTCTGTTCTCTTTATGCATGCTCAAAAAAAGTCACCTCCTATTAAAACACCGCAAAAGTTTACAATAATAGAGCCGAATAACGGCTCATAAACTTATGTGATTGTGGTATAACAGCAACATGCTAACTAAACAAAATGGAAGATTATTTCATATGAACAAATACACACAAAACAGCTTACAATATGAATATTCAATGGCAAAAGGATTCATAAGTTAATTTAAATATCTCCGGCAGGTCAACTCTATAATCATTGGGTAAAATGAATGAAAGTGCTTCTCATCAATCCGCCGCAAGTATTTTATCCAGGTTCCGATCAGCCAGCGGGCAATCTGCCTCTCGGCTTAATGTACATTGCCGCGATGCTTGACAAGGCAGGTTACAAAACTGAAATTTTAGATGCTTTTATGAGTGATGGCAAATTCCTGAAGAACGGGGAAACCATAACCGTTGGCATGCCGTTTGAGCGGATAAAGCAGGAAATTTACAGTCGGAAGCCAGATGTTGTTGGGATTGCAGGGCCATTCACTTGCCAAATTGAAAATTCAGTTAAAATAAGCAGCTTAGCCAAGCAGGTTGACTCAGGCATTTTAACAGTTGTAGGCGGTCCACACGTAACCACGGTGCCAAAGGAATTTCTTGAAGAGGCAAAAAGCGTTGACATCGCGGTGACAGGCGAAGGCGAATACACAATGCTTGAGTTAGCTCAGTATTTTGAAGGCAAAAAACTGTTAAGCGAAATTCTCGGCGTCGCCTACCGTAAAGATGGAGAAGTCACAGTAAATTCGCCGAGGCCTTTCATTAAAAACTTGGATGAGCTTCCCTACCCAGCTTATGACCTGGTGGATATGGAGCAGTACCTGAGCCCAAAAATGATAGGTTACCGCAGCTTCAGAAACAGGGCAATATCAATGATTACCAGCAGAGGTTGCCCCTTTAACTGCTGTTTCTGCTCGGTCCATTTGCACATGGGCAGGGAATTTAGAGCACACTCCCCAAATTACGTGCTCAACCACGTACAATACGTCGTGGAAAAGTTTAATGTTAAGAACATTTTTTTTGAAGATGACAACCTAACCCTTGACCTCTCAAGGTTCGAAGCTATCTGCGACGGCTTAATTGAGAAAAAAATCAAGATCGGTTGGGAAACGCCAAACGGAGTCCGAGCAGACTGCTTAAACTTGAATCTGCTGGAAAAAATGAAAAAGTCGGGTTGCCAAAGCGTCTTTTTCGGCGTTGAGTCAGGCGACCAACAAATCTTAAACAATGTAATTTGCAAGAGCTTAGACTTGAACCGCGTAGTTGAAGTTGCGAAAATCTGCAAAGACATCGGCCTGAAAACCGGCGCATTCTACATTATCGGCTTTCCGGGCGAAAAGAAAGAGAACATGCAGAAAACCGTAGATTTTGCTTTAAAGCTTAAACGTGATTTTGATGTTGGCATGCACCTTTTCTTTGCTACTCCTTCGTATGGGACAAGACTTTATGATGAATGCAAGACTAAAGGGTATATTCAGGGAGACTTGACTTGGAACTCTTTTGCTGAAGCGCGGCAACCGAAAGGCATGCCGTTGATTTCAACTGAGGATTTTACTTCTCAAGAAGTGAAAGAGATAGCGGCCAAGGCGCTTGAGGAGTATAAGAAATTATCTTTACTAAACAACATTAAAAATCCACGGAAAGCATTGAAGACAGTAATTGATCAGCCGCAACTCATTTTAAAATATCTAAAAAACTTATTTGGCTAAAATTGTGCTAGCCCCAGAAACGAAGTATTGCTGAAAAATACAGCTTAGCACTAAGAGAAGAAGACAAAGGGGCTATCTACAAACTAAAGAAGAACCTAAAACAGCTTAATATGCCACCTTGAAGCTGGCACCACACCCGTCACAAGTATAAATCGCTACGCAAAACGAGTTATTTTCCAGCTTCTTATCTGGCTTACTGAGGTTTTTTCCACAATTTTGACAACTAACCATGCAGGTGCACTTGCTATTTTACTACATTAGCAAAGGCACTATAAGAAAACTTGCTGTCTCACCCACACTACCACAACCACATCACCGCTAAATTAATAAGCAAAGGAGCGGGCCCGCTGGGATTTGAACCCAGGATTTTCGGCTAACCCCCGCTTTGAGAAGCGTCCGGAGGCCGACGCCTTAATCCGTACTAGACTACGGGCCCACAGTTTACAAACCAACATGTCCAATTAATTTAAAGCTAACCTTGTTATTCTTGGATTAACTCTTCGTCTATCCACCAAGCCTTCTTCTTCCCAGACCTTTCGCCCGCATAATACTCGATTACTGGTTTTCCAACTTGTTTTTTGGAGGTTTTCTGGATTTTTCTAAGCCTGTTAAGTATGAGCCACCTGTTGGTTTTAACGTAAGCAGCCAACTCAGGCGTAGTTGCGCTCTTGTAATGGAGCAGGTACTCCATTATTTTATGGTCCACCTCATCGATGCAGAAAGAGTGCGGGTTAATCTTTCCATGCTGAAACGTGAGCAATTCCAAATCAGCCAGGTACTTTCTGATTTGCCCGAACTCCTGCTCTATTTTGCCCATTCTCTCTTCCAAGGCTAAAAGTTTGTCTGCCTTAGGCGTTTTCTGCAGTTTCTCACTTATGGCTTCCCTGATAAAGTTGCTTCGGTCACCCTCAGGAATACGCAGCGCCATTTCAAGGTAGACTTCTTCAGGTATCTTGACGGAAACTATTCTAACTTCGCTCAACAGAGGCTCTCCTCAGCAGGTAATATTCGCCTTTGTGTATTTCATTTTTTCCATAACCTAACGCTCGAATTTGTGAAGAACTTAATGCGTGCAGCTATTTTTTGTTTAGGGCAGGATGTGTTGAAGCATTGGGGGTCCACTTATGTCGGTTGGATTAAAAAGCTTAGGGCAGTGTTTTCGATAGCCCTACTCCGATTGTTGCTTTAGGTTTCCAGCTTGCGAACGGTAAAATCAAGTGACCATAAAGGCAAACCGCTTATCGCTGATTTATTTGATGATCACGCGTTCTTTATTGTTAGACATTAAGCAATAAACAACGGTACCAAGTTAATTCGGATGGGTGCGTTTGAACCAGCACGGTTAAGCGCCGAGACATGGAGTGTACGACAATACAGCTGGTTCTGCAGAAAATGACAAAACGATTTATAAAAGCTAAAATTTACTCAGTGTAAACTGGTTGGTCTGCCAATTTAGCTAATGCTATGTATCGTTGCTCGACGATTTCATGCAGTTGCATGCGCAGGTCCTCTCCAACCACATTTCTCTGTTTTAATAATGCAACTTTTTTTGCTAATTCTACGTCTCCGAGTTCGTTGAACCAGGCTTCAAAGTCTCCACGTTTTGTATGGAATTCTATGGATGCAATGTCTACTTTTTCGACTTTATTGGCAAAATCACGAAGGTTATGGGCATGCAAGTTTAGTGGTTGTCCAATGTCAGTGTAGAAGTGGAATGCTTTATCCTGCGGCGAATAAGCCAATATCGCTGCGGCTTTTTCCTTATTGATTTCCGGTAAACCAAGAGCTTCTTTTCCTTTCTCAGTTATAACGTATAGTCCTTTTTCAGGTGAGCTTACATATCCCATGCGAACTAGCCCTAAAAGATGCATCATGACAGGAGGAAATTCTTTTTTGGTTTCCTTCGTGATTTCTATGGCTTTCTCGGGTTTTTCGTACAGCAACATAGTTTCGAGTATCTCTTGTTTAACGGGTGATAAACTCATTTGCAAGCACCTTGCCTGCTAATACTATGCAGAACCTTCTAATCAAACTTTGCCTTAACTCTTTCGAGCTTTTTTCGATTTCAAGTTTGCTACGGTAAAGAGGCAAAGCTTCAGTATAATGATTGCCAATGCTAATTGTAAATTGGTGAAAAGGCAGGATGAAACTTGCTGTTTTCCTCTATGAACACCCGCCTTAAGCCTTAGCAATCTTTTGGGTTTGTTGTTTGGTTACTCATTTTTTTAAATCATCTATGGGTATCTTAAGGATATGGTAGCTATTTCCTTGGTTTCCAAGTTTGGCAATAATGTTTATTATTTGTGGTGTTGTTGCTTCTGTAAAAAGGGTGGTTCGCGTTGAAACTTGCAGTGTTTGTTTACGAGTATCCGCCTAAAATAGTTGGTGGATTAGGTACCTATGCAGCGGAGATAACACGAAAGTTCGTTTTGGATGATCACGATGTAACGGTTTTTACCATGAATGATGATGCAGGTTCTTTGCCGACTAGAGAAATTTGGCGTGGAATAGAGATTCATCGTCCATTGCACATCGACGTTTCAGACTCGCTTCCAGACGTGATAGCTGAAGACATTAAAAAATGGGAATGGGGCAGAGGAGTACATTTCTTCGGCAAACTAATGGTTTATAATTATTTGTCAGCGGCTAAACTCATCAACGAGTTGATAAAAAAAGAAGGAATGAAATACGACATTGTTGTTGCGCATGATTGGCTTTCGGCAATGGGCGGGATTACAGTTAAAAGAGAAACTGGTTTGCCTTTAGCTTTCCATGTTCACTCAACTGAGAAAGGCCGAACCTTAGGAAACGGGTCAAGCGTAGTCAGTAACATAGAATTGCGCGCGGGCAAAATGGCTGATATGATTGTAACAGTATCGTACGCCATGAAAGATGAGCTTATACAGCTTGGTTTTCCAAGAGAAAAAATTCAAGTAAGCTACAACGGTGTTGACCCACAAAAATACAATCCTGAAAACGTTTCTTCCGAGGCCATTAAGCGAATCCGAAGCAAATATGGCATAAAAGATAATGAACTAATGATTCTTTTTCTCGGCAGGCTCGTAGGCGTCAAAGGCGTTGATAAACTCATAATGGCGATGCCTCATGTTCTAGCCAAGATTCCTAACGCAAGACTGGTAGTTGTAGGTGTAGGCGACCTTCAAGAATACTTGACAAACCTTACCCGAACAATTCGGCTTGACGAGTACGTTAAATTCTGCTTTGACTTCATCTCAGAGGAAGAACGAATACTGCATTATGCCGCATGCGACATAGCAGTTTTCCCCAGCTACTACGAACCATTCGGTATTGTAGCTCTTGAAGCGATGAGCATGGAGAAGCCAGTTGTCGTTGGCGCCGCTGGCGTCAGCGGAATGCGGGAAATCGTAATTTGCTGCGGTGAAGAACAATGCGGTTACCATGTCGATCCAAATAACCCGTCTGATATTGCGTGGGGAGTAATCAGCGCTTTAGAAGACCCAGAAAAGCGCAAGGTGCTTGGCAAAAATGGCAGGAAGCGTGTTTTAGCCGAGTTCACTTGGAGCAGAATCGCTGAAAAAACCGTCGAACTTTACGAAACAATAGTGAAAGGCTGATGAAAGCGCTGGGTGAATGATTGACGGCTGACTTTGATTTAAAGTGCAGAGTCGCAAGAGAAGCCGCTACTTTACTTTATTTTGGAGCCGAAAAAGAATACAAACAAGCTAAAGAAAAAGCTGCAAAAACTTTGGGCGCCAACTTTTTGCCGTCTAACCTTGAAGTTGCTCTTGAACTGGACAAAATAGCTGAAGAAAACGAGGGCGCAAAAAGAAAAGAGCGTCTAATTCAAATGCGAAACGAAGCCCTAAAAATAATGAAGCTTCTGGATGCTTATTGCCCTGTTTTAATCGGGAGCGTTTGGCGGGGAACGATAAGGCAGGGAAGCGACATTGACATTGCCGTTTATACGGATGAACCAGAAGAAATCGTGCAAATCCTCAAAGCTGAAGGGATAAAAATTTCAAAAACGGCTTGGACCACCGTAAACAAGCGTGGAATAACTTTAGCGTCATTTCATATATTCGCTGAGACTTCAACTGAACACGGACTCGAGATTGTTGCTCGAAGCTCTGAGGAAGCAGGGAAAAAGAGAAAATGCGAAGTTTTCGGTGATGAAATGAAGGGGTTAAAGATTCAGGAACTCGAAAAAGTTCTAAAAACCAGCCCAACCCAACAGTTCCTCCCATCATAATACTTGCAGAATCTTGTTTTCCATCAAAAAAGCACATAAAGAACATGTTTGATATTTATTTTCAATCAACTGATGAAAAATGGCAACGGATAAAAAAGCGCTCAAAAAAATGTTTCCACACCTCTACAAGGAACTTGAAAGAGGAGACGTAAAGGTACCAATTAACGCCGTACGAAAAAACCCAGAAGAAGTCGAAAACGCTGAATGCGAAGAAGAAGAATTTGAGCCCACGGTTTTTCCTGATAAATTGCGCCATTTTAATCCTTGCGCTGTGGATTTTATCCGCCGATGCGACACAGAAGCACAAGCTGAAGAAATAATTGCTTACCTGCAGAAGAAAGGAGAAATAACCCAAGAGTATGCTGAAGAACTGCGGTGCCAGCTCAAACGTGAAGGCGTAAGAAGCTTTGGTCCCAAAAAAGAAGAGAACTATTACTTTAGAGAAGGCGGAATTTTCTAATAATTTTTCAGTACCTTCATAAACTCACAGCGTTTGGTAGACACTCGCTGGGAGAATGAAGTTTTTTACTGTTTTCAGTCCGATGTTCGTGCTAAACATTAAAAAACCCGTCATCATTTGGGCGGTTAACACTAAAGTACTCTGCCATTAATTGTTTATATGAAAAGGCTATCCAGCCAAGCAATGGAAAAAGAGAAGCGGTTTTGGGGAAATTTTTAAACTACGTATTGGATTGGGACCCCGACAGATTGCATGGTTTCCACGCGCTCTATTTGAGCGTGGTTAAAAAGCCATTCAGAAAGCTTTCTGCATTCGTTGGGGTTACAGGAGAAACTTTTTGCTGTTGCATCCCACTTAGGGCAGGCAGAGCAGGGAATTTCGGAATCGTCACCCATGGCAATCGTGAATATGTCAGTCTAGAACTAATTTATCCGTTATGAAGCAGGAATTAAGAGCATTTGTACATGTTCAAAACTTTACGAAGCCTAAGGAATGCATGCTGAACTGGGTATATGTTACAAAACTTTTTTTCCTGAATATAATTCAAAAGATAGTTTTCCATTGGATGGTTGTACAAAGGGGGCTATAATTTTTCAGGCACGAGATTGCACTTGTTTATCTTGTTTGCTTGAATTTTTGTCGGAAAATTAATTAAGTTAGAGGTTCTTGTACAAACTCAGAAAAATAGGTGATAGTTAATGGCTATAAAAGTAGGAATTAACGGATTTGGAAGAATCGGAAGACTTCTTTACCGTGCAGCACTCGAACGCAACGCAAAAATTGATTTCGTAGCAATCAACGATCTCGCAGACGCGAAAACAAATGCTCATCTCCTCAAATATGACTCAATTCACGGGCGCTTCCCCGGCACAGTCGAAGTCATCGGCAACGACATGGTCGTCAACGGAAAAACTCTCAAATGTCTCAGCGTAAAAGACCCAGTAGCACTGCCATGGAAAGACCTTGGAGTTTACTTAGCAGTAGAATCCACTGGCTTGTTTACCAACCGTGAAGGTGCAAGTAAACATTTTCAAGCAGGAGCAAAGAAAGTTCTCATCAGCGCGCCGGCAGAAGACCCAGATGCAACTTTTGTGTTAGGCGTAAATGAAAAGTCGTATGACCCCGTAAAACACAATATCTTAAGCAACGCTTCATGCACAACAAACTGCCTTGCACCTGTCGCCAAAGTGTTATCCGACAATTTTGGCATAGAAAAAGGCTTAATGACAACATGCCACAGCTACACAAACGACCAAAAAGTCCAAGACCTTGTCCACAAAGATCCACGCAGAGCAAGAGCAGCAGCAATCAACATCATCCCAACAAGCACTGGTGCAGCAAAAGCAATCGGTTTAGTTTTGCCAAGTTGCGCTGGAAAAATGAATGGCTATTCCCTGCGTGTACCTACTGCAGACGTGTCCATTGTTGACTTAACCGCTATACTGAGCAAAGATGTCACCAAAGAAGAAATTAACGCTGCTATGAAGAAAGCCTCAGACGGTCCACTTAAAGGCATCTTACAGTACACTGAAGACCCAATCGTTTCAACCGACGTACTACACACCACGTGGTCAGCAGTCCTCGATGCACAATTAACCATGGTTTTAGGCGAAAAGAGCAACTTCGTTAAAGTCTTCGCATGGTACGATAACGAATGGGGCTTTAGCAACCGCATGGTTGAATTCATCGAAATGATCGGCAAAAAAGCAGGCTTTTAAGCAATCAAACAAGCTTAAATCCTTCCTATCTTTTTCTTTTCTAACTAAGAGAAGAAGTGAATTAACATGGCGAAATACAAAACTTTGGATGATTTTGATGTAAAGAACAAAGTTGTTCTTGTCAGAGTAGACTTTAACTCAGAAATAGATCCCGTAACCAAGAAAGTTACAAGCGACGTACGCATAAAAGCCCATGCTGAAACGACGCTCAAGGAGCTGGCTGAAAAAGGAGCCAAAACCGTTGTGTTGGCACATCAAGGACGCAAAGGAGACCCAGACTACACACCACTAAAACAACACGCAGAAATACTGCAGAAACTCCTCAAGTGCCCAGTGAAATACGTCGATGATCTCTTCGGCGAAAAAGCAAAAAACGCCATCAAAAACCTGCAAGCCGGAGAAATCCTGGTTCTTGAAAACGTACGCTCATGGGATGGAGAAACGAAAAGCGGCACACCAGAGCAACAAAGCAAAACTGAACTTGTCCAAAACCTTGCGCCGCTCGCGGATTTATTCGTTAACGATGCTTTTTCCGCTGCACACCGTGCACACGTTTCAATAGTCGGCTTCACCGCAGTATTGCCCTCGGCAGCTGGCAGAATCATGGAGCGCGAACTCAAGTCGCTTAGCAGGTCGCTTGAGAAACCCGAGCACCCATGCGTCTACGTCATGGGTGGAGCCAAAGCAGACGACGCACTTGAAATCTCCAAATACGTTTTAGACAATGGCATAGCAGACTACGTTCTCGTCGGCGGCGTCACTTCACAGCTGTTCCTCGCGGCAAAAGGCGTCGATTTAGGCAAGAAAACCATGGATTTCCTCGCCAAGAAGGAACTGACGCAGTTTATGCCGGGCATCAAAGAACTCCTTGCAAAGTACCCTGCTAAAATTGTCCTGCCAGAAGACGTCGCTTTGGATGTGGACGGCAAACGCAAAGAAATCCCAGTCAGCAAACTGCCAACTGAAAACAGCATATTCGACATTGGAAAGAAAACTGTTGATAAATTCGCTGAACTCATCGCCTCAGCCAAATCCATCGTCGTCAGCGGACCAATGGGAGTCTACGAGAACAAAGAATTCAACTACGGCACCAAAAAAGTCTTTGAAGCCATCGCAAACAGCAAAGCCTTCAGCTTAGCAGGCGGCGGAAACACCATTGCAGCCATACAAGAATACGGCTTAACCAAAAAAATCGGTTACATCAGCACAGCAGGCGGAGCACTAATCGAATTCCTAATGGGCAAAAAACTGCCAGGCGTTGTGGCTCTAGAAACAGCTACTAAGACCAAGAAAATCTAACTTTTTTCTTTATTTTTTTATTGCTTTACTTGCTTGCTTGCTTGAAATAATTTCGGTAAAATTTTCGCTGAGTGATCGGAGATCTTTTGCAATGAAGTCTGGTTTTTGCAGGCTCTCCAATAACTCTTTTACCGTGTTAAACTGTGAGGGGACAAAGACCGCTTTTAGTCCTGCTTGTTTTGCGCCTTTAATGTCTTCAATCGGGCTGTCACCTATGTAAACTGCTTCGTTCGCCTGGACTTGTAGCCTGTTTAGGGCGTCTTGGAATATGTGGTTGCTTGGTTTCCGCCAGCCGTTTTCCTCCGAAATCACAACCGCGTTGAAGTACGTGTTTATTTTTGTTTTTCTTAGGCTTTTGTGGATGACTGGTGCATGGGTGAAGTTTGAGATTAAGGCTACTTTGCACTGTTCTTTGGCTTGTTTGATTAGTTTTTTTGCGCCTGCCCGTAGCTTAAGCATGTCTACGTAGTCTTTGAAGAAAACGTTCAAGGCAGTTTTAATTCGGTAATCATCCGCCGTCACCTTAAAGCCGAGGTTGCAGAGTGCTTCTGCCACCCAAACAGCGTTCGTCACTTCTCTTAATTGCTCATAACGAATGATTCTGTATTTCTCGTGCGCTTGAATATAAGCCGCCAAAAACTGGTCTTTAGCAACGTCGAAGCCTTCATTCACAAGTGCTGTGTAAAGTTTTTCTCTTGAGGCTTCCATCGTGTAGTTTCTGCAGTTGACCAGCGTGCCAACGTAATCAAATATCACGGCTTTAGCGCAAGCCATTAGGGCTCTCTCTTTTTTGCTATGTTATTGTCGGCTATTTGTTGGATTTTTTTGCCAACAGCGGTGTTAAGCAACTTCTCCGCGTCACCGACAGCGGCTTCAACCTGCAGGTCAAAGGGAATTTCGCCGAGAAACTTTAACCCTAACTTTCCTGTTTCCTCCGCGATGCCTTTTGCCTTGTCCATCTTCATGTTTTCGATGACGCCGATAATCGGCATTTTTAAGTCGCATAGAAGAATTATTTGTTTTTTTACGGTTTCAAAAGCCAACAATGAAGGCGTTGTAACGATTAGGAATTCTATGCGTTTAATGAGCCTTACTAAATCAAGAACTGCGTCGCCGATGCCTGGCGGCATGTCAATTACGAGAAAATCAAGCGTACCCCACTGCGTAACTGATAAGAGCTCGATTAAAGCGTTTGAAACATCCGCTCCGCGCAGTGGCGCTGGTTTATCGCCGACAAAATAAACAAGCGACATGTATTCTAAGCCGTGAACTGTTGGCGGAATTAAGCCTTTTTCCTCTTTCGGCCGAGTGTTCTGGGCGCCGAGGATTATGTGGGTTGATGGGCTGGTGAAGTCTAAGTCGAATAAACCGACTTTGCAACCGTTACGCGCCAGAGTTAATGCGAGTGTAGTTGCAACTATGCTTTTTCCAACTCCGCCTTTGCCGCTTGAAACGGCGATAATTCGGCTTATTCGCTTTAAACGCTCGTTAATTACGCTTGTTCTGGGGTCAACCACGATTATCTGGCTCCTTTTATGTTCTCAAGCCAAACCCCACGTCCATTTACGATTTCAAAGTCGGGGCTGCCACATTTAGGGCACTTAATATAAGTGTGCGCTACCTCAGGAACAAAATGGATAGCTTCAGCAGTGTTCTTATCAATTTTTTCAGGGTTAAACTGCCATGTGGTTCCGCAAACCCGGCATTTCAAGGTTGTTTTAGCTTTTAAGATGTGAAATTTAGCATTCTTAAAAATTTCTGTTTTCATTTGAGAGAGAGCAAAGCGCAGAATGTCAGGCTCAACTTGCTGAAGCTCGCCAACCTTGATAGTAACTTCCGTAATTTCCTTCAAATTTTCCTTCTCAGCAATCTCCTTCGCCGACGCGAGGATCGCTTCAGCCAAAGCCCATTCATGCATAAACTAACCTAACTTTAAGCGTCTTTAAAAGAATATGGTAATAAATCTCGGTTTTAAAGACAAAAGCGCTTTTCCTATTTGGTTTGGGACCGATAGCTTTTCGATATTAAAAGGACAACATAATAACAGCTAGCTTTAAATCGGCTTTATTGCCTTTTTTTAACTATCTTTAACGGTGATTTTCTGTGGAAAAGCAATTTAAAATTCTCGCGTTCGCTGGCAGCCTAAGAAAAGGCTCATACAACAAAGCCTTAGTACGCGCTGCTGTAGAGATTGCGCCCCAAAACGTCAAGATGGAAGTTTTCGACCTAGAAGGAATTCCGCCCTTCAACCAAGACCTCGAAAACACTCCACCTGAAAAAGTAAAAGAGTTTAAAGAGAAAATCAGAAATGCCGACGCCCTCCTGATTGCCACTCCAGAATACAACTATTCAATTCCCGGGGTTCTAAAGAACGCGCTTGACTGGGCTTCAAGACCATACGGGCAAAACGCACTTTCCGGCAAACCAGTCGCTATCATGAGTGCGTCAACCGGAAAGTTAGGGGGAGCTAGGGCGCAATACCACCTTCGCCAGTCGTTTGTTATGTTTAATATGTACCCATTTAATCAGCCCGAAGTCATGCTGCCATCGGCCGCTGAAAACGTCGATGCCAATGGAAGGTTAACTAACGAACAAACACGAACGCTCATCAAGCAACTCCTTGAAGCGCTGGTGGCATGGACTAAAAAGCTTGAACAAACTCCTTAATGCTAACTTACAGTTAGCTTTAACAATATCACGAAAAAAGCGAAAAAACTAAACCAGATAGGCAAATTTAAAACTTTTGAGAGGCAGACAATAGTGTATTCAATAGGGGTTTGAAAGAGGGTTATTTTATTTATATAGTAGAGGGGTGTGCATAATTTTAAATCTAGTTAGCGCCTCTTTGACATTATGGAAGCCTGTGAGATCGTCAGGCTTTTCATCAACAAAGCGATAGTTCCA
>Ga0326728_10018084_pt1 | contig 13977 bp, 11 predicted proteins | sample MB3enrmetagenome_FD_207602 | JGI IMG/M metagenome (GOLD analysis project Ga0326728, IMG submission 207602) | Lab enriched peat soil microbial communities from McLean, Ithaca, NY, United States - MB31MN | ecosystem: Environmental > Terrestrial > Soil > Wetlands > Peat | place: USA: New York... | reverse complement strand
CCGTCGTCGTAAAGCTCGAGGACAAAGAGACCCTGAGCGGCGACGAGCTCCTGGAGATCGTCCGCCAGACGACCGCCTCGAGGCCGGCACCGGCAGGCGCCGCCCCGGCAGGGGCCACGGCCGGGCCGGCAGCGGCAGGCTCCGTTTCCCACGCGGCCATGAGCAAGGTCGACCTCTGAGCCGGAAGAGGCGGCCACGCTCTAATGACGGCCACCGACGTTCCAGCACCTTCCGGTGCTCCTGCACCAAGCGCTGACCAGGCGGCGACCCTTCGCGCCGACGAGCTGAACCTTTTCGACGCGACGGTCGTCGCCGTGGCGTCGGTCGCGCCCGCGTACTCCTTGGCAGCGACTCTCAGCCTCCTCTTCGTCGCCGTCGCCTACACCGGGCCGGCGGTGATAATCGTCAGCTTCATCCCCGTGCTGTTCATTGCCGTCGCTTACTTCTACCTCAACCGCAGGGACCCCAACTGCGGCGCCTGCTACGCGTGGCTCTCGAAGCTGGTAAGCCCTTCCGTAGGTTGGTTCAGCGGTTGGGTGCAGGTGGCGGCGAGCGTACTGTTCTGTGTCGCCGCGCCGATCCTGGCGGGCGGATACTCACTCCAGTTCATGCACACGGTCGGCTGGATCAGCGCCAGCACCGCCGACAATACGTGGCTGACGGTGGTGGTCGGAGCGTCCTGGCTGGCCGTGATCACGTTCATCACGATCTATGGGATCCGCTGGACGGCCAACACCCAGTGGTTCTTCCTGCTCGTCCAGTACGCGGCCCTGCTCGGCAGCTCCATCTGGGGGATCGTCAAAGTGGCTGCCGACCATCCGGTGGGATCCACCGGTTTCCACTGGTCGTGGATCGACCCGCTCTCCATCAGCGGCTACAAGGGACTTGCCGTCGGGAGCATCCTCGGTCTGTTCTTCTTCTGGGGCTGGGACACCGCCGTCAACTTGAACGAAGAGTCCAAGAACTCCACCAAGGTCCCGGGACAGGCCGGCATACTCTCGATGTTCCTCTTGCTGTTCATCTTCCTCCTTAACATCGTCGCCGCTCAGATGCTGCTGCCAGCCAAGGAATTCTCCAGCCAGGGCGCCAACGTCCTCTTCTACTTCGCGGAGCGCGTCGGTGGCCCCTGGATGGGCTACCTGATGATCATCGCCGTGCTGTCCTCGACGGTGGCCGACACTCAGACAACGCTCTTGCCGGCAGCGCGTGTCACGTTGTCGATGGCGAGAGATGGGGTGTTCCCGCGCGTCTTCGGGATCATCCATGGCAAGTTCCAGACGCCGATGTTCGGGACGCTGATCCTCGCCTTCGTGGCACAGCTCGGTATCTTGCTCAGGGCCGGATCCCCGACAATCAACTCCGTGTACGGAAATCTCATCGACAACATCGGTGTGCTGGTCGCCTTCTACTACGGCGTGACCGGCCTCACGTGCGCTTGGTCGTTCCGAGCGGTCATGTTCAAGAAGACGAGCTTCTTCTTCACGGGTATCCTCCTCCCCTTCCTCTCCGGCGCCTTCTGCTTGTGGGTCGGCTACGAGGTGGTCAGGCAGGCGGGCCTGGTTGCCTCGGCTCCCGTCCTGGTCGCATACGCCCTCGGCGTCCCCTTGGTGATCGTCGCCCGGCAGAGGAGCACGAGCGACTTCTTTGCCAAGCACCCGATCGCCTACGACTCCATCAATTGGGACCCGGATCGCTCCGCTGCACCTCGATCGCATGGCCCTTTGACAAGGCCGCGGCGGTCAGGTGACGAGTGAACTCCTGGCCCCGACGACGCTGGTGCTCTGGACGCCCGGGCTCACCCTTTACCTGTTTCCTCCTTGGAGTCTGCTCCCGATCCAGTGGTCTCGAGGCGCGCCGAAGGCAGTTTCAGGATCCGCTCCTCCCGGCGTAGCCAGATGAGATAGCTCACGACACCGAGAACAAGCGGCGGCAAGAAGGTCGTGAGCCGCCAGATGAAATCCGCCGCCAAGGCATGGGACGCGTTCGCCCCGAATGTTGTCAGCATGGCGACGAAGGCGGCATCGATCGTCCCAAGGCCGCCCGGAGTGATGGGCACCGTGCCCGCGAGCCTGGCCACGGCAAAAGACGTGAGCACGGCGGCAAAGCCCACCTGGGCGGAGGTGATGCCGACGGCTCGCACGCCGATGAACACGAGAACCAAAAGGGCGAGTTGACTGGCCAGCACCGCCCAGCTGAGAAGCCAGCCTCGGCTGCGGGCTGTCTCAAGGGTCTGGCTCCGGAAGTGCAGAACAGCCTTCTCTGCCCTGTCTCCCCCCCCTTTGTGGAAGAAGTGGAGCACCCAGTTGACGAGACGGTCGGCGAGCTGACCGAGCCAGCGGGCGCTCGCCTCGGACCGGAAAACCAGCCACAAAGCCACGCCCGCGACGATCAGGACGACCACGCCGACGCCAGCCGCCGCCAGCGCGCCTCGGGGCGGGTGCGCGGTCACAGCCAATAGCGTCACCGCGACGACCGGTAACGCGAGCTTGGCGCCCAAGTTCCAGACGCCTGTCACCACGACCGCAGTGGAGATGCTCAGGTCGCTGAAACCGAAAGAGGAGAACATTCTGTAGGTCATCCCGATCGCCACGGCCCCGCCGGCGGGCACAGTGCTCGAGATTGCGGACGTCGTCTCCGTCTCGAGGAAGCCGTGCCGGAAACGGAGCCCAGCTAGGACGGCCTGGTAGGGCCAGACGATGGCGATCTGATTGACCGTGGCCGCGACAGCGATCGCCACCCACCACCAAGTGCCAAGGCCGGCCATGTGGCTCCAGGTATCGGAGTAGCTCGTGAACTTCGGGATCACTCCGACGAAGATGAGAACCAGCAGGGCAAAGCTGGCTACGGCGCTTAGCACCTTGCGCCAAGAAAGGACCGGCTTACCTACCTTCTGCTCGTCGTCCGGCGTGTCTCGTCGGCTCGTCTGCTGGAGCTGCGGTTCACCTTCTTGATCGGGCATGGCGCAACTCGCTGCTCGGTGCGAAACGATCGGTGGGCGGTCTCGATGCTACTTGTCCGTCTCGAGCCGACTCCTGATGCGCGCTGCCGCCTGGCTTGTCAACGCTAGGGAAGGATGACCAGCCGATCGACCACTTTGGTTACTCCTGGAGCTGCCCGCGCGGCATCTTCCGCCTCCCGCATGGAGTCCCAGGAGTCGACCGTACCGTCCAGATAGACCGTGTCGCCCTCGGCTGTGACCCTCATGAGGGATTCGTCGATGAAGAGGCTGCGCCGGAAGGCCCTCTTGATCCTGGTAACGACCTCGCTCGCAACCATATCGTCGCTTGCGATCATGATGTGGTCCGAGATGCCCAGGATTCCGTTCACTGCCCCGAGGGCATACTTGGCTGCGCGGCGTTCGTCTTGGTCTTGGACCTCGCCGCTGAGCGTGACCCAGCCATCGACCACCTTCACCCTTACCGCGTCATGGGGTATGCCCTCGTCGGCGTCGAGCGCCGCTATACAATCCGCTGCCACTTCGGCATCCGCCAATGCGCCGAAAACAAGATCGACCAACATCTCGTCGTGCCCGGTCGTCTCCCTCGCGCACCAAACATCTGGTGACATGGCTAACCAGTCGAGCTCGTCTTCGATCTCGTTCCTTTGGATGTCATGTGGCATTTCTGTCGTGCTCCTTTCGACTGAGATTGGGCTCCTACTCATCTTCAGACGCGGGCTATGCCACGGACAACACGCGATTGCGGGAATTTCGTATGCGGTCGCAACATTCCTCCTCGACGACGGGGAGTTACCTGAATGACTCCGAGCGCCGCTGTCAACCGGGACGGTGCGATCCCAAGCCGCGAGCTTCGACGTCCCACGTGGCCACGACCTCGACGGGAGCGGGTAAGTCGATCTGCGCCCGGGCCTGAAGGAGCTGCGATGGCACCTCTGACACCCTGGCGAGTGCACGTAATGCGGCTTGGGTGCTGCTGGCGTGGAAGAATCGGTGGAGAGGCAAGCGGACAGGACTGGGCCAAGCGACTTGGCCCGACACGCGATCCCTGCCCCGCCCGGGTAGCTCAGTGGTAGAGCAGCGCACTCGTAATGCGCAGGTCATGGGTTCGAATCCCATCTCGGGCTCTTTGGATAAGTCCTCGTAGACGCGTTGGAGCCTTGGCGAACACCTCTCGACCAGGCTCTGTCCCAACAGTTGTCCCAACATTCGCAGGGACAGGATTGGGAGAGATAGCCGATGTCCGGGAGCATGCGTGCTCGTCCAGATCGAGGTCCCGACGCCTGGGAGCTCCGAGTGTTCCTCGGCCGTGACACCTCGGGGCGTGTTCGCCACCAGAGTCACCTGTCCCGTGGCTCGCGGCGGGCGGCTGAAAAGGAACTCGCACGGCTGATCGTGAAGCAGGACCAGGCGCCGGCTCGGGTACCTGATGACGCCCAGCGCCAGTGGGGTCCAACGACCACGTTCCACGACGCCATCGCCGGCTGGCGGGAGAAAGGCTGACAGGGTCTGAGCCCACCACTGCCCAACGCTACGAGAGCGTCTGGCGTGTCCACATCCGTGACACGATCGGCTGCCGGCGGATCGAGTCGGTCGGGCCTCATGACGGCCGACCAGCCACGGACTACGTCGACGCAGTCCCGCTTCCCCTCGCACCGGGCGTGTCGATGACGCGAATGTAGGTGCCGGCCGGGGCCGAGCACCGCTCACCCGAACGATCCAGGTGAGCGGCGGCCCGCCGCTGCTTGACCAGCCGATCGGCGTCCCGACTCACGAAGCGGACTCGGTCTCGGTGTCGTCCGGGGCCGAGGCGCCGTCCGCCAGCACCAGGTAGATGCGCCGGCGGGTGTCCGCGAGAATCTCGCCGACCGCCTTCACCTGGCTCTCGCTGCCGGAGCGACCCACCTGCGTGGCGGCCGCAGCGACCTCGAACATGAGGCCCCCCAGGTCGACCAGAGAGCGGTCGGCTCCCCGGGCCGCTCGCTCCCACGGCGCCGGGCCGTCAGCGGCCTCCTCGGCTGTCGTGCGACCCTCGGCGGTCAGGCTGAAGACCCTACGGCCCTCGCTCTCGTCCGCGGTGACCAGTCCCTGGTCCTCCAGGACCTGGAGGGTGGGGTAGACCGAGCCGGGGCTCGGCGTCCAGACGCCACCACTGCGCTCGGTGAGCTCGGTGATGATCTGGTAGCCGTGCATCGGCTTCTCGGCCAGGAGGGCGAGGATGGCCGCTCGCACGTCCCCCCGTCCCCGCCTCGGGCCTCGTCCGAACATCGGGGGCCCGAATCCGAAGCCGAAGCCCCCGTGGCGCCCGCCTCCGAAGCCGAAGGCGTCTTCCCATCCTCTGGCGCGGCCGCCGACCCGTCCGCGGGGGGCACCGCCGAGGCGGTCATACCGGTCACGGCGACCGGGGAAACCCGGTCCTGCGTCGGGGCCGGCGTTGGTGTCGTCGAATCTCTTGTGTCCATGCATCAGGTAGTTCTCCTTGAACTCTCGTCCCGGACTGGCCGGGTTGCCGGTCCCGAAGGCTCGTGTAGCTGATCTTTCGACCGCTCACGTTGTATAACGATATATCGCGATGTAGTAACTGTCAAGGGGTCACGACTATTCCCGGGGTCGCCGGGTTGGTGGTGAGCGGCGTCCCTGCGGCTGCCGAGAATGTCATTTGCCCAGGCTCAGCTGGACTTTCGTTGGAGTGAAGGTTGCGACGAAGCTGGGCCATGACACTTGTCCTTCCTCTACTTGGCGTTCGTCCGAGTCCTTCAGTACTCCGGCTCTCCCGGCGTGACCACGACGAACTGGCCATCGAGGTCGTCATGTGGCGCCACGAGGTGACCCCGAACACCTGCCTAACTTGCCATCAAAGCGCGAGACAGCCATGGCCGTTCGCTTGGTGGTCGACCGTGGAGCAGGGCGACGAGGACTGAGCAGCCTCGGGTCGCGCCGTGGCGTAACCCTGTTGTCACACAGCCCGCGGCTGGGCGAGCATCGAGATCTGACGATATGGCCCGAAGCAGGCCGCGACCTGGTCGAACCCGGGCCAAGTCATCATCGAGGTCCCCTTTGCGAGCCGATGATACTTTACATTTATATTGCGATATCGTTACGTACACGTGCCGGCCGAAGACGGAGAGCATCCATTTCGGGAGGGCAGCTGATGTACAGGATCCAAACTGTCGCCAAAGGGTTGCTGGCAGTCGTAAACCGCCTTCCGAAACCCCCGGTGGCAAGAGGCCGGCAGTAAGGGCGAGTGAGTGAGCCGGTATGAGACTCCTTGTCGCTAACCCGAACACGACCCCTTCGATGACCGTCGCCATCCGGCGGTCTGCTGAGCGTCACGAGGGCAGCCCAACAGAAGTGCTGAGCGGCGGGAACCGCGGCGGGCGCATTCCAGTCCGGGCAGTGCGGCTCAGGAGATCTAGCTGCCTCTTCTTCGTGCCGGCCGCCGTGCGGCGTCTTCGTGGCCCCGACCGGTGGTGCCTCGCTGTGCTGGTGGTGCTGCCGCTGGCTGTGTTCGTCCTGCCCGCGCTCCTCGGTCACATGGCCCTTACCGGCGACGACGTGACCCAGAATTATCCGTTGCGTGAACTGGTAGGAAGCCAGATCCGCCTTGGACACCTGCCGCTGTTCGACCCGTACGTCTGGAGCGGGGCCCCGCTTCTTGGAGGGTGGAACGCCGGGGCCGCGTATCCCTTCGTACTCCTCTTCGTCTTCCTTCCAGGAACGGCCGCATGGACGCTCACCCTGGTCGTCACCTGGTGGGTGGCAGGGATCGGTTGCTTCGCGTTCTTGCGGGCGTCGCGTCTCGCCTCGGTCCCGAACTTCCTCGGAGCCTTGTCGTTCAGCTTTGCAGGTGCCATGACCGCGCAGATAGCTCACATGGGTCTCGTGGAGGGCATGAGCTGGGCACCGGTTGCGCTGTTCGCCTTGTTGCGGCTCTCCGAGCGCGCTGGAGGCGCCGGCAAATCGGCGGAAGTGCGCCGTACCACGCGCAAATCGCCGCTCGGCTGGATGGCGCTGCTAGGCGTGGCAGGGGCGATGGTCATACTTGCCGGTGAACCGCGGGCGATTACCAACGTCGCCGTGATCATCGCCTTATACGCGACCTGGCGGGCGGTACGCCTCGGGCGCCGTGCTGGCCGGTACTTGTTGTGGGTCGCGGGCGGCGTGTTACTCGCGGCGGCGCTCGGCGCTGTGCAGTGGCTGCCCGGGGTAGATGCGGTGAGCACCTCACAGCGCGCCACAAACAGCGCCTCACTTTTTACCTCCGGGTCGCTTCGCGTCAGGTGGCTCCTCTTGATGGTCGTCCCCGATCTCCTGGGCGGATCGGGGTCGTTCGGACAGCCCTCCTTCCTCGCCCACTACAACCTCCCCGAGGTGACCAGCTACGTCGGCCTCATGCCGCTCGTCGCTGCGTTCGCGCTGCTAGGCCGGCTGCGACTGCGGCGGCCTGCGCCGGAATGGCTCGTCTGGCAGGTGACGGCGCTCGTCGGGATCGTCCTGGCTCTCGGGGGCGACACCCCCCTCTGGCACCTGCTGATCCGAGTGCCTTTCTTCGGGGGCCAGCGACTCCAGAGCCGCAACATCCTCATAGCCGACATGGGTTTCGCCTTTCTTCTTGCCTACTGGTCCGACGCGTGGCTCGCTGACGCGCGAGCGCGATGGGGCTCCCGGGCCAAGCCAGTTCTGGCGGCAGGGCCTGGGTCCTCAGGCGCGCGGACGACTCCGGTGCCCTTGGCAGCCAAGTTGGGATCGGTGAACGAACGGAGGGCCCGGATCCTCGGGGCGGTGGCCGGGCTGGCAGCTGTCGCGACCGTCGCGGTCGGTATGGCCTGGGGAGCCGGTCTGCTGCGGTGGTTGGGGGTGAGCCTCGGGTCGGCCACCGAGGACGGCGGCCTGCGGTTTTGGTTCTTACCCTTCGGCGTCCTCGGCTTCGCGGCGGTGGCCCTCGTCGTCTGGGGTCACCTGCTCCAGCCTCGTCGACGTACCCGGGCACTCCTCGGCTTGGTGGTCGTCGACATCGTCACCTTCACGTTGATGGCGGTGGTATCCGTGCTTCCCAGTCTCGGTCAAGCCTCGAGGGGACCGATCACCCCCGCTGCCGGCAACGCCGCGAGCAGACCCGCCATCGGCGCCCAAGCGATCTTCCCGAGGGCAGTCGCCTTCATTCCCACGCCCACCACGGTCGCCGCCGCAACGTTCACGGGTTCCGGACGCTTCGCCGTTTACGACCCGAACGGTATTGACAGCAACGAACTCAGCGAGATCGAGACACCGGACCTGAACGTCGTCAGCGGCGTCGCGTCCGTGCAGGGTTACGGCTCGATCGTCGACGGCCGCTACGCCTCTGCCACCGGCTCGCACTCGCCGACCGGCAGCGGAATCGACATTCTCGATCCTCGCGCCATAGGAGACGGGACTCTCGATCAGCTCGGTACCACGGTCCTGTTCGCGCCGCGTGACTACTTCCTCGTCTCTGCCAGCTCGGATCCGGCGCCACCCGATCCTGTAGCAGGTGAGCGCCGGTTAGCTGCCGGTGGGCGCGCGACGTGGTACCTCGGCGAGGACCTGGATCTCACGAGCGTCGTCCTGCCCGACGCGAGCGCCAAGGCCGATCTGAACAGTGGATTGCGGTTCGGAGTGGTCACCTCCAGCGGTGCCACCCTGTGGGCGCCTGCGGCCACCCTTGATAGCGCGCACCTGTTGCGCGTGACGTTTCCTCAATCCGTGGAGGCCGTCGCTCTGGTTGCCAATGCAGGCCGGACCCGCACCAGTCTCGGCTCTCCTTCCGTCACGACTGCGAACGGTGCCTACTTCGTCGCCGACGGCCAGCTCGAGGCGGTGGTCGTGCCCCCACACTGGGTATTTCGAGGCATGGACGGATCCTTCGCCGTGTTTGCCGATGAGTTCACGCTTCCCGCTCTTACTCTTCACGGGTCCTCCGGGGCGTCGGTGCACGCGACGGCGGGTCTGAGTTTCGCTCCGACTGTTGCTGCCGTCTCCTCTCCCCACGGGGTCGAGGTCATAAGGTCCGAGGCAGCGATCCCGGGGTGGACAGCCACGTGGCGCCCGGACGTCGGCCCCGCACGGAGGCTGTCAGTGCGACGCGTCGGCGTGGTACAGGGGGTAGATGTCCCCCCAGGGAGCGGTGTGCTCACCTGGACCTACGACCCGCCAGGCTGGAACCTCGGGTGGATGCTCTCCGCGTGCGCGCTCGCAATCCTGCTGGCTCTGTTGCTTTGGGCACTGGTGATCGGTCGAAGGCAGCGGAAGCGGCGCGACAGCTCGTGGCGGCCTGACTCGTACCGAGTGGTGGGCTGCTGACAGTGGGGGCAGATGACGCCGGCCGCAGGTGATGCAACAGACCCACAAGATCCGCCCTGCTCGTCTTCGACCTGGCGAAGCGGCCTTCAGGCACACCGGCGGTCCTGGAACTGCTGATCGCTTTAGAGCTAGTTCTGACGCTCGGACTGTCACTATCCACTTGAAAGAGAGAGATCCTCTCCCAAGTCGGAGTGTTGGGCGAACACCTCTCGCGCGCTATCGCCAGGCCAGCATCGACGAAGTGCTGGCACTCCTCGGCGACGAGGAGTGCCAGCGCGCCTAAGCCGATGGCAGAGGTCTCAGTGTTGATGGTGGATTCGACTTCGCGCTCGGCAGGGTTCGCTCAACCTGACCCCTGCGGCGGTCGCTATTGATCCATCGGCTGTGCGAGGACCCGCGGCGGCTGTCGACGCGTCAATTGACCGCGCCGGAACGAGGTACGGGTTCTCCGCGCCGAATACCGTATCTGTGCGAGTCCGAGCCACGCTCTCGTCGCGAACTATCAAACGGTTCCGCGAAGCGGCAGCCACAGGCGAGTCTGCCCGGGATGCAGTGTGTTCTAAGCGTCTCTGGTCATCATCCGCCATGCTCCGAGGACCGTCCAGCCTACGAGCCACGCAATGATGACGAAGACGGCCCAGGTGATCGACTCAGGCACCAGTAAGGGATTGCCCTGTCCCCCACCCGGACCACCTCCACCGCCTCCGAACACGGGAAGACCGCCTGGGGTCAAGTGGGCCATGGCAACGCCGACAATCGAGCGCTGCAGGTTCAACAGGTGGGCGATTCGTGCCCGGGAGAATAGGGGCGTGAGGATGATCTCGAGCACGATCATCAATATCACCGGGACGGTTCTCTGCCCGAGCAGCGATGCGAGTCCGAGTCCGACAATGAACCCGATGACTGCCTCGAGCTCTATCCACAGCCCCGTTCTGATCATCAAGGAATCCGACGGGTAGAGAAAGTCGCTCGCGTAGTCCGGGTAGTTCCGCAGCGCGATCAGGATGGCGGCGGCTTTGAGTTGGGCGGGCGTAACGGTGGCCGGCCCGGCCTGAGACCCGGAAGGCGCGCTGACGATCGGGCCGTTGGGGCCGCACGGGATGCTGTTAACTACCGCGGGGACCGGAGAAGACGGTCCGAAGTTGAAGTTGAAATTGCAGATGACCAGTTTCGGATGGTCCCCCGCCCAGTTCCCGAATGCGGAGCGGGAAAGCCCCGCCGGCACGTTCGTACCGTCGTAGCTCAGCCTCGTCGGAGCTGCGAAGACGCACACCGAGCACACGATGATGAAGCCAGCCGCCACCATGGGCACGACGATGGCCAGCCCGGCGGGGATCCGGGCGAGGTAAAGGGCCAAACGCGAGCGACCGGTAACGACCAGGTGGCGGAACATCCCTTCGGTGAGGTCGACCGAACCTGCCGTGCAGCCCAAGGTGGCGGCGACGATGAAGCCGAACACGTAAAGCACGCCCGAGCAAAGGCCCGTGTAGATCGAGTAGCCGCCGGCCGGCCCGTAGGACTTCGGAGCGATCGCGTGTGCGAGCAGCCGCACGACGAGAAAGACAGTGGGGATGCCGATGTTCACCACGATGAGGGCGATCATGAGCCCGCGTCGCTTGCGCAGCTCCATTAACCTCGTGGCGATCATGGCGCCGGTAGGTATCGGCGAACCCCGATGGTCACGCGGCGCGGCGTCCGGCACGGTTGCCAGGTTTGCCGCTGCTGGAGCAGGTGTCCTCATTCCGGGGCCCCCAGTCGACTCGTGACCTGCAGGAACCACGATTCGAGTGACGCCTGAATCTCCTGCAGCCGGTACACCGAAATACCACCCTCCACCAGGACTCGGTTGATCTCGGCGATGACATCGCGCGTCGTCCCGGCCGGCAAGCTGATGCCGAGGCCCAGAGACCCGACTTCGATGTGGGCCCCGATGCGGGTGGCGTCGATGAGACTGCGGGCTCGATCAGGCTCGGAGCATTCGATCTGGAGCGCAAGAGTCGCTCCCGCCAGCAATTCCGAGATCGGTCCCTGCCGGACCACCTTGCCCCGGTCCACGATCGCAACGGCATCACAAGTCCGCTCGACCTCGTCGAGGAGATGGGAGGACAGCACAACCGTGCGGCCCTCGGCCACGAGCGAGATGATCATCTCTCGCATGTCGGCCATGCCCGCCGGGTCGAGACCGTTCATCGGCTCATCCAAGATGAGCAGTTGGGGGTCCCCGATCAGACAGGCGGCGACGCCGAGACGTTGGCGCATGCCCATCGAGTACTTCGCCACCTTGTCATCGGCGCGGTGAAGCATGCCGACGCGCTCGAGAGCCGGTCCGATGCGGTCGCGGGCGGCCGGTTCGCGAGCCGCGGCGAGGATCCGGAGGTTCTGCCTACCGGTCAGATGGCCGTGAAACCTAGGTTCGTCGACAATGGCGCCGACTCGTGCCAGTGCGAGATCGCGATGCTTGGGGACCGGGTATCCGAGCAAGGACATCGTGCCGGCATCGGCGTGCGTCAGTCCCAGCAGCACCCGGATAAGTGTCGTCTTGCCGGCGCCGTTGGGACCGAGGTAGCCGAACGCGCAGCCTCTCGGGACGAGGAGCTCGACGTTGTTCACGGCCACGTTCTCGCCGAACCGCTTGGTCAGCCCATGGGTCTCTACGGCCCAGCGAGTCTCGGTTTGATGGTCGAAGGTGTCAGGGACAGTAGCGGTGCTCATCTGTTTTCCTTTCCGCTATCGCCGCGCTGACGGGCCGCACCCTAGCGGGCTCGCCCGCGTTTGTCCCGACACCTGACCGAGGAAAGGTCGATGGCCGGCGGTCTTTGCATCCTCCATTGTCACGACATTCGTGACGTGTGGCAATCAGGGATAACCCTGACCCTTCCCCTAGTCGAGAACTTTGCCCGCGACGAAATTGCTGGGCCGTCAGGATCAATGACGAGGCGCCACGCAGCTGCTCTGAGCTCTCGCGCTCTGGGCCGGGGCACGAACAGATTGCCGCACCTAATACCGACCGGTGGTACGAAGCTGGGAATACCGATCGACTGCTGAGAGCGCTTCTCGAGCGGTTCTAAACAGAGTGATCGTGCCCCGTAGCGGACGAGCATCTATGCCCCTCGGGTAAAGTCCTGCGATGATGTCCGCATGCACGCGGGCTCAGGAAGCTACAAGGCGTACAGCTTCGGGTGCGTGCTGGTCTGGCTCATTGTTCTGGCGATCGCTGCCAGGGCCGACGAGAGTAAGCGGCGCACGATCCAGTTGACGTGCGCGGGCTGGTGGCTCGGCTGGCTCTCGGCGACGATCGCGCGGCAGGTGTATCCGCCTCCGCGCTGCGAGGAGGCGCGCTCCTCGGCGGCAACCGACGCTCCATGAACAGCAACTGGTCGCTCTGGTACCCGAGTTTCTCGTAGAACGCCGCGACGCCCACGTTGTCAGGTTCGATGAGCAGGTTGACCTTCCCGGCACCCAGGCCGGCGAGCCGGCCTTCAGCCTCGGCCATGAGGGCGCTAGCAATGCCTTGACCCCGGCGTGCCGGATCCGTGGCCAGCCGCTGGATCCAACCTCGCCGCCCGTCGTAGCTCGCCCAGAGGCTTCCCACGACGGAAGCCCCCGCAGTCGCCACCAACACCAGCTCACCGTGCATTCGGATGCACGATTGCAGCTCGGCGAGCAACTGGGCGCCATCGAAGCGCAGCCCGCACAGGTCCCACAGAGCAGCCAGCGATTCGGCGTCCTCGACGCGCGCTGGGCGGATCTCGACGATCCCACCCCGCTCTGCCTTCTCGGCGGCGAAGGCCGACTGGACCGGCCGATGGAGCTCCTCGAGCGTTGTGAGCACTGCCATCGCCTCTTCGGCCATGGCCACCGGCACAAACAGGTGATCGTGATGGAGGGCCGAGACGACATTGGCGCTGATCCCCGCGGCCGCCATTCGTGCCGTGACGACAGCCAAGAAACCGACAGCAGCCAGGTCGGAGCTGGCGCCGAGAGTGATCCACGCGCTGGGGAGCTCACCGTCGAGCCCGATCGCCGCCGCCTGCTCCTGAGGGAGGATGACGGTCGTCGCCTCGTCCTCCTCGAACCTCATCTGGACCTCGACACCTTCCGGCACCCAGCCGGCCTGCACGTCATAGAACACGTACACGCCTTCGTGCCGCTGCGGCACGATAGAGGCGAGCAGCTGAGAGAGATCCCGTTCCGGAGCCATGTACCCATTGTCGACCGGCTGGCAAGGGTCGGCAACGCACGCTCCGGGCTGGTTGGCTCCAGGATCAGGCGAGGTGTTTCTCGAACCAGTGCGCGGCATAAAGGTTGTCGTTGTAGGCCGGAATCTCGTGATAACCAGACGACCGGTACAAGGCGAGAGCCTCGGTGAGGTGAGCGCTCGTGTCAAGGCGGAGAACGCAACAGTCAAGCTCGATCGCTACGTCCTCGAGCGCGGCGAGCAGTCGTCTGCCGACACCGCGCCCGCGAACGTCCGGCTCGACCCACATGCGTTTTACCTCAGCGGTCTTCTCGTCCAGCTTGTGCACCGCTCCGCAACCGACTGCACGACCATCGAGGCGGGCTACGAGGAACGCTCCCCGCGGCGGGACGAGCTCGACCACAGGCGCCGCCACCGCGCGATCAGGGTCGAAACCTCCAGGGAAACGGGAGCCCAGCTCCGCGTAGTAACGGCCTAGCAACACCGAGGCCAGATCACTTTCAGG
>Ga0326728_10018081_pt1 | contig 13979 bp, 7 predicted proteins | sample MB3enrmetagenome_FD_207602 | JGI IMG/M metagenome (GOLD analysis project Ga0326728, IMG submission 207602) | Lab enriched peat soil microbial communities from McLean, Ithaca, NY, United States - MB31MN | ecosystem: Environmental > Terrestrial > Soil > Wetlands > Peat | place: USA: New York... | reverse complement strand
CGGCGGTGTCGCCAAGACGTTTGTGGTAGCGCTGACGGGAATCGAACCCGTATTTAAGCCTTGAGAGGGCTCCGTCCTAACCGTTAGACGACAGCGCCGTTCGCCAATAGAATAGCATACGAGACGACGAATCGCCGGCGAGCGCGCGTGGCTCGCCGGCGATTCGACACGACTCTCTTGCGGCTAGTTCTTCGAGGCGGGCTCGAAGTAACCTTCCGCCAGCTCGGGCTTGGCTTCCAGGGCCTTGCCCCAGCAAGCGCGCGCGTCTTCCTCGTGGCCCAGGCTCTTCATGACGTGGCCCAGGTTGAGCAGCGCTTCGGCGAAATCCGGATTCTCGGCCAGGGCCTCGCGATAGAGGCGGGCGGCCTCTTCGGCCTGGCCGGATTTCTGCAGCAGCAGTCCCGTGTTGTAGAGCAGTTCCGGCTGCCGTTCGCCCAGATCCACCAGCCGCCCGTGGTATTCGAGCGCCTGGTCGAGATCGCCCCGCTCCAGCGCCAGCGCCGCCAGACCTCGTAGCGCGTCGAGCGACTTCGGATCGGTATTCAGCGCCTGTTCGTAGACCAGTTGCGCCAGATCGCGGTCGCCCATCTTCCAATACGATAGGGCCAGGTTCATCTGGGCTTCCAGCCAGTCCTTGCGCTTCTTGAGGCAGCTCTCGAAGGCCTCCGCGCTGCCGCGGTAATCGCCGCGCTGCAGCCGGACGTAGCCCAGGCGGAAGCGGGCCTCTTGGTTTTCGGGGTCCTTCTCGAGCACTCTCTGATAGGCCTTCTCGGCTTCCTCCTGCTCGCCGGATTGCTCCAGCACCAGCGCCAGGTTCCACAACGCGGGCACGCCGTTGGAATCCAGCCGCACGGCCTGCTGATAGGACTCCTTCGCCTCCTTCAGCGCACCCAGTTCCTGGCGTACGATACCCAGGTTGGTGTAGGCCTGCGCGGCTTGCGGCCGCACCTTGATGGCCTGCTGATAGGAATCCGCGGCTTGCTGGCTGCGTCCGGCCCTCTGATGGGCCAGCGCTAGGTTGAACCAGCCCTCGAAGTGATTCGGCACGGCGTCCACCAGCAGCGTGCAGAACTTCGCCGCCATCTCGAAGTCGCCGCCGTCCGAGGCCCAGGCTGCCAGCCCTTCCAGTGCGGCGGTGGATTGCGGGTGAACCTCCAGCAGGTGCTCCGAGTAACTGCGCACCATCTCGTAGTCCTTCTTAGCCATGCCGATGGCGATCAGGTTGGCCAGCGATTCCTGGGAGTGCGGGTTGCGCTTCAGAACCCGCTTGTACAGTTCGATGGCCTCGTCGTAGTGCGACTCCAGTTGCAGCGCCACCGCCTTGCCGAACATCGCCGTCTCGTTGTCGGCCTCCTGCGCCAGGCACCGTTCGAATGCCGTCAGTGCGGGTTGCGCCTGGCTCAGGTGCAGCAGGCAGATGCCCAGGCCCAGTTGCGCCTCGATCCGCGTGGAATCCACTTGGAAGGCCTTCTGGAATTTGTCGGCGGCCTCCTGCCAGCGGCCGGTTCTCTCCAGGCACACGGCTAGGTTGAACCAGCCGGTGCGATGGTCTGGTTCGAGTTGCAGCAGTTCCCGGTAGCTGTTTGCGCCACCTTCGAACTGCCCCAGCTCGAATTGGATGTGTCCCATGGCCGAGTAAATCTCGGCGGATTTCTCGCCCTTGGCGATGGCGCGTTGCAGCTCGCGCAAAGCCTCTTCGGGCTTGCCATCCAAATGCAGCGACACGGCTCGCGCCATGTAGCGGGAAGCCTTCGGACCTTCCGTCCGCGGGCTGAATTCTACCGGCCTGAGGGACTCGGGGGCCCCGGCGGCCATTCCTTTTCGTTGATTGACCATTACTAACCTCTCTTCTAATAAGCTCCCTTACGATGAAAGCTCGGCGCGGGGCGCCGAATCCTCACCGTAAGAGAGCGATTCTGGACTTGCTGAAACAACCAACCCCCCGTTAGTAACTGGGGAGGTAAGACGAGTGCCATATACTTTCGGGACGCCGACCGCTTGCGGCCGGAGCAGCAGCACGCCGAACAGGGTCAGCGTCGTGAACTTGAAAAACCTCGAGGCGTTCTTCAGGGCGCCCATCAGCCCCTGGCCTTTGGCGGCCTCGCTATCGAACTCCAGCGGGATCGGATCTATTTCGTCTCGCAGCAGCGGACTGGGAGGCGTAACCTGGACGCCGCTCGCGCCCGCCGGGCCCGCCGGCAGATCCAGCCTGGGGGCGGCCGAAAGCGAGAGGCTCGCCAACTCCAGGTTTCCGCGGATGCGCGGAGCCTGCCCGGTGGCCGGGATCGTCGCCTCCGGCAGCGGAGCCTCGTACCGGGGCGCGATTCCCATGGTGCCGTAATCGTCGAAATCCTCGTGGGCCTCCACGTACAGGAACACGCCGGAAGGCATCGCCGCCTTGCGGGCCGCTCTGCTGAACACCGGCAATCGGGCCGGCCGCCGCACTGGACGGAACACCGGCTCCAGATGGGCCTTCTGGCGCGCGGTCCGGGCGTCTTCGCGCTTGGGTGGCCCGCCGATAGCGGCCAGATGCGTGGGCCGCAGCGCCTCCATGAAGCCGGCCGACTGCGGCCAGACGGCCTCGGGGAGCGGAAACTCGGTACGCCTGGGCGGGGCGATCGGGAACGCCCCGGCGAAGGGCGCCCGCTTCGCCTCGGTCTGGAACCATCCGCTAGCTGGGGTCGGCCACTGGAGGGAGGTGGTGCGGGATTCGATAGATTGGAAGTGCTGCGCGGTGCACTCCCCCTCGAAGGCCTGCCATCCGGCCGCCGCCACGCGCGTTGCACCCGCGTGAGTGCGCGGCGCCACGCGCTCCGATCCGCTGCTCATCAGATGCACCGGCAGGGCGACGGGCATTGGTCCGGACAACTCCGCGGAGCGCGGGACCATACCCACCAGCGCCGGAGCGGAAACTTTGAGCGTGCCCAGTTGGGTGCGGCCGGAGCCGGCCCACGGCGGGCTCTGGTCCAGCGTGTGGCAGGCTGCGATGGCCTCCGATTGCGCGTGTCTCGGTCGGGCCGTCCGGAACCGGGCGCGAGGCGCGGGCTTGAAGCCGGCGGCAACCTGCCGCGGGGCGGGGAACTCCCTGCCACCCAATATTCCCGTGCTCGACAGAGCCAGGGGGTGGATGGTCCCCAGCCCGAACTCCGGCGCGTGGATTTCGTCGCTCAAGTAGATCGGCGCAGCTACCCGCCGTGCGTCGCTAGGCGCGGCGGCGCCCAGCTTCCGGGCCGGCGTTGGCGCTTCGAGGTCTTGATTCGCGACGAACAAACGGGCCGTGATTCCGATATCGAACCCGGGCAGCCCGACCGGCTGGGCCAGGATCTCGGCGCTGGTCCTCCACGGTGCTTGCGGCGCGCCGCGGAACACCGCCGGCGGCACGCTGGCCGGCGGCACAGCCTGCAGTTCGTGCGGCGCCTCCCCATCGATTGCAGCCGGCTGGATTGGCTCAGCCAGTGGGAACGCGGTTTGGGTGGCCAGCGGGGCGGCCGTCCGAGGCGCCTTCGCCACCGGGCGCTGCAGCGTTTCGATACCGCTCACCTTGTCCCAGCGAGCGGCCAAGCGGTGGAACGCCAGAGCTGTCGGCAGCGTTTCCTCGAGTTCCGCCGTTCGGGGAAGCATGCCCACCAGCTCCGGAGCGGAAACTTTGAGCGTGCCCAATTGAGTGCGGCCGGAGCCGGCCCACGGCGGGCTCTGATCCAGCGTGTTGCAGGCTGCGATGGCCTGCGATTGCGCGTGTTTTGGCCGCGCCAGCGGGAACCGGGCGCGAGGGGCTGGCTTGAAGCCGGCGGCAACCTGCCGCGGGGCGTGAAACTCCCGGCCGCCCAGGATTCCCGTGCTCGCGAGCGCCAGGGGGTGGATGGTCCCCCGCCCGAACTCCGGCGCGTGGATTTCGTCGCTCAAGTAGATCGGCGCAGCCACCCGCCGTGCGTCGCCAAGCGCGGCGGCGCCCAGCTTCCGGGCCGGCGCGGGCGCTTCGAGGTCCTGGTTCGCGACGAACAAACGGGCCGTGATTCCGATATCGAACCCGGGCAGCCCGACCGGCTGGGCCAGGATCTCGGCGCTGGTTTTGCGTGGCGACTGCGGCGCTCCCCGGAACACCGCCGGAGGCACGCTAGCCGGCGGCACAGCCTGCAGCTTGTGCGACACCTTCTCATCGGCGCTAGCCGGTTGGATTGGCTCAGCCAGTGGGAACGCGCTTTGGGTGGCCAGCGGCGCGGCCGCCCGAGGCGCCTTCGCCACCGGGCGCTGCAGCGTCTCGATACCGCTCACCTTGTCCCAGCGGGCGGCCAAGCGGTGGAACGCCAGAGCTGTCGGCAGCGTTTCCTCGAGTTCCGCCGTTCGGGGAAGCATGCCCACCACCGCCGGAGTGGAGACTCTGAGCGTGCCCAATTGGGTGCGGCCCGCGCAGGACCAAGGCGGGCTCTGGTCCAGCGTTTGGCGGGCCTCGATGGCTTGCGATTGCGCGTGTTTCGGCCGGGCCAGCGGGAACCGGGCGCCGGCGGCGGGCTTGAACGCGGCGGCAACCTGCCGCGGGGCGTGGAACTCCAGGCCGCCCAGGATTCCCGTGCTCGCAAGCGCCAGGGGGTGGATGGTCCCCAGCCCGAACTCCGGCCCGTGGATCTCATCGCTCAGGGAGATCGGCGCTGCCACCCGGTGCGCGTCGCTCGGCGCGGAGGCCCCCAGCAGCCGGGCCGGCGCGGGCGCTTCCAGGCCCTGGTTCGCCACGAACAAACGGGCCGAGATTCCGAGATCGAAGCCGGGCAGCCCGACCGGCTGGGCCAGGATCTCGGCGCTGGTCTTCCGAGGAGACTGCGGCGCTCCCCGGAACACCGCCGGGGCGAGAGTAGCCGGCGGCACGGCCTGCAACTCGTGCGATGCCTCCGCCTCGGCCGTGGCCGGCTGGATTGGCTCCCCCAGCGGGAAGGCGGTCTGGGTGGCCAGCGGCGCGGCCGCCCGGGGCCTCTTCGGCACGGGGCGCTCCAGCGTCTCCAGTCCGCTCAGCGAGACCACCATCGCGATGCCGACGGCAGTGGCCCGCGAGTCGGCCACCAGCACCTCGTTCGGCGGGAAGGCCGTCCAACCCAGGGAGTGGGAGTCCGAGGTCCAGGTGGTGGCGCGAACCCCCAGACCGGAAGGCTCTCCCGCGCCTAGACTGAGTGTGGTGGGAAACGCGATGGACTCCGGCAATTTCGTCGACAGCTTCCGGGAGACAAACCCGGCCGGCGGATGCCTGAGCGCCGGGATGGCCACGGCCACCAGAGGGGCCTGGAAAGCGGGCGTCGTACCCAGCAGGTGTTCCCGGTCGTGGGGGCCCAGCGCCGGCAGGTGCGTCTCGGGGATGGGCAGATCCTGGCGCAGACTGTCCGCCGGATGGGTTGCCCGCGCCGTCGCCCCGATGCTGGCGGGGAAGATGGCCATCTCCTCCAGCGTGTGCCGCGCGGTGGGAGCGGCCAGGCCCACCATGGACAGATCGGCTTCGGGCATCTCCGCCCGAGGCAGCCCGCGCGGCTGAGCCGGTCTCTTGCGTACCGCCGGGGTCCCGAACCATTGCAGATCCGCACTTGGAACGGCCACTTGTTCGGCCAGGGCCAGCGCCGCGGAGGCGAGCTCGGGATCGGCGGCGGCCGGAATGCTGGGCGTGAAATCCGCCAGCCCTTTTGGAATGGCCCCGGCGATAGGCTTGGGCGGGCCAAAGACCCCTACCGCCGGCGCCAGGTAGGTGGTCTTGGCCAGCGTGCCGTCGCTGAGCAGCAAGATCTCGGACTCCCTGTGCTGGGGGCCTTCGCTCAGAAGATTAGACTTGAACCGCTTTGCCGGAACCGGGCCGCTCCCAGCGTACTCCGCCTCCCGCACTTGCAGTTCAGTTCTGCGAGGGGCGTCGACGTTGTGCACTTCGGCAGCGAAATCCGGAGCTGGAGCCACCGCCCGCACGAACCGTCCGGCCATCGACGCCGGCTTGGTGGCGCCGGGGATGGCCTGGGGAACCGGCATGCTGCACGCCAAGTCCGGAGCCGCCACGGGAAGCACATGAAACGGTTCCGCCGGCGATAGCGGAACCCGGCCGCCCGCAATCTGGGGCGCGGCGGAGCGGACCACCGGAACCAGGGGACTCCGCGAGAAATCGCCTTCGCCCACCTCCAGCCGGAGAGCTTGCTCGGGCGCCTCCGTGAGCAGAGCCGGTGCCTGGAACGAGGCTGGGGCCGAATCCCGGGCCAACGCTTTCGCAATCGGCGTGGGCCTCACCGGACTCGGCACGCCGCCCAGCGATGAGGGCGCCAACTCCAACAACCCTGGCAACGCCGGCGCCGAGATCCAGACAGGCAGCAGCACCTCGGCGGAAGAGCCGGCCAGGGAGAACCGTCCCCCTCCCATGGGGCCCGGTCGCTGTCCTTTCATCGAACCGGGCAAAGCTAGCGTCAGGTAGGCTGTCTCGATGGGAACGCCCGCGAAGCCGGCGCCCAGCGTGCCAGGTTCCGGCATTAAGGGCGTGGCAGCCTCGAACAGCGGCGAGTCGTACCAGACTCCGGCGTCCTGCACCCGCAGCCGGGCTAGCGCCGTCGGCCGCGCCAACTGGATCAGATTCGCGCTGTCAGGGGGCGCCGCGACCGCCGTCGATCCCGCCACGCCGCGCCACGGCAGACTGATGGGTTGGACGGCGGGCTCGACCAGCGCGAGTGCATATCGGGCCTTCTCCAGCGCCCGCACGCCTCCCGGCGATTCCAGGAGCAGGTAGGGCGCTTCCCGTGGTGCGGAGGATGCCGCGATGTCCGCTCCCGGCCCGTACCCGGCAGCCGGAAGCAGAAGCTTGGCGCCGAACGCGGCCGCCTCGTGCGGCCGGGTCATGGCCGGGCCCGCTCGGCGGGTGCCGGTGGCCCGTGGCGCGGAGCCCGCAACGACCTCCGCGACAGGCAGCGCGGCGAAGCCAGTCCAACCCGGGCTCCACGGGATGGTCGGCCGTGGAGCTCGCCGGGGTGCGGGCAGCGTCTGCAATGCGGGATGAAGTGCAATGGCTAGCGGAGCCTCCTGTATCCACCCGCCCACCAGTCTTTCCAGGGTGCTGGTGCTGACCGGAGCCACCGCCGTCAGGTTCGATTCGGGCAGCCACATGCCCGGCTGCGCAAAGCGGGCTGCCCGCACCTCGCCCCGCACCGCGGCCGCAAGGTTCGCCCTGGCCGGCTCGGCGAATGCCAACAGACCGCAGGCGGGCATCCGGTCGGGCGCCACGGCCTTCTGAAGGCGATGGGGAAGGAGGATGTCTCCGCCCTGGAACTCGGGCGGGTGCTCGGCGAACAACTCCGCCGCCATCGCCAGGAAGTGGGGTTTCAGGTAACTCTCGTCCAGGCCTCCCGAGGGGAACGCCGGGCGGGGCAGATGGTACCTGGCGCCCGTGAGATTGATCCGTTCGCGGCTGGCGACCAGCTCGGCGATCGGCGCCCGCAGCTCCGCCGAGCCTGCCACCGCGGTGGGCCGCTCCGGATAAGACAATAAGGTCCCCGCGCCCGGCCCGCCCGCCGCGAGATTCGGAGGCCACCGGCGCGCGTAAGAACGCCGCAGTGCAGGGGCGGAAAAGCCTCTTCCGGCAGAGCTCGCCGCCATCGGTCTCGAGCGCCCGGGTCGCTTCAGCTTGTCTTGGTCGAACTTGGGCCACACCGGCCCGCACCGCCTCATGGAAGCACTGGCCCAGACTGTCCCGAACCGCCCCCGGGAGAACTCCTCGGCATGCCATTCGGCCGCGCCGCCCATCAGCAGGAAAACGTCCGGAGAGGTGGCCTCCAGGTACCGCAGGACAAAATCCCCCTCGAAGTTCGGCTCGAGGATCACCGGCTGAGGAGGCGGCGGTGGGGCAGGCGGAGGTACGATAATGGGTTCCCGGCGTTCTGGAGCGAAGGCCAGCCGATCCTCCAAGGCTGTGGCTTGGCGTTCCTCCTGGGCTGGGATTCGGCGTTCCTCCGGGAATGGCGTCTGGCGCGCCTCGGGAACCGGGGCTGGGCGTTCGGTCGCCCAAGTTGGGGGTACCATCTCCATGGCCCGCTTTGCCGGGCCGCCCATTTGCTCCCCGGAATCCACCAGACGGCTGAGCGCCATCTTGGTCAGCTCGTGGTACTTCTTCCGGTGGTCGTCCGAGCAGAAGTCCGCATCCGTGAGCTGCCGAACTAACGAGACTCGTTTCCCGCAGTAGAAACAGGGCACGCGCCCATTCCCTTCCGCTCAATTATAGGGAGGTCGTGCCAGGTTTTGCCAGCTAAATCAATCAGTTCAAGTGGCTGTGGCGAGGCGAGTCCGCACGCTTTAGGGCCGATTTCGGTTTCCCAGTCCTGGGACATCGGGACCAAGGAACCATTACTTTTGTCAACTCCCCAATCATGCCCTTCGTTGATGTTCTATCCAAGGCGCCATTCTCGCCGCCTCAGCGGTCGCAACCGGTTCTCGTAACGATGCACTTCCCATCGCTTTGCCGATGCCGGAGGGCTAGGGCTCACAATGACAGTCCTGGTACTCCTATCACTGTGATGCTACCTGTTTTGCTAACCTTCTTGGGGCCAAAGCGCCTCGGTTTCACCGATCCCGGGCGCTACAATGGGGCCATGGCGCTCGCCGCCGGCCTGATTGTGGTTGGGCTGCTGGTACTGTGGGCGCTGATCCTGCGCCGAAGCCCGTAAGTCCGGACTTGGCCGGGCGGCGGGCTACATCTCGGGGGGGAGGCTCAGGGCGGCCTTCGCCAGGGCCCTCTCGATCAGTTCCACGGCCTGGAACTTGCCCAGTCCGCGGGAGATGGACAGCTCTGTGACCAGCATGTGCCGGGCGCGATCCAGCATCCGCTTCTCCCCGAACGAGAGCGGCTTCTCCCGCTGCTGGAGGAGCAAGCTCTTCAGCACCTCGGCGATGACCAGCAGCCCGCCACCCCTCATCTTCTCGGTGTTTTCCCTGAAGCGGCTCTTCCAATCGCGGCGGTGCGCGCAACCGCCCTCCGCGAGGAACGAGAGAACGCGGGCCAGCTCGCCCTGGCTGGTGAGCCTGCGCAGCCCGACGTGCGCTACGTGGGAGAAGGGGACCATCACCGTCATACTGGCTTCACTGAGGCGAAGCAGGTAGAAGCTCTCGACCTGGTTCCCGAAAGAGCGGCGGCTGATGTTCTCGATGGTTCCGATCCCCTGGGTGGGGTAAACCACCTTTTCCCCGAGCCGGAAGGTCATGCGTGGGCTCCGGGAGAGCACCTCGGAACAGTTGGCTGCTGCTGACATGAGGTCCGAGAAACAGAATCTTATGCTGTAACGTGGCAGAAGTCAACAGGAAATGGTGTGGCTAAGTGTCGATTAATCAGTGGATCACGGAGAATTCACGTGAATGCCTTTTAATGATCCCCGGCAGCAGGAAGAGGGCCATGAAAAGCTTACCGCCAAACCCGTAGCCACCTCCCGGAGGTGGTGCTTAGTTGGCGGGCGTGGCGGCGAGCGCAGGGCGCAGCGCGCCGGCCACAGCCTGGGCCATGGCGGCCGTGCCGGAAGCGCCTCCCATATCGTAGGTGCGCACCACGCCTTGGGCTACCACCTCCGCCACCGCCCGGTGGATCCGGGCGGCCTTTTCCTTCTCGCCCAACCACTCCAGCATCATCCGGGCGGCCAGGATGGCGGCCAGTGGGTTCACCTTGTCCCGGCCCGCGTACTTGGGCGCGGAGCCGTGTGTCGGCTCGAAGACCGCGTAGCGGTCGCCGATGTTGCCGCTGTAGGCGAAGCCCATGCCGCCGACCATCTGCGCGCACAGGTCGGAGAGGATGTCGCCGAACAGGTTGGTGGTGACGATGACGTCGTAATTGGACGGGTTCTTGAGCAGCCACATGGCCATGGCATCCACGTTGGCGTGGTCGAATTCGATTTGCGGATACCGGGCGGCCACCTCCTGCGCGACTTCCAGGAAAAGGCCGCAAGTGGCGCGCAGCACGTTAGCTTTGTGGACGGCGGTCACCTTGCGCCGGTGGTTGCGGACAGCGTACTCGAAGGCGGCCCGCACGATGCGCTCGCTACCTTTTCGAGTAATGCTGCGCAGCGAGAGAGCGGCGTCCGCCGGGATGCGCGACATGGCCCTTTCGCGGCTAAAACACTCCGGCACGCGCGGGAATTCCACGCCGATATACATGCCTTCGGTGTTCTCGCGGAAAATCGCCAGGTCGATGCCCTCGCGGTAGTTGAGCGGGTTTCCGGGGAAGGCCACGGTGGGCCGCAGGCAGATGTAGAGATCCAGCAACTGGCGCATGCGGACGATGGGGCTGCGGTAGGTCAGGCAGCGGCCTTTGAGGTGCGGCGCCAGCTCGCGCTCGGCCTCCGGCGCCGGTTTGGAAGTGATGGCGCCGAAGAAGGCGCAATCGGTGGAGCGCAGCAGCTCGACCGTCCGCTCGGGCAGGGCCTCGCCCTCCTGGCGCCAGAACTCCCAGCCGATATCTCCGGGCAAATACTCGGCGCGAAATCCGGCGGCGTCCAGAACCAGCCTTGCGGCGTCGCAGACTTCGGGACCGATCCCGTCTCCCGGTAACCAGGCGATTCGGTACATAGAAAGGCTCCTTGCGCGGCGGCGCTCAGTCGCCGCGTTTCCGCTTCAGATATGGTATCAGTCCTCCGGCTTCGAGCAACTCGACGGCCTGTTGATCCAGGGGGGCGGCCGGGTAGGATTCCTCGGTTTTAAGATTGACGATGCGGCCGGCGGCCAGATCGACGAGCGCCTCGTCTCCGGGCTGGAGGCTGGCGGCCGCCCGGGGAGAGACCACCACCGGCAATCCGAGGTTGATCGAATTGCGGAAGAAGATGCGCGCGAAGGAGGCCGCAATCACCGCGCCGCAGCCCGCCAGCTTGATGGCCGAGGTAGCCTGCTCGCGGCTGGACCCGCATCCGAAGTTCATGCCCGCGACCAGGAAATCGCCGCCGCCCAGCTTGGCGCGGATCTCCGGGTAGGCCAGCTCGAACAGGTGTTGGGGCGTCTTCTCGCGGTCCGTGATGTTCAAAAACCGGCCGGGGTAGATGAGGTCCGTGTCGATGTGATCCCCGAGTTTCACCGCGACCTTCCCGCGAATGGCGCTCATGCCGCGACCCCCTTCTGAATGTCTCCCGGATGCGCAATGTGCCCCGCCACCGCCGAGGCCGCCACTACGGCCGGGCTGGCCAGGTAGATCTGGGAATCCTTACTGCCCATCCGGCCGATGAAGTTGCGATTGGTGCTCGAAATGCACACTTCCCCAGCCGCCAGGATGCCCTGATGCACCCCCACGCAGGGGCCGCAGCCGGGAGGGTTCACCATCGCGCCCGCCCCCACCAGCCGCTGCAGGTAGCCCAGCCGCATGGCGTCGAGATAGATCTGCTGCGAGGCGGGAACGACCAGCAGCCGGGTGCGCGGATGCACCTTATGGAGGCCGATCACGCGCGCCGCCAGTTCCAGGTCCTCCAGGCGGCCGTTGGTGCAACTGCCCAGCACGGCTTGGTTCACCCGCACATCTTCCAGCTCGGAGACCGGGCACACGCGATCCACCGAGTGCGGACAAGCCACTACCGGTTCCGGAATCGATTCGTCGGCGTCGACGAAGACGACCCGTTCGTAATCCGCATCGGGATCGGATTCGAACGACAGGCTGAGGGGAATCTCGCCGCCGGTGTGTTTGGCCAGGTACTCCAGCAGCTCGCCATCCACGGGCGTGAAGGCGACCTTGGCGCCCATCTCCATGGCCAGGTTGGTCAGCACCATGCGCGAGGCGACGGTCAGGTCGCGGATCACCGGGCCTTCGAACTCCACCGCGCGGTAATCCGCGCCATCCGCGCCCAGCTCGCCAATGATATAGAGGATCAGGTCCTTGGCCGAGACCCAATCCGCCAGCTCGCCGTTCACCTCGATGCGAATGGTCGAGGGAACCTTGAACCAGAGGCTGCCCTCGGTCCAGACGCCGGCCATTTCGGTGGCGCCGATGCCGGTCGCGAAGGCTCCGAAAGCGCCGTGCGTGGTGGTATGCGAATCCGTTCCCACCACCACCATGCCCGGCAGCACGTGCCCCCGCTCGGCCAGCACCTGGTGGCAGATGCCGCCGCGGCCGACATCGTAGAAATGGCGGATGTGCTGGGCCTCCACAAACTCGCGGATCGCCTTGTGGGTGGCGGCGGTGATTTCGGATTCCGCGGGCACGCGGTGATCGAGGACGATGACAATTCGCTCGGGATCCCATACCCGGGCCGCGCCGATCTCGCGAAAGCTTTTGCGCACCAGGTCGGCGTTCTCGTGCGACATCGCCAGATCGATGGAGGCGGTTACGATCTGGTCGGGCTCCACCGTCTCCCGCCCCGACGCGCGGGCCAGAATCTTCTCGGCTAGGGTCATGCCCATGAGGAGCCTCCTAGGGTTGCGGGGCGTACTTCTCTTGAAGAGTGGCCCGGGGGAGGAATTCGTCTTCCTGGCTGCGGTACTCTTCGAGGCCCACGAACTCGGTGTACTCGGCGAAGGTGGCCAGCCACTCGGTCTGGCCTTCGAGCAAGCCGGTGGGCGAAGCATGGAGCGCCTCGAAGAAGCGCTTCAGCGCGCGATGAACCACCAGAATCGAAGCCACCGGGATGCTCACCCGCGCCACGCCCAGACGGGCCAGCTCGGGAATCGGAACCAGCTCGGTCTTGACGCCGCTCACCGCATCCATCAGGTTCACCGACAGCAGGCCCTGGATCTCCCGCAGCGCGCGCTCGATATCGGCGCGGGTGCGTATGCCGTCGATGAAGGCCATATCCGCGCCGCTGGCCAGGTAGAGGTTGGCGCGGCGGATGGCTTCCGCGAGGCCATGGGAGGCGCAGGCGTCCGTGCGCGCGTTAATGACCAAGCGGGAGCCCAGGCGCTCGCGGACCGCGACGAGCGCACGCACCTTGCCGGCCATCTCCTCGGCGGAGATCACCTGCTTGCCCTCCATGTGGCCGCAACGCTTGGGGAAGACCTGGTCCTCGATGTTGAGGCCCGCCACGCCCATGGCGATCAGCTTCTCGGCGATTTGGGCGGCGTTGAGCGCGTTGCCGCCGCCGGTGTCGATGTCGGCCATGACCGGGATGGAGCAGGCGCGCACGATATCCCAAGTTCGGTCGAGCACGTCCTTCATCTCCAGCAGGCCGACGTCGGGCTTGGCGAGGAGGCTCCCGGCGAGTCCGAAGCCGCTGACCTGAATGGCTTCGAATCCCGCGGCTTCGATGAGCCGGGCGCTGAGGGCGTCGTGACAGCCGGGCACGACCAGGGCCTGGCGCCGCTCGAGTTTCTCCCTCAGAACCGATGCCGCCTGGCTTTGCATAACCATCCCCCCGGCCCACTATACTACGATCCCGCGGATGCCGGAGCCGGCGCGAAGGCGGGGGGACGGACAGGCCGGGGCGGGGCGGCGTCGTATCCCGGCGCGAAAAGTCGGAGGCGGCTGCGGGATTGGCTTTTTTGGCTTTGGGTAGGGTCCTTGCGCGGGGCGGAAAACGGGCTCGGAAGCATGTATCTATAAGATGGCGCAGGAGTTGTCGAATAGTATCCGAAAACTGGATTGGCTTTTGTGTTTTGCGTTTGAGTTTTCGTGGCGGGCTGCTTTGCGGAGGGACGAAGGGGCAAGAATAGGCTCCTGCTGAGATTGTACGGCTGGGGCGGGCGGTTGCCGGGAGCTGGGGCTCGTAAGCGGCGGAGGGGATGGGGAATAGATCGGTGGGGGCTGCGGTGACTAGCTCGGGCCGGAGGCGGGGGATTGGCGCGTCCGCAGGGCCTGATCCAACACCCAGTCGGTCCACAGCGAAGATTCGGCGGTGGAAGCAAGCGGCGCGCCGTCGAGCACCGCCGCGACGAAGTTCTGGACGCAGGGGTAGTGCACATTGGTCGCGCAGGGCAGTTCCTCGGCGCCTCCCGGGTAGACGAGCGCGGGACCGTTGAGAGGGTTGAGATCCATCTCGCCCTCGGTCCCCACGATCCGGAAACCGTCGCGCGAGACGCGGGAATGC
>Ga0326728_10018080_pt1 | contig 13980 bp, 9 predicted proteins | sample MB3enrmetagenome_FD_207602 | JGI IMG/M metagenome (GOLD analysis project Ga0326728, IMG submission 207602) | Lab enriched peat soil microbial communities from McLean, Ithaca, NY, United States - MB31MN | ecosystem: Environmental > Terrestrial > Soil > Wetlands > Peat | place: USA: New York... | reverse complement strand
CTTCCGGCGAGCGCCGCCACGAACCCAGGTGAACTTCGTAAATAGCCAGCGGGGCGCGGAAGCCCTGGCGCGCGGTGCGCTCCGCCATCCACGTCTGGTCGTTCCAGGCGTAGCGGTTCAAGTCGTAGACGATCGAGGCGGTCTTGGGCCGCAACTCAGCGTAGAAACCGTGGGGGTCGCTCTTCAACCCCAGGTAGCTTTTGTATCGGCCTTTAATTTCGAATTTGTAAAGCTCCCCTTCGCGCAAGCCGGGAATGAAGATTTCCCACACGCCGGTGGCGCCGCGCACGCGCAGGGGATGTTGCCGGCCGTCCCAATAATTGAAGTCGCCCACCACGCTCACGCGCTGGGCATTCGGCGCCCACACCGCGAACGCCACGCCGCGCACTCCGGCGATTTCCATCACGTGCGCGCCCAGCTTTTCGTAAGTCTTGTGGTGCGTGCCTTCCGCCAGAAGGTGAAGATCGAAGTCGGTAAGGACAGGTGGAAAGCGATAAGGATCCTCGAACTCGTGTTGCCCGGCATTATCCTTGCGCAAGCGATAGGGGAACATCGCCTGCTCGCCCGGGAAGACCGCTTCGAAAAATCCCTCCGCACGGATGCGCCGGAACGGCACGGCGCCGCCCTCGCCCGGGCCGCGCACTACCCACGCGTCATGCGTGCGCGGCAGGAAAGCGCGAATCGCTACCGCCGGTTTGCCCTGCACCTCCACCATGTGCATCCCCAAAATGTGGAAGGGGTCGCCATGCTCGGCGCGCAAAATGAGCGCGATTTCCTCCACCGGTGCGGTGGTTTCAGCCAAAAGCTTAAGTCGGGTGGCCATCGTTTCTATTCTACTCTACAAAAGGAAACGGCACAGTGCGGAAGAAGGACGCGCCATGTGATCGGGCCATCAGCTCATCGGAGCCATTGAGTCATTTTGGATTTAAGATTTTCGATTTTCGATTGAGACAATCCGGAATCGGTAATCTTGCTGGTCACTTGTCACTCGCCACTAGTCACTGCTCTTGTCATCGGGCCATCGGGCCATCGGGTCATCGGATGATTGAGTGATCGGGTGATTTGCGATTTTCGGACGCGGCCCTGCCCGCCTTTGCGCCTTGGGACTTTTTCTCCCGTCACTCATCACTCATCACTGCCCTTTTGCCTTCTCTCGTCACTCATCACTCATCACTCGTCACTGCTCTTTTGATTTGCGATTTTCGAAGTCAGCCTTCATCTCACGCGCCACTCATCACTCGTCACCGTCCTTGCTGACCGGCCGAAGGTCGCGACCCATTTACCCGCGATGCTGTGCGCAGGCAGTAGTGAACGGAACGCCAGAGCACGAGTGGGGAAGAAGAACTTCTGATTTCGTTTGCTCGTCACTTGTCACTTGTCACTCGTCACTGCGCTTAAAGCGCGGGTGGGGACGAAGAACCGCGGACCTCAAGAACAGGTCCGCGCGACGCTCGCTGTTCTGGTTGACATTAAACGCGAGGCGTAATAGACTGCAGGTCGTGATCAAATCCTTCCGGTGTGACGAGACGGAGCGGCTGTTTCATCGCGAACCCCGCCGGAAGTTTCGCGCCATCGAACGTTCGGCGCTTCGAAAACTCGACATGCTCGACGCGGCGAATGATCTTCGAATTCTCGGCGCACTTCCGGGCAACCGGCTGGAGCCGTTGCGCGGGGACCGCGAGGGACAGTACAGCATTCGGATCAACGACCAGTGGCGGGTCTGTTTTACCTGGCGAGAGGGTGACGCCTACCACGTGGAAATCACGGACTACCACTAGGAGGCTAGGATGGCTAGGAAACTGAAGCCCGTACATCCGGGCGAAATCCTCCGCGAGGAGTTTATGAAGCCGCTCGGCCTCAGCATGAACAAGCTGGCGCTCGACTTGCGTGTGCCCGTCACCCGCATCGCGGAGATTGTCCACGAGCGGCGTGCCATCTCGACCGATACGGCCCTGCGCCTGGGGCGCTACTTCAACACCACGCCGGTTTTCTGGATGAACCTCCAGGTTCGGTATGACCTGGAAGTCGCGGAAGACGAACTGGCGCACCGGATCGTGCGCGACGTGCAACCCATCGAAACAGCAACCCTTTAGGTGTCAGGCGCCAAGTGTTAGGAGCGAGGGGCGGGGGAGTAGCGCGGACCTGTTCTGTTAGGTCCGCGGCTCTTAGGTTCAAATCCTCGTGTAATGACCGGGCAAAGCTCGCGACCCATTTACGCGCGATGCTGTGCGCAGGCGGTAGTGAACGGAAGGGCAGAGCACGAGTGGGGAAGAAGAACTTCTGATTTCGTTTGCTCGTCACCCGTCACTTGTCACTCGTCACTGCGCTTAAAGCACGCGTGGGGATGAAGAACCGCGGACCTAAAGAACAGGTCCGCGCTACGCTTGCTCTTACCGTCGCTAGCTCAGACGGAATTCGGGTTCAGTTCCCATGATCTCGCGCTGAACATACTCCTTGAAAGTGGAGGGGTCTCTGAAGAAACGAAATCCAGCCTTGTTGGCGGCTTCCTCTGTTTCCCTATCCTCATCGGTTAACAATGCTACAGGCTGGGTGAGCCCCTCCTGGAGTCCGTTAGGCCAAGCCAGGTCTAAGATCGCCAGCGGTTCGCCAGTTGAGGTGTCCGACAGCTCGTACATAAACTCACCCTCTGCCAGGCCATGCCGGACGACCCACTCATTGCATTCCTTAATGAGCGCTTCCTCTCCTTCGCTCTCTATCCCACCTGGCATCCCGACGTTCGGTTGTTCTAGGACAGAGATTGGGACCTCTGTCTCTGGAACGAGTCCTTTCAGTAGCCCCTCGAGAAACTTGTTGGCGGCCTTTGCGAGAAGTTCACGTCGTGCCGCCAAAAACTCGCGGTACTTCTCTACCTTCCAGAGTTCCGGGTCCGTCGGGACCCAGTGTGATTCCACAGCACCAGGATTCTTTGTTGCGAACTCATTCATGTACTCCTTCGGGTCACGGTCGGAAACGAGCAGATTGGTCTCCTTCGTAAGGAACGTGAAATTGGCGATCGCATTGACCTCCGCTCGACTGTAACCATGTTTCTTCAGTAGCGCCTTGGGGAAAATGTGGTGCAGTTCCAAACGGTTCATGTGGCCTAACAGATGATTGGACAGTTCGTCTCCTGTGTCCCAATCCCTTGCATGCCAAGCCCGAGTCAACATATACAGCAATGGATAGAATCGAGCTCCCTTGCTCCATCCCGTGAAATCCTCGGAGCGTAGACGCAGGTCACCGCGGCTCCTTCGCAACTGGTCAGTGAGCCGGTCCGAAGCTCCATCGGTCTGCTTGATCAGCGCTAGGTCCTGATTCAGGACGGATTCTGTAGATCCCGCATATCGGCCCCAAAGGAAGGTATGCACGTACCAGTACAACAACTTGTCACGCTCCTTCGCGTCGGAGATGTGGCCGCCGTGGTCTACCAAGTACCGCGCGATCAGTGGGAAGGAGTAGCGGCTGCCCAGCACTCGATCATGATCCAAGCCAAGCCGACCCGCGATCATATTGAGAATCGTGTCCACGGATTTATCCGCTTGCTGCAATCCCCTCCGGAACGACTGTGTGTCTACATCCTTCAAGGCCTCGAACAGGGCTTCACCAGTAATGATCGCGTTGATACAGCGTAGGAACCACTCCAGGCGAAAATAAAACCCGGCATTCTTCCACTTGTTCAGCCGGGCCTTCATTTCCTCACGCGCCTCGGGCCACTGTGCACACACCTTGGCAAGAGCCAAGTCACCTTTGGATAACTTGGTGCCCCCACTGTTGACCTGATTGAAGATTTCCACCACGACGTCCACTGTCTTTTCTTCCCCAGTTACTTCCTCAATATGCAGGTCAACCTGTTTGATCCCATCGATTGCGCTGAGTTGGTTAATATGTTTCGCGAGGTTTCCTTGCAGCTCTGGGGTCGTCATCAACTCTTTGATGGCTTCACCAGCACCTTTTTGCATGAGCTCTGTGACGTTGACCCATTGCGGCTTACCCTTCATCTTCATCGGCGCGTAAAATTCAAAAATCTGCTCCTCCAGATTGAAGTACAAGCCAGTAAAGGCCTGCACATTGGCGTCAAAGAATTTGGGCGGATGTCCACATACTATGCCGTAAAGTGTCGTGATCCGCTGTTGTCCGTCGAGGAGCAGCTTCACCACACCGGGCGCAAGGTTGCCATCCCCACGAGCACTCGCGGTCTCCGTTTTTGTGACTCAAACCAGGAGGCTGCCCACCGGATGCCTGCGGTAGAGAGAGCTCATGAATGCCCGCACCTGATCCCGGTTCCAAACAAAGCCTCGCTGGAATTCGGGCAGAGCGATACTCCCAAGATCGATCTGGTCAAGGATGGTCTGGATCTTCATACTTGTGACTCCTTATTGGGGCAAGCCTTTCGCCCGGTTCATATCGCCCGTCACCCAATCGGCCATTTGAGAATGGCCACGTCGATTTCCGCCATGAGGCGGATGGTTTCGCTCAAGGCCGCGACGACTTTGCAGTAGTGCTGTAGAGAGCTACTTTGCGGGTGTTTCGCGCATCGACTTGGCCAGATAGCTCAAGGTTGCCTGAGACAAGATCAATGCGTATTCGGATTCCCGTTCGTCAAGCAATACCGTTTCCGTTCCGGGTTCGTGTCTGCCCAACGTGAGAAACTGGCAAAGGTCATGCATAAGCATCTTGAGACGCTTTCGCTTCCCTTCTTCGGGAATCGTACCGAGAATCTTCTCGAATGCATTTTGGTCAGGGTGGGCGAATTTGTTCTTCTTGGCCAAGTATTCAAAAACCTTATAGCATCTCCCGAGTGTTTCGTCGTCGTTGCCTTGTTCGAAATGCTCCCATGCTGCCTTGAGATGTTCAACTGGCTTTTGCATTCCCCTCCTGTGCGGTACACCTTTGAGGGGAATTTCCATAAGGAAGTATTCACCGTACCCCAACTCGCCGAGGGCCTTGACCCACTTCGACTGAGGCACTTCGAACGGACAGTAGCCGCCTGAAAAGCTGCCCACGCCAACGGCGACGGAGGCAACCTCCGTAATCGGTGCTGGCGGTGCATTGACCCGCCATGTTACGGTGCAAGAAAACTGAAGGTTGAGGAAGAGGTCTTTACCCTTGCGCACTTCCTCAATCTTTTGTAGCTGATACGGAGTCAGAGGGCAGCCAATTTTCCAAAATCCCTTTGAGCCCCGGCTTAGTTGACCGCCACCAGATTCGAGGAAGCCTGTCCCGATAAAATATGACTCTGTCATATCCCCAGGGATCAGTTGCTGGGTGACCCGGATTACCGCCGTAACGTTTATTATGGTCAACGGCGCGTCAGATTGGGTTTCAACAGAGAGATCTAGGGTTAGCTTGGGAATTCCTCGACATTCACCCCGCACACTATCCAGGCTACTAACTGTTATCACGTAGAAACCTCCACCATCTCTCACTCCATCGGCCACTTTGAAATGGCCGCGTCGATTTCCGCCATGAGGCGGACGGTTTCGCTCAAGGCCGTGACAACCTTCCGGTGGTGCTCCGGATCGTCATAGGTCAAGGCACGGCCACGGCGGTCTTTGTCGTCCGTTTCTACGTCGTGGGCCAGACGCGAGCCTTGTTCATTGCCATCTGCTGGATAATCAGATAGGTTGCTGTCTTGCAATGAAGGGACCGCGCGAATCCCTCCAATCCAGGAAAGAGAACCGAACGGTTGGTTCCCGCGCGGTATAGCTTATGCAGAATCTCTTTCCTAGCATCTCCTCCGGCGATTGAGATTTTGACGACGTTCTCTGGGCTGTCGTACCCTTCTACCTCACGGAGATTGTCCTCAAAGCCCGTCGTCGCGTCAGCTGCGCAGAGAGATAGTGCCTGTTGCTCTGCGGCTCTTTCATGGAGCCGATAGGGATTAGCAGCGCACACAAATCTTTTGGGCGGACGCGGTTCGAAGAACACTCTATCAAAGGCCAATCCTTTTCGGCTCTGCCATGCCTTCAGGAGTTCATTGCCTCCTATGTCCTTCATCACACAACAAGCATGATCCGTAAGCCAACTTTTGTTGACGGCCCACAGTATAGAGTTCCCTCTGGCCTCTTCCAGCGCAAAGTAAACCGCGACGAAGAACGAAAACGTGAAATCTAGCAGTCGCGTTGGTGCCCCGTAGTGCCGCATTAGGGAAAGCCAGTGTTGGGTGTCACTGTTTCGCGGACCCGCTCCGGGCGCATATTTGGAATAGTGTCGCTTGAAGTCGGTTATAATTTGTCTTTCCAGAGTGACCATAGAATCTCCCTCGTCTAGGCCAAAGAGCTTGCAGGTCCTGTCGAGGGATGTCGCCAAAGGCCAGTCTTCGGACTGCCCTCTGAAAATCCACTCCGCGTGCGTCCCATCGTACTTGGATTGTTTAGCAATTAGCTCGTTCCAGCTAGAGATGGTTCCGTCAGTTGCGAAAACCATTGTTCTTGCCTCGCCTCACAGGATAGGCCAGTTCGGGACGGCCGCGTCGATTTCCGCCATCAGCCGGATTGTCTCGCTCAAGGCCGTGACTACTTTCCGGTATTGCTCCAGGTCGTCATAGGTCAAGGTCCGGCCCCGGCGGTCTTTGAGCCACTTTTCGCAAACCTGATACCCGCCGATGTGGAAATTCCAGACTTCGGGCGGGACGCCTTCGAAGTATTGCCCCTTGGCTCCGCTCTGCGGTTCGGACTTGCTGATATAGACGCGGCCCGCTGGCAGTGGCGTGCCCTTGCCGGGCTCCGGTTCTCCCGGTGCGAGATACTTCGGGAAACCCTTCTCGACAATGTTCGGGCCGGTTACAGGATAGCGGGCAATCGGCTTGCCGAGTTTCGGAGATTCGAGCAAGTGCAAGGCGACAAGCTCCGCACCCAACCCGCAGAGCGAGCGGAACAACTCCCGGTCAGAAGTCAGCGGCACGCGGGGAAAGTCGCTCTTGAGGAATTCAGCGTAGCGGGTCCGGTAAGTGGGTGAGTGCAAGACCGCGTAAATATAATTGAAGATGTCTTCCGGGCCGAAGGTCTCTTTCAAATCGCCCTTGCCATCGGTCACAAATTGAAGCCCCAAACCAATTTCAAGATGTCCAGTCAAGTTCCGGTTGAAATTCGGCCTCCGCCCTGTACTTGCTTCCGCCCAGGGCAGGAGCGGAACCCATGACTCCCCCTCTTTGGTTTTCAACTTGTCCAAAGGATCGTGGTAGCAATAGAGTGGAAATATCGAGGAACCGTCCTTTATCTCAAGAAAGACTGCGGGCGTCGCGTCACGCGTGACGAGCGAGTGGCCCCAGGATTTAGCCTTAGTTTGGCGTACCAAATTGAGGGCTACGTTTTCTTGGAACAGATTCGTCACGACCTCCAATCGGGGGCGGTCGGTCACTTCTTTCCCAAGGTACACAATTCTCCGGTCAAACGGCCGATAGCTGCATCGTCGATGGTAAGCGTCCCAGTCGCTCTTCGAGGGCGCTGCACCCAAGTAGTCTGCCACCTGCGCGCCGAGTTCTTCCTCCGTAAAACCAACCGCAACAGAGTCCCTGTGGGTTTGGAACCCGAGCACGTTGACCAGCATGGATTCGCGGAGGCTCAGGGCCTGTTCATATTCGGTTTTCAATCCCTTCTCTTGCGGGATGAACAAATAAAGCGGGGATTGAGGTTCGAGCTTGTCCCAGCGCGTAGCTTTGACATCTGTCTCAAAGAGCCTCTGATACTTTATCTCTCTCAATCCCCAGAGGTCCGCGTGGTACACTTTGGCCGGGCCTGCCTTGCCCGGCTCTTTCAGGAAGATCCCGAGGGCCACACCTTGCTGAATATCGAACACGTTTTCATCCGGGGAGCCATCCGGCGCCCGCTCTTTCTTCTTGCTGTTGCCGTGCAAATCCAAAACGTAAATCTCCGTGAAGGCATTCATGAGCGAGCGGCGCATCCCGCGAAAGGTGGGGTTGTCCAAGTAACCATGATTGGTGATAAAAGCAAGAATCCCCGCGCCAGTCCGTTCAATTCGCCACTGCCCCCAGCGGATGAATTTCACATAGTCATCCTGGAGCCACTTGGGGTTTTTCTCTCCCAAGGGTTGTCCGTCCACGGAATAGTAATCCTGGATTAAATGGCCAATGAAGGTTGGTACTCTTTTGCCTTCCTTCATCTCCCAACTTCGATTGGCGGAGTGGCCCGAATAGGGCGGGTTGCCGATGACCGCGAGAATCGGCAACTCGCTTTTGATCTTCAACGCGGCGTTCGCCTCTTGGGAAATCACGCGCAAGGGGCCGAAAAGGGTTTCGGCCTTTCGCTCCGCTTCTTCCAGTGTGTTTGTGAGGTACACGCCGAGCCGTTCATCCCCGGAGAAGTCGTAAGCCCACTTCTCCCGCTGCGCGGGGGTCATGTCGTGGCCCGCGAGTTGCATTCCTAATTTGAAGTGGGCCACGGCATAGGGTGCCATCAACAATTCAAATCCAAAAATGCGGGGCAACAAATGATTCCGCACATAACCCGACCACATGCCGGCGTTTCCTTGCCGCACGAATTCTTCCCGGATATGGTCAATCACCGTGTAGAGAAACGTTGCGGTCCCGCACGCGGGGTCAAGAATCAGGACGCGCGGGGAAGTGGCTTTCTGTAGCGGCGGCCTCTGACCGCCGGTCGGCTTTTCGGCTGTAGCGCCGGTGTCCCCACCGGCGGTTTTCGGCGATGAGGACATCGCCGCTACAGCGTCCTCTCGCTCGTATTCAACCGTGGCCGTGTCTGCGAGGCCGGTGGCGCAACCGAAGCGGGTCTTCAAGAGATAATCCACGGACCGCACAAGGTAGGAAACTACAGGCTCCGGGGTGTAATACACTCCCCGTGATTCGCGCAACTTGGGGTCATAGGCCGCAAGGAAGGTCTCGTAAAAGTGGACTACCGGGTCTTGGCGGGCGGTGCGCTTGCCGAAGTCTGCGAGGACAGCTCCAATATCCGTATCGGCCAAGAGTTGGGCCAGGTCATCCACGAATCCCACGAAGGGCTCTTCGTCAAGGGCGTTGCCGGTGATGGTTTCAAAGAGTTGCCGAAGGAAGGGATTGGTTTTGGGAATTTCCGACGCGGCCCCCAATCGCTTGAATGAACCCTTTGGCCCGTGGTGATTGCAGCGGGCCGCAAACAGGCCATAGGCGAGCGTCTGTGCGAACATATCCGCAAATTGCGGAATCGGCAGATCGGGAATCAGTGCCCGCTCAAATGCTCCGTGCAAATCGCGCAGAGTGGCAGAAGCCGCCTTTGCTCCGAACGCGGTCACAATCATGTCTCGGATGAAATGAGTAAGCCGGGCCATGCGAAGGGCGAGAGTCTTGGGATCGTTTATCGATTCAGCTTCGCGAGTGAGAGAGGCGGCTAGGAGGTCCGTGACGGCCTCCGCTCCGTTTTTCTCCGGGGCCAGCTTGCCCCCCTTGCCGACATGGGCGAGCCGGGCCGTCTGCCGGAGCTCTCCCTCCACGTACCAGCGGAATTCCAGGTAGTCAGTCAAAATCAGATTGGGCAGAGCATGGAGATACCGCTTCAACTGGTCATCTTTCTCCCAGTCATTCAGGTCCTCGCCCACGTCTTTGGCCTCAAGGTGGCCAATGGTGACGGGGCCGTGAGCCGCCATGCGGGAAATCACAAAGTCGGGGGCTCCGCATTCAACGCGTTTCGGCTCGTTTGTGGCGGTGATCTTCGGAGCGAGAGATTCAAGAAGGATTTTCAGGGCCGGGCGGTGCGTGTGCTCCGTGGCATTGCCTGCCTGTAACTCCCGCTCGATTTGTCGACGGTATACGTCAATCGGGCTTGCTGTCATGAATGGCAACCGGGGTTCATCGGGTCTATGCGCCAAGATAGTTACCACAAAGGAAACCGGGGGGCAACACCTAATCTTCTAGGCGGGGCCGGTCCGTTTTCCAAGTCTGGATAACTAAATCGGCAGAAAAAGCGGCAAGGATTAGCGAGCCGGGTCGCCTCGCGCGCGGTCAACGCGTAATTTCGAGAATTTGGTGAGCCAGTAATCAGGTCTGGTCATAGGCAGTAGACAGGAGCTAGGATTCAGGATTTAGGATTCAGGAAGCGAAGGACGGTAGACGGGGCACGCCGCCCGTGCCACCTCAAGAAACTGCGTCCCGCCGATCGGACGTGCGGCGCCTGGCGCTCGATGCTCGACTGGAGGGAAGAAGCAGGGAGCGCTGATGTGGGCGTATTTTGCCTTCCTCGGCGACTCGTCATCCGGCCACCGTGACGGAAGGGCTTTTGTACGGCCCGCCTCCGGGAAGACGCACAGTTTGGTTGCGGTACCGAAGAGAACGAGAAAAAGTCTGGATCCCTCGAGTCCCCATCACTGCCAGCTTGGCTGTCCAGAAGTGATTCCAGAAGGGGTTATCGGCACGGTCAGGAATTCCCGTATAAAAGAAGGTCTGTGACAAGGTCCAGCCACGGACGGCGCTGATACGTTCCGCCAGGGCTTTCGGATCGTAGTCGGGGAAGCGAAACCCCAATGCCTTCTTGGCAGCATAAAACAGGTTCTGTCCGTCTACAAAGGCGATGGCGCGTTTAACGCCGGGCTCAGCAGGCACGTCGAACCCCCGTAAAAAGCAAAACCCCGCCGGAGGCCTTGCGGCTGATCCGACGGGGAGGAAATCTCAAACCCGGCCTAAATCCTGGGGCAGTGGTTTGTCAAGCGCAAAGCTGTCCTTGCCGCCGCTAAAGCCGCCCAGCCACGGGCGCTCGTCTTCCCGATAGAGTTGTTGGAGTGAAGCTTTGAAGAACATCCGTGCTCCCGTTGCGCCGAGTGGACACGCCCGTGACTACAGTTTCAAGTGTTGTTCCAAGATACCGCCCCCCTCGTGGGTCCCCCGACACTCCCCCACATCGTTTATCGGTGGTTTTTCCAGAACGATGAGCCTGTTTTGGCGAACCGCGGGGGGACAGGCTGGCAGCCTGTGCCGTGCACAGCCAGGAGTGGCTGTGCCACCTCAAGAAACTGCGCCCCGCCGATCGGACGTGCGGCGCCAGGCGCTCGATGCTCGACTGGAGGGAAGAAGCAGGGAGCGCTGAGGTGGGCGTATTTTGCCTTCCTCGGCGACTCGTCATCCGGCCACCGTGACGGAAGGGCTTTTGTACGGCCGGACTTCCAAGAAGGCCGCGCTTACGGGCCCTTCGAAACCGCAGCCGAACTCGTGGCGTCGCTGCATAAAGAGGCGTCGAAATTGCGTTCGAAGAAACCGGGTGGGAAAGCCTCGCGATCGTGAGGGTCCGGTACTCGCAGAGGTTCCTTCGGCAATATGCTTCCGCACCGGCGGAGGTGCGGAAGGCCTTCGACAAGCAAGTTGAGTTCCTGCCGGTGAGGAATTCAATCGGATTCGACACCGAGACGCGGGGCAAGTCAGGATGACGCCGCAATCCGTTGCGCGTTTGGCGGGCCGCCATGGTTTGGGCGCGGGTGGAGCTTTCGGCGCGGCGCGCACCGCTCACAAAGCTGTCAAAAAATCCTGAAATCCCTTTCACCACTGAGGCACGGAGACACACAGGCTTGTAAACAAAGCCCCTTTTTCTCTGCGCCTCTGTGCCTCCGTGGTGAAAGGCGCATTTATTCACCTCTTCCCACCCTTCGAAGTTGAAGGTTGAAAGCGCTGATGGATACGCCTGCCACATGAATGGGGGGGTTCTTGTACGATTGATTCTGGAGCGCGGCCCCCACCCAATCTCTCAACCTTTGAACTTACGGAAATGTCAGATTCTGGCTTCGCTGGGGGAGTGTGCGACAAAAAGATCTTAAGAATGAAGACCTATCTTCATAAACCATTGAAAACAAATGGGAAGAAAAGAGCTGTCTCGGTAAGTTTATGAAAATAAAGCAGTTGAACGTTTTCTAATTGACTTTACTGCCTTATTAGTGGGGATTATCGGACTATCCACTAAGCGTAGCGTGGGTCTGGCTTGAATGGCCGCGATTTTTCGTGCCCGATAGCGCACGCCTCAGCCGATTGGATTTTCACAAGGGTCTAAAAGGAAGGCAGGGGCAGCGGCGGGTTGAGTTGAGGTGCCTGCCGCCGCCCCTGTTGTGGGTGAGCCTTAGGTGAGCTTAACGGTGTCCGCCTCCGTGGCCGCCGCCGGATCTGTGGCCGCCGCCACCGCCGCTGCTATGCGGGGCGGAATAGCTATGACCACCGCCACCTCTGGGGGCGGAATAACTGTGGCCTTTACCCGAAGGTGCACGACCGCCGCCGTAAGAGCCGCTACTGGGAGCGCGCTGGCGCATGATGGGGCGATTGAGGTTGAGCGGCGGGCGCGAACCGCCGCCATAGTAGGAACCTCCCGCGCGGCCCCCTCCCGAGTAACTCCGTGGCTGGCTAGAGTAACCTTGCCATCCCCCGCGCTGAGTGTACTGTCCGGATCCCGTCCGACCGCCGTAGGGGCTGGGGCTGGCGAACCGCTGCCAACTATGCTGATTCCCTTGTGCGGCCGGGGCGCTTCTCCCCTGAAACCCCATATTCGAGCCATTGCCCGCCGCCGGCGACCGGCCTGAGGTCGAATACCGCTGCCAGTTATAGATCGAGCCTCCGGCGCCCGCTTGTCCTGTTCCCGTGCGGCCGGGAGCGATGGAGTTCGAGCGCGCCCCAAAGCTTTCCGTGTTTCCGCCGGCGCGCCCGGTCATGTTGTAAGAGCGTCCTGCCGACGTCGCGCCGCCTCTTGAGAAGAAGTGCTCGCCATTCGCTGTCGCCGATCGATTGCTCGAGAAGTTTCCGGCGCGGTTACCCAGACTCCCCTGGGTGTGCGCTACGGGCAGAGTGCCTCGCATCATGCTTCCGCTGCGCATCATGCTTTCGCTCACCGGCATGGAGCGCCCCATGCGCCCGCTCGCAAAGTCCTGCGAGGAAACACTCCTAAGAGCGCCCCGCACGTGCGCATCGGTCGCCATGGTCTCCAGGTTCGAGCCGAAGCGCGGCCCTCCCGGATGGACGAAGCCCGCGCCATGGATGTCATTAAAGTTCATCGCGCCAAAGCTGTGGCCCGCTCCGAACCAGGGGCGAAAAATGTCACGCGGACCCAGCGCCAGCCACCCAATCGAGCCAAAGCCGAAGCCCCGTCCACCAAAGCCGAAGAACGAGACGAGAGCAGGCGCCCACATGGCACGGGCACCAAAGGCGCCCACGGCCGGCCACCAGCGCCAAGCGCCGCCATACATGAACCAGCGGCCGTAGTGGTAGGGCGCCCAGCCCCAAGGCTCGGCGGAAATCCAAGTCCATCCCCAGTAAGGTTCCCAACCCCAACTGCCGGCGCTGTAGGGTACCCAACCGGCATCCACTTGGGGTGTCCAGCACCAACCGTAGTCCGGCACCTCACTCCATTGGCCGTAGGTATCGAGATCGCTCGATCCTGTGTACTGACGATCCGTGTGTTGCCAAGCTTGCGCGGTTTGGATTTGCCGGTCGCGGTCGCTGCACCACTTGTCGAATTCATCCCCGCCCGAGGCAGGGTCAATTTTGTATTCCGGATTGTCCGTGCCGTGAATGTTGATGACTTGGCCGGCCTCAACCTTGGTGCTGCCTTGGTTGGTCAGGACTTCCGCTTCGCCCTGGCGCACGATCAGCAGGGTCTCACTGGGGGAATTCACCTGAATGCGATAAACCCCCGGCGCCAGCGGATGTACGCCCATGTTCGGGGTGTCAATCTCCGCGTCCGCTTGGGTGCCATTAAGGACACTGAAAACCGCCAGGCCCGAGGCCAACTGGATTTGAATCTTGTTCTGCTCCAGATCCGCCACCTTGGCTTCCGTGTGCTGTTCGAGCCGCATCACGTTGGCAGGGTCGAGTTGGACTTCCGCCCGCGACCGATCCGCCGTCGCCACTTTGTCACCCGGCACCACGGGAGTATTCACCATGCCCGCCACCCATTCGCCGGCATCGCCGTGCATGGTTGAAACTTGCCCATGAATCACGCTGATACGCCCGACCGCCGTCGGTGCCTGGGGCTGTGCCTGGGGCTGGGCTTGCGGGTCGAGGTCGTC
>Ga0326728_10018079_pt1 | contig 13980 bp, 12 predicted proteins | sample MB3enrmetagenome_FD_207602 | JGI IMG/M metagenome (GOLD analysis project Ga0326728, IMG submission 207602) | Lab enriched peat soil microbial communities from McLean, Ithaca, NY, United States - MB31MN | ecosystem: Environmental > Terrestrial > Soil > Wetlands > Peat | place: USA: New York... | reverse complement strand
GACCGATTCAAAATACATAGGCTTCCATGTGGGCGGCTTCCTTCAAGTCGCTGTATCCGAAGCGCCCCAGGAGCACATACAAATGCGCACTGTTATCTGGCGGGCGCTCCAGATACAGCACTAAGACTTCACATTACCAATCGAACGTCAGCAAATGCATTGGCGATTATGCGCAGATTGAGACTTCCTAATGCAGCCATGCTTGCCTAACGTGAACGCAATCGTCTCGACCGGCGTATGATCGTTCGCTCTAATCCCCAGATAGGACGATTTCCAGTTGACAGAATCAAGATGAACCACAAAGTGGCATAATCAAACCACGCTAACACCTCTTTTGGGCGATCGCGTAGCTACTCTCACTCGTCCGGTTGCGCGATCGACGGCGTTTCGGGAGAGTTCAAGCAACACCTTCCACTGTTGCTGATGGTCAAATTTTCCGCATCTGCCTTTTTCACGCTGCTGAGTCGAGAGCAGCAAGCATCCAGGTTACACATACGCCTGCGTTATATGCGCCCGCTGTGTTTTGGCCGTTGGGCCGAGGACCCACATCATCGGCAAACTTTTGGTATCGGTTCACAATGCCTGAAACAAACAAGAAGGGGCTGTCGGATTGAATCCGGATTAGTCCATGAGTTGTTTCCAGCGAGACAGGCGATCCCTTGAGCCTCTGAGATTCAAAGGCATCGAGTGTCATCTTGTCGCAGACGGCGTAGCATGCAGGGTCTGTGACATTGATTGTGTTGAGGGCCACGGCGCCATAGCCAATGGTGATATTGGTGACTGCAGAAGCATTTGTCGGGACAGGCAGGAAGGCGGTCACGGCCGACGTAACATCCATCGCCGAGATTGCTGCAAATGTCTCTGGGCTGATTGAGCTCTTTAGAAGCTGGTCATAATAAAACGACTGCAAATTGCTGCTCGAGGTCGGGCAGCCCGCACGCGCATTGTGCATGAAGACATCTGTTCCCACAGCAACGCATCCGTTACGATTCTGGAAATCGACAGGAGTACAGGCTGTTCCCAACGCGATCACGAGCGCCGGTTTCTCAGGAGTTGCATCTTTTTCTGAGTACTCGAATATCCGTGGCAGGACCTGGGCTTTAATCTGACTGCTCGATTGGTCTGCCGAGGAGTAATGATCCAGAAGGTCGGAGATGCACCAGATTTCAGCACGAAAGTGCCGATAACCGAAAACGGCGCGCGGCACTGGATATTCGTTGAACTTTGGCATCTGTTCTGGCACTTTACGCGGGGGATGCAGGACATCCGGCCATGGTGAATGTGGCGGGCGGGCATTGTTATTCAGCATGGCAGCGAGCGCGGGATCGCATTCCCACCATTTGTTTGCGACGACAATGACACGCATAGGTTCCTCACACGGCTGCGTTCGCCAGCCAGCGTAGGGCATCTGGCTTAAGGTTAAGAATTGAGCACAACGTCGACTAACGGTCACGTGCTGGCGACGCTTGCGACAGACATGAATCTGCCGCAAGCGCAGATGGGTTCATCCATTCTTCTTATCGAGCGATTCGATGGTTCGTTCATGGTGGTGTTGCGGAGGTTTTGGCAGGATGAGGAAGTTCTGCATCATGCCGGTGTCCTCATGGGGCAGGATGTGACAGTGAAAGACAGACTTTCCGGTCCATTCTTTAAACCGCATGCGAATCACTGAGGCAGTTTCCTGCGCCACCCAGATGGTGTCCATGATCATCCGGTGCGGCGGTTTGATGCCGGCGACAGCAACGACTTCGAAATCGTTGACGTGAATGTGGAAGGGATGCCCTTCTGTCCCTCCGCGCGCGGCATCGGGCACTTCGATGGTCCACTCCTCACAGGTATCGAGAAAGACCGTAGTGGGAACCGCGAACTCATCGTAAAGCTGGTTATTGATGCGGAAGTCGATTCCTACCACGGGGTTCTGCACGCCGGGAAACAGGCCGCTGAAGACGAATTTGCGCCGGCGCACAATTTCTTCATCGGTGATCGGTGGGTCGCGCGAAATCGGCGGCAGAGAATGCGGAATCTTCATGTCGATCTCATCGCCTTCGATTTGAATGACCGCAATGGTCTTTTGCGGGGCGGCAAGGAACTGGGCGCTTTGCTCCAGTTGCAGGATGTTGTATTTTCCCGGAGTCTTGATCGCCTTGATGAGAAACTCCGCGCGGTTGGCGGGGCCAAGGATCACCTGGTGGGCATTGGGGACGTATTCCCTCGGATACGGGCTATCGAAGTTGTTGCCATCCATCGCAATCAACTCCATCGTGTGACCTTCAACCTGGAGGGGCATCATCAGGTCAGAACAGCCATTCAGGATGCGGAACCGGGCCACCTCACCGGGGCGCATTTTGATAATGGGCGTTGAAAGTTGGGTGGGAGTCGGCGAAGTGGGCGCTTTAAAATCGTGCTCTTCTTTGAAGTACGGCTCTCCGTTCACCAGGTAATAGCGGAGATGGTAATCGCCGGTGGTGAAACCGCAACTTTGCGGCGGCACAGTTGGCTTGCCATCAATGGTTACTGATTGCGATGGATCCGAGGCGAATGTCTGCCAGATGGCGTTTTGCTTTGGCTCGTAGCTTTCAGTGTAGTCAGCATGAGGCTCATCGGTTTCAAAAAGCCCGATGTCCTGAAGGACCAGGACGTGATCGGCCGCCGCTTTAATCTCCGGCACCTCATCGATTGCGCCGTAAATGATGAGTCCTCCGGCCATGCCGGACACTGCCTGTACCGCTGTTGAACCGTGCGCATGAGGGTGATACCAGTTGAGGCCGGGAGATTGATTGTCGGGGATTACAAATGGATAGTCTTTGTATTCCCCGGGCGCGATGGAGATCATTGGCGCCGTGACTTCGCTTGTGCCGAGCGGCTCGAAGATGTGCGGCGCGATGTCGAGGCCATGGAGATGGAGATTGGTGTGGTCAAGCATGTGCGGCACGTTCATATTGCCGCCCCAGGCACTGGAGTCATATGGCGTCAGCTTATTCTCGACGCGGATTTTCAACGTTACGCCGGCCTTGGATTTAATGAGCGGACCGGGAATCTGGCCATTGTATGAACGGACCTTGACCTTCTTGCCTTCGAATTCCTTAATGATCCACTGCGGCTCGAGCGTGAGGTCAGGAACAAAGTTCTCTTCTCCGGGCTGGAGGGGAAGCGGCGGAGCTTCGTCCATCGGCATTGCCATTTTTGGGGCAGGTTGTTGCTGCGCAGCACTGCCGGGGACTGCAGCGCCGGCGGCTGCTCCGGCCGCCAGCGCAAAAAAATTGCGACGCGACACTTTTTTCATTGGGTCACCTTCTTCTTTGCTACGGTGTGCATAACTCTCTTGGGCGGAGTGGGTGGCTGAATCTGGTTGGGGTTTTTGCAGGCAGTAGGCGCATGCTCGGTGTTGTAGAGCCCGTATTGATCGAAAGCAACAGCGAGTTGCAGCGATGTATCAAGACTGAACGCATCGGAGAACTGCGCTCCGGGAAAGCGCTGCGGCGCGGCCTGATTCTGGAAGTAATTCGCGTTCTCGAGCGAGTAAACCATGCACATGCCGTTAAAGCCGAAGCTGGGCGGAACGTTGCCGCCCATGATGCCGGGGGCGCCGCCATTGGGGGCGTAGGCGCTGGCATGGCAAGAGGTGCATGAGGACTGCGGATTGTCGACCGGACCGGCAAGACGGTCTTTGCAACCGAGATGCTGGAACGTACCGATGTCGGTGTTGATGACGCTTTGTTGAAGAGGAAGGCTGTCTGCCGCGGGGACGGCGGGGAATGACCACGGATCAGAGCCCCATTGCAAGCCTACCGGAACCAGATGGTCCCAGAAGGTTGAGCCGGGAGTGTCGGAGTCGTAAGCAAACGTGCCGTAGACCCAACGCGTGGGCGAGCGCGGATCGACGACCGCGACATCGACCTGCACGACGTGGTCGGGCTGCACTTCGCGGTCGCATTCGTACCCCTTGGCCTTGGTGTACTTGTGGCGATCGACCATCCACTCGGGCGAGCCCTTGAGGAAAGGCACGCAGTCAGGTGGAACATTCGAAGTGAGAATCTTTACGACAACGGTTCCCGTTGGGAATGGCAAGCCAGCGGCAATCGGGGCTCCGAGGTACGTGCTCGCCTGCGGGATTCCCGATGGAGGAACGGCCTGTCCCATCGCGTAACCGCCATACTCGTTGTAATAGCCCACTGACCACGATTCAAAACCCCATGGGTATTCGGTCTTGCATGCATCCGTTTCATCGCGCAGGAAGAACTGCGCATGAGGCCCGGTGAGCTCAGGTGTATCCACAAACGCGCCCAGGGTTGCGGTGCGCTCATTGGTGGTGCCATGCACCCATTCGCGGCCAGCCGTCGGGTCATAGGCCATCCACGGCACGTTGAACCATCGTGTTTTTCCATTAACAACCGTCTTCCACCCGACGTCGTTGCTCAGGTTCGGATCCTGCTCTTCCTTCACGTAGTTGATGATCGACTCCATGTATTCGTCCCAATGCTGGCCGTGCCATTTGGGCGATTGAATTTGACTTGAGCCGGTCGGGAATTGGGGTCTGAAGTTGACCGGAATGTTCAGCCAGGTGCATTCGGGACACTTCTCAGGAATACTGGTCGGGTAGTTGTGGCTCAGCTTGAAACCACCAGGCGTGCCCTTGGGTTTGGGCACCACGGCGTCGCGGAAGGCGATGGCGGCGGGACCGGCCGGTTGTGATGGAGGTGTCTGGCCCTGAACGAATGGGACAAACATCAACGTGATAGCCAAGGCAATGAGGTTTTTCTTACTGGACATGGAATGCGCTCCTGTTTGTGTTGGCGACATCCCGCTGCGCGGGACCGGGGGACGAAACGGTCAGCTGCCGTTCGTAGCGAGAAGAGATAAGACGTACTGATAAAAGCCGGCGAGATCTGCGAAGCTCAAATAAAGGTTTTGAGATTTCTCTTCATTTGATGGGAGCGGCTGGTGAATCCACCCCTGCTCAAAACCCCACTGCTCGATGGTGAGGGGCATCGGCTGCGCTGCGGTGTAGAGGTCGGGCCGCGTTAGCCAACACGAAGCAGTAACGTCCCACATGCAGTAGAAAGGCTCGCTCACAACCAGGCTGTACGCCTCAAAGGCAAGCCGGGAATAGCGAAAGGTCTGGCCCTGCTGCTTGAGCGACGCGATGAAGTCAGCACTTACGGGCGCGGAGCTGCTGATGTCGAGCGGAAAGATGTTGATGCCGCTGAATCGCTTGAAGACGTAAAGTACGGAATAAGGATCCCAGAAGGCATTCCACTCCGCATGCGTGTTAGCGACCGCAGGATTGATGGTGCTGGGATCGAGATTGCCGGGGACATTGATGGCCCCGCCCATCCAGACGATTCGCCCCACTCCGCCGGCCAAGGATACATCGCGCTGAAGCACATCGAAGAGCGGCGTCATCGGCCCCGTCATCAACAATGTGAGCGGTGTGTCTTTCACGATTGCTTCCTGCAAGAGCCTGGCGAGCAGTTGTTCCCCATCAGGCGGAGGTGTGGGGACCTGTGGCTGGTACTGCTCAAGAATGGTAAGGTTATTGAAACTGACACAATCTCCCCGATACGGCCATGGAAAGGCATTCCAGCCGCGTGCACGGCTAAGCGCCACGGGAATCTCGGTTCGACCCATGAACTGCAACAGACGCGAGCAGGCCTGCATCGCGGGGTCGGCAATACAGTCCGCGTTGATGACGATGAGGCCGAGCAGGTCGATTCCAGGCATAACGGTGAGCAACATCGAAGAGACGAACTCATCGACTGCCGCGTCGTGCACAAAAACCACAGGGATATTCGCCCCCCCTGCAGGAAGGTCTCTTGCATTGGTCAAGCTATCCATATTGAGGAAGCCCGCTTAATTGGAATGGCAGGATTCGGGGAGGAACCGCGAAGGCAAGGGAATATACGGGAAGTTCGGGGGGCTGTTTTTACTTTATGGAGACTATGTTCTCCGGAAGAAAAGATGTCAAGAAAAAAATTGAGCGAAAAGCATTTCGAAGGCGTGCAAGGGCACGGATTGAATGCAAACCGCGTCGCTCGTGCGATTTATCGATCTCGACGTACTAATCGCATTTCGTGGCAATGCCTGAGATCCTGGAGTTGGAGCACTGCCGGCGAGAATCCGCGATGGTCGGAGCCGATCTTGAGTTGGAGGTCTATCTCATAACCCCGCGCGTCGGCTCTATCTCATGGCTTGGGCTCGGAGCCGTCAACGAAGACTTCGCGTCTATACGGATGAGTTAGAAACCTCGGATAGAAAGACGATCTTCGATGCACTCATAAGTCTATTGCGAAGTCGTATTGTCGGAACTGAAGCACTGTCGTCCGATTCTCAGATGTTGCCATCAGGCCAATGGACATTTTGAACCTGCCGCGTATGGATCACTCCCGAACGCAGGCAGGCTCCGGCGATGTGCCATCCAATCTCAGCTACCGCAAGACTGGCGCGATGCCGACATAGGGTTACTGATCCGGCATCAGCCAACCCAGGCCGTCTGATTGCGAGTTTTACGATGTCGTACGCCGGCCGGATCGAGTAGCCGGACTCCATTGCTGAGGCCCGGCCCTCTAAGAACCGGACGGGACAGTTTCCCGTCATCCGGCTCAAGCACTTCGAACGCCTTCTGGAAGGAGACGCGGTTTGGATACGGAAAGACGTAGGCGATGAACCCTGTCATGGCACTCGGGATGAAGTAAGAGACAGTTCTCTGCGCTGGTCGAACCACCCATCGTGCGAGCGACGCAATAGTGCAAACTCCAGCCCGAAATCCGGGTGATTTTGATATTGCAAACCGGGCAGAGACCGCGCTGTTCATACCAGAGAAAGCGAAGGATACGTGTCCCCCGAAACGATTCGCGCATGTGAACTTCTTCGCGTTTCTCGAAGTAGGTCTCATAGGCGGGATCGTAGGGATTCGCGTCTCCTTGTATTTTGATATGTCGCTTGATGGTTGTGCTGCTGGCGCGTAGAAGCCAGATTTTCTTAGGCTGTCCAGCGTCATCCAGCACTTCGCCGAAGAAGGACCAATCCTGGCCGTCGTGGTTGGCAAAGTACTTCTGTTTGCGCCAACGTGCAGCCTTTCTTGGATGTCTTCGTCGTGCCCATCGCCATAGGCAAGAGAAGATTTCGTGATCTACGCGTGCAAATGTAGATTTGTTCATGGTGTGCCGATGATAATTAGCCCAACCTCGTATCTTGGGGTTGAGTTGCTTGATCAGACCGGCGGCAGGTGAACCCAGGGCGGCTTTAATGGTTCTACGGATGTCGTCCAAAAAGGCTTTCACATTCTTCTTGGATGGCTTAATGCGCCGCTTGCCGTCAGGATACCGGCGCACGTTTTGCCCGAGAAAATCAAAGCCTGTTTTCACATGCGTGATGACCGTCTTCGTCGGAGAAAGCTCAAGCCCTCGTTCGCGCAGAAACTGTTCGATTAAGGGCTTGACCTCTTTTTCAAGCAGATCTTTCGATCTGCCAGTGACGATGAAGTCATCCGCATAACGGATGAAATTCACTGAGGGACTCCTGTTGCCCAAGGACTTGAGCGGCCTCGATGGGAATTTCTCGTTCAGGACGCGCTCCAGTCCGTCCAGCGCCATGTTGGCGAGCGCTGGGGACGCAATTCCTCCCTGGGGAGTTCCTTCCGTTGTTTCGTGAAAGACGTGTTTATCCATGTATCCGGATTTCAGCCACTTCTGGAGAATGGCCCGGTCCATAGGGACATGAGCCACGAGCCAGTCGTGGGAAATTCGATCAAAACAGCTTCGGATGTCACCTTCCAGAATCCACTGCGTGCTTGCATTCGTCAGCACGTTGAAGCACTGTTGAATCGCATCCGCGCAGGACCGTTGCTGACGAAACCCGTAAGAGTTTTTATCAGCCGTGGTTTCCGCAACAGGATCGAGCGCCAGCAGATGCAGTGCCTGCATGGCTCGATCCATCATTGTGGGGATACCGAGTGGGCGCATCGTTTTGCCATCTGATTTAAGGATGTAAACACGCCGCAGGGGTTGAGGTTGGTATCCCCTGCGTCTGAGTTCATGAACTGCCCATGTTTTCTTCTCAGGTGTAGTCCAAGTTTCTCGGTCCACACCCGGGGTTTTCTTGCCATCGTTTTCCGTCACTCGCCGTACGGCAAGAACCTTGCCGCTGTACGAGTGGGTCAGCAAGCGTTGCAGGGCTTTCGCCCTGCCCCACCTGCCTTCCTTCGTCGCCTGCGCGATACGCACTTGGAGTCGGCGAACGTTGCGGTGGATGGTCCGCCAATCGATGGCGTACCATTCCTCCGCTTCACTTGAGACCGCACCAACAGTTTGCGCTGTCGTCATCTGCTTTGCCTCATGAGCCGATTTGCCCAGCTTTCTCGCGAGAAGCACCACAGGGAAGTCTGCTCGCTTTCGCGCCCGGTGATGTTGTCAGTACTGCCGACGCAACCGATATCTGCTCCGTTACAGAACAGCATTCGCTTCCTCCCTGATGTTCTATCCGCACCGCCATGGTCCCATCTTGCGATGGAATTTCCCCTCACGGGGAGCGATACGGACTTACTCTGTTCCGCTGAAATGACGCGATGGGTTAGGTCCGCTCTCTACGCCGGCCGTGTTGATTGCCCATGACGGGGAATGCACAAGTCCCCGTTCCCACAACAGCAAGAGCCACTCAGCATATTAGGCTCCCTCACTTTCACGACGCTTAAGAGCGTTTGTGTGTTCTGACCTTACCATCAAGCCTAGGCCCTCTCCGCCTTTATGCTGGCAGATACACCGTTGCCTCGCGGTTCCAGTGCCAACCTTGCGGTTGTGGGTTCATTGTCCGAGGGCTTCAGACGGATTGTTGCCGCCCCGCCTCCACCTCGTAGGCTACGTGCGATGGGACGCACGGTCTAATCATTCCTCCTTGTTAGACAATCATCTACAGCAGCTTTCAGATCGCACTGTGCAGGAAGTGTGCCACGAAGATAAAGGGCCACTCAGACGCAAGGCGGTGGGGAGGTTCGCGGTGACCCTCCTGCCATTGACCAACAGAATTCCCAGACAAACCGTTCGACTCAGGCACACATCTGGCAGACGAAGCAGTATAGGGAAACGAATCCACGCGGTGTCTTGGAAGAGATGCCATTGATGAGTGCAAATCAATGCCTCCGCAATCCTGAGGCGTGAGTCCGCTGTCTCCAACCGCGCTAGTGAAATAGGTCCCATCGAACTGGACCGAGGCCTTTGCGCGCCCCGCATTCTCCGCTCCATATCGCGCGCGGTTTGGTGCGGGCACGGCATCCACCTGCAGAACGCCGGCTTCAGTCCACAAGATTGTAACGACTCGAGTTCATCTGCCGAGCCAACCGAAGCCAACCGACCAAACCCACAAAATCCAACTCGGAGAAAACCATGAGACTTCGCCGAAACCAACTCTGCCCGCTTCACCGTTCTCGATTCTGCTGCGGAAGTGAAGCGCTCCCCAGGGAGAAACATCGTCGCCAGATGGGAGTCCGCCGCGTCGACGATCCGCAGCATCCCCGCGGCTACCGAGAACTGCGCTCCAACGGCGAGATGCGCAAGCTGCTCGATCGAAAGATCGTGGCCCAGAACGGCAAGTGCGGCATCTGTGAGGAGAAGTTTACCGATTACACCAATATCGTGCCGGATCATATCAATCCCAGAGGGATGGGTGGGGGGTGGAGAGAAGATCACCCAGACAATATTCAGGCTGTCCACTAGTGGTGCAACGGGGAAAAGGGTTCTACGAGAATCTGAAGTCTGGCGGAGCGAAGCGGCCGATTGAGAGCGCTTCAATTCCAGGATCAATGCCAGATAAAGGCACATTCCCAGATATTAGTGTGATTCAGTCCGCTATTCCTGGCGATAAGGGGAACAACAGGTACTGAACCCCCGTCAGTCTCCTTTTCGCTAATCAACTAAGAAAACCAGCCGTCAGCAGCGGCCACGTGTGCCACGCGTGCGCCGCATTTTCTAGTTTTTGGAAGCGGTACCCGACAGGCGCTTATGTAAACGCCCCGGGGCACGGTTTTGACCGGGCACTGGCCGCTGCAAACCAATCAGCGGCGCTGGACTGCTCCATCCAATAACTTTTTGCAGTTCAGCTGCGCTTCCGGGTGCTTGAAGAGCGAAAACAGCGGCGGCGACATTCAGCTTGGAAAGATGGCGACCAATTGAAAACACTGAACATAGCGTTTCCCGGCATCTCTCACAGGCAATGGGAATTACGGGAATTATGCAACCCGAGTTCTTCACAGCGCGAATGGAGCACAAACGGAGTACACCTAAGCGCCGTCGGGCGCGCCCATGAGCCCCATGATGCGGCGATAGCCGTAGGCGTAGAGGCTGACGTTGTCGGTGAAGTAGAGCTTGATCTCGTCGAGCGGAAAACCAGTGAACGCGATGGGCTGCGTGTAGACGACGTTGTTGTTGCCGTCATCGCAGGTGAGGCTCGCGCTCCGGTCGGCATTAACCGTCAGTTTCCAAACCTGAAACGCTTCGCCGGCAACGGACTTCTCGAAGCGCTGCGCGATCGCGATGGCGTCGAGTAGCCAATAGGCCCCGCCTTCATCGGCGCCGTATTTGGCGCCGCCCGTGAACAGGACATTGCGGTTGATCCCGTGCCGGAACCATGTTTCGGTGCCGGTGAACTGGCTAAGATCGGATTGAGTGAGTTTGGTCGCTTTCGTCATGATGCGTGCCTCGTTTCGTTTGAAGTGACCCCTCGGCGGGGCACACGAGGCACAGGGCCGGCGCCATTGAGCGCGGCTGTCATAGCTTTTTGGGGGGACCGTGACCGGCACGGGCAGGGGGGAGCCAAAACAGCGTCATTGACAGCAAGCGGCGCGGGTCAAAGTGCCGTCACCCCGCCTTCTCACGGGGCAATAGGAAAGAGGCATCTGTGACGAATTTCAGGCACGATCGAAGCCTCGGGAGCAGGGGTGTCCGGGAGTGGCTTCAAAGGTGAGCCTGTGCTTCTGGGTGCGGAATTAGGCTTGTCATCGATTTAGAAAAAGTAGTATAGTTTTTCTAAATCATATGGCAGGGTGCAACCATGCAAACCATGCGAGATCAGATAGTTGCGAGGATAGAACGGCAGGGATCTGGAAAGGCCTTCTCAGCGAAGGATTTTCTGGACATCGCCAGCCGGGGCACAATCGACATGACCCTGTCGAGTCTCACTCGTAGCGGGACAATCCGGCGTGTGGGGCGTGGGCTCTATGACATGCCGAAGGTCAACCCGGCGCTTGGCGGCAAGCTGAGCCCGGATATCGATGAGGCAGCGCGCGCCATCGCCAGACGGCAACGATTGAAAATCGTACCGGAAGGGGCGTGGGCGGCAAATCTTCTCGGCCTTTCGACTCAAGTACCATCGAAGATCATTTATCTGACCGATGGGCCAAATAAAGAGGTGTCTATCGGACGCCGCACGATTCAATTCAAACATGCGCGCCCGAAAGCTCTGGCCGGGCTTGAGGGCAAAATGGCACTCGTGGTTCAGGCGCTCCGGCATCTGGGAAAGGACGGAGTAGGGCCGCGCGAGATTGAAACGCTGCGTGCAGGGCTGTCTTCGGCGGAGAAGCGCAAGCTCGTGAAGGATACGCGGTTCGGCGTAGACTGGATTTACGAAGTTGCCAATAGAATTGCGGAGAAGACGGCTTGAACAGCATCGCCCGGATGCCGGCCAATGCGCGCGCGGACTTGTTTGCCGAGACAGCGGATCGCAAGGGCCTTGCCGATGCGATTGTTGAGAAGGATTTCTGGGTTTGCTGGGTCCTGAAGCAGCTTTTCTCGATTGAAGCTCTATCCGGCCGGCTTCTCTTCAAAGGCCGGACATCGCTCTCGAAAATCTTCCACGCCATAAACCGTTTCTCGGAAGATATCGACTTGGCCGTGGACTATGCGGCGCTCGGCTTCACGGGAGGCCGGGACCCAAGGCGGGACGACATCTCAAAGACGAGGCGCGCCGCCATTCTCGCCGAGATGATGATTGCGTGCCAGCAATACATCGGCGGCGTATTCCTGGACGCTCTGACGGCGCGCTGCGAGGAAGTCCTCGGGAAGAGCGACGCTTGGAGCCTCCATGTCAGCGATCAGGACCCGAACATCGTTCAATTTCGTTACCCCACCGCCACGGCAAAGAACCTTGCTTATGTCAGCCCTCAGGTGGTTCTTGAATTGGGAACCCATGCGGAATTCGTGTCGCATGACAACTTCACGATCCGGTCGTTTGCAGCGGAGGAATTCCCGAACGTCGTTGCCGACGGCGACGTTGCCGTCGTAGCACTCCTGGCAAAGCGGACCTTCTGGGAAAAAGCAACGATCCTCCACGCGGAATTCTATCGACCTCTCGAAAAGCAAATTCTCGACCGCTACTCACGGCATTACTACGACGTTTCGATGCTGGCCAATGGGCCTATCCGTACTGAGGCCCTGTCCGATATACCTCTTCTCGCGCAAGTGGTGAGGCACAAAGAGACGTTCTATCCTTCCGGCTGGGCGCGCTACGACCTGGCGCATCCCGGAACCCTCCGCCTGGTGCCAAGAGAAGAACGCCTCGCCGCATTGGAAAGGGATTACCGGAATATGGGTGTGATGATCTTTGGTGAACCACCCGCATTCAAGAGCATCCTGGAAACACTGGCTGCGCTTGAACAGGAAATAAACGGGCAGGGGACATAGCCGTCATTGATCGAGTGTCTCTTCAAGACGCGCACTTTTTCTTTCGCTGGTTCTGGTTGGAATATTCCCAAAGGGCACGATCAAGATTTCGCATCGTTACACCGCACTCGACGGCAAGATTACGGCAGGCCCGGACATAGTCCTGCCAAAAATCAAACGTGTAGTAGCTGCGCTCGACCTGCAACGACCACAACGCTCGGAAATCAAGGATTGGATAGGGCTCTGTGTGAGCCAGATGCAAAAGAACCGATGCGGTCGGCCAGGATACGCCTCGCAACCCGCCGTATTCTCCGATCAAGGACGTTATGCGCGTCTTCTCATCCGTGATGCTCAAGGCTAGGGCGGTAACCCGCCGAACTTCCTTCTCGGAGTTGCTCTGGTAATGGTGCCGTGGCCGTCCCCGCGTTTTCCATTCGCACACCTCTAAAAAGTCGGCGCGCGTGTAATAGCCGGCGCTCTTGCTACGTTCTCCAATTGCCAAGACGCATTCGTCGCCGGCATAGGAGTATTTCTCCGCCCATTGGGGCACCGTATTCTTAGGAAATCTGATGGAGAACTGGGTCACGAGTGAAGAGTAGCAGAAACTTCACAGCCCTGGAACCGGGCCGAGTCGTTAGCCCGGAACGGCCACAAGCTCCTCCTGCACCTGGGCGGCATAATCAGGATGGAAACCGAGTTCCATGGAGGCGATGCGCTGCGCGTCTGCGGCGGCACGGAAGATCTCGCGCTTGTCGTCTTTCAGTGGCTTGATCCAGCTTGCGATGTAGCTGGCGTGATGCGGAATGTCGGTCGGAATACCGAGTTCGTTCGCAACGAAAGCCGATGCCAGCTCGGCGCGGAGTTCTTCCATCGCGTAGGCCGATGAGCCGAAGCGGTTCTAGAGATCGCGGTTGAGCCGGGACGGATGGCCCGTCCAGTGGGCGAGTTCATGCAACGCCGTCGCCGCGAATTCTTCGGGGCCATTGAAAGCGAAGTCGGGCGGAAGCTGGATGTGATCTGTAGACGGTGAGTAAAAAGCACGATCGCCGCCAATGCGAACCACGGCGCCGCTGTTCCGGAGGATGATCTCCGACGCTTCGGGGCGCGTCCATCAGCCGTACCGCCTCCGCGTTGGCTGCGGCTTGCTCGTTCACCGCCTGGTCGAACTGTGCCAGCGAAGCGTCGAGCTGATCGAGCATATGCAATAACTCCTGTCGTTGCCGGCTGGCCCACTTATCCAGCTTGAGAGCTTCCAGTTCGCATCGCCCTTTCCTGGTGAACAACTGCTTCTTGCGGCACAGCCCCTCTCCCATGGCCAGGGCATGCAGTTGAT
>Ga0326728_10018077_pt1 | contig 13981 bp, 13 predicted proteins | sample MB3enrmetagenome_FD_207602 | JGI IMG/M metagenome (GOLD analysis project Ga0326728, IMG submission 207602) | Lab enriched peat soil microbial communities from McLean, Ithaca, NY, United States - MB31MN | ecosystem: Environmental > Terrestrial > Soil > Wetlands > Peat | place: USA: New York... | reverse complement strand
GCTGTTTTGTAATGGAAGCTTTTCCGTATTCACAGAAGAAACAGGCGGGACAACCGTCATCGTAGATATCCCGCTGTCGGAAGCGAGAAAGATTGATGATACGGGTACTGGTAACTGATGACCATCCCATAGTTCGGGAGGGCGTCAAGCAGATACTCTCAGAGACAACCGACATTGTCGTGGCTCAAGAGGCTTCCACAGGCCAAGAGGCCATAGCGTATTTATGGAAAAACGATTTTGACGTTGTCCTTCTTGACATATCCATGCCCGGCCGAGACGGGCTCGAGACCCTGAGAGAACTGAAGACCATCCGTCCCAAAACACCGGTTCTCATCCTGAGCATCTACCCTGAGGAGTATTATGCAGTAAGGGTATTGCGCGGCGGCGCATCAGGATATGTCACCAAGTCGAGTGCACCCGATGAGCTCATTTCAGCCATACGGAAGGTTGCCTCCGGGGGTAAATACATCAGCCCGACCTTGGCCGAGCGGCTGACCTATGAACTCGACAAGGACTTGAGTCGCCCGTTGCATGAGTCACTGTCAGATCGTGAATACCAGGTAATGCGGATGATCGCCTCGGGAAAGGCCATCAAAGAGATTGCAAGCGAGCTCTGCCTGTCCATCAAGACAGTAAGCACTTATAGGGCCCGCATTTTTGAAAAGCTGGGCATCAAGAACAATGCAACGCTGGTTTTGTATGCACTTCAGAACAATCTTATTGACGGCCGGCACTTGCCGGTAGGGTCCCAACAGGAAGGACCCGCCGAGGAATAACCTGCCCAGGATCAAAAGTATATCGATCCTCACAGGGCATCCACCGGGAATTTTGAAGAAGGGCATCTCTCTGATGTAAGATATGTCTTACAATAAGACAAGAAAACATATGACATAACTATCAGAAAATTTCGTATTCCCAAACATTGATTTCTGTGTCATTACTAAAATTACAACAAGTGTTGTTCTGACCTCCTTTACGCCAGAAGAGGGGACAAGTCCTCTCGTGCTTTGTCCTAAGACCTAAACTTCTTCTGGCTATTTTTTTGTTTAAATTTAGGCATCTGTTGAAATTATATATCCAGCAAAGATTCGTCCAGATTGCATGGGCTGTGTGTGGGGCAGCCCATGCGTGATTTTGAGTACCTGCCTTCGATCTAACAAATCATTTTGCCTGATGGGCTATTATAAAATAGAACCTCACCGTTAATATAAAGCGAAGAAGTTATTTAACCTGTGGAGACTTAATACTTGGATAGAATACACCTGCATGCTACAATGATCATGCAAAGGAGTTATCGATGCCTGATCCGGATCTGAATGGTATTCCGCTCGAAGCTGCTTCTGACTTTCGGCCTTTTACGGAAGCACTTATGGCAAAATTCTCCACCGGCCTCCTGTCGATCACTGTCGTTGGCAGCTGCCTGACAGGCGACTACATTCACGGAATATCAGACATCAATTCCGTGCTTGTGCTCGCCAAAACCGGCATTCCCGAACTCGAAATCCTCGCATCTCTGTCATACTATAAAAAGAAGCACATCAGGAGCCCTCTCATTCTGACCGAAGATTACATCACCCGCTCACTCGATGTCTTTCCCATTGAATTTCTGGACATCAAGCTTTTTCACAAGACGGTTCATGGCCGTGACCACTTTGCCGGCCTCACCATAGACAAGGCTCAACTACGCCTTCAGTGCGAGCGCGATCTCAAGGGCAAGCTCATTCATCTGCAGCGGGGCTACGTGGCCCACGAGGGGAAAACAAAGATGCTCAAGGTCCTGCTCTTTGAGGCATTGCCCGGATTTTTCCCTTTGCTGAGGGCAATGCTGCACCTCGTCCAGGGCCAGGAACCTCCGGTACGGAAGGCGGACGTATTAACACAGGCGGAAAAGGCCTTCCATGTAGACTTATCGGGCCTTCGCGAGATTATCTCCTTGAAGACGAGCAGGGGATTTTTCCTCGATCGCGACCATATATTGAGCCTCTTTAAAGAAATCTACCGGATCACCTATGATCTCTCTGTGGCAACAGATGAACTGGCTGTTTAAGTTCTTCCTCCTAGCATGCATACTCTTCCCCCTCGTTGCCGATGCGGCGATCGAGCAGCCTGCATCATATGTGGTCGATAATGCCGGTATTATCGAAGAGGGCGCCAGGACAAGGCTGGCCGGAGTACTTCAGGAGTTGGAGCAGAAGACGACTGTCCAGATGATTGTCCTTACGGTCCCCAGCACGGAAGGCATCCCCATAGAGCAATTCTCTATCCAACAGGCTCAGCAGTGGGGTTTGGGTCAGAAAGGAAAGGACAATGGCCTGCTCATGGTCATTGCCGTGAATGACAGGAAATACCGATTCGAAACAGGGTATGGGTTGGAGCAAATTTTGCCCGACAGCCTGCTGGGGAGCGTCGGAAGAACGTATCTCGTCCCGGCCTTCAAGGCCGGTGATTATACAAAAGGCATCATAGATACTACATCCGTTATCGCACGCACCATCGCCGATGCCCAAGGCGTGAAACTCAGCGGCCTGCCTGAGGTGAAGCAGCCGGCAAGGAGCGCCAGAGGCCTGCCTGGAGGGACGTTGCTCGGATTTATCATCTTCGTTACCATCCTCTCATTATTATCTCGTTCCCGTTCCGGGGGCCTCATGCAGGCGATTCTCCTCGGGACACTCTTAGGTGGCGGCCGCGGGGGATCAGGCGGCGGCTTCGGCGGGGGAGGGTTCGGCTCTTTCGGCGGCGGGGGAGGCGGTGGGTTCGGCGGAGGAGGGGCATCTGGCGGGTGGTGAATCATCGTATTCCAATCAGCAGGGAAGATTCCATGTGGCTGCTACTCTTTATCAACCGTTTCGTGTATAAACGTATCAAGCGCGTGAACAAGTAGGAGGTTATATGGGCAAGACCGCTCAGGTGATCATAGGGATTGTTGTCATTCTCATCCTTATCGCAGGGTTTTCCATATCAGGGTTCAACAAGGCCCGCCGTATGAATGAGGCGGTAACTGCGCAGTGGGCACAGGTGGAAAACCAGCTTAAGCGCCGTTTTGACCTCATCCCGAACCTGGTGGAGACGGTCAAGGGTTTTGCCACTCAGGAAAAAACTATATTCTTGGGGATCGCTGAGGCCAGGAAGGCCTATTTCTCCGCCCAGGATGTGGCAGGAAAGGCCAAGGCTGCAGGTGATGTAGAGCAGGCACTCTCCAGGCTGCTGCTGCTTCAGGAGCGTTACCCGGAGCTCAAATCCAATGAGAACTTCATGAAACTCCAAGACTCTCTCGAGGGGACAGAGAACCGCATCTCCGTAGAACGTAAACGCTACAATGACCTGGTCCGTGACCTCAATTCCTATGTGAAGACCTTCCCCGGAATATTCTTCGCTTCATTGGCAGGTGTTAGAGAGGCCCAGTACTTCAACGCGCCGGAAAAGGAGAAGCAAACCCCTCAAGTGAAGTTCTAAGGACTTGAGATCTCGCGCAAAAACCCCGACGGCATCTGATATGTTTCCCTGCCGTACAGCCCCCTCACGCGTGACCATGATAGGACAACATGCCTGCGAGCCCGGGTGATGCCCACATACAATAGACGCCTCTCTTCTTCGATATTCTCTGCAGTGTCAAAAGACCTTGAATGGGGCAAGAGCCCCTCTTCACACCCGACGATGAAGACATCGTCAAACTCAAGACCCTTGGACATATGCAATGTCATGACACTGACCGTTTCACTTCCTGATGCGTCCATGGTTGTCATCAGGGCCTTTTCCTGGAGATAGGAGCTCAAGTCCTTTGAATCTGCGGCGCTTGCAATGAGCTCCCGGACGTTCATGAGCCTGTCCTGTCCATCCATTTCCTGAGAAAGATACTCCTTATAACCCGTATCCTCCACGATCCTATGCAGCAGTTCCGCCACACCAACATCGGTACTTTGGCGTTTGATATCTTCTATCATGTCAAGAAAGGCCCGGGCTCCCCTGTTTGCCGCACCTTTCAGCACCTTTCCTGATACAGCCTGCTCCAACGCATGATAGGCAGATATTCCCCTCTTCCGGGCAAAGCCGAATACAGACTCTAGACTCTTCTCTCCCATTCCCCTCGCCGGGACGTTGATGATCCTGGCAAAGGCCTCTCCATCAGCCGGGTTTGCGATGAGGCGCAAATAGGCAAGCAGGTCTTTGATCTCTCTGCGTTCGTAGAACCTTATTCCTCCATAGACGGCATAGGGAATGGAGTGCCTTACAAAGGCCTCTTCCAGCACCCTGGAAAGGGCGTTGACTCGGTAGAACACCCCGATCTCGGAAGGATTAATCCCTTGATCGATAAGGCGTGAGATGTTGTATGCCGTGTGGAGCGCCTCCTCGGTGTCATCACTATATTCCATGATGCTCACATCACTGCCGGGTCCGCATGCGGACCGTAATGTCTTGGGTGCCCGGTAGCGGTTGTTGGCAATAAGTGAGGAAGCGGCTTTCAGGATATCTTCAGTGGAACGGTAGTTCTGCTCAAGCGTCACGACTTCGGTATCCGGGAAGTCGTCCTTGAAGCGCAGGATGTTCCCGACATCCGCGCCCCTCCATCCGTAAATGGACTGGTCGTCATCACCCACTACGCATATGTTCCTGCCCGGACCTACCAGATGCATGAGGAGCTTATATTGGGCCATGTTGGTGTCCTGGTACTCATCTACCAGGATATGAGTGAAGCGTTTATGATAGCGCTCCTCAAGGTCCGGCATGGAGGAAAGCATCCGTCCCGGGAGAAAGATGAGGTCGGCGAAATCAAAAGCGCCGGAGGCCTGCTTTTTCTGCTCATAGAGGTTTATCACCTCTTCAGGGTCCAGATGAAGATCAAAGGGGAGCTCATCGATGCGCCGCAGCGTGTCCTTGCTCATATTGATGAGCCAAGCAATGCGTGCATCCCATCCCCTTTCTCGCTCGATGTTCAATTCCTTGAGGCACCTGCTGATGAGCGAGCGCTGGTCAGCCTCGTCGTAAATGACAAACGTGGCCGGATACCCTATGCGGTGTGCTTCGCGGCGCAGCATCCATGCGCCGAAGGCATGGAATGTCCCTGCCCAGACCGCAATGTCATGCTTCTCCAGAAGGAACCGCAGCCGTTCCTTCATCTCGCCTGCAGCCTTGTTGGTAAAGGTGAGACAGAGGATCCGGTTTGCATCCACACCTTGTGAGATAAGGTGTGCAACCCGGTGGACAATGACCCTTGTCTTGCCGGAACCGGCACCTGCAAAGATGAGCAGCGGCCCATCCTTATGCCGGACGGCACGTTCCTGCTCAGGGTTCAGGCCGTCGAGAAGGCGCGCCGGCATCAGGCCCCCTCGGGGGTTATCTTGTCACCCTTGCTGAAGGGTTTGCGGATGAGTTCCCCCGGGACCGGGACGAAGGGGGTCTTCAGGGAAAATACCTGGTTCGGCCTGATGCGATCCACAGGGAGTCCCTCACTGAAGGCGCCCAGCAGCGTGAAGGTCTGCCTATCACCGGACGCTGCAAGCCATTCGAGCTCCATCCCTGCAATCAGCGGATTGCGGGCCTCCATGAGGGTCATACCGCCCTGTATGCCGATCACCTTTGCTGCAAGATGGTGAGTCTGATCGTAACCCTTAAAGTCATACTTGATTCCGTTATGGTCAGGGATGCCTGTAAAGAACCCGGTAAAGTACCCCCGGTTGCTGACTTTTCCGATCTCCTCGATCCATTCTTGTTTTACAGAGTAACCATGAGGGTCCATCAGGTATTCATCCCTGGCTATTTTATAGACGGACACTATTGTTGCAACATACAAGGGCGCCTTGTTCCTGCCCTCGATCTTGACTCCGTCCAGACCCAGGGCCATCACCCTATCGAATACAGGTAACAGGCAAAGGTCTTTAGAGTTGTAGAGAAAGGTGAACCCGTCCTCTTCTCTGACACGCATGTATTGGTCTTTTCGAGTTCGCTCCAAAAGGGCATAGTCCCATCTGCATGGCTGGGTGCACTGGCCCTGGTTAGCGCCGTGACCGCACAGATAGTCGCTGATAAGGCATCTTCCGGAGATGGATATGCACACACTGCCATGGATGAAGATCTCGAGTTCAATGTTTGACTTTGCCCTGATAAATGCAATCTCTTTCATAGAGAGCTCCCGGGCCAGGATTACCCTGCTCACCCCGAGGGCCGCCCAGGCATTGACAGTGCGCAAACTCACAGTATTGGCCTGGGTGCTCAGGTGGATGGGAAGTGTGGGGGCCGTTTGTTTAACCAATGACAACACCCCGATATCCGAGACGATAACTGCATCGATACGGGCATCATAAGCGGCAAAACGAATAAGCTCCGGGAGATCTTCGTACTGGTCGTCATGGGGATAGGTGTTAACAGCCATATAGACCTTCACCCCTTTTGCATGTGCAAAGGAGGCAGCCCCTATAAGCTCCTCTGGGGAGAAATTCTTGGCATAGGCCCTCAGGTTCATTGGTCCGTGAAGGCCCAGATATACAGCATCGGCACCATAGATACAGGCGGTCTTAAGGGTCTCCATGCTGCCCGCAGGGGCAAGGATCTCGGGTCTCTTCATGGCACAAAAGGCTATAGCGCAACAGGGTCTCTTATACAAGGCTTCAAACACCTCCGGAGGCCTGTCAAGGCTGATTTTACCTTGCCATTTTCTCCTTGACTAGAGATGGCCGGGCGGTTAATTAAGGCCCAATGCCCCCGTAGCTCAGTGGATAGAGCACAGGATTCCTAATCCTGGTGTCGCAAGTTCGATCCTTGCCGGGGGCATTCTGAGTGTTGATGTAATAATCAAATGGAATGGTGCGAATGAAAGAAGCAGGCTTTTTAAAAAGACATATGTCCATGTGCCGCCGCCGGCAGTATGACAAAGTCCTCATTTAAGGAGTATCTTGGATTCCAAACGCTCTATGAAGCCGTCTTTCTCGATGTTTGAAAAGATCTTTCCGGCACGCCCGGGCTCGATGCCCATAATGGAAATGAGATCCTGTTCTTCCATGGTCCCTTGTGCAAGGAGCTGTTTGATGATGGCTCCCCTGACCTGCCGGTCCGAGCCCACAAACGGTGCCTGCTTTGTATAGTGTGCGCTCTTCTGGTTGGCGTTTGCGCCCTGTTTCTTGAGCATGGCGCCATAATCCATGAGGGCATAGTACCAGAGCCTGGGGTTGTCATGATCTATTGTCTCCTCAACAAGAGGCAGTATCTCGCTATCCCTGACTTCGGTTTTGTCTTCAAAGAAAAAGTGGATAAAGACACGCCTGATATTGGTCTCAATGAATACCACCGGCTTGTTGAAGCTAAAAGCCATGATTGCCCCTGCCGTAGACTGACCTATCCCAGGTAACCCGACTAGTCGCTCGCGGGTCTCAGGGAGTATACTATTATACTCCGATACAACTATCTGTGCTGTAAGCCTGAGATGAATGGCCCTCCGGTTGTAGCCAAGCCCCTGCCAGAGTTCCAATACATCCTTGAGCTGCGCTCCTGCAAGCGTTTGGACATTGGGAAACTGCCTGGTGAAAGGATCATAGTAACTCAATACCCGTTCCGTCTGAGTTTGTTGAAGCATGAACTCAGAAACAAGGATAAGGTAAGGATCTATTGTGTTCCTCCAAGGGAATATTCTCGCATGTTCATGATGATGATCATAAATGGTTTTTCTGAATACCCTGTTACGGCTCTTTTTGTTCGTCTGGGATAAGGAACAATGAGTTATATCAGGCATCATACCAGTTTAATACGATCAATCGCTTATGGCAATTGATCTTCAATAAAAAAAGCCCGGCATTAAGCCGGGCTTTTTCTTCATGCAAAGCTGAAATTGTTACTGTTTTGGTATAAACGCTGGGGGGATCGTATCGGAATTATTCGGATTCCATATACCACGGACCCCCTGCTGCACCCTTAAGGTGAGTGTTTTGGTGTTAAATTCTGATCCTATCACGCCATTAAACGTAACCTGAATATCTGCATAGGGTGGGACCGCAGCGTTATTCGGGGTTACTGTTGCAGCTTGAACATAGGTAATGGGGATATTTATGCCCTGGGAGGTCTCTATCTGTCCTAAGTTCTGGCATGTTGGGTACAAACTCTGGTTGTTATAGGTATCTATCAGAGAATTACCTACGGCTCCCATAGAATGCGACACCTCTGTCAGCCTCGCCTTTTTCGTGTAGTTGGAATACGCCGGGATTGCGATGGCCGCCAGGATACCGATGATCGCCACGACGATCATCAACTCGATCAATGTAAAACCTTTTGTGTTTGGTCTGAACATTTTTAACATTGCCTCATTCCTCCTTGGTTTGTGGAATTGCTTAAATGTATAAAATAAGCCTTGGCGCCCTGCGGCCTGATCGAAAAAATCACATGATGCATCAATATTCATTGTCACAATATATATACGGATAATTTTTAAAATACTTTAAGGGTATTTTTCTACATGTGAATTTGTAACCATCCGGGGTTCAGGCGGGTTCGTGATGAAAGAGGAGAACCACCAGGGATACCTCCTTCCTAGAGCAATATCATTACATATCTAAAAAATTGTATATGTTAAAATTATGCTTCTTCCATACTCTATTCTTAAACCGCATACAACTTTTTCTTGCAATAGGAAGATCTTTTAGACACTAACTGCTCGTCAGCCCTGCTCCTCCTGGACCTTCACATAGAGGATCCTCTGGCATGCGGGGCAGGTAATCAATCTGTCGCCGCGGATGAGCTCATTGAAGAGCTGAGGCTGGATATGCATATGGCAGCCCCTGCAAACCCCCTCAAAACACTCCACCACGGCAAGGCCCTTCTTGCTCTGCTTGATGCGGTCATACTTTAAGAGCAGCGATTTGTCCACGATCTTGCGTAAGCGGCCGTCCTTTCCCTTGTATTCGGCCAGTATGGCCTCGAGCTCTTTCATCTGGGCAATGATCTTGTTCTTCTTCACATCAAGGATCACCTTGTCGGTCTCAAATGAGTTCCTAATCCGCTCCCGGTCGGCTGCCTTCTTTTCTATCTTTTCCATGATGGTAAGGACCTGCTCCTCAATGTCGGCCTTCCTCTTCTTGGCAAGGTCGATTTCCCGCTGCAGGGCAAGATATTCTTTGTTGGTCTTGATCCTCTTAATCCTGGCATCCGCCGCATCAAGGAGGGCCTGGTTTTCCTTCAGCTCCGCTTCAAGCGGTGTCTTTCTCTCCTCATAGGATGCAATCTCATCATCCACGGCATCCAAGGATTTCTTCCGGGCGCTTATAATACTCTCGATCTCGGAGACCTCCTTGGGGAGTTCCCGTAACCCTTCTTCTGCCTTGAATATCTCGATTTCCACATTCTGTAGTGCGATCAGATCTTCCAGTAAATCCTTCAACCTTTACTCTCCTTAGTTGTTATAGAGGGAAAAAATATCCCTGCCCTGGTAGGCATGGACTGCTATTCCCTTCAGCTCGTGTTTGAGCCTTTCTGTAAGGGGCTTAATAATAATCTCCTCTGATCCGAAGTGCCCGAGGTCCAGCACATTCATGCTCGACTCTCTTGCATCGAGCCCGGCATGGTGGCGGACATCCCCGGTTACAAACGTGTCGCACCCCATTTCCCGGGCCTGTTGCCAGTAATCCATGCCGCTCCCCGGACACACGCCGACCATAAGCACATCCCTGCCCGCATCGATGAGACGTGCGCTCTTAACAGGTAATGTATGAACCCAACCACCAAGGGGTGTCGGCATCTTAATGGACCCTACGCGTAACACACCGTAGTTACGTATGTCATGCAGCCCAAGCATTTTAGCAAGCTCATCAGCAACACCCCCTGGTGCTTTATCAAGATTGGTGTGCATGCTGACGAGGTTGATCCGTGCCTCAAGGAGCATTGCAATCTTCTTTGCGATCGTATCCTTAAGATCTAAGCGGGAGACGGGCTTAGGAATGAGGGGGTGATGTGTGAGGATGAGATCCATACCCGTTTCCCTGGCAGCCTCGATAACCTCTAGAGTCGGGTCCAAGGCTACAAGGAGTGATTTGATCTCGCTGCGTGTATCCCCGACCATAAGGCCCACATTATCCCACTCCTCCGCGGCATCGAAGGGAGCTATCGTATCAAGCACTGTCATCACGTCTTTGAGCATCATCATGAATGAATAAAAAAGGGATGCTTTGATAGCACCCCTTTTTTATGGCCTTTGCCGCGTATCGTTTTCAAACAGTGATCATGTATAAAACCCGTTCTCACCCTTACTTCCTTAGCCCGATAATGGGCCCACCTGGAATCGAACCAGGGACCTACCGGTTATGAGCCGGTGGCTCTACCAATTGAGCTATGGGCCCTTCTGAGGGTTCATAGTCCAAACGAATTTGGGGTGTCAAGCACCTATTTGCCCTCTACGTGTTCAAGTATGGATACGATGTTAATACTTTTATCAATGGTTTTAATGCTTGATTCGATCTTTTTCATCTGCTCGGCCAGGCCTGCCTTTTCCTGCTCGTCCTTTTCGATTGCAAGCTGATCGGCCACCATAGCCTTGAGCCCTTTGAGATAATCCAGCTCCCTGCTTGGCAGAGAAAGCAGCTTGGGGACCTCGGTCTGGGAGCCGGATGATGTCTCTCTCAAGTAATCCAAGACCTCCGGGGATTCTGACCGGGTAAGCCCATGTTGCATGTCGGTGTTAATAAAAGATACCTGTTCGTAGTAGAAGTTGAAGATTGTTTTAATCATACGGGCCCTATGAGAGAGTATTCCTTCCAGGTAACTCTTGAAATCTGAGAACTTCTTCTCGATCTTCTCTTCTATCTTATTCCTTTTCCCTGTGTCGATACACGTATAGAAATCCTTTACGGTATCGGCGAAGAAGTCGAAGTAACTGTGCAGGGCCAGAATCATGATGGTATCCCCCACGATATTACCGTTGGTGGTGCAGGAACTCGTGGACATGGCGCCTCCCCTTTTAATGATCTCCTGGGGTGCCTTCACGATCCAGTCGGTCCCGAAGAGTCCGGGGACATTGGTGACGGCTTCATACTTCATGCCGCCATCCCTGGACTTCTCCACCTGGGCTATGTCACGATAAATAAGTCCCAATGCCTTCAGATTGGGGATTAGCGCCGCACAGATGAAGCCATATTCATTGTCTTCATAGAAGCTGAAAATAAGGTAGTTGGGCGATGTGACGGTGAGGAAGTTCGGCGGGTAATTCACGAGGATTTCCTCTCCGTCGATCTCCCGGATCGTGTTGGGCTGTTTCTTGAGTATCTGGGCATAATTTTTAAAGGCATCGTGTGCGGTAATCTGCTCTATGATCCTGACGAGTATCTTCTTGAATCTCTCCACCGCCTTGCCGAACTCGAAGTTATTATACGTGAATAAAGGCTGCTTAAGGGCGATGCCTGTCCTGAAGAGCGTGCCTGTGGGGCTGAAGTTCCTTGAGCAGAGCACACTGATCTCATCCTGCCGGGAGAGCATCCTTTTCTCCCATCCCTTGGCGGGAGCCGACTCAAGAAATCCTATGGGATATTTTTTCTCATGAATTTTATCAAGCCACTTCTGCATCCTGTCCGCTTTTTTTGCCGTGTCGCCAACGCAGGACAACAATACATTGGCACCAAGGTCGTACGCCATATCCAGCACCCGGTCCATGATGGCCTCTGCCGAAAGCTCGCCGAGGCGTACATTGGCGTGTCGGATAACCGAGAGTACCTCCTGCTTGTCATGGGAAAGTATCTTGATGGCCGGCAGGCCCTCGGGCGAATCTATGAGCTCCTGTCTTTCAAAGGGGATGACATGATCGCGCTGAGGCTCATCATCAAGGGTCTGCTCCAGATACTTAGTCCTCAACTCGTGTTTCCCGTCAACCTTCAGTCGGTAGATGGGGCTTCCCATCTTGTCATAGCCTTCCAGGATCTTGGATTTTTCCGATCGCATAACCCCGGCCAGAAGCTGCTGCACCGTGGGGATGTCTGCGGTAAAGGCACCGAAGACGACATCGATCCAGACATCTTTATCGGTAAGCTCCTTGGTTTTTGCCCTGGCAAGGATATCTTCATTGTTCTCCATCGATGCATAAATGGCCTGAAGACCCATCCTTCCATTGGCACCCCTGATGGCAACCCTGATCACCGGAATCTTATCCCTGATATCCATGGCCTCCTCCAAGAATTGTGTTGTTGTGCTGGCGTTAGAGTGAACCGTAAAATGTATACCAGATCACAGGGAAACAGGCAAGGTAGTAGGCTGGATTACAACAAGGAAATGACAAAAACCTCCATACCCAAACCAACACCAGCTGCGGCAAGAGCGCACATATATTTCCGTTTTGCTTTTTCTTATTTCTCATTCCTGATATATGACTTTTTATGTATCACGCGGACATCACCATAATCGGTGCAGGGGTTGTGGGTCTGGCAGCAGCCTACGCACTCTCGGAAAAAGGCAAATCCATTATAGTTCTCGAAAAAGAATCCGGCCCCGGCAAAGGGACGAGCTCCCGCAACTCCGAGGTAATCCATGCCGGGATCTACTATCCAACGGGATCTCTCAAGGCCATGCTCTGTGTCGAGGGAGCCCGCCTGCTCTATACCTTCTGCGAGAAGCATGATATCCCTTCCCGTCCATTGGGAAAGGTTATTGTGGCGGCTTCAGTTGGGGAAGAGCCTGCCATCGAGGGTCTTTGGAGGCAGGGGACGGAAAATGGTGCAGAGGGGCTCATCATGCTTACGAGGACCGAGTTGAACAAGAAGGAGCCTCATGTCAGCGGTGTGAGCGCCCTTTATTCTCCCCGTACCGGGATCCTCGATTCGCACCGGCTCGTTAAAATACTCGAGGCCCTTGCTTTGAGCCAAGGGTGTATCATCTTGTACAACTCACCTCTGTCTTCCATCCATGCATTATCTGACGGGTTTATGTGCTCTGTGGAGACAAGACCTTCAGATAGCTATAATTTTAATTCAACGGCACTCATCAACTCAGCAGGTCTGAATTCCGATACCATAGCCTCCATGGCCGGCATCGATGTTGAGAGTGCAGGATATCGCATCTATCCGGTCAAAGGCCAGTATTTCCGCGTGCGCGGGAAGAAACAGGGGCTTGTAACCGGGCTTGTATACCCAAGCCCTGAAAAGAGTCTTACCGGCCTTGGCATCCACGTGACCAAGGACCTCTCAGGTTCGGTCAGGCTTGGGCCCGATGCCCGGTATGTGGATGAGATCAATTATGATGTGAACCCTGCCCATGCCGGTGAATTCCTTCAGAGTGCCCACAGGCTGTTGCCCTTCTTGGATGAGGACGATATCATGCCTGATATGGCCGGCATACGGCCTAAGATACAGCCGCCTGATGGTGCGGTGCGGGACTTCGTAATCCGCCATGAAGCGGATCGGGGCCTTTTCGGTCTCATCAATCTGATCGGGATTGAGTCGCCGGGGCTGACCGGCTGCCTTGCCATCGGCGAAATGGTGAGAGGAATGCTGAAAGAAGCGGGCCTGCTCTAATCCGTGCTGTAGACTGTTCGACCCCCGACGAGGGTACGTACCACTTTTCCGGTAAAGGTCCATCCGATAAAAGGGGTGTTTCGCGACTTGGAGAAGATCATCTCCTCGGTAAGGGTCCAGACGGCATCCGGATCAAAGATAGTGACATCAGCCCGTGAACCCGGACTCAGCGTGCCTCCCTCGATGCCTAAGACCTTGGCAGGATTTTTGGTCACACAGGCCAGGAGCTGGGAAAAATCTATATCAAAGTCGAGGTGAAGCTTCATGAGAGAGGGCAGCAATGTCTGAAACCCAATGATGCCGAAGGGGGCCAGGTCAAAGTCCAGGTCTTTCTCGTCCCTTGCATGCGGCGCATGGTCGGTGACAATGCAGTCGATCAGGTTCATCCTGACCCCTTCAATCAACGCGTGCCTGTCTGCTTCATTCCTGAGGGGCGGATTCATCTTGTAATTCGCATGGTACGTCCGCACACCCTCCTCGGTAAGCAGGAGATGGTGTGGTGTTGTATCACA
>Ga0326728_10018076_pt1 | contig 13982 bp, 6 predicted proteins | sample MB3enrmetagenome_FD_207602 | JGI IMG/M metagenome (GOLD analysis project Ga0326728, IMG submission 207602) | Lab enriched peat soil microbial communities from McLean, Ithaca, NY, United States - MB31MN | ecosystem: Environmental > Terrestrial > Soil > Wetlands > Peat | place: USA: New York... | reverse complement strand
ATCTTCTATAATTGCCAAAACTTACAATTAATTTCACTGGTGATTGACTGCAATCAATCAAAAAAACCAGAAAATAATAAAAAGTATCATGATTTTCAATAACTCATGGGCACGACCGATTTCTCACTCTTCAAAAAATAAAGATAGCAACTTTTTGGTTTTCAGGCGTTGCATTTATTTTAGTAAAAGCTGTGTATTAGTTTATATATTTCGATGAAAACGTTCTAGAATTTCGATTTTAATTCTTAATTTTTAGCCGAAATGGCAAAAACACATAGGTTTTTCATACCCACCTCTTTATCAATCAAATTTCTTACGCTTTATAAACGTCCCATTGTCATATTCCTCAAAAGCAATACGCAATTCATTTTTTGTGCTCACAACAATAGGACCAACCAGGCTATAGGTTCGCCGATTGGCTTTCCTGATATTAATAGGAACCTGACAAGATCTTCTTCGGTTAAGACAATAACCTGATCTCCATCGTCGAAGAGAACTAGATTCTCATTTCCAATGAAGGGATCATCTTGAATATCAAAATAGCTGGCATTTTCGATTTAATAAGAAAATGGATGGTATTCTTGTGTACATCTGCAGAAAGTGGAGTTGATTTAGGATGTGATCAAGATTTTGATTTAGAATGTGATTTATGTGGTGCAGCTAGAATGGATTCAGAACACGAGTAAAAAGGAAGGAGTCTAAAAATGAGTAAATACAGGAAATGAGAATACAATCAATGAGCATATCAAGACATGGAACAAAAGAACTACCAAAAAAAATCATGCCGGTTTATTTTCCGTCCATCGATGCCATGAATCATTCTGTTTTACCATTCGATCTCATGAACTATTCTGTTCCATCTTAAGATAACATAAGGATATGGGAAACAACAACTACTGAGGATCTAATAGAGGGTTCTGTTTCATCGACAGATCTAATTAAAGATTTTATTCCATCTTATGACCTTATGAGCGATTCCACCGTCCGATCATATAAAGACATGGAATAAAACAACCACTGAAAATCTAACAGAGAGTTTTGTTTCATCCTCAGATCTCATGAAAGATTCAATCCCCTTCTAGTATCCCATGAACGATTCTTTCTACCTTATGATCTAATAAACTGTTCAGATCTAATGAATTTTTCAATACCGATAACACACTAGCATTGAATGAAACTACTAGGAACATAATTAAAATAACTATTTAGGATAATAACAGTTTGCCGGTTATAGACGATATTCTAGCGACGTTAAGGGAGCGAAGCTACCTATATCCTGAATAGTTACAATGTCAACTCTAAAAAAGAAGATAATTGAAAGGAAAATGGCAGACAAAGACGAAAAATGAGATTGATAAGGGATTGCCCAACTGAAAAATTGAGGAAAAAATATTCAGGATGATATCTAGTCAAAAAATACTGGGCCCACAAGGTTCAATTGCAATTCAGCTGATATCAATCCATTATAGAGTTCCCTCAATTTTATGCTGAGCCTACGGACTTGCACCTGTTATACCCTTTTGCTAACCTGAACGGCCCTTCAAACTTCAACAGCTGTTCTACATTCGTATTTTCTAGCTATTTTTACGTTGTTGTAAGAAAATTGAAACCTTTTTCAGTTTTTTATTTACTGTATTTTTTACAATAAGTAATTCTTAATATAAGGTAACTATTCAGCCGTGGAAAATAATATTTACAGCCATCTTTTCGAAGATTCAATGAGCAAATTTAGGTGGCTGATTTTAATTAAATGTCAGCTATTAACCATGTTTGTTCCTTTTTTATCAGCTAGGAATCAAAAGTATCAATCCATTGTTTTAGAACTTTCCACGGCCTAGCTGAGCATGGGCTCGGGCCAAATGTCCTGCAGCCTGGGCTCCGATGAGGGAAATTTCTCCTGCAAGCACAGCAGAAGCTACTATCTCTGCAAATTTTCGAGAATTCGCTCCAGGAATTTCTCCTGTCCCTGAAACATCAAGAATATTAAGGCAATCTCTCTGAGTCCCAAGGCCAGTACCTCCTCCTACGGTTCCCACAGGTAGAGTAGGCAAGGTAACAGAGCAGTGAATTTCTTCATACTTCGTTAGTTCCATGCTCGTAATCGCAGTGCTGCCTTCAACAACATGAGCTGCGTCCTGTCCACAAGCTATATAAATGGCAGCTATAATATTCGCAGCATGGGCATTGAAGCCAAGTGATCCTGCTCTTGCAGAGCCTAAAAGATTTTTGCTGTAATTTACCTCAAACATGGCATCTGGTGTGCACTTCAAGGTTTCCTTGATGATTTCTTTTGGAATAGTAACGTCAGCCACAACAGTCTTTCCTCTTCCAAGAATTGTACTTATAGAGGCCGGTTTTTTATCTGTACACATGTTTCCTGAAAGGGTAATAGCCTGTGCTCCAAATTCGTCTTCTATCAGATGTAGTACTGCGTCAGTAGCTATAGTCACCATGTTCATACCCATGGCATCTTTTGTATCGTATGAGAATCTAAGGTACACATAAGTACCTGTCACGAAGGGTTTTACAGCAATTAGCTTCCCAAAACGAGTCGTCTTTTCAGCAATTTTTTTCATTTGGTCGAAAATTTCAGGACGCTTTACCCATTCATAAAATTTTTTAGTCCTTTCTATACTATCAAGCTTAAAAACCGGCGCTCTAGTCATCTCATCTTCAAAAATCCTTACATTCGCTCCCCCTGACTTTGTGATGACCGAACAGCCCCGGTTTACACTGGCAACAAGACCCCCTTCAGTTGTGGCAAGAGGGATATAATATTCAGCGTTTGCATATTCTCCATTAATTTTTAAAAGCCCAGCAACTCCAAGAGGAACTTGAACTGCACCTATCATATTTTCAATATTCTTCATTTTTGCAGTCTCCACATCAAGGGAAAAATTCTGGATATGCTCGAATTCGAGTTGTGTAAACTTCTGTATTGCAAGCCTCCGAAGTTTTACCGCGGTTAGTGGATCTGCAAACTCTTCAATCTTGCGAAAAGCTATATCCCCTTCAAGGACTTTCTTTAAAAGAAGTTTCTCTTCTTCATTTAATTCATCGTCTTCTCGGAGCATAAAATCACCAATTAGAATTTTTATAAATAATTTTGCTTTCATTAGTTAAGTTTAATTTTCTGAAGGATTGAAATTCATAGTTACCTTTATAAATTATACAACATTAGCCGCATATTGGAAAATAGTGCCCATTATTTAGATGGCGAAATGCATTATTTATTTGAATGCCTATTTTATTAAGACTTACGCAATTGAATTGAAAAAAAAATGGCAAGATTAAGCACTTAATCGTCTAAACCTAAATGATTATTGAGAGGCCAGGTGTACTTTATTTCATCCTTCAACTAAGTAAGTCCTATTCATATTAAAATTCATTCCCACCTTAATTATGCACGTATTGGCATATAATCCGTTCTATAAACTTATTTTCTTGCTTTCTTTATTATGCTATCAGAAAAATTGTCAACGGCCGTTTAATTTTTACCATTTTTATCGGTTCAAATTTCCCCACTTTTTGATATAATTTTTAATCAACTTTTAATGGACTCACTCAAAACAAATATGAAATCATTTAATTACAAGTTCAGATAGATAAAAGTAAGCTCCATCTTAATCTCCCTTGAACATTGGCTCCATTGTTATTTTGGGCAGGAAATTTGTTCTAATTTTGGTTTTTCAAAACAGTCTAAGAAATAATGAGTGAATTGCCATCTGAGGCTCAAATGTGACTTTTATCACGGATGCCAAATTGACCTCTTAGGCAATTCCAATGCCAAATAAATTGGTGATTTAAATTGGCAAAAATGGTAACTAGGTCTTGCAGTTTAGACATTAACAAATATTTTTTCATTGCTACTACCTCAGCATATCCGGTGAAAAAAGCAGCAACTTTTCGAGACAAATGATGATGGAATTTTAGTTCTTTAAAAGTTGGGTTACATCAGAAAAATGTGGTGTTATTGCATGTGAAGTAACAAGTGACTTTTAGGTTCCCAGGTATAATTCACCGACACTTCCACCCTGAGTTTATAGACCATTATGTGATAGTTTCAATTCATTATGTGATGGTTTCAATTTTTTCATGCTTTTTAAGAATAAGAATTCCAGACAATCCTCCTACTGCATTCGATATCATAATAGTATTATTTAAGACTTTCAGTTATACTGTCAGATTTTGCTAGTATTATACTTTCAGTTGCTCTTAATATAACAGTATTTTTGCTCTGCATGTGCATGAATTTTCCTGTTAGTTCTAACTTTAGAGGAATCTTCAATAATATAAAGCTGCTAAAAGAGCCAGATAAACAACATCCAAAAGATATATTTTTATTGAAAATACATCTCTTTTCACTTTCCGCAGATATACACAAGAATGCCATCTATTTCCTCAACATGCGGTAGCTTAAAAATTAATCTAACTTTCAATGAATAAGTAGGCAAACAAGCAAACAAATTCTATATTTGTTAACATCAACAGGATGTAGGATACATAAAAAAACCTAAGAAATACTTTTAATTTAGGGAATCTTGAAAGTCATAGTAAAACTTATACATGTCTTATGACATTTACCCGCAGGTTCAGATGATGAAAGCAGTACTAGGCTTAGAAGATGGAACAGTTATCAGTGGCACTGGTTTTGGTGCCGAAGGAACAGCTTGTGGTGAACTTGTTTTTACCACTCAATTCACAGGATATGAAGAAGCTCTGACAGACCCTTCTTATAAGGGTCAGATTTTAATGTTTACTTATCCACTAATCGGGAACTATGGTATCAGTGGGGAGCGTTTCCAATCAGATAACATCCATGCGGAGGGCCTTGTTGTTCGAGAGGCCTGTAAAAATCCTTATCATTATAAATCAACACGTTGTATCCATAAATTTTTAGAAGATGAAGGAAAACCAGGAATCGAAGGCGTAGACAGCCGTATGCTCACCATAAGGACAAGAGAATGTGGAACAATGCGTGCAGCCCTTATCACTGGCAATGATGATGGAGAAGAGGCTGTCTCTGTGGCAAGGAACTTTCCACAGATAACGGACGAGGAACTGATTTCCCTCGTAACCTGCAAAGAACCTCGTTTTATTCCCGGATCAGCTGGTACCTGGAAAGGTAGCAGTAAGCGCAAACATGCAGTTGTAGTTGACCTTGGGATAAAACGCAATATAATAAACAACCTGCATAAAAGGGGAATTGACCTTACAATTGTTCCCGCGACTACAAAAACCACAGAAATTGCAGGCTACGAACCAGATCTCCTTATCGTTTCAAACGGTCCTGGAGATCCGGAAAAGGCAATAGAAGCAATTAATGCGGTAAAAGCTTTTGCAGGTACGATTCCGATCTGTGGAATATGCTTTGGGCATCAGATTATCTCCCTAGCTATGGGAGCAAGGACATATAAGTTGAAATTTGGGCACAGAGGAGGAAATCAACCAGTAAAAGATCTAGTGGAAAACAAAGTTTTCATAACCTCTCAGAACCATGGATATGCTGTTGATGTTGACTCTCTGGATGGGACTGGGCTATATGAAAGCTATATTAATGCAAATGACAAAACTGTTGAAGGAGTTGCCCACAAAGACTTGGACATCTTCAGTGTGCAGTTCCATCCTGAAGCTCAGGCAGGACCTATGGATACAGAGGAAACGTTTTTTAGTAAGGTTGTAAAAGTCCTAGGGGGTGAAATTTAATGCCGAAACGCGGGGATATTAAGAAAGTTTTGCTTATAGGTTCAGGCCCTATAACCATCGGCCAGGCTGCAGAGTTCGATTTTTCAGGCAGCCAAGCCTGCAGGTCCTTAAGAGAAGAAGGTGTGCAAGTTGTTCTTGTGAACTCAAACCCTGCGACAATCATGACCGATCCAGAAATGGCTGATTTTATCTACATTGAACCCCTTGATGCCAGAATTATAGAAAAAATCATCGAAAAAGAGTTACCCGACGGGATAATCGCAGGTCTAGGCGGACAGACTGGCTTAAATATCACAAGTGAACTTGCGGAAATGGGAGTATTTGAAAAATATGGAATCCGTATACTTGGTACTCCTGTTGAAGCCATCAAAAACACAGAAAATCGGGAACTTTTCAAGGAGACCATGCTCAGGATAGGAGAGAAGGTTCCCTTGAGTCGTGCCGTTAACTCCATAAAAGAAGCTGAAGAGACTGTAGAGGAACTGGGCCTACCCCTAATTGTCCGCCCGGCTTATACTCTGGGTGGAGCTGGAGGCGGAATTGCCCATACAAAGGAAGAACTCCTCGAAATCGCGGAACGTGGGCTAAGGCGCAGCCGCATTTCCCAAGTGCTTATCGAAGAAAGCGTGCTCGGATGGGCAGAGATCGAGTATGAGGTCATGAGGGATGCAAATGATACCTGTATCATGATCTGTAACATGGAAAACATCGATGCAATGGGTGTGCATACCGGAGAATCAATAGTTGTAGCCCCTTCTCAGACCCTGACAGATGCAGAGCACCAGATGCTCAGGAGCGCATCAATCAAAATTATCCGTGCTCTTAAGATCGAAGGTGGATGCAATATCCAGTACGCTTTAAAAGAAGGCGACTACAGAGTTGTTGAGGTCAATCCAAGGGTTTCGAGATCATCAGCCCTTGCATCCAAAGCTACAGGTTATCCAATTGCCCGCGTAACCGCAAAGATTGCAATCGGAATGACTCTTGACGAGATCATAAACAATGTTACCAAGAACACTCCTGCTTCCTTTGAGCCGGCTCTAGATTACTTAATTATGAAAATTCCCAGGTGGCCTTTTGACAAATTTACAACTGCGGACAAAACCCTGACAACAGCTATGAAAAGCACTGGAGAAGTCATGGCAATAGGCAGGACAATTGAAGAGTCTCTGATGAAGGCTTTCAAGTCTCTGGATATCGACAACCAGCTAGGTATAAAGCACTGGGAAGAACCAGAAATCAAGACTCTTCTCAAGACTCCCACAAGTGAACGTTTTTTTGTCATCTTTAATGCGCTTGAGAGAGGAATGTCGATAAAGGAAATTTCCGAACTTTCTAATATCAGCCCTTTTTTTATCTCAAAGATGAAAAAGATCGTGGACATGGAAAAGCGTATTCGGGGGGAAAAACTCACTACTGAGCTCCTGCGTGAGGCAAAAAAGATGGGATTTCCTGACATGCGCCTTGCAGAACTAACTTGCAAGACAGAACAGGAAATCAGCGACATCCGTCACGCAGCAAACGTTGTGGCCACTTTTAAGATGGTGGACACATGCGCAGCCGAATTTCAGGCAGCTACTCCTTATTATTATTCCACTTACGAAGATACCTGTGAAATAAACCCAACCGATCGGAAAAAAATTCTCATTCTTGGTGCAGGGCCTATCAGGATAGGTCAGGGAATCGAATTTGATTACTGTACTGTTCATGCAGTCACTGCGCTTAGGGAGGAAGGTATCGAGACCCATATCATCAATAACAACCCTGAAACCGTTTCCACAGACTTTGACACCTCTGACAAGCTTTTTTTTGAGCCCCTAACCCTGGAATATGTAATGAACGTAATTGAATGTGAGAGGCCTGATGGTGTACTTGTGCAGTTTGGAGGACAGACTTCAGTGAACCTTGCGCTTCCCCTAAAGCGGGAATTGAATCGCAAGACATATCTTGATACTGTAATCATGGGCACTGATCCTGATGATATGGATCTTGCCGAAGACAGGGAAAAGTTCTATATGCTGATGCAGAAACTTGGGATTCCGCAGCCTGAAGGTGGGTATGCAACTTCTCAGCAGGAAGCAATTGAGGTTGCGAAAAGGATCGGCTTCCCTGTCCTTGTGCGTCCCTCCTATGTTCTCGGTGGTAGAGCAATGGAAATCGTTTATGACGAAATTGATCTTGAACGCTACATGAAAGAAGCTGTAAGGGTCTCTCCAGAACACCCGATCCTGATTGACGATTTCCTTGAAGCAGCCTGCGAAATTGATGTTGATGCGGTCTGCGACCAGAAAGACGTACTCATCGGCGCAATCATGGAGCATATTGAAGAAGCAGGAGTGCATTCTGGAGACTCGGCCTGTGTAATTCCTCCCCAGTCTCTATCACCTGAGGTGCTTGACCGGGTAAGGAACTATACACGGAAGATTGCACTCGCACTGAGGGTAAAAGGATTGATCAACATCCAGATGGCAGAAAAAGGTGGAAATGTTTATGTTCTTGAAGCAAATCCGCGTTCGAGCAGGACAATTCCCTTTGTCTCAAAAGCAGTAGGGATCCCACTTGCAAAGATTGCAGCAAAAGTAATTGCAGGGTATAGCTTAAAGAGTCTGGGGTATACGGATGAGCCAAAGCCCAAACACGTTTCCATTAAAGAAGTACTCTTACCCTTTGACAAGCTTCCAGGAGCCGACCCTGTTCTTGGCCCGGAAATGAAAAGTACTGGAGAGGTGATGGGTATTGACTACAATTTTGGGAGGGCATACTACAAGGCAGAACTTGCAGCTGATAACCTCCTTCCCCTTACTGGAAAGGTTTTCCTATCCATCAGTAATGCAGACAAGACCGAACTTGTGGAAGTTGCCAGAAAACTTCATGCAGCAGGCCTTGAGCTAATGGGCACAAGTGGCACTGTTAGCTACCTTGCACAGTATGGGATTTTCATGGATATAGTAAAGAAGGTTCACGAAGGAAGCCCGAATGTCATAGATATGATGCGCAGGGACGAAGTTGGCCTCATCATCAACACACCAACAAGCAAAGAGTCCCGCAGGGATGGTTCAAGGATCAGGCGGGCAGCAGTTGATTTCAAGGTCCCATATATTACAACCATCCAAGCAGCATTAGCTGCAGCTGATGCGATCGAGACCATGAAGAAAGGCCAGGACCTTACGATCAAATCCATCAACGAGTACCACAGAGAGATGGAGCAAGAAAGCAAGTTCGAGCTGGCAAAATAGATCAAAAATCAGGAAGTTCTGAATTGAATCTTAAGTAGCAGGTAACTATTCAGGTACAAATAAATAATCTCAGCAATGTTAATTTAGATCTTCCAGGAAATGTAGCTACCAATCTATGCAAAACAGAAAACATAATCAATAGAATCAATTAAAAAAATCGATCTCCAAAAAATATTCTCTTTAAATATTAATTAAGGGATCTAATGATTTTGTTTTTCTCAAGCTAAAGAGTTACAGCAGCAATTCTAACCAACAATTCAGAATCGAAGTTCTATGCAGAAGTCCGAATCTTAAGTTCTGAAATAAATTTTGTACAGAAATTTCAACCAAAAAGGATAGCTTTTCTGATCCTTAGATATATTATATTGTATTATATTATATTATATTATATTAAATTTCAATCTTATTTCAATCTCATTTGTTTTAATTCATCAATTTGTTTTAATCCATTAAAGGGGTAGTAGAAGCATGGCAAAAAAAGTTGCACTTGCATATTCTGGAGGGCTGGACACATCTGTGTGCATTCCCATCCTCAAGGAAAAATATGGATACGACGAAGTGATCACAATCTCTGTAGATGTAGGTCAGCCTGAAGAGGAAATCAAAAAAGCCGACGCAAAAGCCCAGAAGATCAGCAATAAACACTACACGATTGATGCAAAGGAAGAATTTGTAAAAGATTATATCGGCCCCCTAATCAAAGCCAACGGGAATTATGAAGGCTACGTAATGGGTACATCCGTTGCACGTCCTCTTATTGCCAAAAAGGTGGTAGAGGTTGCCAAAAAAGAAGGTGCGGTAGCCCTTGCTCATGGATGTACAGGAAAAGGCAATGATCAACTTCGTTTCGAAGCCATTTTCCGCCAGACAGATATGAATATTATCGCCCCAATGAGGGAGATGAACCTGACTCGTGAGTGGGAAATCAACTACGCAAAAGAGCACGGAATCCCGATAGAAGCCACCAAATCCAAACCCTGGAGCGTTGACGAAAATATATGGAGTCGCAGTATAGAAGGTGGCATGCTTGAAGATCCATCTTTTGTTCCGCCCGAAGAAATCTACGAGTGGACTAAATCCCCGGAAAAAGCCCCTGAAAAGCCGAAAATTCTTGATATATACTTCGAAGCAGGATTTCCTATCTCCCTCGACGGCGAAAAACTCAGCGGTTACACCTTAATTAAGAAATTAAATGAAATTGCAGGCGAAAACGGGGTAGGTAGGACAGATATGATCGAAGACCGTGTCCTTGGTCTTAAAGCCCGAGAGAACTACGAGCATCCGGCTGCAACCGTTCTTCTTGCTGCTCATGCAGACCTTGAAAAACTTGTACTTACCCGTGGAGAACTCAAGTTCAAGAAAATCGTTGAAGAACAGTGGTCTGAAATGGCCTACTCCGGCCTGGTAGATGATCCCCTCTTTGCAGACCTCAACGCCTTTATCGATAAGTCACAAGAAAGGGTCACTGGCACTGTGAAAGTGAAGCTCTATAAAGGCGCCCTCACCATCCTTGCTCGCTCCTCTCCAAACTCTCTCTACTCCGAAGACTTTGTCTCCTTTGACAGTCAGACGATTGACCAGAAGGATGCCGAAGGTTTTGCAAAATACCACGGGTTTCAGGCAAGAATGTATAGGAAAGTTATGGATAAACATTAGAGCATTTCGATAAACCTCTGGTTTTCATGAATCATTTATATTTTTTTATGCATATGATATAATTTAGGTGTTTATCGAAATTTTCAAAGCATAAAACTCTCTAGGAATCCGAAAAGATCTTGCTATATAAGGATTAAAGAGTTTACTTGCGTAATGATAATTTAATTCTCCTACATAATTTTTGTACATTTTCTCATCAATATCCTTCCTCTTCAATTCCAGTTTATTTCCGTAACTATTACACATGTGAACAAAATATCAATAGCCATCTTTACTAAGATTCAATGGTCAAATTTAATTTAGCTAATTTAATTTACCTGTCGGTTAATGATAATGTTTTTGATTTTCCATCAGTTAGTAATCAGAAGTATCTATTGCATAAAAACAAATATTAGACAACCGATTTTTGGTAAGCTTAACATTTACCTATTTCTTTTTTTGATCATTCTCTCTCTTCATCCGTGTAGCAACTGCAAAGTTAGATGATATTTGAGAGGATTTCAAGAAACCCCAATTTTTGGTTGGTTGTTTATAGAGCCGAAATAAGCAATTTGTTAAAATCGGATGTTTATCAAAATTCCCTGGAATATAGTCTGTGTTCCAAGATTCATTTTGTGATGCAATCCCCAGACCAGATAATTTGAGTTGGTAATTCGTTAGATTCGAAGAACCTGGATTTGTAGCGTTTACTTGATAATAGTTTTGTATTTTAGTTATTGTTACTTTTAGAGGAGTCGCAGAATACTGATGAATGAACATATAATCAACTTGTACGTTTTCTTTTGATTGCCTTGTGAAGATATGAGGATATCTCACAACTCCTACACCATCTTCATTCGAACTATAAGCTTTAATCCCATCTATAATGAATATCGTTGAGTTTCCAGTTCTCGAAATATCGTAAGTGTGCCAAGCTCCAAACCAAGACGATCCTATGTTATGGAGATCATACGTAGACCCGCCTGATTCTAGATAATGGGCGCCAGCAATAGATGTAAGGTCATTGGAATGAGTTGCCAGTGAATCGGTGCTTAATCCAATTTGGCATACCTGGCAACTCGGTGAATGGCTTTTTACCCCCACCTTAGCTCTCATTGTCAAAGTGTTATTTTCAATACATCCCCGATTAGCCATTATCCACTCTTCACCATAATTGTAGTTAGTAGGATTTCCCGTAATGGTTAGGATACCATTTTTGATATCCACTTGACCTGTATTTTGTTTATAGTTCCATTTGCTCGGATCCGGAATAACATGGGGATTTGCTGTCAACTGTTTCAAATCGATTTTTTCATTATATATAATTCCATGAGTACCAGAAGTTGTGTCCCTCCCTCCTATAACATATAAACTACTACCTGAAATAGCAGTTCCCACCCCATCCCTAGGATGTAAACCTAAAGCAAATCTCTGTGACCATGAATTAGTTGTAATATTATAATAATAAATTTCTGAATGAAAGTTACTTGAAGGTCCCTGACCGTAACCAATAATAATTTTATCTCCATATAAAGTATTCTCACGTGTATGCCCATATACTGAATATGGCGCAGCAGCGAGAGGATTAGACCATGAATTAGAGGCTCTGTCATAAGCATATACTCCGTTACTTCCTATCTTTCCTGAGAGATTCGGGGCTCCCCCAATTAAATATATTTTATTAGTAACTGGGTAATAGACTAAACCTCCCCACGAAATGTTAACCGGACAATTTGCCAGTTGTGTGTAAGTATCGGTATCTATGATGTGTTTATAAAGATAGTTACCTAGCAAGAGATAGGTATTAGTGCCATCTGTAACCGACATCAAACCCTGATGAGAAATAGAAGTAGGCATTTGAACGGGGTCTAAGGTCCAAGAGTTTGTTGTAATGTTATAAATCTGGAGATGAGGAATTGAATCTAGCCCAAATCTATCGTTACTGCCACCATAACAGTAAATTCTATCTGCATAATGTACTGTTGTTACACCCCATGCAGCGATGGGCATTGTCGTACCCTGCGTCCAAGAATCATCAGGCAAATCATAAATTTGTTCATTGTTGAGAATTAAAGAAGATGATGATCCATAGCCACCCGTCGCATAAATTTTATTATTATACAATATAAGAGGTACGTCCGCAGCTCCTGTCAACAACCCTGCTTTTTGTGTAACTATGCCATCATATTGTATCGCTGAGGACGACTTAAAATCTTCAAAAAAAGTGGGAAATACAGCGTTACCATTTGGAGAAAAACCCGCTGCTTTAGTGAGATCAAAGGTTATGGAACTTCCAGAAGGAATCGTTTTTGAAATCCATAAGTTATTATTCCCATCAATCCAGTAAGAAGCAGAAGCATTTGACATTGCGAGTGTACATAATGCCAGTATCGAAAACAAAGTTAGATTAAATTTCATCTAGATTCAACTCTGAAGATAATGCAACATTATTCTACATTATATAAATATATATTGTCAAATTAATTTATTTTTAGACTAGACTGTGGTTTTTTTAACATAAATAAATTTCGATTTTTCAAGTCAACTGGAAAGAGAATATACCTTATGGGGACTATTCAAAACTCTGTGAATAGTAGGTTGTTACTCTCTTATTCCCATTTTTTCAAGGAAGCTTATCAGGAATTTATTATCAATGCCTTGGAAAAATGACAATGATGTTATTTCATTTATAGTGGTGGCACATTGTTTAAATTATAATGATAAAATTAAACAAAAGTTTGGAGTGTAAACAAATGGGAAAACAAACATTTAACCTAACGAAAAAAATATTGGGTGTTTTATGGATCATTTTTTTGTGGCATCATTGACAGCTACGGCAGTAAGCGCTTACGATAGTTACCATCACCATTATCATCATCATCACCATCATCATGTGGGTGTGTTTTTTGGTTCTCTGTATGAATGTAAGATTAGAAAACGAGTGCAATTGATGAAAGTACATTCTTAGATGAAAATATCAGCCAGCTAATAGGGTATGACCTATCTGGCTAAAATTTCGTAATATTGCCCGATTTTTGGACTCGATTTTTACAGCATAATTTTAATAAATACCGCAGCTACCAATCCATTTGCTGGGATATTTCAATCCTTTTTAGTGAATCTGGCTTGTGAATAATTATATACAATTAATCATTTATTAAAATGCATGAAAGGGTTTTCTACTAATATCGAAGAAGCAACTTTGGAAAATAGCAATTTTCGAAAGGTGCTCTATACTTCAAAGCACAGCCAATTGGTACTTATGAGTCTCAAGCCTGGTGAAGACATCGGGATGGAAGTGCATGAAGAAAACGACCAGTTTTTCCGTTTTGAGAAAGGGCAAGGGAAGTGTATTATTGACGGCAACGAATATGACGTCGGTGATGGAGTTGCTGTAGTGGTACC
>Ga0326728_10018075_pt1 | contig 13982 bp, 4 predicted proteins | sample MB3enrmetagenome_FD_207602 | JGI IMG/M metagenome (GOLD analysis project Ga0326728, IMG submission 207602) | Lab enriched peat soil microbial communities from McLean, Ithaca, NY, United States - MB31MN | ecosystem: Environmental > Terrestrial > Soil > Wetlands > Peat | place: USA: New York... | reverse complement strand
AAGGCTGTGGCATAATACGCTTTTTGATTTGGGCCGCCCTGACGCGAACGGCGTGTTTGCCCAAAATGGTATCAGCCTCCAATCCCAAGAGGAATCAAATCATGCGCCGCACCTTCGGTGTTCTGAGCCTGATCGTCGGGTTGCTTTGGACGGCGGCCGGCGCGCCCATCGCCTTCGCTTACAGCGGGGTCCTTTTTCTCGGCGGGGCCGTGTTGGTGTGGCGGGCAGCGCGAGACACGTCAGAGCCTTAACGCGCATAATACCTCGGGGAAACAAAAAAAGATGCCCTGGCCGGGTATCCGGCCAGAGCAGTCTTCGCCCTTATGTCGAGGATCGGCGCCAAACGCCGACCCTCATGGTTTCAGGCGGCGTGTCAATTGATTGGAATGCCGGGAGACGGCCCGTTCGTGCCCAGCATGTAGAAGTTGTGCTGGCCGCTCAAGATCGGCACGACGTAGGGAGAAGTGGCGTTGGGCACGTTGGTGAACGTCCCGTTCACAGTGGTGGAATTGAGCAGGTTTTCGCCGGCCCAAGTGAGGACCACTGTGTTGGTGGCTGTCCGCGCAATGGTCAGCGGCGCCTGGGGCGAAATGAACTGGACTTGGAATCCACTGAAATCAAATCCATTCCCGCTGTAGGCCATCGCAAGTGTGAAAGAATTTGTAATCAACACATTGGTTAAGATCACGTAATTCTGGCCAAACACGAAATTTGGGGTGTAAGGGCCGTAGGTATTGACCACACTGGCGTTATGAATACTAAATGTCGTGGTGCCAGCCAGGTTAAAGGTGCCGGACGACGGGTAGAGGACGAAGTTGTAGTATCCCGGCGTTGTATTGGTGCCCGTGACGGTGGCGGGGAACCCCTGTATAAAATGCTCCAGCAACTCATTGGAATACGGCACGGTCCCGTCCGCATAGGGCTGGCCGGACACACTCACATGCATTCCCCCAGTGAGTCCCGTAAGGACGTTGCTCGTGCTGTCAAGGAAGGTATTGTTGGTATAGGCGTAAATGGTGAACGAATCGCCCAGACCGCCTTCGCCCACGGTGGCATTGCCCGGGGCAACCAGGGCATTCCAGTAGGTTCCATTTCCAAGAACCCCATAATTTCCCGTGTAGCCGGTTGGGGGATCAAGCGGGGTCGCATTGTATTGCCAATTCCCCGCGTTGGTGAAGCAGAAGTTAGCCGTCCAAACCGCCGGGGTCGGGAAGATGTTGGGCAGGGTAACCGTAGCCGTAGCCGGTGTGTTGGTGACGGAGTTGGTCACCACCACCATCAGGGTCGCGCCGCTGAGGGCCACCGGGACATTGCTGATCGCCAGGGTCCCGTTCGTGGCGATGGAAGGCAGGGTCCCGTTCGCGTTGGTCACGAAAGAGAAGAGGGAACCGGCAAAGCCATTATTGCCATTGGTGATCACCTGGGAGGTGAGCGTCGTGGTGTTGGTAATAAGCCATTGATAGAACAGAGTCCCGTTCGCGGCCACGGTGGTTAAGGTCAAATTCGTCAGGCCCCCCAAATTGACGAAATAGGGATTGACTCCAGAGATGGTGGGCGGCTGTTGAATCGTGGCCGGGACCTGAATGCCGGTGGCCACAGTGAACAGGTTGTTGATTTGATTTTGGGTGAGAGCTTGATTGTAGACCGCCACCTCATCAATAGCGCCATCGAACTGCCGGGCGCCGGTCGCGTCATACAAGTCGGTGCCGATGGTGGCCACGCCGTTCCAAGCGACGACGGGATTGGTGACGGCGTTTATCACGGAGGGCTGCGAGTTCGTCCCGTAGAGGTAGGTTATGGCATTGGTGGGCGTTATGACCCAGGCAGCAAAGGACCAGACGCCGTTGGACGGAACCAAGCCCGAGGAATAGTTATACGTGGCCGCGTTATTGTTCCAATTGTAGCCCAAGCCCGCAGCGCCGGTGTTGCCAAAGCCGAATCCCGCGGGCGCGCCGCCGGCACGGGTGTAGAGCAGTCCGTTGACGTGGGTTTGCGTCTCGTTCGGATTGATCCACATGGTCACCGTCATGACGTTGGAATTGATGTTCAACGGCGGGACAGAAATGTACGAGGTCGTCTGGCATTCGGCTATTTGCTGCGGGTCAAGGTTGGCGGCCTGCGCAAGGGCATTGGTGAACTCAGGGGCCATGTCCAGAGCTGCCTTCGGGTCAAATCCGCCACCCGGGAAGAAGTGCTGATCGGTCCCCTCCACATCATTCGCCGTCACGCCGACGTTATAGATGCCCGTCAGCCCGCCCCAGTAGTCGTAGGCATACCCCTTGCCGTCGGCGTCGAACAGGCGCCAATAGGCGACAGGATTGAGGGCGGTCACCGCTGACGAATAAGCATTCAAAGGCGAGGAATTGTAGGACAAGGTGACCGGCGTCGGGTTGGTGGTGGAACCGGAGAGGTCGGTCACGACGACCTGATAGGATGCAGCGGCCCCGGCGGTCCCACTGCTGATGGTCAGGCTGGCAGTCGTTCCTCCCGTGTAGCCACCCGAGTTGGTAGGAACATTGACCCAGGCAGTGCCGTTCCACTTTTGCCATTGATAGGTCAGGGTGCCGATGCCGCTGGCGGTGACATTGAATTGAGCCTGGCGGCCGGAATAAAGCTCCTCGTTATAGGGTTCGGTGGAAATGATGGGCGGCAAGTTGCCCGAGGACAGACCGGCGGCGAAGAGGATGCCGATCTGAGTGGAGGACAGGGCATTGCTGAAGAGCGCCACAGAAGAGAGGTAGCCGTTGAAGGTGTCCCCGGGGTCACTGGCGGGATCGCCGCCAATGTCCAAGGCCTGGCCCCAAGCTTGATAGGCGTTGGTGCCGGTGAAAGCAGCGGAAACCAAGCCGTTGGTGGTGCCCAGATACAGCGTGTAATTGGTGTTGGCGATGGTCAGGGCCACAAAGGACCATTGGTTGCTGGGCGGGGTGAGGCCGCTGGTGGGGGCGCCCCGGATGCCATCCACCGTATAGCCCAGGTAATCCGATGTGCTGAACATAAGCCCGTCCAGTTGGCCGCCGCTGTCCATCATCAGTATTCCGGCGTTGTTATTCTGAACGGCCACGAATTCCGGCTCGATCCATGCCGTGATAGTGATGTTGGTGGTGTTAGGCGGAAGGGTGGGAGAGCCAAGCGTCTTCACCGTGGTGGCGTTCACGTTGGTCGCGCAGCCCAAGGAGTAATTGACACTCGGGAAACCAGTGAGGATCTTGTTGTTGGGGAAGCCGGCCAACGGGGTAGGTTCCGGGCCTGTCACGGGACTCGGGAAGGGCGTGGCCGGGTAATTGTTATACCCGCCGTCGCCGGCGTTGGTCCCGTAATAGCCATTCCACCCGCCCCAAATCTCGTAGGCCTCGACCTGGGGGTATGCAGGGTTAATGTTGCCGTTCTCGCTGAGAGGCCAGAAGGCGGTTAAACCGAAACCGGGCGTGAGGGCCGCGGCTTCGTAACTGTTGGCCGGAGGCGGCGGAACAATCGTCACCACCGCGGGGGTGCTCGACGCGCTCAGGCCCGTGCCACCATTGGTGATAACCAGTTGGTAGGAAGTGGCATCGGCCGCGGTGACGTTGGTCAGCGTCAGGGCGCCCACCAGCACAGTCCCGACGGGAACGGCGGCGACGTTGAACGTGTCGCCACCATTCGTAAGAGTAACCCAGGAGCTGCCGTTCCACTTTTGCCAGAAACCGCTGCCATTCAGGCCGCCATAGCCGGTGGCGGTAATGGTGGCGCTGCCCCCCGCCAGCAAATGGTATGTGGGGAAGGAAGGCTGGGTTGTGATGGTAGGCGGATAATTGTTGGCCGCGCCCACCACCCCGGCGTTGTAGAGAGCCTGCATCTGCGGGATGGAGAGCGTGTTGGTGAACATCGCCACCGATGAAATGTAGCCGCCAAAGTTGCGGGCGGGTATGGTGTACGGGTCGGCGCCAATATAAACGTTGGTGCCCCACGGCTGATTGACGTTGGTGCCCACGCCGCTGGCATTGGTCAGCCAGATAGTGGACGTGATCAAGCCTTCGTTGGTGTTGCCCACATAAAAGACGACGTTGCTGGGCGAAACGCACATGGCGACCAAGGACCAGCTATTGGTGGGAATGACCAGACCGGAATTGGTATTGTAGGTGTAGGCCCAGTTGTTCCACTGCCAGCCCGATCCCTGCGAGGGGCCGTAGCTGAAATTCCCGTAGGACATGCTGGCGGCAACGCCGCCGGGACGATTATTGGCAATAATCCCGGTTTGGCTGCCTTCGAGATTATTGTTGGGATAAATCCACGCCATCATCGAGATGTTGGTCCCGTTGCCGTTATTCGCGAAAATCGGGGCGTTGGAGACGATGACGTAGCTGTTGGACATGGCTGGGATGTTCTGCCAGTCTCCCAGGCTGGCGGTTAAGCCGCTAAAGCCGGCAAAGACCGACCCAGGGCCGACGGGGGGAAGCACGTACTGGCCGGCCGGGCTGCCTAGGCCCGCGACGAGCGAGTTTGGCGTATAATCTTGAGCATTGGTCAGGTAGACGCCGTTATACCCGCCGAACACGTCGTAAGCCACTACCGTTCCCGTGGAAGGATCGCCGACATCGTCCAAGGGCCAATAGGCCACCGCGCCGTAACCGGGACTGGTGGCGACCGAGGCGAAACCGCCGGCCGGGACGCCCGCAGCCGTCGAAACAACGACCACCTTGCTCGCCACCGAACCCGCCGCATTGGTGACCAGCAGTTCGTATGAACCGGCCAGAGCGGCAGTGTAGTTGGAGATGACCAGCGTGCCCGCCTGGTAAATCCCCGAAACCCCCGCCGGAACCGTGGTGACGCCAAAATAATGCACACCGTCGTTGACCAAAGGGGCATAGCCGCTGCCATTGTTATACTGCCAGGTGCCGAGGCACGGCGCGGTTCCATAGCCGGTGGCGGTGATGGTCAAATTCCCGCCCGCGATCAACTTCACACTTGATACCACAGGCTGGGCCGTGATGACGGGAAGCAGGTTCCCTCCGGAAGACACGCCGGTGGAGTAAAGAGCTTCAAGGTTCGTGAGGTTAAGATTGGTCCCGAACATCGCAAAAGAGGACATGTAGCCGTAAAAGCTGCGGCCCGTGGCGCTGTTGCCCGGATCACCCCCAATGACCACCGCGCCACCCCACGTTTGATTGATGTTGGTGGTCCCGGTCGAATTGGTCATGAATTCCGTTGACGTGTACATTATATTGCTCACCCCAAGATAGAGCATGTTGCTTTGCGGTGTAATCACCACCGCCACCATGCACCAGTTGCTGATCGGGATGGTCGGGCCGGCGGCGTAATTATACGTCGCGGCCTGGTCATTATCCCAATGGTAGCCCAGGGTGCTCGCGCCGCCGTACTGCATGCCGTCGCTCATAGTCGAGCCGGCGTAACCGCTGCGCGAGAAGAACAACCCGCAGCCCGCGCCCTCCGAGGCCGCCAGCGGATAAATCCAGCCGACAATGGTCATGTTGGTGTTGTTCGTGGCAACCATCGGGGTGCCGCCCGTAGTCACGAAAGTCTGCTGCAAGCTGCCCTGCACCGAGGCCAGACCGCTGCTGTCGCCGCTAAAGCCAGTCAAGGAGGGAGCCGGGCCGAAGGCCGAGAGAAGATACTGGGGCGTGTTGGCGGCGATGTAGGAGTTTTGGGCGCCATCCTGGGCATTGGTCCCGTAATAGCCATTGAACCCGCCAAGCACATCGTAAGCCTCGGCGGTTCCCGTCGAAGGATCGCGGGCCTCGTTGAGAGGCCAAAACGCCAGGGGAGCCAGAGCCGGATTGGTCACAGCCGCGGCGAAACTCCCGGCCACAGGCGCAACCACGGTCAGCGTGAACACGCTGCTGGTGGCCGAGTTGATGGTGGTGCCGTTGAATGAATTGGTGACCACCAATTCGTAGGAACCTTGATCCACGGAACTGATGTTGGTCAGCACCAGCGTGCTCACCTGCAACGGTCCCACCGGGCTGGTCGTGGCCCCGGAATAAACGTCACCCACATTGGCCAGAGGCACCCAGACGCCAGGAGTCGTGCTCTTCTGCCAGCCACCCGCGGCCGCCGGGGAGGCATAACCGGCTGCGGTAATGGCCGCGCTGCCGCCCGGCATTAATTGGTACGCCGGGTAATTGGGATTGCTGGTGATAACCGGCAAGACATTGCCCTGGGCTTCGCCGGCGTCGAACAGATTTTCAATCTGCGCCACCGAGAGCGCGTTGCTGAACATGGCCACGGAAGAGATGGAGCCGCCAAAAGACCGGCCCACGATGGAAGTGGCCGGATCGCCGCCGATGGTCAAGGGGCCGCCCCAAATCTGGTTGGTGTTGGTAATGCCGGTTTGAACCACGGAGAACAGGCCGTTAGTGTTGCCCACATACAACGTGGCGTTGTTGGCCGTAACGACCACCGCCACCATGGACCAGAGGTTGGTGGGAATGGCGGTGCCGGTGTAATTATAGGTCGTCGCGTTGTTATCCCAGTTGTAGCCGATGGTATTCGCACTGTTGCCATACTTCAGACCGTCCACCTGGGTGGCGGTGCGCTGCATCACCAATCCGGCGTTGGCCGCATCGTTGTTGGTCAGGGGATTGATCCAGGCCACTATGGTCATGTTGGTGGCGCCACCAGCCGCCGGGGACAGTGTCGGGGAAGCCAGCGTGGTGACAAACGTATTGGCCAGGCTGTTCTGCAACGAGCCTAAAGCGCCGCCGGCGGCAAAGCCGCTCAAACCGGCCGCCTTCGGTCCGGGAACCGCGGAGAAACCGTCCACATGATTGCCTCCGCCGTTGTTGGCGTTGATTCCGTAAAGGCCATTGAACCCGCCGACGATATCATAAGCCTCGGCCGTTCCGGTGGATGGATCGGCGGTCTCGTTCAGAGGCCAGAACGCCACCGCGCCGTAAGCGGGATTAACCACCGCCGCGGCGAAGCTCCCAGCCGCGGGAGCGGCCAGGACCGAAAGCGTGGCCGCGGCCGAAGTCGCCGTGTTGATGGTCGTCCCATTCAATGAATTGGTGATAACGAATTGGTAGGAGCCGTAATCGGCGGAGGTGAAGTTGCTGATCACCAAGCTGCCGATGATGTCCAGGTTGGCGTTGGGCGCCGCTGTCGCGCCGGAAACAAATTCCGGGCCGCTCACAGGGGCGTAGCTGCCTGCCCCGCTCTTAAACTGCCAATAACCGGCGCTGGCCGCAACGCCGCCATAGCCGCCGGCGTTAAAGGTCACGACGTTGACGGGGAGGCTGGGAGTCAACTGGGTGGATAACGGGTTGGCGGTAATGCTGGGCAACTGGTTGTCAGAGGCCAGACCGGAGTCGAAGAGGGTGTCCAGTTGGGCCGGGGTGAGATTGGTCGCAAACATCGCCACGGAAGAGATGTAACCGCCAAAGGAGCGCCCGACGGCGCTGCCGCCCGGGTCGCCGCCAATGACGAGGGTGCCGCCCCAAGGCTGATTGCTGTTGGCAATGGTTTGCGTGGCCGAAACCAGGCCGTTGTTGGTGTTGGCAACATAAAACGTGGAGTTGGCCGGTGAAATCACCACGGCCACCATGGACCACATGTTGCTGGGGATGGTCAGATAGGAGGTGAAATTGTAGGTTGCGGAACTGTTATTGTCCCATGTGTAGCCCAAGTTGTTCCCCGTCAAGGAATTCCCGCTGCCGCTGCCGTAGCCTATGCCGTCGGTGTTGGTGGCGCTGCCTGTGCCGCTGCGCATGAAGACCAAGCCGGTGCTGGCGGCCTCGCTCAGTGTGTTGGGATAAACCCAGGCGATAATGGTCACGTTGGTGTTGCTCACCGGGAAGGTCGGGGAGGCCAGCGTGGTGACAAAGGTGTTTTGCAGGACGTTCTGCACGGAACCCAAAGCGCCGCCGGCGGCAAAGCCCGTCAGACCGGCCGCCGCGGGGCCGGGAACGGCGGCAAAACTGTCAACGGCGTTGCCGCCGCCATTGTCGGCATTCAGCCCGTAAAGGCCGTTAAACCCGCCGACAATATCGAAAGCCTCGGCAAATCCGGTGGAAGGATCCACGGTTTCGTTAAGGGGCCAAAAAGCCACTGGAGCCAAGGCGGGATTGAGCGCAGCAGCGGCGAAAGTGTTGGCCGCGGGAGCGGTAACGAACGAAAATGTGGCCACCGAGGAGGTGACGGAATTGATGGTCGTCCCATTGGGTGAATTGGTGATGACCAGTTGGTAGGAGGCGACATCGCCGGAGGCGACGTTGGTCAGCATCAACGTTGAGACGATGGGGGTGGTCAGGTTGGTGGCGATGGGCACGCCGGCATTGACATGGACAGTGTCGCTCGCGAGGGTGGTCCAGACGCCAGGGCTGGTGCTCTTCTGCCAATAACCGCTTGAATTGCCGCTTGGATTACCGGAGCCGCTGGTGCCGCCATAGCCGCTGGCGGTGAAGGTGGCGGTCACGCCGGTGGTACCCGTAACCAATTTGGTGGACAACGGGTTGGCGGTGATGAAGGGCATCTGGCTGTTCTGGGCAATACCGGTGTCAAAGAGGGTTTCAATCTGGGCGGCGGTGAGCGAGGTGTTGAACATCGCGACCGAGGAGATCAAGCCGCCAAAGGACCGGCCCGTGGCGCTGCCGCCCGGATCGCCGCCGATGACCAAGCCCTTGCCCCAGACTTGATTGCTGTTGACAATGGTTTGCGTGGCCGAGGTCAAGCCGTTGTTGGTGTTGCCCACATAAAACACCGAGTTGCTCGAAGTAATGACCACCGCCACCATGGACCATGTGTTGCTGGGGATGATCAGACCGGAATTGTAACCCGTGGTGGCAGAGCCGCCGTTGTCCCAGTTGTAGCCCAGTTCCTGCCCGGTGCCGCCGTAGTTCAAGCCGTCGGTGTTGGTGGCCCCCGCCGTGCCGCTGCGCATGAACACTATCCCGGTGCTGGCAGGCTCGGTAATCATGGGTTTGATCCAGGCGAGAATCGTCACGTTGGTGGTGCCGGTCAGGAAGGTCGGGGAAGCGACCGTGGACACGTAGGTGTTTGCCAGGGTGCCATTGACAGACCCCAAGGCGGTGTTGCCGGAGGGAAAGCCCGTCAAGGCCGGCGGAATCGGGCCAACCGTGGGGGCGAAGGCATCCACGGCATTGCCGCCGCCATCGTTGGCATTCAGACCGTAAAGGCCGTTAAACCCGCCGACCACGTCGAAGGCAATGGCCTGTCCCGTGGAAGGATCAACCAACTCGTTGAGGGGCCAGAAAGCCACGATGCCCGGAGTGTTAATGGCAGCGGTGGCAAAACTGGTGGACGCGGGAGTGTAAAACGAAATGGTGGCCACCTGGGAGGTCGCGGAATTGATGGTCGTTCCGTTCTGCGAGTTGGTCATCACCAGATGGTAGGAGCCGACATCGGCGGTGCTGATGCTGCTGATGGTCAAGACTGAGGAGACTGTGCCCCCGTTGCCGCCGCCAGCGCCTTGCGGGGTGATGGCATGGGGAGTGCTGCCGGAAATATGGCCGCCGTCGGAAAGTGTGGTCCAGACGCCGGGTTGTGTGCTCTTCTGCCAATAACCGAACATGGAGTACTGTGCGTTCGTGCTGCCGGAGGCGCTGGCGGGCAGCGTAAAGGTTCCGCCCGTGGTGGTCAGCTCGTAGGAAGGAGGATTGGTGGTGAAGATCGGGGCTACGAAACCCGGGATGATGCCCATGGAAAAGATCGTGGAGGTGTTGGTTTTCCAAACATTGATGGTTGAGCCATCGTTATAGTTGACCTGGGTCGCGACGGCATAGTTGACCGTATTAGCCCCGCCGGCGGGCGAAATAATGCAAACGTGGCCGTTGGGGAACGGGGGAGGCGGTCCTCCGCCACCGTTGGTAATCATAGGCAAGGCGATATACCCCCACCCGGTGGAAAGGCGGCCCCAGGTGAACGCGTTGGTCACGCCGGGCTGCAGAAACACCACAATATTGCTGAAGCATAACCAGTCGCCAGATGCTTTGACGACACTGGTGCCCGGAGTGATGACCTGGGAAATGAAGGCCGCGTTGCTTCCGAACCCGCTCGGATCTCCATTTATCTGATAAAAGCTGACTTGGTAAGACTGTGCAGTGGTGTACGATTGGGATGGACTACCATTGTTGCCCGCGCCGCCAGCGGTGGTCTGCACATAGATGTTGGTAACGACATACCCAAGAGGGTTGCCAGCGGTCTGAAAAGTGCTTCCCCCAGGCTGGCCGGTATTGTCGGTAAAATAGTTAATGCCGGCGTTGCCGTAGAACTCATTCAAGACGTTGGTCTCGTAAATGTCGTTGGGTCCGGGATGCGGCGGCGCGGTGCTGGCGCCAATGTCCAGGAACGTGGCCTGCGCCTGCGCGCCCTGGGGCGACAACAGGGCGAGAAGAACCACGGCCAATGGGCTTGTCCACTTGAGGAGTTGGAGGAGACGGTTTGATGAGTTTTTCATAGTGGTGTACTTGTTAAAATTAATTGGCGGAAACCGGAGGGTTGATTCTTGAGCGGGACGCGGAAAAGCTCAGGCTGCGACTGACGACAGAACCGCGTGCGATCACTGATTCACTGGTCATAATCGCCGAGAATACAGATTTCTAAAAACAACGCAAGCATTTTTTCAAAAAACTTTCATAAAAATTTACCCCGCTTAAGGAATTGGGCGGGAGGCGGCAGGCCGGGCTGAACCTCTGTTGGACCCGTTGTTTCCGCGCAGGTTTGCCCCGGTCCCCAGGCTGCGGCAAGGATTCCCGGCGGAAACCGACCCCTGGCAGCGCAATCAATTACAAACAGAGCGCCGTTTGTTCTGGACATGCGGCGGGCCGCTACGGTAATTTGGAGCCGTATTCACCGTCTATCCAGGACAAGCCTTATGAAGACTCAGACAACATCCTGGCCCTCGCGGCCAGGCCAACCGGCAAGGCAGCCCAGCGCTTTCACCCTCATTGAACTGCTGGTGGTGATCATTATCATCGCCCTTCTGGCGGCCTTGTTGCTGCCGGTGCTGGCCATGGCCAAAGAAAAGGGCCAGGGAATCAAGTGCGTCAACAACCTCCATCAACTGATAGTCGGCTGGACCAGCTACACCGTGGACAACCGTGAAAGGCTGGCCCAAAATCTCTCCGCCGACTGGGGAGGGTGGGACGGGAACCTGGCTGATTTAGGGGCATACGCGCCCGGCCAGCCCCAGGCCAGTTGGATTCTGGGTGACGCCACCAACCACATCTACCCAAACTATATCAACTTGATCACCTACGGGCTGATCTATCCGTACGTCGGGAATTATCAGCTTTATCAGTGCCCGGCGAATACAAAAGTGGACCTCTGGGGCGACACGACCCAACGCGCTTATTCCATGAACGCTTGCATGGGAGTCACACCCGCGACGCAGTGGACGTGGAACGGGACTCCGTTCCAGATGATCTTCACAAAGTCGTCGGATGTCGTCGCCCTGGGTTCGGCCAACGCATGGGTGCTGGCGGAAGAAAACCAGGCCACCATCAACGACGGCTCCATGTGTGAGGATGTCCAACAGAAGGAAGCCTCCTATCCGTACTATGTTGACCTCCCGGGCCATTACCATATCAATTCCGCCGGCATCGCCTTCGCCGACGGCCACGCGTCCATCAGAAAGTGGACTGACACGGGCGTTCTGGGCGACGTGCCGCAAGGCGCAAACGGCGCCGTGCAGGGCACCATTATGGCCGGTCCGCCGCCTTACGTTGACCTTTATTGGCTGTTGCAGCATACGTCAATAGCCATTCCTCATTGATCGGCACTCGAGGCGCCGGACACGTCCGGCTTGCGGGCTATAGCGCCGCCGCTGTGCGCCGATGGTTGGACCAAGTGAAAGGCAAGACATAATGAAGACTCAGCAAGCGCCTTCGGTTTCCGCAGCCGGCCAGCCGTCCGGTCGAACCCGCGCTTTCACCCTGATTGAACTGCTGGTGGTGATCATTATTATTGCCATTCTGGCGGCTCTGCTGCTGCCGGTGCTGGCCAATGCCAAAGCCAAAGGCCAAAATATAAAGTGCCTGAACAATCTCAAGCAGCTTCAAATCGCCTGGACCAGCTACACCACGGACAACAACGACAAGCTGGCTCAGAACGTCGCCAGCGATTCCGGGCATTATGCCACCACGGGGACGGACCCGGAGGCCCAGCCCGGCCAGCCGTGGGCCAGTTGGGTTCTGGGTGACGCCAGCAACCCCGATGTCACCTTGCTCACCCACGGGCTGATCTATCCGTATATGGGCAATTGGCTGTCGTACAAATGTCCGGCGGATGTGAAAAAGAACAGTACCAACGGCCCGACTCTCCGCAGTTATGCCATGAACTGCTGGATGAGCGGCGTCCCTCCCTGGAAGACCGACCAGATGAACTTTGCCAAGCTGACGGGAATCAGCATGGGCCTCCCGCTCACCATGGCGATGACGTTCGTGGAAGAGAACCCCGCCACCATCAACGACGGCTATTGGGTGGAGGACCTCGACACCCCCGCCGAATGGATAGACTCACCGGCCCATTATCATATCAACTCCGGCGCCATGGCCTTCGCCGACGGTCACGCGCTGATCAGAAAGTGGACTGACAGGAATGTTCTGGCGAACTGCGCCAACGAGTTTGCAGCCGATCCGCAATCCACTGACCTGGTTTGGGTGCAGGCGCACAGCACAGTCAAGAGCCCGTGACCGGTTATCCAGGCGCCGGACTGGTCTGGCCTGCGGTGCATTTCACATTTTTGGGTTTTCTTTCTTAATCGCAATCTTAATCTTGCTCTTAATCCGAATGCAGGAGGGCGATGAGATTAAGATTAAGATTAGGATTAAGATTAAGAGGGGAACCCAAGAATCTGAAAATGCACCCCTAGCCTGCGCTCGGCGGCTTTAGGGCGTCCGAAGGCCCGGCGCCCGGCCGGCTATGCGAGCCGCTCCGAAATGGTTGTTCCCAACTCCCCAAAGGCAGAGATTATTGGCGGAAACCAGCGCCCCTGTAGCGCGTGTAGGATAGAGGCAGGAGTTTTTACTGGACGAGACAGGCTGCTGCTGTATATTGACCGCGCAAGAAACAAGAAAATACACAAGGATATGAAGATTCAAGAAACGCCTTCGGTTGCCGCAACCCGCCAGCCGTCGCTTCCCACCCAGGCCTTCACCCTCATCGAACTGCTGGTGGTGATCATTATCATCGCCCTGCTGGCGGCCCTGCTCCTGCCCACGCTGGCCAAAGCCAAACAAAAGGGCCAGAACATAAAGTGCCTGAACAATCTCCATGAGCTGACCATCGCCTGGATTAGTTACGCCGGGGACAACGCGGACAAGATTACCCAGAATGTCGCCAGCGATTCCGGGCATTATGCCACCACGGGGACAGACCCGGAGGCCCAGGCCGGCCAGCCGTGGGCCAGTTGGGTTCTGGGGGACGCCACCAACCCCGATGTCACCCTCCTCACCCACGGGCTGATCTATCCCTACATGGGCAATTGGCTGTCCTACAAATGTCCGGCGGATGTGAAGCGGAACAGCACCAATGGCCTGACTCTGCGCAGTTATTCCATGAACGGCTGGATGGATGGCATCCCTCCTTGGGACAATGCCATCACCCCCCCTCCGGCACCCCAGATGATTAACTTTACCAAACTGGCGGGAATTGTCACCATGTCAACGGCTAATGCCATCGTGTTCATAGAAGAGAACCCCGCCTCCATCAACGACGGTTATTGGATACAAAATCTGGACACCCCCACCATGTGGGTTGACACCCCCGCCGTTTACCATATCAACTCCGGCGCCATGTCCTTCGCCGACGGTCACGCGCAGATCAGAAAGTGGACTGACTCGCAAGTCCTGGCCGGTATGTTTAATTCCTACATGGGGTATCCATGCGATCCGGCATCCGGTGATCTGGCTTGGGTGCAAGCGCATGTCACCGTCCTTCAGTGATCTAGGATCAACGAGCGGAAGGGTGGCTGAGCGGTTGAAGGCACCTGACTCGCAATTGACAATACTATTTATCAGGAGTCCTCA
>Ga0326728_10018074_pt1 | contig 13982 bp, 9 predicted proteins | sample MB3enrmetagenome_FD_207602 | JGI IMG/M metagenome (GOLD analysis project Ga0326728, IMG submission 207602) | Lab enriched peat soil microbial communities from McLean, Ithaca, NY, United States - MB31MN | ecosystem: Environmental > Terrestrial > Soil > Wetlands > Peat | place: USA: New York... | reverse complement strand
CGGAACATACGTGTCCACCGCCTCCATCAGCTCGTCGATCTTGGCCTCCCACTCCGGCTCCCCGTTCAGCGCGCCCAGCGCAGAGCCGCGAATGATGGGGATCTCGTCGCCCGGATACTCGTACTTGTTCAGCAGGTCGCGCACCTCCATCTCCACCAGCTCGATCAACTCGGGGTCCTCCACCGCGTCGCACTTGTTCAGGAACACCACGATGCAGGGCACGCCCACCTGGCGCGCCAGCAGCACGTGCTCCTTGGTCTGCGGCATCGGCCCGTCGGTGGCCGCGACGACCAGAATCGCGCCGTCCATCTGCGCCGCGCCGGTAATCATGTTCTTGATGTAGTCGGCGTGCCCGGGGCAGTCCACGTGCGCGTAGTGCCGGTTCTTGGTCTCGTACTCCACGTGCGCCGTGGCGATGGTGATCCCGCGCTCGCGCTCCTCGGGAGCGTTGTCGATCGAGTCGAACGAACGAAAGACGTTCTTCGGGTTGTGCTTGGTCAGCACCTTCGTGATCGCCGCCGTCAGCGTCGTCTTGCCGTGATCGATGTGCCCGATCGTCCCTACGTTCACATGAGGCTTCGACCGGTCAAACTTTTCCTTGCCCATTGCAATTCTCCGTGTACTGCAAATTTGTAGTCAGCTAATCCTTTGCGCCAGTCGTGTGGGCCGGCGCGACTCGGTTACCTATCCTTCTCGTCCTTGCCCTGCACCTTCGCGATGATCTCTTCCGACACCGAGCGCGGCGCCTCTTCGTACTGCTTGAACTGCATCGTATAAGTGGCGCGGCCCTGGGTCGCTCCACGCATGTGGGTCGCGTATCCGAACATCGTCGATAGCGGGACGGTGGCGCGAATGGCCTGCGTATTGCCCACCATCTCCATGCCTTCGATCCGTCCGCGGCGCGCGTTCAGGTCGCCGATGATCGCACCCATGTAGTCCTCGGGAACGATGACCTCGACCGCCATCACCGGCTCCAGCAGCACCGGCTTGGCCTTGCGCGCGGCCTCCTTGAAGGCGAGCGAGCCGGCGATTTTGAAGGCCATCTCGTTGGAATCCACCTCGTGATAGCTGCCGTCGTAGAGCGACACCTTGACGTCGACCATCTCGTAGCCCGCGAGCACGCCGCCCTGCATCGCTTCCTGAATGCCCTGGTCGATGGGCTTGATGTACTCCTTGGGAATGGTACCGCCCTTGATGTCGCTGGTGAACTCGTAGCCCTTGCCGGGAAGGTTGGGCGCGATGCGAATCTTGCAGTGTCCGTAGTTGCCCGAGCCGCCGGTCTGGCGAATATACTTGCCCTCGGCCTCGGCGTGCGAGCGGATCGTCTCGCGATAGTTGACCTGCGGCTTGCCGACGTTGGCGTCCACCTTGAACTCGCGCATCATGCGATCGACGATGATCTCCAGGTGCAGCTCGCCCATGCCCGCGATGATGGTCTGGCCGGAGTCGATGTCGGTGCGCACGGTGAACGTCGGATCTTCCTGCGCCAGCTTGCCCAGCGCCAGGCCCATCTTCTCCTGGTCCGCCTTGGTCTTGGGCTCGACCGCAACCTCAATGACCGGCTTGGGAAAGTCGATGGACTCAAGCACAATCGGGTGCTTCTCCGAGCAGATGGTATCGCCGGTAATCAGGTTCTTGAGCCCCACCGCGGCGCAGATGTCGCCCGCCAGTATCTCGCTGATCTCTTCCCGCTTGTTGGCGTGCATCTTCAGCAGGCGGCCGATGCGCTCGGTCTTGCGCGTGCGCGGGTTCAGCACCGAGTCGCCGGTCCTGAGCGTGCCCGAATAGACGCGGATGAAGATCAACTGGCCAACGAACGGGTCGGTCATGATCTTGAAACCAAGCGCGGAGAATGGCTCCGCGTCGTCCGGCTTGCGCACGATCTCCACCGCCATGTTCTCCGGGTCGTGGCCGATCATGGGAGGAATGTCGAGCGGGCTGGGCAGGTAGTCGACCACCGCGTCCAGCAGCGTCTGCACACCCTTGTTCTTGAACGCCGAGCCGCAAAGCACCGGGAAGATGTGCATCGCGATGGTGGCCTTGCGAATGCCGGCCTTGAGCTGCTCCTCGGTCGGCTCGCGGCCTTCGAGGAAGAGATGGAGGATCACATCGTCGGAGTCGGCAACGGCCTCGATGAGATCGTGGCGCGCCTTCTTGGCAATCTCCAGCAGGTCGGCGGGAATCTCTTCGATCGAGTACTCCGCGCCCATGGTCTCGTCGTGCCAGTAGATCGCCCTCATCGTGACCAGGTCGATCACGCCCTCAAACTTCGCCTCCGCACCGATCTGGATGTTGATCGGCACAGCGCGCGCTCCCAGCCGGTCCACGATGGTCGATGTGGCGTAGACTGCGTCCGCACCCGCCTTGTCCATCTTGTTGATGAAGCAAATGCGCGGGACCTTGTACTTGTCGGCCTGGCGCCACACCGTCTCGGACTGCGGCTGCACGCCGGCGACCGCGTCGAAGCAGGCAACCGCGCCGTCCAGCACGCGCAGGCTGCGCTCCACCTCGGCGGTGAAGTCCACGTGGCCGGGCGTGTCGATGATGTTGATGCGATGGTCCCGCCAGGTGCAGGTGGTCGCGGCGGAGGTGATGGTGATGCCGCGTTCCTGCTCCTGCTCCATCCAGTCCATGGTGGCAGTGCCCTCATGCACCTCGCCGATACGGTGCGTGATGCCCGTATAGAACAGGATGCGCTCAGTCGTCGTCGTCTTTCCGGCGTCGATGTGAGCCATGATCCCGATGTTCCGGCAATGGTCCAGAGCTACAGTGCGTGCCACGGTGTCAATCTCTCACTCTGCAAGGCTCGCCTTGCGGGTCGTTCAAAACTCGGCTGCGGCAGGTCAGGTTCCCTATTCCCAGCCTTACCAGCGGTAGTGGGCGAAGGCCTTGTTGGCCTCGGCCATGCGGTGTACGTCTTCCTTCTTCTTCATTGCCGCGCCGCGTCCGTTGGCAGCGTCCAGCAGCTCGGCGGTCAGCTTCTCCACCATGCCCTTCTCGCCGCGCGCGCGGCCATAGGTGATGATCCAGCGGATGGCCAGCGAGGTGCGCCGCTCGGGCAGCACTTCAATGGGCACCTGATAGTTGGCGCCGCCGACGCGGCGGCTCTTGACTTCGAGCAGCGGCTTGCAGTTCTCGATGGCCTTCTTGAACAGCTTCAGGGCCTCGTCGCCGCCCTTCTGCTCCAGGTTGGTCATGGCGGAGTAGAAGATGCTCTGCGCAGTCGACTTCTTGCCGCCCCACATCATGGAGTTGACAAACTTCGTGACCAGGGTCGAGCCATAGACCGGGTCGGCAGCAACGTCACGCTTCGCGATATAACCTTTTCTCGGCATCTCTCTCTACTCTCTTCTTCCTCCAGCGCCGTCAACCTCTCAAGCGTCTGGACCTGAATTCGTTGACCGTTGCCCGTTGACATCTCGCCACGAACAACGGCGAACTTACAACGGAGAACGCCATACTTATTTACCCGCGGCGGCCTTGGGGCGTTTTGCCCCGTACTTCGACCGGCCCTGCTTGCGGGTGGCCACGCCGACCGCATCCAGCGACCCGCGCACCACGTGATAGCGGACGCCCGGCAGGTCCTTCACTCGGCCGCCGCGAATCAGCACGATCGAGTGCTCCTGCAGGTTGTGGCCAATCCCAGGGATGTAGGTCGTCACCTCAATCCCGTTGGTCAGGCGGACGCGCGCCACCTTGCGCAGCGCCGAGTTGGGCTTCTTGGGCGTCTGGGTGTAGACGCGGGTGCAGACGCCGCGGCGCTGGGGCGACCCTTGCAGCGCGGGGCTGGCGGTCTTATATCGGGTGGGCGTGCGGCCCTGCTTGACGAGCTGATGGAACGTAGGCACTCGAACTCCTTGAATTACGGCTCAACCACTTGCGGCCAATGGCCGTTGCTGCAAACTCCATATCCATGCAGACGAAGAGGAAGGAGCCTCATCGCGCATCTGCCATCTTTGTGCGACGTACGCACAAAAATGTGAGGACACTGACGTGCCTCGCACGAAGATTTTCCTTGCTTCCCGTCTGGAACACACAAATCAGACGAACAACAGTCGACGGTGGCCGAGCGTCCCTTGCTTCCCGCCCTTTGCTAGCGGCCCTTACCGGAAGATGGAGTTGACTCCGTATCGCTGTTCCGCCCCGCATAGCCCATCCAAGGTGGAGGGTGTCGCAGGTACGATTGCGAGGATGTTGCGCCGCACACTACCGGCCCGTGCCATGCAAGGGCCATGCGGATGGACTGCTTGACCAGTGTATCGCAAACCGGCGGAAGGTCCTTGCGGCCCATCTCCAGTCTGCCCAACACACCAGACGCCACCGCGCAACCTGCACGGCAACGGGTTCCCGATTCACGCGGAACCTATTAACGATACCAAGCGCGCGGCACAGGGTCAAGCTCAGCGGGATGAATTCACAGCAAAAACGCTCCGATTACACTCGGCGACAGGCGAGCCGGTCACAACGATCTCGCCTCATCTGATAGACTCTTTCTTGTCGTGAAGTTGGTGAACCCTTGGCCTCCCAATCGGCCCAGGAGTGAGTCCAGAGCAGCGACGAGGTAGAACGAAGCGTGAGTCGCAACCCTGCGAAACCGCGCGTTCTATGTGACATTCGCTCAAGTTGTTGCAAGACAACCTGGGGACGTAGCTCAGTTGGTTAGAGCGCTGCCCTGTCACGGCAGAGGTCGCGGGTTCGAGCCCCGTCGTCCCCGCCATAAACATCAAAATTACAATGTTTTATGGCCATGCACCCCTCTTCCATGCAGCCTCCGGGGAGCTGACTTCGCTCGGTCGCCTACGGAATGCGGGCGGCGAGTTTTGCGGCCTGCGCGGCGGCTTCCTGCGGAGTGGGCAGGTTGGCGTATCCCGCAAGAGTTCGCCCCTTGCGAAAGATGCAAATCCCATCCAGATACTGCGCCTTAACCTGAAACGCTTCGTCACCAACCTTTGCGTCGATCGCTCCGTCGAACCGCGCGCGCAGATCCTTCAGCACCGCTGCCGCGGACGCCGGCGAATCTTCCACCACAATGAATGCCTGCCCCTGCTTGTACTTCGCCACATAGCCGCGCTTGAGTTCTTTCAGTCCCAGCACGCTTTCGGGAACCAGGCCAGCGGAGGTGCGGTTCTCCTGAGGGAACCACGCCAGCGCCTCCGGCGGAGTCTCGCGCCCCTCGATGCGCTGCGCCATCTTGTTGACTAGGGCCGTCAACTCCGCGGTGTGGTCGCTGTTGGGATCGGCGGCGTTCTCCACGATCTCAACGTAGTACTTGCCCTTGGCGAAGCTCGCGCTCTGCGGCTGCACCTGTCCGCCCATCCCGATCTTGGCGATGGGCAGACGTGGATCGCGGTTGGTGGCGAAGATGCCATACGCCGCATCGGCATCGCTCATCTCCGAGATGTCGATGGTCAGTGTGTTCTCGCCCGACTTGCAGTTGAGCGACTTCATCCCGGCGAAGCCGTAGATCAGGTATCCTTCGGCACCACCGTCCTTGTAGTCGTACAGGTTGTCCGCGGTGTACGAATGCACCGCCTCGGCCTGCGTCCATCCGGGAGCAAGCTGGCAACTGAGAAATTCCTGCGCGCGCGCCGTCCCCGCCACAAGCAGGAATGTAACGAGCGCCAGATGCGCAACCCTCATGCGAACAGCTCCTGCGCGCGAGCCATCCGTTTCGGAACCTCGACACCGTAGGGACATTTCACCGTGCACTCAACGCAGTCGCCGCAGCGCGCCGTCACATGCTCGCTGGCCATCTGCAGATACCTCTCGCGGCCCAGCGCGAACTGGCCATATCCATCGGCGTAGGTGAGGAAGCGCAGCACGTCGGCCACCGGCAATCCCTGCGCGCATGCGCCATCGCACTTACCGCACAAGCGGCAGTACTCCGGCTGGATCTGCTCCAGGTGCGCGGCCAGAATCTTGTGGTCGTCCGCCGTGAGCGGGCCCGCCATGGCCTTCAGGTTCTCGTCCAGTTGGTCCATGTCCGTCATGCTGGGAATGGTGGTCGCAACGCTGGGATGGTTGGTCACCCACTTCAGCGCCGCCAGCAATGCGCCTGGCTGCGCCAGCTTCTGGTTGCGCGCGCCGCCGGCCATCACCTTCATCGCCACCACGCCCATGCCAGCCTTGGCCGCCGCATCGATGGCCTGCTCCACGGCCGGGTCCATGCTGAAGTTGAAGGCCGACAGCACCACGTCGAAGACGCCCTTCTGCACCATCCAGGGAATCAGTGTCTGCTGATTGCTGTGCGTGCTGATGCCGACAAAACGGGCCTTGCCCTGCTGCTTGGCAAGCTGCAGAGCTTCGATCATGTCGTCGTGGATCTCACTCGGGCTGCTCTTGCCGTGCAGATACCAGACATCCACGTAATCCGTCTTGAGTTCGCTCAGGCTGGTGTCGAGTTCCTTCAGTTGCCCCGCCTTGTCGCGCGCCTCCGTCTTGGTGGAGAGCACCACCTGCTTGCGCTTGCTGCCTAGCGCCGCGCCCACCATGCGCTCGTTGTTGCCGTGCTGATAGCCGCGCGCGGTGTCGAAGTAGGTGATGCCGAGATCGGCCGCGCGCGTCACCACGCTGGGGTCCGATGTGATCATGCATCCCATTCCCACCGAGGTCACCTTCAGGCCGGTTTTGCCCAGCGTCTTGTAGCTGAGTTTGAGCGGCGAGCCCTCACTCCCCGCGGAAGCGGCGTTCCCTGCTGGTGCCTGCGCTGACATATTCAAAATTCCCAGGCCGGAACCCGCGCCCACGACAGGCAGGATCAAGCCGGCAGAGATAAAATCGCGGCGAGACGTTTTGGAGTTCATAATTGGGCCCCCTTCGCACCCGATTTCATATAACGCTTTTTCCGCGCACATGGGATGTGATCTGCATCACGGATTTAGTGAATCGGGGCGGCCAAGGCGCCGTTTGTATGCGCCATGACCGGCGTGATGCGGCGCAGCTATTGGACGGAGCAGCCGGGTTCCACGCCAATGATGATCAAGACCGTCACGAGGCGGTTGGAGTCCAGGTTCACGGAGCAGGTTTGCGTGGCCGCTGCGCCTCCGCTGGAGACGCCCGATGCGGTCACCTCCCAACGTCCAAGCTGCGCGTTGGATATGGTTGCGACCCCATCGTACTCAGGCCCGGGCGTGTATGCGGACGTTGTATTGAATTCGTCTACGAAGAGGCATCCGGCGGCCTGCTTGTCCGCGCTGAAACAGGAGATATAACGGGAATCAACCGGCGCGGAGAGCTGTTTGCCGCTGAGGGTGACAGACCTGGAGATGCCGAGATTGTCCTCGGAGGCAGCGGTCCAGGCAAACTGCACCGTAAGGGACGCTCCCAGATTGGGCGGCGTTGCTGGGTTCGGACTCTTTGCGTTATGCGGGCAGCCGCTCAAATCGATCACAAGAAAGCCAAGCAATGCGATGAGTCCAGCTCTGTGCAGTCCGCTCCTGTATGGCATCATGTTCCGCTCCCTTCACAAGCCCGCCGGCGCGATCGACCAAACCAATCTCGCGCCGCTACGATCTTCTTCGGCACAATTGCGCCAACGTAGCACACTTTTGCCGCCGCGGCACAATTATTCCATCGCCAATATCACTCTTCGGCAACACCGCTCGAACCACTCTTCGTCAACTTAACGAAGAATTCAAGTCAGTGGGTGCGGGTGGTGAGGTACAGCGCCAGCGACTTGAGCGGCTCGGCGGCGGGGCCAAAGGGCTCGACGGCAGCAAAGGCGTCGGCGGTGAGCCGGCCGGCGTCGCGGCGCGACTGCTCGAGGCCGTAGACGGCAGGCCAGGTGGCCTTGATGCTGGCGGCATCCTTGCCGGCGGTCTTGCCCAGCTCGGCGGAAGACTGGGTCAGATCGAGGATGTCGTCGACGATCTGGAAGGCGAGGCCAGCGTTTTCTCCGAAGGTGCGCAGGCGGACGATGGTGTCTGGGCCAATCTGCCCACTCATCGCAGAGTGCGCGATGAATGAGGCACCCGGTTGTGTTCCCAGTCCGTAGAGGCCGCCGGAGACGATGGCGGTGGTGATCAACGCGCCGGTCTTGGCGCGGTGGATGGTCTCGACCAGCTCGGCGGTGGGCGAGACGCCCTCGGACTCGATGTCAACCACCTGGCCGCCGATCATTCCGGGGGCAAGGCCAGTTTCGATCTCGCCGGATCGGCCGATTCCAGTGCCGACGGCGATGGAGACCTCGCGCAGAAGCTGGACGACGGTTGCGGCGGGCGCGGGCAACTGGGCGATGGTCTGGAAGGCGAGCGTCTGGAGCGCGTCGCCGGCCAGAATTGCGATGGCCTCGCCGAAGGCGACATGGCAGGTGGGATGGCCGCGGCGCAGATCGTCGTTATCGAGCGCGGGCAGGTCGTCGTGGATGAGCGAGTAGGTGTGCAGCATCTCCAGCGCTGCGCCGAGCGAGTCGACGCCTGCGGGAAGCTCGCCGGTTCCGGCGACCATCCGCGCGGCCTCCATGCAAAGGATGGGACGCAGGCGTTTTCCGCCGGCAAAGACGCTGTGGCGCATGGCGCGATGGATGGAGAGGGGCAACGTCTCGGGCGAGGGCAGAAGACGTTCGAGCGCGGCGTCGGTGAGCTTGGCGCCGGAAGAGAGCAGGGAGTGAACCGGGGATTCCATCGGCTCCGATGATAAATGACGCGAGATGCGGAAGGCCTGGCGTACGTTGACGGCCGGACAAATGCGCGGACTGTTAATCTATTAGCAACTCCCACCCCTCCCCCCCCTCATTTAACATCTTATGATTCAAATAGATACAGAAAATTGATTGCAAAGTCGTCATTCGAGACGAGTTACAGCTCAAGTATAAGAAAATAATCGGTTTATTGAATGCGAGCTGCTTTGCGATCGTTATCCCCCTACTTTAATTATAGCGATTGGGGATAACTCGAATGCCAACTATTTTGCGGAGGGAAGTGGTTGGTGGGGTGTGGGTTAGGGGAATTTGGGAGGGTCGAGGGGGTTGACAGGAAAACAGGGAACAGAGAACAGGGGACAGGGAACAGGGGACAGGGAAGAACAAACAACGGCAAGGGAGTGTCCCAGGGGCTGAAGCCCTGATCCTTGGCAGGGCGGGCCTATCTCAGGAACAACAAATACGGAGATTCTGGCTGCGCCAGGATGACGAACACAAAAACAGACGCAGATTCCCTTAGGGAATGACAAAACTAAGAGGCAACGACCGAGATTCTGAGCCTTCGGCTCAGAATGACGAGCAAAAAGACAAAAGCAGATTCGCCGCGGGAATGACAAAACTAAGAGGCAACGACCGAGATTCTGAGCCTTCGGCTCAGAATGACGAGCAAAAAGACAAAAGCGGATTCGCTGCGGGAATGACAAAACAAGAACAGACAACGGCGTCGTTTGCTGCCGCAAACGATAACCCACCCTAGCGGCGATAGAGCTGCCGCTAGGATGGGGCACCCGGTTTTGTGGTGATGATGGGGCACCCGAAAATACGGAGATTCTGGCCTTCGACTTCGCTCAGGCCAGAATGACGACTCGTGGGGGCTGGGGCGGCGGAATTTGTGCGATGCTATTGGGAGCCGGGGCTACACGGGGCGGGGCGGGACGTCGCGGAAGACGACTACGATAGGCGGCAGATGGGGGTGGTTTTGGCGGAGATTGAGCAGTTTCTGGCGGGGTTTAAGCGGTTTCAGGAGCGGTATTTCCATGGCGGCGAGGAGAGCGTCTTCGAGCGGCTGCGGCAGGGACAGAGCCCGCGGGCGCTGGTGATCTCGTGCTGCGACTCGCGGGCCGATCCGGGGATGCTGCTGGGCGCGGGGCCGGGCGAGATCTTTGTGGTGCGGAATGTGGCGAACCTTGTTCCGCCGTACCGCAATGGAGCGGAGATGCCGGGCATCCGCGCGGACATCGAGTTCGCGGTGAAGGGGCTGAACGTGGAGCGGATCATTGTGCTGGGCCACTCGGGGTGCGGCGGGATTGGCGCGCTGATGGAGGGCGAGGACGGCAGGTTCGAGTTCATCGGCGCGTGGGTGAGCATAGCGCGCGAGGCGTGGGCGCGGGTGCAGCGCGAGATGGCGTGCGAACCGAATGCTGTGCAGCGGAGAGCGTGCGAGCAGGGAGCGATTGCTCTGTCGCTGGAGAACCTGATGACGTTCCCGTGGATTCGGGAGCGGGTGGAGGCGGGAAGGCTGACGCTGCATGGGTGGTACTTCGACATCGACGCGGGCGAGCTGCTGGGATACGAGGCGGAGACGGGAGGGTTTGCGAAGCTGGTGGGGAGGAAGTAACAGGGGTCAGGGGTCAGGGGACAGGGAACAGGGACCAGGAAACAGGAAAGACAAAAGCAAGGACAAGGGCACGAGCAAGAACAACGACGGAGATTCTGGCTACGCCAGAATGACGACTCGTGGGGTTGCTCCAGAATAACGGCTTCAGGAATGCGCTCTGAATGACAGACCAAGGGGATGGTCAGGGCGGGGTGAGGGTGAGGGAGTGGGTGATGGAGGGCTGGGTGGCGTCGGGGGTGAAGGGGAGTGGGTAGGTGCTGCCGCGGAGCCAGGACTGGAGTTGGTCCATGTACCAGGGGCTGGCGGGATTGCCGGACTGGCCGAGGACGAGGTTGAGGGTGGTACGGTCGGGACCGGCGAGGTCGGCGGTAAAGCGCTCGGAGGGACCGAAGGCGTGGCCGACCTGCTTGACGGTGGTGGTGTCGCCGCTGTTGGATTGCGGGCCGGTGCCGGCGGCGCGGGGGATTCCGAGCAGGCGCGCGGCGAGGGCGACGCGGGGAAGGCTGAAGATGGGGTGGTCAATCTGGAGGGGGAAGGCGCTTCCCTGCCGCCATGCGGCGAGGTCGCGCGGGGCGTGGGCGCCGCGCAGGCCACGCTGGACGACGGCGGCGAGGAAGTCGTCCCATGTGGCGTAGCCGGGAGGGAGCCAGCGCGCGGGGGTGTGGGTGAGGAGCTCCTCTTCGACGCTGTCGCGCTCACCCCAGGTGTAGAGCGGCCATAGGTTGGCGGCGCGGGCGGCGTCGGGAGGAAGGTCCCTGACCATGAAGAGGTCGGCGCCCTGCGCGAGCAGCGAGGCGGTCTGCGGAGCGAGCCGGGGGATGAGCAGCAAGGGCCAGAAGACGGAGCGTGCGGCGTTGACGATGGCAGGCGCGGCGGCGTTGGCATCGACGTTGCCGTCCCACTTACGCAGGATGTCGGCGGCCTGATGCAGCACGGGGTCGTCCTTCAACGGGCCGGTGGCGTGGTCGATGGCGTAGGCGAGGCGCTGGGCGACGATGTGGTCCAGCTCGGAGTGGGTGTCGTTCTGCAGGCGAAGCATGTCGTCCGGGGTGAGCAGGTGGCCGGGCGCGAGCACCTGGCTGAGCACGGCGGCAGGGTCTTTTTCGGGGCCGGACTGGGCGACGATCTGCGGACCGGCCTCTAAAACTTTGTAGATGCGCTCGGTGCGGTAGGGCGCCATCCAGTCGAGGGTGATCGGGAAGCCGTAGCCGTCGGGGGTGACGCGGGCGTTGGCGGTGACGAGGACGCCGTCGGGAGGATCGAAGGCCTGGGGAAGCTGGTCGAAGGGAATATATCCGGACCACTCGTGCGAGGCCGCATCGGGCGCAGCGACGTCGGTGGGGACGGGCGAGAGCGGGCTGGGATTGTTGCTGTCTCCGCGAATGGGGATGCGGCCGAGGGCGTGATAGCCGATGTGGCCGGCATCGTCGGCGTAGATGAGGTTCTGCGCGGGGCCACCCCAATCGGCGAAGGCGGCGAGCATGGAGGGCCAATCGTTGGCGGAGTCGACGGCGAAGAAGGGATCGGTGAGGTTGGCGGGGTCGTAGATGGTCCAACGCAGGCTGATGCTGCGCTTCTCGTTGGGGTCGGGAAAGATGCCGGTGACGATGGGTGTGTCGGAGTCGCCATGATGGGTGAGCGGGACGTCGAGGACGACATCGGCGGCGCCGCGCACGCGGATGAGTTCGGTGCGGTATCGGATGGCGCTCCATGTTCCGCTGGGAGTCTGGAACTCGGCGCCAGAGGGGGTGGTGCGGGTGTGCTCGATGTAGAGGTCCTGCACGTCGGCGCCGAGGTTGGTGAATCCCCAGGCGAGGTGGTCGTTGTGGCCGGCGATGACGAAGGGCGCGCCGGGGAGGGTGACTCCGGCGGCGTGGAAGTCGGCGAGCGGGGGCTGGTTGGGGGCCTGCAGGTCAGCCTCGTACCAGAGCTCGGGCGCGCTGAGCGAGAGGTGCATATCGTTGGAGAGCAGAGGCTTGCCGGAGGCGGTGCGGGAACCGGAGACAGCCCAGGCGTTCGATCCGGCGACGCAGGCGGAGCAGGGAGATTGAAAGAGGGCGAGAGTCTGCTGGAGGGAGAGAAGGTAGGACGGGGAGATGGTGCTGGCTGAATCCCACCCATTCCGCAAAGAACGCGGAATGGATGGGGCACCCGGTTTTTGGGCTGGTTGAAGATTCGATTGCGATTCGTCGAGTGGGATGTCGTCGGAGATGGGCTGGGGCGCGGTGAGATCGGGCAGGGGCTGGCCGGGGGGATGGTCTCGCCAGGAGCCGGTGGGGTAGAGGTCGGCGATGAGGACGGGCGAGAGATGGGCGGCGAGGGCCTCGCGCGCGAGCTTCGCCGGGAAGCCGGTGGTGAGGTCCTGGAACATTACCAGCTCGACCAGGATGGAGTCGCGCGGGGTCCACGGAGCGGGCTGGTAGCCGAGCAGGCGGAACTCGATGGGCAGGTGGTTGTGTTGCGCGGCGATGGAGGCGTTGACGCCGCGGGCGTAGAGATCGAGCCAGTGGAGCTGGCCGGGAGGCATTGCGGCGAGGGCGCGGTCGGCGGATACGCGCAACTGGAGGGTGCGCTGCAGGCGGTCGTGCTGCAGCATGGAGCGGCCGAGGACGGCGGCCAGCTCGCCGGCGGCGTGGCGGCGCAGCAGGTCCATCTGCCAGAGGCGGTCGCCGGCGGTGACGAAGCCCTGGGCGAAGACGAGGTCGTCCATGGAGGCGGCGCGGATGTGCGGGACGCCGCGGTCGTCGCGCTGAACCGTGACCGGCGCTGCAAGACCGTAGACGGGCTGCGAGCCGTCGAGCTGGGGAAGGTTGTCGAGCATTGCGTTGCGGACGTAGCGGCGGCCGGCGAAGACCGCGGCGGCGAGGAGCAGGGCGAGGAGCGCAACGACGAGGCCGAAGACGCGCAGCCTGCGGCCCGCGGCGCGACGAGTGGACTCGATGGATGCGGCTTCGGGCGCGGCATCGGTTGTGGCGTCCGGTTCGGTTGCGGCTTCGCTCTTTGCCGGGGCTGCGGCTTTGGGCCTGCCGGCGGCTGCGGAGCTGTCCTCGGCGTGGCGCGCGAAGCCCGCGTAGCGCAGGTCGGCGCCGGTTGGATCGGGGGAGGGATTGTTCTGGCTGGAGTTCGGATCGTCGCTGCGCATGGCTTAGAAGAAGTCTAATCCAGGGACGCTGCGCGCGCGATTGCGGGAGGGACACTGCGGCGGACGCTGGGCAGGGTAAGGATGATGACGGCGGCGGTGAAGGCAAGGATGGGCAGGATGAAGAGGCTGCCCTCCGGGCCGGTGAGGCCGCCGGAGAAGATTGAGCGGCCCACGGGATGAGTGGCGAAGAGATGGCTCTGGATCGTCATGCCGCTGTCGGCGACTCCGTAGAAGAAGGACTGCGCCCAGTCCCACGCCGCGTGGAAGCCGATGGCCCACCAGAGCGAGCCGGTGCGCCAGAGGCTGAGACAGAAGACCAGGCCGATGAGTACGACGGCGACGAGACCGATGGGCGACTCGCCACGGTTGGAGTTGTGGGCGAGACCGAAGTTGAAGGAGAGCAAAAAGGCCGCGGTCCAGAAGCCGAACGCTGCCTGAGTTGATGCGCGGGGGCCTGTCTCGCTGCGTTCCGCCGCGCGCGAGCTGAAGGAACGCAGCCAGCCGTAGATTCCGTTGATGCCGCGCGCGAGCGTGAACTGGAGGTAGCCGCGAAAGGCGTACTCCTCATTCACGCCAACCAGCAG
>Ga0326728_10018073_pt1 | contig 13983 bp, 13 predicted proteins | sample MB3enrmetagenome_FD_207602 | JGI IMG/M metagenome (GOLD analysis project Ga0326728, IMG submission 207602) | Lab enriched peat soil microbial communities from McLean, Ithaca, NY, United States - MB31MN | ecosystem: Environmental > Terrestrial > Soil > Wetlands > Peat | place: USA: New York... | reverse complement strand
ATTCCAAGGCCGAGGACGTCGTCGCCATCGATGTCGCAGGCAAGACGACGCTCGCCGACGTCATGATCGTCGCCAGCGGCCGCTCGAACGTGCACGTCGGCGCGATCGCCGATCACGTGGTCAAGGCCTGCAGGGCGGCGGGCTATCCGGCCCCGCGCATCGAGGGGCTCCCCAATTGCGACTGGGTGCTGCTCGACGCCGGCGACGCCATCGTCCATATTTTCAGGCCCGAGGCGCGCCGGTTCTACAATCTCGAGAAGATGTGGAGCGCCGATCGACCCGGCGAAATGCGTCCGGCGAGGCCGGGATAGCCGAGGGTGCGCTTGGCGCTGATCGGCGTCGGCCGATTGAAGTCCGGTCCCGAGCGGGAATTGTTCGATCGCTATTTCAAGCGGCTCGCCGATCTCGCCCGCTTGCAGGGGATATCCGGCGTCGACCTGCGCGAAGTCGAGGAGGGCCGCGCGCGCCGCGCCGAGGATCGCCAGGCCGAGGAGGCGCGCGCGATTCTCGCCGCCGCGCCGAAGGGGGCCTGGCTGGCGCTGCTGGACGAACGCGGCGCCGCGATGACCAGCGCGCAATGGGCCGCCGAGATCGGCAAGGCGCGCGACGCGGCTGCGCCCGCTTACGCCGTCGTCATCGGCGGGCCGGACGGCCTCGATCCCGCCCTGCGCGCTCAAGCCCGCACGATCCTCGCTTTCGGCGCGATGACCTGGCCGCATCAGCTGGTGCGGGTGATGGCCGGCGAGCAGCTCTATCGCGCGCTTTCCATTCTCGGCGGTCATCCCTATCATCGCGGCTGAACGCGGAAAATTCGGCCGATTCATGCGAGGCGCGCCTCGGCGATGGCGAAGCGAAATCGAGCGGCGACGGCGGCGAGGGCGGCGGCGATGCGAGCGCTGGCGATCGGCGCTGCGCTGCTCCTGACCGGCGGGGGCGTTCGCGCCGACTCCGACGGCGTCGGCGGCAAGGTCGACGAAAAGGCCGCTCAAGAGACCCAGTTGCGCGGCGTCGAAGACACGATGCGCGCGTCCGAGGAGCAACGCCGGCGCATCGAAGCCGATATCGAGTCCTTTCGCGCCGACCGCGCGCGGCTCAACGCCGCCCTGATCGACACCACCGCGAAAGTGCAGGAGGCCGAACGGCAAATCGCCGCGGCCGACGATCGTCTCGCGGGCCTGAACGCCAGCGCCGAGGCTCTCGGCCGCTCGCTCGAAAATCGGCGCGCCGTCGTCGCCGACGTTCTGGCCGTGTTGCAGCGCATGGGGCGCAACCCGCCGCCGGCGATCCTGGTGAAGCCGCAGGACATGGCCGAGGCGATCCGCGCCGCGATCGTGCTCGGTTCGACGGTCGGCGAACTCAAGAGCGAGACCGAAGCGCTGAGGCAGGATCTGGAGCGACAGGCCAGCCTGCGCGCCTCGATCGCCAAGCAGCGCGACGATCTTGCTCGGCGCTCGGCGAGCCTGGCGCTCGACAAGACCCGCCTCGGCGCGCTCGTCGACGCGCGCCAGCAGTCCTTGTCGGCTGCGGAGCAGGCGCTGGCGGCGGAGCGCGAGCGCGACGCGCAACTCGCCGAGCAGGCGTCCAATCTCAAAGATTTGATCGCGCGCATGGAGAAGGAAGTCGGCGCCGTGAACGCCGCCGATCAGGCGGCGGCGGCCGATGTCGCCGCCAAAGCCGCCGCGGCGCGCGGCGCGGAGCCGGCGCGCTTGAAGCCGGGAATCGCCTTCGCCGACGCCAAGGGCCTTGTTTCCTTGCCCGTCGCCGGCGCGATCCTCAAGACGTTCGGCTCGACGGACGCCTTCGGCGGGGCCGAACAGGGGGTGTCGATCGCCTCGCCCGTCGGCGCGACGGTGTCCTCGCCGGTCGACGGCTCGGTGCTGTTCGCCGGGCCCTATCGGTCCTATGGGCGACTCTTGATCATCGACGCCGGCGGGGGATACTATATAGCGCTGGCTGGCATGGATCGAATCAGCGTAGCGGTCGGGCAGTTCGTCCTGGCCGGAGAGCCGGTCGCGACCATGGGCGACGGAACGGCCAGGACAGCCGCCGCTGTGGCTATTGGCGCCACGGAGCCCGTTCTCTATATCGAGCTGAGGAAAGACGGAACCGCGATCGATCCGGGGCCGTGGTGGGCGAAGTCAGACATCGAAAAGGCGCGCGGATGATACGCAAGGTTTCCTTTTTAGCGGTCGGAGTCGCCATCGGCGCCGTCTGCGCGGGATGGGCGCCGCAGACGCTTTCGGCGTTCAGCCAAAGCGCCTACGCCGCCGCGGCCGACACCTATCGCCAGCTCAACCTGTTCGGCGACGTCTTCGAGAAGATTCGCAACGATTATGTGGAGAAACCCGACGAGGCCAAGCTGATCGAGGCGGCGATCAACGGCATGTTGAGTTCGCTCGATCCTCATTCGAGCTACATGGACGCCAAGTCCTTTCGCGAGATGCAGGTGCAGACCAAGGGCGAATTCGGCGGCCTGGGGATCGAGGTCACGCAAGAAGACGGCCTGGTCAAGGTCGTCAGCCCGATTGACGACACGCCCGCGGCCAAGGCCGGGATTCTCTCGGGCGACATCATCGTCGGGATCGACGACGAGTCGACGCAAGGCCTGACGCTCGATCAGGCGGTGGAAAAGATGCGCGGGGCGGTGAATTCGACCATTCGGCTCAAGATCCTGCGCGGCGCCGCCAAGGAGGCCAGGGAGTTCAAGATCGTTCGCGACGTCATCAAGGTTCAATCGGTGCGCTCGCACGTCGAAGCCGACGACATCGGCTACATCCGCATCACGCAGTTCACCGAGCAGACCGCCGACGGCCTCAAGAGCGCGATGGAGAAGATCGCCGCCGATGTGCCGGCGGACAAGTTCAAAGGCTACATCCTGGACTTGCGCAACAATCCCGGCGGCTTGCTTGATCAGTCGATCGACGTCGTCAACGCCTTCATCGACAAGGGCGAGATCGTCTCGACGCGCGGACGCAACCCCGACGACGCGCAGCGCTTCAACGCGCGCCCGGGAGGCGATCTCTCCGGCGGCAAGCCGCTGGTCGTGCTGATCAACGGCGGCTCGGCGTCGGCCTCGGAGATCGTTTCGGGCGCCCTGCAGGACCATAAGCGCGCGACGCTGATCGGCACCCGCTCGTTCGGCAAGGGCTCCGTGCAGACCATCATGCCGCTCGGGCAAGACGGCGCCCTGAGATTGACGACGGCGCGCTATTACACGCCGTCCGGCCGCTCGATCCAGGCCAAGGGCATCGACCCCGACATCGAGGTCCTGGAGGAGGTTCCCGACGATCTGAAGGGCAAGGACGACACCAAGGGAGAGGCCTCGCTCAAAGGCCATCTCAAGAACGGCGACGACGAAAAGACCGGCTCGCAGGCCTATGTGCCGCCCGATCCCAAGAACGACAAGCAGTTGATCGCCGCCGTCGATCTCTTGCACGGCGTCAAGCGCGCCGCGGCCATTCCGGCCAAGGCCGACGCGCCCGCCGGCGGCGAGACGGCCGCGCCGTCCGGTGGGGCCAACGAGGCTCCGGCGGCCTCGCCGACCCCTGGCGGTCCGGACGCGGCGACGCCGAACTGAACGCGACGAAGGACATCGCCGGCATGGGCCGCGGGATTTCTTATTTGGCGTTCGGCGTCGCGTTCGGCGCGGCGGTCGCCGCGTTCGCGGCGGGCGGCGCGACGCCTACGGCGACCGCCGGCGCCGACCAACTGCAACGGTTCGCCCGCGTCTTCGATAAGGTCAGGCAATCGTACGTCGACAAGCCGGACGATGACAAAATGATCGTCGGCGCGATCAACGGCATGCTCGCCTCGCTCGATCCCCATTCCTCGTATCTCGACGCCAAGGCCCTGAACGACTTTCAAACGACGATGAAGGGCGAGGAGTTCGGCGGCCTCGGGCTCGAAGTCATACAGGAGGGCGGGCTGGTGCGCGTGGTCAGCCCTCTCGACGACACGCCCGCGGCCCGCGCCGGGATGATGTCGGGCGACGTCATAACCGCCATCGACGATGCGCCGGTGCAGGGATTGTCGCTCAAAGAAGCGGTCGACAGGATGCGCGGGCCGGCGAAGACTTCGGTCCGTCTGAAGGTGAGCCGGGGCGCGAACAAAGAGACCAGGGAATTCGCCATCGTCCGCGAAATCATCAAGGTGCTGCCGGTGCGTTCGCGAGTCGAGAGCGGCGACATCGGCTACATCCGCATCACCCAGTTCAGCCTGCAGACCTACGACGGGCTGCAAAAGGCGATCGCCAAGTTCCACGACGAACCCGGCGACGACAAATTGAAGGGTTACATCCTCGACCTGCGCAACAATCCCGGCGGCTTGCTCGATCAGTCGATCAAAGTCGTCAACGCCTTCGTCGACAGCGGCGAGATCGTGTCGACGCGGGGGCGCGCGGCCGATCAGGCGCAGGATTACAACGCCCGCGCCGGGGCCAACCTGTCTCAGGGCAAGCCCTTGGCGGTGCTGATCAACGGCGGATCGGCCTCGGCCTCGGAGATCGTTTCGGGCGCGCTTCAGGACCTCAAGCGCGCGACGTTGATCGGCACGCGCTCGTTCGGCAAGGGGTCGGTCCAGACGGTGTTGTCGCTGGGCGAGAACGGCGCGTTGAAACTGACGACCGCGCGCTATTACACGCCTTCCGGCCGCTCGATCCAGGCCAAGGGCATCGAACCCGACATCAAAGTCAAAGAGGCGGTCCCCGACGATTTGAAGGGCAAGGTCGAAAGCAGAGGCGAGGCCTCGCTGACCGGGCACCTGAAGAACGGCGACGACGAAAAGACCGGCTCGGAGGTCTATGTTTCCCCCGATCCGGCCAACGATGCGCAGTTGATCGCGGCGGTCGATTTCCTGCACGGCCGTTCGCCGACCGCGAGCGCCAGGGATGCGGCGCACGGCGACGATTGAGACGGGATCGCGCGGGCGCGGCCTTGGGGCGACGCCCGGCGTTCGGCGCCCGTCCGAACGACGGCGGTCGGCGCAAGGACCTTGCGTGACGACGTCATCGAGCAAGGCCGCCGGGCCGCTTGCCTTTCCCCGCCCACGTTCCCGACGCCTCGTGGCCGTCGCGGCGCGCGAACGGGCGTCGCCGATTTCCAGCGGGATCGGACGAATCGTCGCAGGGAAAATGTTGGCCTTCGGCCGAGCCAATCGCCGGTTTCGTGCTATCCACCGCCGTGGCGCGATCGCCATCGGCGCGCCAACGCCGATTGCGCCTGCCCTTGCAAGCCGGAGGTTGCGCCGCCTTCGCATTCCGGTCGCAGCCGCGATCGACGCCGAAGGCGACAAGACGACCCGATGACGAATTGACGCCGGCCATGTCGAAACGCGCCCTCATCATTCTTGCCGTCGTAGCCGCTCTCGCCCTAGGCGGCGGCGGCTGGCTCTATTGGCGCCACGACGGCGCAGCGGGAACGAACACGCTCATACTCTACGGCGACGTCGACATCCGAGAGGCGCAGCCGGCCTTCAACGACACCGGAACGATCGCGACGATCATGGTGCAGGAAGGCGCGAGCGTGAAGCGCGGCGACCTGCTCGCGACGTTGGACGACGTCCGCTACGCCGCGGCGCTGGCGCAGGCGAAGGCGCAGATGGACAACCAGAACCAGACGCTGGCCAAGCTGCTGGCCGGGTCCCGCCCGGAAGAGATCGCGCAGGCGAAGGCGACCATGGACGCCCTGGAGACGACCTATTTGAACGACGAGGCGACCTACAAGCGCTATGACGCGCTGACCGCCACCAGCGCCGGGACCATCCAGCAGCGCGACGACGCGAAAGCGGCGTTCGAATCGGTGCGCCAGCAGCACGAAGCGGCGCGGCAGGCCTATCTTCTGGCGGTCGAGGGACCGCGGGCCGAAGACATCGCCGCGGCGCGCGCCGCTTATCAGGCGTCTCAAGCGGCCGTGGAGCTGGCGCAGCGGCAGTTCGACGACACCCGCCTCTACGCGCCGTCCGACGGCGTGGTCGAGGACCGCATTTTGGAGCCGGGCGACATGGCGTCCCCCTCGACGCCGGTCCTCACCATCGCCTTGCCGAACCCGCTGTGGGTCAGAGCCTACGCGCCGGAGAACGCACTCGGCCGCATCCGGCTCGGCATGAAGGCGAGCGTGAGCGCCGACAGCTATCCCGACCGGGCGTACGACGGCTGGATCGGCTACATCTCGCCGACCGCCGAGTTCACCCCCAAGGCGGTGGAGACGCCGGAACTGCGCACCGCGCTGGTCTATCAGCTCAGGGTCTATGCTTGCGACGCGCGCGGCGAGCTGCGTCTCGGGATGCCGGCCACCGTGCGCATCGATCTGACCCAGCCCATTGAGGCGCCGCCGCCCGGTTGCGGAGCGAGCGATGCCGCCTCTCGATGACGGCGCGCCGGCGCTGCGGCTCGAGGGCGTGCGCCGCAACTTTCGCTCGGGCAAGCGGGTGATTGCGGCGATCGATGGGATCACCGCCAGCGCGGCGCACGGCGCCGTCACCGGGCTGATCGGCCCGGACGGCGCCGGCAAGACCACCTTGATGCGGTTGATCGCCGGCCTGCTGCGCGCCGACGCCGGAAAGATCGAGGCGCTGGGGATCGACGTCGCGCGCGATCCGCTCGCCGTCCAGGCGCGGATCGGCTATATGCCGCAGCGCTTCGGTCTCTACGAAGACCTCAGCGTGCGACAGAACCTCGATCTGTACGCCGATCTGCAAGGCGTGCCGGCCGACGAGCGCCCCGCCCGCTACGCCGAGCTCATGCACATGACCGCGCTCGGGCCCTTCGCCGGGCGCCGGGCCGGACGACTTTCGGGCGGCATGAAGCAGAAGCTCGGCCTCGCCTGCACCCTGGTCCATCCGCCCGATCTGCTGCTGCTCGACGAGCCGACCGTCGGCGTCGATCCGGTGTCGCGGCGCGAGTTGTGGCAGATCATCGACCACCTGACGCGCGACGCCGCGGTGACGGTGCTGTTCAGCACCGCCTATCTCGACGAGGCCGAGCGTTGCGACGCCGTGCTGCTGATCCATGAAGGCCGGCTGCTCGGCGCCGGCCCGCCCGGCGTTTTCACCGCGGAATTGGCGGGGCGGAGCTTCTTCGCCAGCGCCGACGTCGGCCGGCGGCGGCTGCAGGAGCGGCTGGCGCGCGCGCCTGACGTGATCGATACGGTGATCCAGGGCAGCCGGGTCAGGGTGGTGACGGCTGCGCCGACGCCGCCCGCCGGCGCGGCGTTGGCCGCGGACCTGCCGGGCCTGACCTTCGCGCCCACCCCGCCGCGCTTCGAGGACGCCTTTGTCGCGCGGTTGCGCGCGCTCGACCCCGGAGCCCCGCCCGCTGCGGCGCCCGCGGCGCCGTCGCCGGCCGCCGCGTCGCCCGCCGAAGACGTCATTGCGGTGCGCCGCCTCACCCGCCGTTTCGGCGACTTCGTCGCCGTCAACGACGTCAGCTTCCACGTCGCGCGCGGCGAGATTTTCGGCCTGCTCGGCGCCAACGGCGCCGGCAAATCGACCACCTTCCGCATGCTCTGCGGCCTGCTGCCGCCCTCGGAAGGCTCGTTGCGCGTCGCCGGCTTCGATCTGCGCAGGGCCGCCGCGTCGGCGCGCGAGCGGATCGGCTACATGGCGCAAAAGTTCTCGCTCTACGGCGATCTCAGCGTGGAGCGGAATCTGCGCTTCTTCAGCAGCGTCTATCGACTGTTCGGCGCGCGGCAGCGTCGGCGCATCGACTGGGCGGTCGCCGAGTTCGACCTCGCTTCGCAGATGAGCGCGACCGCGCGCGATCTGCCGCTCGGATTCAAGCAACGGCTGGCGCTCGCCTGCGCGCTGATGCACGAGCCCGACATCTTGTTCCTCGACGAGCCCACTTCCGGCGTCGACCCGCTCGCGCGTCGCGACTTCTGGCGGCGCATCAACGCACTCGCCGAGTCCGGCGTCACCGTCATGGTGACGACGCACTTCATGGAGGAAGCGGAGTACTGCGATCGCTTGGCGATCATGGCGCAGGGCCGCGTGCTGACGGCGGGGGCGCCGGAGGCGATCAAGGCCGCCGCCAGGACGGAGGCGCGCCCCGATCCGACCATGGAAGACGCGTTCATCGCGATGATCGAGGCGGCGGCGGACGCGCCGACGCAAGCGCTGCGCCCATGATGGCCTCGCTGCGCCGCCTGCGCGGGCTGCTGCGCAAAGAGTTCCTGCAAATCTGGCGGGACCCTTCCTCGCTCGCCATCGCCTTCCTGCTGCCGGCCGTGCTGCTGTTTCTGTTCGGCTACGGCGTGTCGCTCGACGCCAGCAACGTGCCGCTGGCGGTGGTGGCGCCACACCCGAGCGCGCTCGCCGCGAGCTTTGCGAGCGCGTTCGAGCAGTCGCCGTATTTCCGCCCGCAGCGGTTCCTCACCATCCAGGAGGCGGAGCGGGCGATGGCCAACCGCCAGGTGCAGGGCGTCGTCTGGCTGCCAAGCGATTTCGACCGCCGGGCGGCCTCGGGCGGCAATTCTCCGATCGGCTTGTTCGTCAACGGCGTCGACACCAACACCGCCCGGATCGTCGAGGGCTACGTCCAGCAAGTCTGGGCCGACTGGCTCGCCACGCAGGCGGCCGAGGCGGGGCGGCCGGCCCCGCTGCCGATCGCCTTGCAGCCGCGCGTGCGATTCAACCCGGCGGTGAAGAGCCGCGACTTCATCGTGCCGGGCCTCATCGCGATGATCATGACCTTGAGCGGCGCGCTGCTGACGGCGCTGGTGATCGCGCGCGAGTGGGAACGCGGCACGATGGAAGCGTTGATGGTCACCCGCGTGACGATCCGGGAGATTCTGATCGCCAAGCTGATCCCCTATTTCGTGCTCGGCATGGGCGGCATGGCGGCCACGGTGGCGCTCGGCGTGTTCCGGTTCGAGGTGCCGCTGCGCGGCTCGCTGTGGACGCTCACCGCCACTTCCAGCTTGTTCATGCTCGCCGCGCTGGGAATGGGACTGTTGATCTCCAGCGCTGCGCGCACCCAGTTCGTCGCCGCGCAGATCGCCATCATCGCGACGTTCCTGCCGGCGTTCATCCTCTCGGGCTTCGTATTCGACATCAACAGCATGCCGTGGCCGGTGCAGATCATCACCTACGCCGTCGCGGCGCGCTATTTCGTCGCCATTCTGCAATCGACGTTTCTGGCCGGCGACGTCTGGTCGGTGATCCTGCCCAACGCCGCCGCGCTGATCGCGATCGCGGCGATCTTCCTCGGCGCGTCGCGCGCGCTGGCGCGCAAACGATTGGACTGACGGCGATGTGGCGGCAGGTTCTCGCTTTGATCGTCAAGGAGCTGCTGGCGGTGCTGCGCGACGGCAAGAGCCGCTCGGTGCTGATCAGCCCGCCGCTCGTCATGCTCGTCTTGTTCGGCTACGCCGCGACGTACGATCTCGACCACGTGCCGATCGCGATCTACAACCAGGACGCCAGCGAGGCGTCGCGCGACCTTGTCGCGCATTTTCTCGGCGCGCCGACCTTTCGGCTGGTCGCCACGCTGCACAGCAGCCAGGAGATCGACGCGCTGATCGACTCGCGCGCGATCAAGATGGCGCTGGTGATCGATCCTCGCTTCACCCGAGATCTGCTGACCGGACAGCCGGCGCCGGTGCAGGCGATCCTCGACGGCCGCAACTCCAACACCGCGCTGCTGATCGAGGGCTACGCCAACGCCATATTGAGCGACTTCTCGACCGCCTGGGCCGCCGCGCACGGCGCGGCGAATCCTCCGGCGACGCTCGACATCCGCGCCCGCTACAACCCGACCCTCAGCTCGCATTGGTTCTTCGTGCCGAGCATCGTCGCGCTGCTGACCCAGATCGTGACGCTGATGGTGGTCGCCCTCTCGGTCGCGCGAGAACGCGAGAGCGGCACCTTCGACCAGTTGCTGGTCACGCCGCTGCGTCCGATCGACATCTTGCTCGGCAAGGGACTGCCGGGCGTGCTGATCGGGGGGATCGAAGCCTCGGCGATCATCGTCGCCGCGGTGTGGTGGTTCGAGGTGCCGCTGCGCGGCGCGCTGCCGACGCTCTATCTCGGGCTCGTCGTCTTCGTCATCGCGATCGTCGGCGTGGGGCTGATGATCTCCTCGCTGGCGGCGACGCAGCAGCAAGCGCTGCTCGGGGTGTTCCTGTTCATGGTGCCCTCGATCCTCCTCTCCGGCTTCGCCAGCCCGATCGCCAACATGCCGGATTGGGTGCAGGCCATCACCCTCGTCAACCCGATGCGCTACTTCCTGGTCATCGTGCGCGGGGTGTTCCTGGAAGGCGCGGGCCTATCCTCGCTCGCTTCGCAGTATTGGCCGATGGCGCTGATCGGCGTCGCCAGCCTCACCGCCGCGGGATGGCTGTTCCGCCGCCGGGTGACCTGAACGCCTTGCCGCCGCCAGATCGCCGTTCGACAAGCGCGCCGGCGGCCCAAGTCGAGGCGAAGATCAGGAACAACGGCGCCCACGTTCCCAGCGGGCTGGCGAACACGGCGAAGCTCCTTTCGATGAGGAGCGCGACGACGAAAACGTCCAGCGCGACGACGATGGCGAGGAACAGCAGCGCGGTCGTCAGCGGCTTGGTATAGGCGAAGCGCGCAAAATAGAGCCAATTCAGGCCGGCGAAGGCGATCGGAGCGACGATCACGCGCTCGCCGTTTTCCTTGATGAAGGGTCCACGCCGCGCGAGGTCCGACAAGCCGGATTGCGGCGGACGACGAAGGTCATCACGCGACCTCGGGGCGCGACTTGCTCGCCCCTTCGAGCTTCCCGATCTCGTTGAGCTTCGCGGCCAACGACAACTTGTCGAGACTCTTGATCGGCAGGGCGACGAAGGCGGAAATGCGGTTGCGGACGTAGCGCGCGGCGGCGACGAAGGCCGCTTCCTTCTGAATGTCCGTTCCCGCGACGGCGGCCGGGTCCTCGATGCCCCAATGGGCGGTCATCGGCTGACCAGGCCAGACCGGGCACGCCTCTTGAGCGGCGTCGTCGCAAAGAGTGAAGACGAAATCCATCGTGGGGGCGCCGGGACGAGAGAATTCCTCCCAGTTCTTCGAGCGCAGCCCGTCGATCGGGAATTCGAGCCGTTCCAGCACCTTCAGGGCGAACGGATTGACGACGCCCTTGGGATGGCTCCCCGCCGAATAGGCGGCGAAGCGGCCGGCGCCGACTTTGCGCAGGGTGGATTCGGCGAGGATCGAGCGCGCGGTGTTGCCGGTGCAGAGAAAGAGGACGTTGAAAACGTGGTCCGTCATAGCGCCCTCCGCCGTCAGTTGCAGCAGCCCGACGCGACGGCGCTCTTGCCCGCGGCCTTCGGCTTCGCCGCGCGCACGAACGCGCTCATGAACTTGCCGTCGACTTCGCTCGCCAGCGCGTCGACGTCGAGCCCCTTGCCGATCAAAAATTCGCGCGCGTCCTCGACCCTGTAGACGCGGGTCGGCTCGATGGCGATCGCCACGAAACCGGCGGCGGCGAGCTTGGCGCGATAGTCGCTCTCTTCGAGCGCGCCGGCGATGCAGCCGACCCACAGCAGCATGTCGTTGCGCAATTGCGCGGGAACGTCGCCGCGCGTCACCACGTCGGAGACGGCGAATCGCCCGCCCGGCTTGAGGACGCGAAACGCCTCGCGGAGCACGCGATCCTTGTCGGCGGATAGGTTGATGACGCAATTCGAGATGATCACGTCGACCGAATTGTCGGGCAGCGGGATCGCCTCGATTTCGCCCTTGAGGAACTCGACGTTGGCCGCGCCGGCTTTGCGTTGGTTGTCGCGGGCGAGCGCCAGCATTTCGTCGGTCATGTCGAGGCCGTAGGCCTTGCCCTCGGGGCCGACGCGGCGCGCCGAAAGCAACACGTCGATGCCGCCGCCCGAGCCGAGATCGAGCACGGTCTCGCCGGGCTTCAGCTCGGCGAGCGCGGTCGGGTTGCCGCAGCCGAGCGAGGCGAGCACGGCCGCTTCGGGCAGGGCGCTGGTCTCGCCCTCGCCGTAAAGCTTGGAGGTGATCGGGTTGTCGCCGGCAAGGTCGGCGCGCGCGCCGCAGCACGAACCCGCGCCGACGCGACGCGCGGCCGCGGCGTATTTATCGCGCACGATGTCCCTAATGTTCGCTTGGCTCATGGTCGTTTTTCCTCATTATGAAATTCTGCGCGGCGCCGGCCGCTCTCGCGGTTCGACCTCAGCGGTCAGCCCCGGGCTTCGACGATGACGCGAGCGGCGATTTCGGCGGCCCCGCCGGTGAAGCGAAGACAGCGCCGACGAAGCTTCCGCTCGTTGAACATCGCCTGACCTTCCGGCGTGGCGAGGTCGCAGCCGCCCAGCAGCGCCTTGCAGTTGCGGTCGCCGAACTCGCGCTCAAACTCGGCGATCACACGCCGGGTCGCCGCGAATGCGGGTTCGACGGATTCCGACGTCGTGGAGCGTCCAAGCGCCAGGCCGACGGCCATGACCGCGCCGGTGAGCGCGCCGCAATCGCCGCATGTCCGGGCCATCCCGCCGCCGAAGCCGGTGGCGATCCTCGGCAAGAGTTCCGAGTCGACGCCCTCCGCCTTGGCGATCGCCATGACGACGCTCTCGGCGCAGTAGAACCCGGAAGCGAAGGAGTCTTCGGCGGACTTGCGGACTTCCGCGATGGCGGCGCGTTCCATGACTCGGCTCCTCCTCACAATGGACGTCGTCCCGCGAGGCGGGGCGTGCGGGCGACGCTGTCGCCGTGGGGTTTCATTCTTCGCACCTATATAACCAGTGCTGTCGTGATATCAGCGCAAACAAAAACTCACCCCGCGCCCGCCTGACGACGGCATGTCGCAGCGGACGCCTCGGACTCCTGCCCCGGCGCGGCGCCGACGCCGGCGCAGCAATGCTCGGTGACGAAGGCCAGCGTCTCCCGGAGCGCCGCGTATTTCGGCGTGCAGCGGATCACCCGCCCCTGACGGCGCTGGGCGACGAGGCCCGCGGCGACGAGACCGCGCAAGTGAAACGCCAACGTCGAGGCCGGCAGGCCGAGATGGGACTGCACCTCGCCGATCGCGAGCCCCTCCTCGCCCGCCCTGACGAGCAGGCGCACGATCTGCAATCGCGTGATGTTGCCCAATTCCGCCAAGGCGCGGGCCGCCGTCTCGATGTCCATGCCGACCCCTCTAGCAAAGGAGAACGGCAATTGCAACTATGAAACTGGTTTTATGGAAGCCAAAGGGACGGCCGGCGCGCGTCGCGGCGAGCGCCGGCCTTCGCGCATTCGCCGCTAGCGCGGCGCGTCGCCGTTTTCCTCGAGGACTTGGCCGGCCAGGTAGAGCGATCCGGCGATGAGGATGCGCGGCGGCTTTTCCCAGGCGCGCGCCGCCAGGAAGCGCAGCGCGGAGGCGACGCTGTCGCACGCCGCGGCGGAAAGGCCGACGCCGCGCGCGATCGCCGCGACCTCTTCCGCCGTGCGGCCGGCGTGTTCGCCGGCGATCGGCACGGCGAGCGTTTCCTGCGCCAGTCCTTTGAAATGGGAAAGGAACCCCGCGGTGTTCTTGCTCGCCAGCGTGCCGCAGATCAGCGCCAGCGGGCGCGGCCAGCGATCCTCGAAATCGGCCATCGCTTCGGCCAGGACGCGTCCGCCCGCTTCGTTGTGGGCGCCGTCGAGCCACACTTCGGCCTCAGCGGGCGCGAGCGCGACCAGCGGCCCGTGGCGCAGACGTTGCAGGCGGGCGGGCCAGTCGGCCTCGACGAGGCCGCGTTCGAACGCGCGCGTCGGCAAGGCCGGCAGAATCGCGCGCAGCGCCGCGATCGCCGTTGCGGCGTTGCCATGCTGGTGCCGGCCGGGAAGGCGCGGCAGCGGCAGGTCGAGGAGCGCGTCGCGGTCTTCGAAAACGAGGCGGCCGTGTTCGGCGCGCACGAAGAAATCGCGCCCGGCGACGATGCGCGGCGCGCCGACGCGCAACGCCTCGCGTTCGATGACGCGAAGCGCGCCCTGCTCCTGCTCGGCGATGATCGCCGGCGCGCCGCGCCGCAAGATACCGGCTTTCTCGTAGGC
>Ga0326728_10018072_pt1 | contig 13984 bp, 6 predicted proteins | sample MB3enrmetagenome_FD_207602 | JGI IMG/M metagenome (GOLD analysis project Ga0326728, IMG submission 207602) | Lab enriched peat soil microbial communities from McLean, Ithaca, NY, United States - MB31MN | ecosystem: Environmental > Terrestrial > Soil > Wetlands > Peat | place: USA: New York... | reverse complement strand
AGCGCCCGGTGCGGCGGGCTTTCGCGCCAAAGGCAAGGTGTTGGCAGAAGATGAGGTGATCCGTCCCTGGCACGAGTATCGCGAAGGTCTGCGCTACATGCGCTCGGTGCCGCTGGTGCTTGCCATCGCGCTGCTCTCGGTTGGTTGGGCCACTGGAGGCGGCGCGGCGCAGATTCTCTTTACGCTTTTCGGCGAAGTGGTCTTCAATCGCGGAGCCTCGGGGATTGGGATTATCTGGGGCTGCGCCGGACTGGGTCTGTTGTTCGGTGGGGCTTTGGCAAACTGGCTCGGCAAACGACTTTCCTTCGATGCTTACAAGCTTACCGTCTTTATCGACTACATTGTGCACGGAACCGCCTATATTCTCTTTAGCCGGGCGCAGCGATTTGACCTGGCTCTTCTTTTCATTTTTCTGTCGCGCGGCGGCACGGCCGTGAACTCGGTCCTGAACTACTCCTATCTCTTGCGCACGGTCGCCAATCGCTATCGAGGACGGGTCTTCGCCACGATAGAGACTTTCACTTGGGCCATGATGATGGTGTCGATGATGGTTGCCGGCATCGCTTCCACACACTACAGTCCGCGCTTGATCGGCACAGTTGCCGGGCTGTTCAGTTCAAGCACGGCGATCTTCTGGGGTTGGGCAAACTGGACTGGAAAGCTCCCTCTCCCCGATTTTGCGGGAAGCGACCAACCGACGGCGGAAGTTCACCCGGATCGCGCTGTTTAACTCTTCCCTGGCTCGCCGCCACTGGTTGCTTGGGGTACCCCCCCCTTATCTCTCTAAAGTCTTGAATCTAAAAGGAATTATTTTCAAAGTCTTCAAAACAAAAGGGTTGTTTCCAAAGTCTTGACAGCAAAGGAGTTAGCGGTATGGCGGAATTTAGCCTTCCTTTAGAATCACGGAGTTGCGGTAGGAGATACTGGCAAAGTCTTGATTTCAAATAACTTAGTACGCAATTTAAGGCCCGCGCTGAGCGGTTACCCAAGTACTATTTTAACTCTGGTGTCAAGGGTTGAATAGCGGTTCTTGGATAGTTTCATCTCCGATCCGATACGAAGTTTGGGGTTTGACGAGGAAGTCAAAGGCTTTAACCACGGGGGACACAGAGGATCACGGGGGAAGTCAGGGAATCATAAACGCCGACCTGTTTGACGCACTACACTAGCGATCCAGACGAGCGAAAGCACACCGCTCTCTATCGCTGGCCTAGCCGATCGTGTCCATCATCGGCCAGGCCTAGCCCGTTTCCGGCCTTCTTTGTATTGAGCCGGGATTCCTGTGATCCTGCCAAAGGCTTGGATTACGAGTGGAACTCCACTCCCTGCGCCAGGTGAATTTCACCACCCCAATTGAGGGTATTGGTCTGGCGCCGCATGTAGGCTTTCCAGGAATCCGAACCGGACTCCCGGCCTCCGCCGGTCTCCTTTTCGCCGCCGAAGGCACCGCCGATTTCCGCGCCTGAGGTGCCCACATTCACGTTCGCGATGCCGCAGTCGGATCCCTTGAAGCTGAGGAACTTTTCCGCCTCGGCCACGCTGTCGGTGAAGATACCTGACGACAGGCCTTGGGGAACCGCATTGTGCAATGCAATCGCCTCGTCGATGGTCCGGTATTTCATAACGTAAAGGATCGGAGCAAAGGTCTCGGTTTGCACAATCTCAGCGTCATTGCGGATTTCGACAATGGTCGGCTGAACGAAAGTCCGCCGGCCAAACGGCGGTGGATCGATGGCCTTGCCTCCGTAAAGCACTTTCCCGCCCTGCTTGCCCACGGCAACCAGCGCTTTTTCGTAATCCGATACGGCCTGCTCATCGATCAGCGGCCCCATCAGGGTTTTGGAATCGAGTGGATCGCCAATTTTCACCTTTTCGTAATTCGCAATCATCTTGTGAACGAATGAATCGTAAACGCTCTCGTGAATGATGAGCCTGCGGGTGGAGGTGCAACGTTGCCCCGCGGTGCCGACAGCGCCGAAAAATGCCGATGCCAGCGCTCCTGTCAAGTCGGCCTTGTCCGAAATGATCAGGGCATTGTTGCCCCCAAGCTCGAGAATTGTGCGACCCAGGCGGGCGCCGACAACCTGACCGATGCGCTTCCCCATCCGGGTCGATCCGGTGGCACTGATCAAGGTGAGGCGGCTGTCGGCCAGAATCCGTTCGCCGACGGTCGAGCCGCGTCCGACAACCACACAGGACACTCCGAACGGAACACCGTTGGCCTGGAACACCTCGCGGATGATGTTCTGGCATGCGATGGCGCAGAGCGGTGTCTTGCTCGAAGGCTTCCACACCACCGGATCGCCGCAGACAAAAGCCAGCGCGCTGTTCCACGACCACACCGCAACTGGGAAGTTGAAGGCCGTAATGACACCGATCGGCCCGAGCGGATGCCACTGCTCCATCATGCGGTGCATCGGCCTCTCGCTCTGGAGTGTCGGGCCGGAAAGCGTCCGGCTGAGACCGACGGCATAATCGCAGACGTCGATCATTTCCTGCACTTCTCCCAGGCCTTCGGTCAGGATCTTGCCCATCTCCAGCGAGACGAGGCGTCCGAGCATATCCTTTTTCTCGCGCAGCGCAACCCCGAACTGGCGGACGATTTCGCCTCGTTTGGGAGTAGGGATGGCGCGCCAGAATTCGAACGCTTTCATGGCCTGACCGACAACCTTGTTGTAGTCGGCCTCGCTCGCTTGTTCGACTTTGGCCAGCAATTCCCCGGTGGTCGGGCTGTGGACTTCGATCCAGTCACCGCTGCTGGCAAACCACTGATCTCCGCAACTTGCGCCCGAAAGGGCCGCCTTTAATCCCAACGCGTTAAAAATCTTGTCTTTTTCTGCCATATCATTACCCTTTCCATCGAAATATGTGTGAACAGCGTATTAGTGCGGCACGGACGACCGGAAGGCCGCCCGTGCTTTCAAAGCAACTCTTCAGCCAATCAACTCAAGGCGCACGGACATCTAGAATGCCTCGGTCCGTTCCTTGCATGAAATATTGAGCTGCGCGAGTCCGTCCAGCACCGGATTGTATATGTTCGGGGTCACCGGACGCAGGACGCCGGTCGCGTGAATCCGGCCAGTGAGAATCATGTCTACCCCGATCGCAGCCGGCAGGGAGACGGTTCGCGACATGGATGAATCGCCGTGCGGAATTCCGTAGTCGATGAGTTCGGAGACGATCCGTTCCTTTTTGCCATCGGGGAATTCGGCCCGGAAGTCGTGGAACAACACGATCATGTCCCGCTCACCGGGACGGAATGCCAGCTTCTCGTACATCAGATTGCCCATGGCATCGAGCGGGCTGATCTTCTCGGCACCGAGCTTCTGGCTGGAGAACATACCGAGCCACTCAAGATTCTTGATTGGGTAAGACTCCTTGGGGATGCCGAGCTTCCTGGCTGTTGCGGCCGCCAAGTCTTCACTTTCGGAAGCGCCCGCCAGTTGCCGCATCATATCGGCATAGGTCTTCCCACGGGCATCGATTTCATCCAGCCCGAGGAGGCCCAGCTTCCCGAAGTTATACAGGCAATCGCACCAGCCCATGTTGCGAAGAGTCCCGCGGAAAATCGTCTGGATGCCTTGCAGCCCGTACACGTCGATGTAGCTGATCGAATCCCGATTCGGATAGGCTTCGTAGTCCCCCTGGCCCGGAACCGCCATGAGATGCATATCGCGGAAGAGGCGCTGGGAGGGGACTTCGACCTTACGGCCGTCCATCAGGTACATCGCGCTATTTCGGCCGGCCAGCAGAACGCCTCTGGGAGCCCAGGAGAATTTATAGCCAAACGGATTGTCGTTGGCTTCCGGCGCCGGCAGGCCGCCGCAATAGGACCGGAAAGCAACGATGCGTCCGCCGCGCGCGCGGACACTATCGATGATCCGCATCGCCGACATGTGATCGATGCCGGGGTCGACGCCGACTTCATTCAGAATTGTGACTCCCGCTGCCTTCGCTGCGCCGTCTTGTTCCTGCATCGCAGCCGAAACATAAGAGGTTGTCACCATGTGCTTTTTGTTGGCGATGCAGTACTTCGCCACCACCGGATGGAACAGATAGGGAAGAAGGCTGACCGCGAGGTCGCAATCCTTTATCAACTGCGCCAGCACGGCCTCATCCTGAACATTGAGAGCGAGCGCCTTCCCGTTGCGATGACCTGCGATCATGGCTTCCGCCTTGCTTGCCGTCCGGCTCGCCATAGTGACCTGATAATCCTTGTCCAACAGATACCGCACCAACGGCCTGGCTACCAGCCCGGCTCCTAACACTAGAACACGTTTCATATTCGCCTCCTATGATTGCGGGAAGGCGCTCAGTTGAGCCCTTCCGCTTAGTTTCGAGGCCCGTCCGCAGCTTACGGATGCGCCTCCAAATGTTTTTGAATGTACCGATAATCGGGGGTCAGACGCCCATTATGCACGATCACGGCCCGTTTCAAATATGGCGGCAGGTCGAGCGTTTCAAATGGAACCTGCCAGTCGGCGTTCACCAGGGGGGCAACCATGTCCCGCAACACGGAACTGAAGTACTGCGACGATTCCCGGGGAATCTCGCAGGGGAGATTGTCGACCGCCATGATGACCGGCCCATTCCCCTCCACACCGTCCCGGCCAGAATCCTGCTCAGGGAGGTAAACGTAGCAGGGATGGTCCGGATCGGTGGCTCTGACGGTGAGTTCGACGCTTCCTTCAATGTCGCAGCTTATGTCGCCGATTACCTTGAGGCGGGGGGCACAACCCGGGAGGTAGTTTTTTGCGGCCCACTCGCGCGTGACCAGACGCGGATATCGAGGTTCCCAATAAATGCAATTGACCAGCACATCGAGGTGCGGCAGGTGCTTTTCAAAACAGCCCTCGTATCGTTCCGGATGGGCATAATACTCTTGCAGGTCGAACGGGATGTTCTGCTCCTTGCGTTCGACCATGTCCTCCTCGCGGAACACGACTTTCACGAGCCGCGGGCCCACGGCTGCGGACGCCGTGGCCTTCAGATCCGCAACGGCCACTTCCACGGGTCGAAGGCAGTCTAGTACTTCCTGCGCGCCCATCGATACATTACCGTAGCCGGAAAAGCCAAAGATCAACGGGCGTGCTCCCGCCTGATGCACAATTTCGTCGCCCAGCGCGGTGATGTGAGCTTTGGCCTCAGTCAGGTCCCGATACTCGAAGGCCGGGTGCACCTGGGAAAGGGGCGTTGACACTCCAGACACAGCCAGCCGTTGCCCGAGGCAGCGCAAGGTCTCGATCATTCCGGCATAGCCGGCATGGCGGCCGAAGAAAATCAGTCTTCTCTTCTGATCGTCCGTGATTTTTTCGTAGTCCACGAGGGAACAGCCCAGTTCCATCAAACGCCGAAGCATGGGCATGTTGTGCGGTTGCCCCTTCGCCACGTGCGCGAAAAAGACGTAGGTTTTTCCCGGCAATAGCAAGTGTATCGGTATTTCCTTTACCGCAAGAATGACCGACGCAGGGCCAAGATCCTCGTTCACCTCGACTCCAGCGGACCGGTACTCATCATCCGTGCAGACCCGCACACCGGAGGGCTGGACAAGAACCCGTACCCCTCGCTTCGTCTGCAGGTCGGATATATCAGCCGGAACCAGGGGCACGCGGCGTTCCCACTTGTTCTTGTCTTCCCTTCGAATCCCAATGATCGCGCCCATAGCTAGACCTTATTCCTTTTGCCGAAGAAAAGTCTGGGAACGTTCCAGCAGCGAAGAGAACATTCCATCCCGAGGGCGGATTCCAAGAAAGGAGATTGCTTCCTGCGAGCTTCCCTCCCAGGGATTCGCAGGCGCAACCGAAACAGCCCCCGCCAGATTAGGTTATTATCTGGGATTTCCTTGTTGACTTCAAAAACTCATCATTGTACACCCATCCCGCCTGTTCGCGACGTGGTGAAACGATTCTTCATGTACTAACGCTATCGACTCTCGCGGAGAAAATAGACCCTTGAAGAGCACTGTGCCAGCGTTTCGAGCGAAGAAGATTGAAACCGAGCCGATTTCTGCTACTCTGCACAGTTCTCATACCTCGGAGGCAAATCCATGTCCTACGCTTACATTGTTCTTGGTTCCGGACGGCAAACGACCGCTTCCGCCTACGACCTCGGAAAATTTGGCGATGCGGGCAAGATCACACTAGCCGATGCTGATCTTGGCCGCGCCCAGTCCGCTGCCGATTGCGTCAACCATCTGCTCGGCCGCTCCGTGGCCGAAGGGATCGCCCTCGATGTTCGCGACGAGTCCGCCGTTCGCCGGGCACTCGCCAGCCATGATGTTGCGCTCAGCGGTGTCCCGTATTTCTTCAATCTTGCGCTAACCAAAATCGCTATCTCCGCCGGCGTGTCGTTTTGCGACCTCGGGGGCAACACCGACATCGTTCGCCAGCAGCACGCATTCGACGCAGACGCCAAACGCGCTGGTGTGCGCATTGTTCCCGACTGTGGCATGGGTCCGGGCATGGGCAATACGCTTGCCGTCTATGCCATGAGCCTGCTCGATCAGCCTGAGCACGTGTATATATTCGACGGCGGCATCCCGCGCGATCCCCAGCCGCCTTTTAATTACCTGCTCTCGTTCAGCATCGAAGGACTCACGAACGAGTACTACGGCGGCATCACTTTGCTGCGTGACGGTCAGTTGGTCCACGTGCCCTGCTTCACGGAATTGGAAATGGTCGATGTTCCGCCGATTGGGACGCTCGAAGCATTCATCGTCGCGGGTGGAGTCTCGACCGCCCCATGGACTTTTCAAGGCAAGCTCAAGACTTACCAGCTGAAGATCCTCCGCTATCCGGGGACCTTTGCTCAGCTCAAGGCTTTCAACGACCTCGGTCTCTATGAACTCGATCCGGTCGAGGTGGACGGCGCGCCGGTGATCCCCCGTCATGTCTTCCACGCACTTTACGAACCGAAGGTTTCCGCCCCCGTGATCGCGGATATTTGCATCATCCGTGTTCAGGCCGTCGGGCTCAAGGGTGGCCGTAAGACCAATGCGGTCGTCGAAGTCGTTGATTACTACGATCCAGTCACCGGCTTCACTTCCATGCAACGCACTACGGGATGGCATCTTTCGATCGTGGCATCGTTAATGGCGCACGGCCAGACCCCGGTCGGGTCCGTGCCACTGGAACTCGCCGTTCCGGGAGACGCCTTTGTCCGCGAGGCTCGCCGACGCGGATTCAACATCATCGAGCGCGTTTCGCCAGCCTGACGGTGTTGTTGCCCCGGACAACCGGAGCCCAACCCCTCCAAGGCTGAGAGCTGCTCTTGACCCAGCAGCCCGCTCTATGGCAGCATCGTTGTCCCTAACGAGATCACAAGCATTTGTGACACGTGTACTTGCCGGCAGGGAGTGCGAGGTGGATAATACGCCGGTCACAAGGCCTTATTCTCTCCAATCCCGGGCGAAGGTCCGTTCGCAATCCGCCTAACAGGAGCCTCGTATGTACTCTCTCAGGCTAGTGGCTGTGGCGCTAATTATCATTGCCCTCGTAAGCACGTTCGTTTGGGCGCAATCCTCAACCACTTCCCTGCGCGGAATGGTTTCTGACCCCGTCGGCGCAGTACTGCCCGGCGCTAAGGTCACGATCAGCAATCCCCAGACCGGCTTCTCGCGCACCGCTACGACTGACAACCAAGGCGTGTATCAGTTCCTGCAGCTGCCGCCGGCGACCTACGCGCTAACGGTGAGCGCGGCGGGTTTTGCCACCCTCGAAGAACGGCGCATCGAGCTGTTAGTCAACACGCCCGGCACCGTGAATGTGACCATGAAGGTAGCAGGGGCGGCCGTAAGGGTGGAGGTGACGGGCGCGACCACCCTGGTCAACACTCAGGACGCAACCTTAGGGCACGCTTTTGGCACGGAGCAGATTGCGAACCTGCCCTTCGAAGGCCGCGATCCCACTGGCATCCTGAGCCTGCAGGCCGGCGTGGTTTATACCGGCAACAGTTCTCACATCAGCTCGGCGTCCGACAGCCGCAGCGGTTCAGTCAGTGGTGCGCGCAGTGACCAGACGAACGTTACGCTGGATGGAGCGGACAACAACGACCAACTCCTGGGCACGGCCTTTCAGGGCGCACTGCGGGTTCCGCTGGATTCGCTGCAGGAATTCAAGGTCACAACCAGCAATTCCGATGCGGAAACGGGACGCTCCTCCGGCGGCCAAGTCTCCCTGGTAACCAAGAGCGGCACCAACGGCATTCACGGTGCGGTGTACGAATACAATCGCACCAACTTCGGAAACGGAAATGACTGGTTCAATGAGGCTGCACAAGTCAGTGCAGGTTTGCCCAACCGGCCAGGCTTGCTGATCCGCAACACTTTCGGGGCATTTCTGGGCGGACCGATCAAAAAGGACCGGCTGTTTTACTTCCTGGCGTATGAAGGCCAGCGTAAACACGAGAACTTGCAGGTTACACGCGTCGTGCCCAGCGTCAACTTGCGCAACGGAATCATGCAGTATCCTTGTCAAGAGGATCCGACCTGCCCGGCGGGCGGGGTGGAGACCCTGAGCGCCGCAGACTTGGCCAGCATGGACCCGAATTGCAGCGCTAATGGGACCTGCCCACTCGGACCGGGCCCCAATCCGGCGGTCATGCAACTCTTCCAGCAATACCCCGTCCCCAACACCGGCACGGTTGGCGACGGCTTCGACTACCAAGGGTTCACGTTCTCATCTCCGTTGCCCGCCAAGCTGGATGCCTACGTTGCGAAGATTGACTACAACCTCACGGCCAATGGAAACCACCGTGTGTTCCTGCGCGGGGTGTTGAACAACGACCGTGCAGCGCAGTCCCAGATTAACACCAGCGTCACTGGGGATGGAGGCTCCCAGTTTCCTGGCCAGCCGGCGGCTGAGACCACGCGCACCAACAGCAAGGGAATGACTGCAGGCTACACCGCGACTCTGAGCCCTACGCTCATCAACAATTTCCGCTTCGGTTACGTACGCCAAGGCCTGGATCAGGCTGGCCAGCAGACCCAGCACTTCGTGAGTTTCCGCGGCATGGATGACCTCACCGCGGAAACCTCCACGATCAACACCAACGTTCCGGTACTCAATTGGGTGGACGACCTTACCAAGGAGAGAGGTAGCCATACTTTGCAGTTTGGCGCCAATTTGCGCCAGGTAGACAACGAGCGGGCTTCCAACGCGCAATCGTTCTTTTTTGCCCAGACTAATGTTTACTGGCTGGGGCCCTCATGCATCGCGACCTGCGGCGTCAGCCTTGACCCTGGAGCGTTCGGCTTCCCTGCGGTGGACCCGTCCTTTGGCGCCAGCTACGACTTTGCGGTCGCCGCTCTGACGGGACTAATCCCCATGGTCAATTCCAACTACCAATTGACCAAGACGCTTTCGGTGATTCCTGAAGGCAGCATGGTTTCCCGTCATTTCCGCGCCCACGAAATCGAGTTCTATGGACAGGATCAATGGCGTGCGACGCGCAATCTCACGCTCACCTATGGACTGCGTTATACGCTGTTGCAGCCACCTTATGAAACCGACGGCGTCCAAGTGGCTCCGACCACCAGCTTGCACGACTGGTTTAATGACCGCAGCCGGGCTATGGCCCAGGGCCAGCCCTATGAACCGTTGATCAGTTTTGCCTTGTCCGGGCAGGCGAACGGCAAGCAGCCGTATTGGGCGTGGGACCACAAGGACTTCGCGCCGCGTTTCGCCATCGCCTATGCACCCAAGGCCGACAGTGGCTTGAGCAGAAGGTTGTGGGGAGGGCCGGGAAAAACTTCGATTCGTGTCGGATACGGCCTCTACTACGACCACTTTGGCGAAGGGATCACCAATAGTTTTGACCGCAACGGATCGTTCGGTCTGACCACATCGATCACCAACCTGGCTGGTATACAAAGCGTAGATACGTCTGCGCGTTTCTCCGCCCTGAACACCATTCCAACCACCAGCGCAGCGACCTACGGCAGCTGTCCGTCCGCGCCCTGCCCAATCGTGGAGCCTCCGCCGCAGCCTCCGTTCCCGGTGACTCCGCCTGCCGGCGTCACCACACCCGGGGGATTCGCGATTGACTGGGGCTTGGACGACAAGCTGAAGACCCCGTATTCGCACATGGTGGACTTCACCGTCACCCGCGAACTACCCCGTAATTTTATATTTGAGGCGTCGTACGTGGGACGTTTCGCCCACCGCTTGCTGCAAGAGGAAGACTTGGCCGAGCCGGTGGACTTGGTTGACCCGAAGACCGGAATGGACTACTTCCACGCCGTGCAAGCGCTCGCAAAACTCTACAACGCAGGAGTGCCCATCCAGAACATCACTCCCGCAAACGTTGGCCAAAAAGCGTATCAATATTGGCAGGATATTTTCCCGGCAGCCGCCGGGCCGGCCGCGAGCCAGATTGGAGTGTACAATCCCGGAGTTCCTTGCCTCGGCACAGCCCCAGCCACAGTGACAGCTACGCAGGCGATGTACGACTTGTTCTGCTACAACGCCGGGAATGAAACCACCGCGCTTGAGTACGCGGACGTACCCGGCCTGATCAGCCCGACTACTTGTTTCCCGGCGTGCGCCACGATCAATGGCAACAGCAATCCTTTTACATTCTACTCGCCGCAGTTTTCGTCGCTGTTCGCCTGGAGGAGCATGGGCAACAGCTCTTACAACGCCGGCCAGTTCAGCCTGCGACACCATGCCGGGGGTCTGGAGTTCGACATCAACTACACCTATTCCAAGTCGATCGATATCGGTTCCAATGCTGAGCGGATCAATTCGATCGAAGGAGGCGGATTCGCCAGCCAAGTCATCAACTCATGGATCCCCAAACAGCTCCGAGCCGTCTCTGATTTCGATGCCACGCACCAGGTCAACTCCAACTGGGTTTATGAACTGCCGGTCGGGCACGGCAAGCATTTCGGAGGAGGCATGGGCCGCTTGGCAAACGCCATTCTGGGTGATTGGAGTGTCTCGGGACTTTGGCGCTGGTCCAGCGGATACCCCTTCAGCCTCATGAGTCCATTGTGGGCCACAAACTTTCAGCTCGAGTCTCCGGCAGTTCTGATCGGCAAAGCCCCTAAGACCGGCAGTTTTATGGTGGCTCAGGCAGGCGGAGGCACCGGACCCAATGTGTTCCAAGACCCCGGCATCACGGATCCCAACAATCCGAATGCGGCCATCAACCAGTTTCGTGCCGCCTATCCCGGCGAAGCCGGAAACCGCAACGTGCTGCGCGGGCCGGGCACGTTTAACATCGATACCGGCCTGAGCAAGGGCTGGAACATCACCGAATCACAAACGCTCAAGTTTACCTGGGAGATGTTCAACGCCACCAATACTCCGCGCTTCGACGTGGGAACGATGCAACTCAATGCCAACAACACTTTGTCGAACGTCACCAGCTTTGGCAACTTCAGTTCGACCCTTTCCAACCCGCGGGTGATGGAGTTCGCGCTCCGCTATAGCTTCTGATCGGGGACTCTTTTTCTAGTTATGCCCTGCTAGAGTCCCCTCGGGGACCATCGCCGCCGCAGGTCGTGCCCGCATCGCAACCGCAACCGGCACGCGGTCGCGGCGCTACTTCGTATCCTCAACGCCGCCATACTTCGCCAGCCACTTCAACTCTTCGCGCACTTTGATCTTTCCGTGCCACGGATTCTTCGCGAGTTCGTGTCCCTCGCCGGGAAAAATCAGCAGGTCACTTGGAACATTCAACTCGTGCAGAGCGCGATCGAGTAGATAGTCCTCGAGCACGGCAACCCGTATATCGTCCGCTCCTGCGACCATGTGGGTGGGCGTGCGAACCTTATTGATCTGGAAAATCGCGCCTTCGCTGCGGTAGCGCTCGGGCGTTTCCCAGGGCAGGCCGCCAAGATAATAGGCGTCGTCGAGGGTGGAGTCGTCGTTACCCCAGTTCGCGACGTGTTCCACCGCGCCGGCGCCGGTGACAGCCGCCTTAAAGCGAGTAGTCTGCGTGATCAGCCAGTTGGTCATGTAACCGCCGTAGCTGTAGCCGCCGACGGCCAGGTGGTTCGCGTCGGCAATCCCGTCTTTCACCAGCGCATCGACGCCGGTCAATATATCTTTGCCGGGCCGGGAAACCAGTTCAGGAACGATCTGCAGCGCGAACTTGTCCCCATAGCCGCTCGATCCGCGATAGTTCGGCTCGAACACCAGCCAGCCCGCAGTGGCGGCCAGGCGATCCCACTGATACCAATCTGCCTCGAAGTGGTTGCCATCGGCATCCAGCGGCCCGCCGTGGATGAACACAAACATGGGCAGGTTCTTCGCCTCAAACTTTCCCGGCGGATACATCAGCATGCCTTCCACGGGCGTGCCGTCGTCGGACGTCCAGCGATAGGGCTTGGCCTGGGGCAGGTCGCGCTCGGTGAACAGCTTGTTGAAAGAAGTGATGGGCCGTGCCTGCGCCAGTTTGTCGGGGCCGTCGGCGATATAAACCTCCGTGGGCCGCTCGGTTGCCGAGTAGGCAAACGCAATGCGCGAGCTTTGCGATTGCGAAGCGGCATCGGGGATTTCGTAGGTTCCAGCCCACCCCCCACGCTTCACGATGGCGGCTTTCGGATTCGCTTGCGATACAAGCTGCCATTCAGTCCCGGTGTGGCAGGCGCACAGCACCGAGCCGTCGGGCAGCGGCGTATAGCGGACGACCTCGCCCGCGTAGTCGGCAAACCAGCGCTGGACTTCTCTTTTATCGGACGCATCGCCGGCGTCGATCCAGTAAAGACGCGGCTGCGGATCTTCATACTTCCGCTCCACCGATCCCAGGTTGACCTGAAAGAACAGATGACGATTATCCGGAGCCCACTCGAGATTGAGTTCCACGGCTTCGTTGTGGGTCAGGCGGACGGGCGTGGCAGCGGTGGCGCCGCCGTTTAAGTTGACGAGGTACAGTTCGATGTCTTCCGACTTCTCCTGGCGCTCGGATACCGACGAAGTCACGAAAGCGAGCTTACTGCCGTCGCGCGCAATGCTGATTTGCTCCACCCGCAGAGGCGTGTCTGCAATCGCGACTGCTCCCGGTGTGGCGCCGGAATCTTTCACCGCGTCCGGAATCTCTTTGGAACCGAGCGCGGCGTGGCGCGCCAGGGCATCGTCGAGCGTTAGGCGAAAAATTACGTCGCCGCGCTCATCGCCGCGGTAGCGGATTACGTCCTTCCATTCTTTCTTATGATCGTCGTTCTGCTGCTTGGTCCAGGGTTGGCGGGTCGCGAAATATATTGCCTTCGAATCCCGAGACCAGGCAAAGGCGTGGACTTTGTCCTCGCCGCAGGTGATGGCAAAGGACTCGCCGCCGCTCGGCGAAATTAGAAACAGCTGGGCGACGTCTTTCTCCTTATTGCTATCCTTCTTACTATCCATGCCATTGCCGCCTCTTTCTTTGGCGTCGCCCGCGTCCGCATCGTCTGCATCTTTGACAGCACCGCCATTGCGCTCTGAGAGGAACGCAATCCACTGGCCGTCGGGCGACCATTGCGGCGAGCTGTCATGCCCGGATTGCGTCAACTGGGTCAGACTCCCCGCTACCGCCCGATAGAGCCAGAGCTCCTTGCGGAAGATCTGCTGATCCCAGTCGGCCCTTTCCGTTTCGATGACGATGGAATTTCCGTCGGGCGAAACTTTCACCGCGGTGAAGCTGACTGAGTTGAAGAATTCATCGAGCGTGAGTTTGGGTTTTACGGTTTGGGCATTGGCAAAGATGGAAGCGGAAATCACGGAGACAAGTGAGAAAAACAGGATTGGTCGTCGCATAATAGGTCGTCGCATAGAGGATCGCATAAACTTCTCGATAACAGCTTTCAACAGCGCCAGGTATACACCGCGCGCGTTGCAGTTGGCAAACGGCCGCCTCTAATCAGTTCCATCGGATCAAAAGCTACTTATATTTGATGACTACGGCAATGAGCAGCATCAGCAACGCCGTCGGAAAATATACGAGCACCGCAAACTTGGCAGTGTGGCGAATATATTTGAAAAACTTGACGCCCGCCATGGAGCAG
>Ga0326728_10018071_pt1 | contig 13985 bp, 26 predicted proteins | sample MB3enrmetagenome_FD_207602 | JGI IMG/M metagenome (GOLD analysis project Ga0326728, IMG submission 207602) | Lab enriched peat soil microbial communities from McLean, Ithaca, NY, United States - MB31MN | ecosystem: Environmental > Terrestrial > Soil > Wetlands > Peat | place: USA: New York... | reverse complement strand
ATCGTTCTGGCCCGCGAAGGCGAGAAAGCCTATCGGGACAAGATCGCGCCCTACATCACGCGCGACGATTCGCTGTTAGAGCCCGGCCAGGTATTGATCGCGGACGGTCACGATCTCAATTTCGATATCCTTCATCCCTATACAGGCAGGCCATCCAGGCTCAAGCTGGTAATGTTCATCGACTGGGCAAGCAGGATGCCGGCCGGCTGGCAAATAATGCCGACCGAAAGTTCGACGGTCATTCACGCGGCCCTTCGAAATGCGATCATAAACCTCGGAAGGCTCCCGCAGATCGTTTACCTGGACAATGGCCGGGCATTTAAAGCCAAAGTCTTTACGCAATCGGAGCTCGATCTCACCGAATTAAACGGCGTTTACGCTCGGTTGGGCATCGCGACGATGTTCGCGCAGCCGTACAATGCCAGATCAAAACCCATAGAGCGCTGGTTCGAGACATTAAATGAGCAATTCGAGCGGATGATGTCGGAGTACACCGGAGCATCCATCGATGACAAGCCCGCATGGCGCGCCCGAAACGAAAAATTCCACAAATCCATGCACGCCAGGCGCACGGGCGGTTGGGTCCCCGACATCCGGGAAGCCGCGCACCTCGTGAACCTCTACATCCAATGGTACGGCCAGCAGGAACATTCCGGAATCCATTTCAGGAAGCCGGCAGAAGTGCTTGCCGCCGGGCGGGGTCCCGGAGTCGATCTTGCGGAACTGAACGACCAGCTCCTATGGCCAAAGAGGGTCACGCCTCACCGCTGCCGAGTGACCCTATTCAATATTGATTATGAATCTGACGCCCTGCACGGCCTGGGCGAGGATGTCATCGTCAAATACGACTGCTCGGACCTCTCGAAGGTCTGGTTCCACACATTGCAGGGCGAATACCTGGGCGAAGGCGTTCCGGTCGAAGCGCTAAATCCTATTGCCAGACAGCTCGGAGACGGCATCGGCGTCGACCAGGTGAGAAAAGAGATCGAGCGCCAGAGACGCCTGGCGAAGAGCACGAAGGAAGGGCTCGTGGAGTTGGGCGCCACATCGGCGCAAATCGATTCGCTGGGAGCATTGCCCTGGCGAGAGAAGGCGGCGGTCTTGCCCGGCGGCCGGAGGACCGAAGACGGAGAACGGAAAGAGATCGAAGCCCCGATCCCCGAAGAAGAGCGGGCGCGGCTGGAACTGGTCGTGAGTAACGCCGAGGCGGAGATCCGGGAGAAGGAGCAAAAGGCCGTCGAGATCGAACGGCCGGAGTACTTCAGGTCGGAACTTGACCGCTACGACTGGTGCTGGCGGGCAGTACACCAGCACAAGGCGGACATCGGCAAGGCCGAGCTGACCTGGATGGAATACTTCGAACAAACGGCGGAATTCGAAAGCAAGTATGCCGACAGGTATGAGGACCTGGCGAGACTTTATAGCTGACTGGAGGAGCAAGGCGATGGCGCATCCATTTGCCGACGAACTCAGTCGGAGAATGAGAAAATTCTTTAAACGGCAAAAATCTGGCGATGAGCCGAACGCCATAAATTCGAGCGAAAACGGCGACATTGTATTTCCGCTCCTGGAGGGCTCACGGGAAGAATTGCCCAGCCACGCGCCGCGCGTGGCGGAAGTCATGAGGCATCCATCGGCGGGGTTCGAAAATTTCACCCCGATTCTGCACGCTCCCTTCCTCACGGAGAGGGCCGATGCCCTGCTCATGGGGGAGATCGTCACGGGCCATGATCTTCTCGACATGATCTCCAGTATGGTCGATGCCAAAGGCACGAAGCGGGCGGTCGCGGCGCAGTTCGGCATATCGGAGCACTTCCTCGGGGACGTGCTCCTCGGGAGGCGCCCCATGAGCGCCAAGCTGGCGGAAGCTTTGGGGTACGAAAAGATAACGGTTTACAGGCGGAAGTAGACCTACCGCATTGTGATGGAGAAGGGCGCAGAGGAAGAACTTATTGGCGGAAATAGCATTTAACTACAACCGGAAGGAGCGGGAACATGAGTAAGAAAGTGGAAAAAGTCGAAGAGCCGATTGTATTGCCCAAGTTGAACATTCAGACAATGAAACTCAGGATTATCGGGGATTCCCCCCTGATCTGCCACGCCTGGAGCAAAAAAGCGAAGTAGGAAATGCTGGATAAGCAGCAAAAGAAGGCCAAGCAGGCCAAGCAGGCGAAAGACCCGGAGAAGGACTTCGAGGAGTCACTATATCCTCATCCATACGGAGGTTATGGCTTCCCCGTAGTAGCCTTCAAATCGGCTGCCGTAGATGCCTGTTCACACATCGATGGCGTTACGAAGGTACTGGCGCGAGGGGCTTTCCATATCGATGGCGAACTTGCGCAGATCGCCGGCACGCCAACATCGCGCGAAGATATGGTCCGCATCGGCCAGGGCGTGGCCGACATCAGATATCGCGGGGAATTCGCTGAATGGTCCACAGAGCTGCACATCCGCTACAACGCCAATGTGCTCTCTCCCGAGCAGATTGGAAACCTGTTCAATACAGCCGGTTTCGCGATCGGAGTCGGCGAATGGCGTCCTGCGAAAGATGGATCGTATGGAATGTTTCATGTCGAACAGTAACCCAGGCAGGCAGGGCGGGGCCGGGCAGTGCCCGGCACGGACTGGCGCGGCAAGGCATGGCAGGCTCGGTGTGGCTAGGCACGTGAGGCAAGGCGGGGCAAGTCCCGGAGAGGCATGGCTCGGCAAAGCTAGGCAGGCAAGGCGTGGCGTCGTCTGGCGAGGTCTGTCAGGGCGAGGTGCGGCACGGCGGGGCAGGCGTAGCGAGGCGTGGCGGGTCGAGTCATGGCCTGGTTTGGCTGTGCGACGCGGGGCAAGGTGCGGCAGGCTAGGCAAGGCGCAGTTCGGCATATCGGAGCACTTCCTCGGGGACGTGCTCCTCGGGAGGCGCCCCATGAGCGCTCGGGAGGAGGGAACTGAGTCATGAAACAGGCATTTCTGGAAACGAAGAACACCATCCGGGGACGCGAGGCCCTGTCGGTGGTGGAAGACAACGAGCGGGGGCAGCCGGGGCTGGTCTGCTTCTATGGCGAGCCGAGCGTCGGCAAGACGACGTTTTCGACTCATTATGCCAGCCACACACTTGCCATCTATCTGCGGGTGCTCCAGAACTGGACGCCCCGGGCCATGCTCGCGGCCCTCTGCCGTGAAACGGGCGCGGCGGAATTCAATTCGGTCGAAAGATGCAAGCTCTCCTTTTGCAAAGAGCTTGAACGGAGGCAGGAAAAGAAAGAGAGCGACAAATCTCCGACCATATTCATCGATGAAGCCGACCGGCTGAACGTCGACCTTGTTGAGCACTGCCGGGACGTCCACGATCTCACGGGCGCACCCATAATCTTTGTGGGCGAACTGCGTCTGCCCCGGATACTCGAATCGAAGGCCCGGCTCTGGGACCGCGTTCAGCAGATCGTCAAATTCACGCCGATCCAAACCGAAGACATCATCCTTTATGCCCTCAAGGCGTGCGACCTGCGCCTCGATCCCGAAGCCGGCCAGGCGCTGGCTAGGAAGACGGACGGCAAGTTTCGCAGAATCCGGAACGAACTCGTCCGCCTCGAACAAATGGCGAGGGCGGCCGGGACGAAACAGGTGGATGCAAAGATGGTGGCAGCAATGAACGGAAGAGAGAGGACGGAGAACGGACGACGGAGGGCAATATTGGCATGAACGCGACGGAGAGGTGGAAACTATTAAGAGATGGCTACCGGATCTTTCGGCTGCGGCACGACTTCGGAAGCGATCGGTATGCGCTTTATGAACTGACGCCGGTCGGTGGCTGGAGAAAGTTCGAGCAGTATGAATCCGGTGAAGCCTATGAAAATGCGGCGAGAATCTTGTTCGCCGCTCCCAGAAACCTCCTCGAATCTTCAACAGGGGCAGATCATGGCAGATGAGATTCACAGCGGGGGCGATTCTGCAAGCCGCCATCCCGGCTCCGGCGGCTCGCCGGGAGGCAGGCCTCAAAACCACAGCACTGAACTCGTTCGCGCCTATGCATCCCAGGCCGGAACCTTCACCAAGAGAGCGGCCCGCGAAACCCTGGGGCTTTCGGCGCAGGCCGTCTCGGTGGCTGTCGATACCCTTCTTCGTGGCAAGCGCATCAAGCGGGTAGCGAAGGCCACCTACGAATGGATCCCCGAGAAGAGGGCGGCCCGCGAGTCTCCCCTGGAGGATCGGATCTGGCACGCGATGAGGATCAATTCGTCGTGGTCCGCCGGGGACATCGCCCTCCAGGCCGGCAGCACGACATCTTATGTCTACAAGCGGCTGCGAGTCTACCGGGCGGCCGGATTCATCAAGCAGGCCGGGGCCAGGCGCATTCCCGGCGGTTCCACGAAGCAGCTCGAAAAATTGTGGAAGCTCACGATGGAGGCCTCCAGGAAGATCGATCTGCCGAAGGTTGACGAGTACTTGCCGGACCCGCTCATTGTTGCGGCCGTGCGGCTCAACCGGCTCATTTGCACCGGGCTCGTGCGGTTCGTCGATGAGAGGAAAGAGGCGATAAGGCTTTGCCAAGAGATATTGGCCGGCCTGAGTCCGGTCACGCCCGGCGCGTGACTGGCGGGGGCCAGGGAGGGATTCCGGAGATGAAAGTTCTTAGGCTTAGCAAGCATTTTATCCGGCAGTGGGCGCTGCGCAAGGGTAGCCTGCCCTCGATCGAAGAAGTGAACGAGATCATCAATGACAGTCTTCTCATCATGAAGCAGCAACTCTTATATCGCCGCATGAACGACGGCGTAATGGCGAAGCATCAGGAGCTTTCGCACTACTGGTGCCACGCGGCGGCGGTGATCCTGATCGTGGACGATCGGGAAGGCCGGGCGGTGACGCTCCTGACGCCGGATATGGAAAGCAAGTTCGATGACGGAAGTCGGAGGGCGGATGTCGGGTGTCGGGTGTCGGATGTCAGATGTCGGAAAATAGACGGAAAGGGGAAGGGAAATGGCGACAGGACGGGTACTGCGGATGCCGCGAGGATTATTGACTTATTACGGGCTTGAGTTCCACCGGGCGGACGATCCGCCTCCGGCGAACATGCTCGTTTTCTGCACCGACGGCGTAAGCAAGATCGGGATGGGCTTCTGGATACCGGGACGCTGCCCGCCCGAACGCGATCCGTGGTTTGGTATCTGGTTTTCAAAAGATCCGGATCATCTTGCCGGACCCCCGGAGCATATGCCCTGGGTGAAGGGCTGGGCGTACATGCCCGATTTGGGCGAATGCATTGCCGACTGTTATCCGGACCGGGCGTGCTGCGTTTGCGGATGCACCCAGGACAAGAGTTGCGAAGGCGGCTGCTCATGGGCGGAATGGGACCTTTGCAGTAAATGCAAGGCGCGGATTGAGGCAGATGCACATAGATAAGTCCAATCGAAAGTCCGGCACACTCGAACAGAAGCTCAAAGCTCTGGTCAGATCGTCCGCCCGATATCCCAGGCCTAAGCAGCTCGACGCAGCATTCGAACTGCTGACGGAGAATTTCAAGGACGACCCGGAAATGATCCGGGCCATCGTGATTTGCCTGTATTGGGCCGGCTGGGACCAGGGGAGGAAGGATGCTTCCGGCCCTTTAATTTCCGAAACGTCGGCTCAGTTATATCGGTATGGGGCTGGCAGGCTTTCCGGAATATTGCGGCAAGACTGCCCCTGGCACGACGGTGAAGCCGAGGACCCGTTCAACGGGGAAATTCCTTTTTGATTGAGGAGCTTTGATGCCTAGACCATTAGCCAAAATCGGCAATCGCGAAAAAGCCCTGATCCACGTCGCCAAGGCGCAGCTCGGCATGTCGGATGAGGATTATCGCGCCATGCTGGCGGGCGTTGGCGTGAAATCGAGCACGGAACTGAACCCCGTGCAATGCGACGAGCTGATGAGGCGGTTCAAGGGCATGGGTTTCGTGCCGGCCATCTCGGGTGGAGCGGCACGCTCCCGCCGCCGAAGGCCGCGAGTGGCCGAACAACGCGAGCCGCTCATGGGCAAAATCGAGGCAATTATTCTCGATACGGGGCTCACCTGGGCATACGCCGACGGGATCGCGCGCAAGATGTTCGGCATCGATTCAGTGCGATTTTGCGATGAAACGCAGCTCTGGAAGATCGTGGCGGCGCTGTCCGTCCATATAAAGCGACAAGCGAAAAAGGAGGAGGGGCTGAAGTGAACGAAACGAGAAAACCGGGAGAAGGGCTCACGGATCGCCGCGAGGTGCTCACCGATGAGTACATCGAGTGGTGCGGAGAGAGGTTCACGCGTCTCCGGATCAGAGCATACACGGGCGCGCGGTTCGAGGAATACGTCGCGCATCCGGAGGCAACCGAAGCTCACGCTGATTTTGTACGGATTCACGGCGTCGGCATTTTGGAGATGGCATATGGCGCTCAGCGCTGAAGAAGGGGCGAAGGCGCTTTATCGGCTGATCTACGAAGCTGACCCGGATGCGCCGCCTAAAAAGGCGAGATGCGGAGGCTCAGGCGGAAGCACGAAGCGCAAGTCCTACCAGTTTCCGCTTATCGGCATTAAGAGCGTCGAGGAGCTGAAGTCGGAGAGACGGATAGAGGATAAGGGCGTAGAAGCTGCAAAGACGCGGGGACCTTGCCCCCGCGCCCCCGATGATTCGGCAGCGCACGCAACGTGCGCAGCCGAGACGCCGGCGAAGCGCGAGAAGCTTCCGAGGGACAAGCACGGCAAGGCGATCAAAGAATGCCGCGAATGCCACGAGATGCGCGGGATCATCGGACGGGGCCTGTGCGCGAAATGCTACTGGCGTCAGCCCAAGGTGAGAGAGGCGCAAATCCGCAAGCAGAAAGCCCGGCGGCCGAAGAAAAAAGAGGGTAGCCAGGTATCGGATGCTCCGACATCCGTTCCGGAAAGCGCCGAGATTGCAAGCCGTCACATTGTGAACGGCCTCAGCCTTCCTGCCGCGCCGGGCATGGGCGCCGGCATCCCGTCAGCGGCGACACGCCGCCGGAAGCCGGCTCACAACAAAAAGCCGCCCGTCAAGATCAAGTGTCCGTGCGGCGTAGTCTTCGAAGTTCCGGCATGGAGAGCGAAGCGGGCCAAGTACCACTCGCTGGAGTGCTGCACGAAATACCGCGCATCGAATTACAAGGGGCCGGCCTGGACGCCAGAAATGGACACGCAGATCGCCAAAGTCTACCAGGAGCAGGTCGGCGAGATCCGCAGGGGAAATCCCTGCCCGCCGGTCCGCGCCCTTGCCGAAAGCCTCGGCATGCCAAGATGGTGCGTATCAAGGCGCGCGCTCGAACTCGGCCTGATCGCCAAGGCCCGCAAGGAACCGGCCTGGTCGGCCGAAGAACTCGCATTTTTGAAGGCGCACGGCCGCCTCACCTGGAACGTCATCCAGCTCAAACTCAAACAGGCCGGGTTCGTCCACCGGTCGGTCAACGGCATAAAAATCAAGTTCCAGCGCATATTCGGCAACAAGCCACACGAGGGCTACACGTGCCGGGAGGTGGGCAAGCTTTTCAGCATCGATGCGCACGGCATTCTCGGATGGATCGAAACCGGCCTGCTCCGCGCGGAACACAGGGGCACGGCGAGGCTTCCGGCCAACGGCGGCGATATGTGGCTCATCCGGGAAGCCGACGTCCGGCAGTTCGTGATCGATAACGTGGAACTGATCGATTTTCGCAAGCTGGACAAATTCTGGCTGGTAGAACTTCTAAGCGGCGGCGAAGCATCAAAAGAGGAAACATGATGGAAAAACAGGCGAACGAGCCCAATCGGCGGCTCAGTGAAGAGGAACTGGAAGCGATGGCGGACAGGTTCCGCCTGCTGACAAGAGGAATCGGCAACCGGCATGCGGTCCTGACCGACGGGTGGCTCGACGAAATGTCCGAACAGTTTGTCCGGATGCGCATCCGCGAGATCACGGGGGCCTCTTTCGAACAATACCTCGAAGCGCCGCAGATCTTTGAATGCATCGTGACGGCAATTACAACCGGCAAGGCGGTAGTGATACGGATCGGCACGCCCTACATCGCGCCTTTCCCACGACGAGAGGATTTTGGGCACTACTGGGCCACTCTGCATTAACAGGAGCGATCGATGGAAATCGGATCTTTGAACAAGGCCAGGGCCGCGCTGGCTGGAAACAGGCTCGAAGACGAAGAGCGCATCATCCTGGCGAAGCTGATAGCCGCCGGCTACGGCGAAGATGGCAGGCCTCTTGGCCATGAGGGGAGGCTTTCTTCGGATGAGCTGGCTCGCGTGATCTATCCCACGCTCTGGCCGGCGGAATCGCCGAGCTGGAACGAAGAACAGCGCAGGATCGAGCACTGCAAGCGCCAGGTGCGGCGTATCGTAAACGCTTTGATCATCCGGCATGGGGTATCGATCATGTGCCAGGCGGGAAACGGCGGCGGCTACTACCTGCCCGCCAGCAAGGAAGAGGTCGAGCGCAATCACCAGGCCTTCCACCGCCGCGCGATGACGGGCCTGGTCAAGGACGCCCGAGGCACCAAGGCAGCCTATGCGGACGCGATGGTCCAACTCACCCTCGGTTTCGAAGGAGAAGCCAAAGCATACAGGGATTCGGTCGGCCTGCCGGATGCCGACGAGGACGGGCCGCCCGCTTGGGTAGCCGTCGTTACCCAGCTCCTCCAGCAGGTGAAGGGAGACCCGGTGAAGTACGCATCGGAGATCAAGCGCATCCAGGAAGAATGCGGCGACATCTTCGTGCGGCGGGACAAGCTGGCCAAGATCAGGCAGCTTTCGGGTGAGTTGAACGAGGTGCTTGAAGGACTGCAGGGTTAGATCCAGCGCAGAGATGCAGAGGATGCAGAGAAATGCAAAGGCGAAAAGCGCAGGGGTCCGAGCCCCCTGCACCCCCGGGATTCGGCAGCGCGCATGCTGCGCACTGCCGAGAGGGCGGCGAAGCGCATACAGACAAGAGGATAGCGAAATGGCAGATCTTAAAAATTTAGAGGCTAAAGTCCTAGTCGAGGTCGATGCATATCTGAAGATGACACGACTTATATGCCTCAATTTTAAATGCAAATTTAATTCAGCATCTGCGGTGGACCAGGAGGCATACAAAGAGCCGAGCCTGTGCAATCAAAAGGTTATTACGATTGGAGCGGAGAGCCCCATCTGCGCTCAATTCGAGGAGAAGGCATGAACAAGAAAGTCAAGTGGAACAAGAGTGGGGCATATGAATTTGTCGGCTTTTGCCTCCACGCGGATACGGATGAGCAGTTCCTGCTTTATCGCACCGGAAGGGGCAATATCTTCGCCACTCCCTTCAAAGCGGACGATTATTTTACTTTGGCCGGAAGGCCTCGCAACCGAATGTTCGATCTCATTGAAGAGTAACCAGGAAGGTCAGTTTGCCAAAAATGGCAAGTTTCGGTTTTTGCTTTTCTCCGCGATCTCTGAATCTCTGAGGCGAACAGCTTTTTAAGGAGGGGCGAATGACGACAGTCTTTTTGCTGTTGGCGGGCGGTTTCGCGATCGGCTGGGTGAGCTGCTCTCTTTTTGCAGGCGGCAAACCCAGGAGACGCATTCGGGAAGTAGGTCAATGGAATTTGCAGAGGTGAGCGCATGTTAGAAACGGCAAGGCTACCAAAACCGGCCTGGGCGGGCAAGTGCTGCGGCGACTGCTTCTATTGGCGCCTGCACAGAGAGTACCCGTACGGCGAATATGAAGATGGCGGGAAGTGCCGGAACCCGGAGCGGCCCCGGAAAAGCTGGAGCGGGATGGCTCTTTCGGATCGCATCGTTCATCTTCGCACCGATCCGGCATGCATGGGTTTCCTTTCGCCCTGGCGCAGGGATTTTCTGATGCTTGAGCAGCTCGGGCAAAAGTGTATCCAATTTGTGACATGTCGGGGGGGGGCAACTCTCATTGCAGCCCCTTGGCACGGATGAAAGCGGAAGGAGCGGACAAATAACATGAAAATCGATGAAGTCCTTTGCACTTACGAGGTTCACAACGTAGTTATGAGCGGCCAGGTCGGCAAATGGTGCCGCCTGCCCTATCCCGGCCACAAACGCGGCTGCCCGAATTACGGCCGGCCAGGATGCCCTCCGGATGCGGGGAGCATCTTCGATCTCCTCGATTGCGACCATTATTACCCGATCTATCTGGTCTGTGCGGAATTCGATCTCGACATGCGCGCGGCCCACATGAAGTTGAGGTTCCCGGCATGGACGGAAAAGCAATGCCGAAACGTCCGGCATTGGCAGGGGATTGTGCGGGCGCAGCTTAGGCTCAACGTCAGGAACGCGATGTAAAAGCTCGGCTGCAATGCCGTCACCTACTGCCCGGAAGGGCTCGGCGTCAATGTCTTCGCCACAGCCCGGCTCGCGGGGCTGAAGCTGGACAAGACCCGACGGCTGCACATCGATCACCATATCGCGCTGATCGGCACGCGGCGGGAGGGGGAATAATATGGATCTCAAAAATTGTCCCTTTTGCAGACCGGGAGATGATCTCGAAGTTGACGACATCACGACGGAAGCCTTTGCAGTGTGCTGCAGCAACTGCGGGGCAATCGGACCTCATGCGCTCACGAAGGAAGATGCCATCGCGTGCTGGAATTCGAGGGCTTAGGAAGGAATGGAAAATGAGTTGTGAGGACCAGGCATGTCCGCCGCTCCCGAAGATAGAAGGGAAATCTTACTGCCCTCTCTGGCCTTGTTGCCGGAAGCCCGAAATGTCAATCCTGAAGCCGAATGCAAAGGGATTTATGTGCTGCCCCATACACGGGTCGTATGGGAGGCTTAAATGACAGGAGAGCCAACCGGGAACTGCAACAAGTGCCCATTCTGGAAGAGCATGGGCAATAAGTATAAGGGCAAAAAGATTCCAGGCGGCTATGGCAAATGCATCTACCAGGGCGAATGCAAGCCGGAGAGCGTGAGGACGTACCGCTCCTTTACCGGCAGATAATTCTTCTGCGCTCTCTGCGCCTCTGTGGTGAGGTTCGGTTATGACGTTTTTCTCCTCCTGGATCATGCGCCGGCTGCACGGCGACGGGCCGGACGGCCGCAGGTGTGGAGACTGCGTCAATTACCGGGAATTCGCACCGATGGATGATGAATATTGGGCATATACCGAAGTCGACGACGATGAAGGCTGGTGCGCAGCAACGGGATGCCCGAAGGTGAGGCGCACAAAATTCGTGGTGAACCAAGGCTGGCTGGCCTGCGCGCTATTCAAGTCCCACTACCGGCAAGACATGGAGCTATTGGAGGCCCTCGGTCAAATGCCTATTGGTTTTGCTCCGCCTTCCGTCCTCCGTCCTCCGTCCTCGCGGAGCGGAGCGCGGCGATGATTATGGTCTGTCCGAGCTGTGGGGCCTCCGCTTCGCTGGAAGCCTGGCTGAACGACCGCGACTGGCGCGACCTGGTGGCGCTCATCCCGCGCGTGCCGGCGCAGCTCCAGGTCCGGGCAATATCGTACCTCGGCCTGTTTCGATCCGGGTCCCGGTCGCTCAAGCCGGCCAAGGCGTGCAAGGTGCTGGTCGGGCTCCTCGACCTGGTCGAACCCGGAACGGTCCACTGGGATCGCGGCGAGACCAGGCCGGCGCCACTCGAACTGTGGGCGCAGGCATTGGATGCGGTGATCGACAGAAGGCCGACTGCGCTGAGCAATCATAATTATCTCAAGCATACGGCGTGGGAGATGGCGGCGGGGCTTGCGGCGAAAGCGGAAAATATGGTCTCACGCGGAAGCGCGGAGAACGCGGAGGAAAGGAGGCAGGCGGAAATCGAAAAGAAGCCCAGGCGAAGGGGTTGCTTTTCGTGTGACCACTTTCGGCCGCCCAAGGGCTGCGAAGCCAAAAGCCATCCAGCATCGGGAAACCAGATGCTTGGGTGCGACAAATGGATCGAAAAGCCGCCTTCGGTTTCAGTGGGAAACGTGATGGGCGAGTTGGTGGAGAGAATCCAGGCCCAAACAGGCATGAATGAGAAGCAAGGAGGCGATTAGATGGCTCATGAACCGAGGCACGAAATACCTGCCGACATGCTGGATCACATCGTAGCTTACAGGCAATTTATGAAAAATCTAGATTGCCCCTCTCGTGATGATGAACTCAAGAACATGGTCGGGGAACTGTCCCTGAAGATCGATAATCTAAGCGCCAAGTTGGACCTGATTTTCGGCAAGAGCGTGCTGATAAACGGCAGGTTTGTAAGCATCAAATGAAGGTAATGGGGATGACCAAACAAGAATGGGCGGAAGTTGAAAAGCGGGCTACGGCCCCGTGGGGATATGCGAAGCTCGACTGCGACGGCTACATCATCTCGATCCGGCGCGAACGCTACAGTGGGCTGCGTGATTGCCTGGTCGTCTACGTGGGCGGCGTGTGGAAAGGCGAGTGGGCCAAAGAAGATTGCGAGGAGCGCAGGCGCTTCTTCTGCCCGAAAAAGAAATATTTCCACACGGCAAAAGGGCGGGCGCAGATGCAGGCGCACAGGGCGAAGCTCACCAAGCGCGAGATCGAATGGCTTAAATCCCAATTCAAGGACAGTGCGATCTTCGATATCGATGCATGTTTCACCTACTACCTGCCGATCTGGCCGAGCTGGAAGCCGCTCAAGGCCCACCTGGTCAGGAACAATAAGGAAATCAGCATCGTGAGAGATGCGGGCGAGTCGCCCGAGCCGGGATGCCGGCTTGCAGAATCGCCGCCGGCGGGAGCCGTCCTATGAACAAAACCAATCCAATGCTCGCCTTCGGGGCGGGGCCGGAAGGTGTGACGTGCAGGGAGTGCAAGCACTGCTCGCTGCTTAATGCGGCATGCTTCAGGCGAAGCGGCGAAAGTTTAAGGAGGCGATGGAAGTACCACCTGGCCGACTGGCCAGCGTGCAAGCTCTTCGAGCATCGGCTCAAGGGATATCGGAAGCAGGGAGGACCGGAAACCGAGGCACCACAACAGGGAGAGAGGGAGCGAGATGGCGGAGAAGGGGAATGGGGGCTACAGGGATAAGATGCGCGACGAGTGTATTCATATGCACGCGACGCTTTTGACGCGCAAACGAATTCGGGTAAGGGACCTGGCGGATGAAACGGGCATCAGCCTGCGCACCGCTTATAGATGGATCAACTCTTTCAGCATGGTGATGCCCATGCGGATCGAGCATGGGTTTGTGATCGTGGGGGAGGAGGTACTATAAGGGCCGAAATAGGTCCTCACTGCGAACGCGCAAACATGTTATACTGGCGGAAGAAGACAACCATTCAGCATGAAGGGAAGTTGCTATGGCGGAAGCAAAGATCGAAGGATGGATCGCGAGCGAGCGGGTCTTGTATAATCAAATTCCCATCGACCTCACGAAAAACGCAAACGGCTCATGGTCCTGGCAAAGCCAGGGTCGAATGGCGCATGGAACCGAGCCAAGCCGAGCATTGGCCATTGATGCTGCGATAAACTTTCTGGATACGTTTGCAGAGATCGAAAAGCAGGTGCAGGTGAGACTTGAAACCGGCGCCGTCGCCTCGGAGCTGCCACAAGATCCTAATACCTCGCTTGAAGACATGTCCACCGCCGTTGCAATAGCTGTCGCAGCAAAGGCTCTTTCCCCGAGGGTCGTCGCGGCACTGGAAGAGGCCATAATAGCCTTCGGCATCGATCCGACAGATGCGGAAGAGATAAAACGCAGATGCCACGAAACATTCACTGGATTCAGCGCTGAAGGGTTCACGAAAAAATATTTCATCGACAATCGTCCTGTCTTGGAAGTCAAGGCTTCCGGGGACGTGATTACAATAAAGGACCTTAGATGACCTCATAAAAGGCGCCGTTTCTCGCAGCGCCGGCCTTCTCTCATCGCTACGCACATTTCTAACTTTTTTTATTCTCCCCTCGTTTTTTTCCATTGACTTTGACCGTACTTGGCAAAGTCGCCTGCTACACTCGCGCCGAACTCAGTTCCCACTTCCGCCGAGGGGGCCGGTTCCCGCCAAGTCCGGCCCCCCCTTCCCGAAGATGGGAAC
>Ga0326728_10018070_pt1 | contig 13985 bp, 10 predicted proteins | sample MB3enrmetagenome_FD_207602 | JGI IMG/M metagenome (GOLD analysis project Ga0326728, IMG submission 207602) | Lab enriched peat soil microbial communities from McLean, Ithaca, NY, United States - MB31MN | ecosystem: Environmental > Terrestrial > Soil > Wetlands > Peat | place: USA: New York... | reverse complement strand
CCACTGCAATCGGTAGGACGAATTGTCGTAGCCGAGAATGCGACGCCGGAGCCGGCCGACCGACAAGGCTAATCTTGCCCCTCCCTCCATGCACAGGCCAAGGGAAATCACAAAAAGGAAGGCCTTAGCGATCCCGCCCTTCCATTTCGGTTTGTTTCTGATCGGTTCCAAGATTCAATCTGCCGATTACTCAGATTTGCACAGATTCAAAGGAGTCGAAAGTCGAAAGTTAAAAATCGAAAGCAGAAGCGGTCTTGACTTTCGACTTTTGACTTTCGACTCTTTTTTGCTGGCGCGCCATTTTTTTCTTGACAGGAACTCGAGATTTCTCTTATAGTAGATAGCATCGAAGTGATAGTGGCTCGTGCTGTGGTCGGTGCGCTTTTCGTATGCCGGCCGAGCCGGTGCCAGGGGGCTTTGGCATTGCCGATTTTCGCTCCGCGATCGTGGGCGGTCGAACGTAGGGCCGAACGGCGTTCGGCCCCGCTGAGACAAAAACGAGGCGTTAGCTCGGCGCGAGGCGAGACACCAGAAGCAAACCCAACAGGGTTAAGCTGCTTGTAATCAATGAGATCGGTTCAGAAAGCGGAAAGCAAACCCATGGTTAATATCTCCTTATATTTCAACGGCTTGAAAGTGATTAAAGGCCCGAATTCAAGGAAAAATGAATGGGTTGAAGGCGGCCAAGTCGACACAGATTCGGGAGCCGTCGGCACTCAGCCATCAGCTATCAGTTCTCAGCAAGACAACCGACCTTTCTTGCTGAGGACTCAAGGCTGAGAGTCGACCGCGGAGGGCCGGAACTGAGAACTGACGACTGCAAACTGAGAACTTTTCGAAAACGAAGCCACCGATTTTATTGAAAACAAAAGATCGCGTTGTCGAGAACTCAGGAACGAAGCCATCGACGGAGTCGTCATTTGCCACCCTTACACCAAGGGTGGGAGCTTGCGGGACTGGGGGGTCGAAATGAAGGAGACTCCCACTATGTTACTGAAAACAAAGGGGCGAAAAATGGCTCCCGGGAGACTCCCACTATCTCTATCAAAACAAAATCACTTAGCGTGCGATTGCCCACTATCTTGTGGAAACAAATATAGTTAGCCAGCGAGGAGTTTCACCCCGCGCCGAGGCTGTGCCGGACGAAAGCTCTCTTTTTGAGGAAACGAAGCCACCATGTTATTGAGAACAAAGGATAGGGCATGGCGCAGCGGTTCGAAAGCCACGATGTCTATGAAAACGAGGCTCTTAGTTTGAATGGCCGCCGTCCGCGTGGAATTTGGCCCGGATTTCAAACCGGAAACCGGGAATGGCCGATTTGTGGGCGCCAAGTCGGAACGATGAGTGGACCCAAAGCGGTCTGGAGGAGACAGAGTTAGGAATGTCGGGACGGGCGGACTTGAGGCAGCAGACAGCTCGCGCTCCCAAGGTCGGGCCCCGCTGACTTCGCTCGACGCACCAATTCAACACAAGAAGTGCAAGTTGCCGTATAATTGACACTTGCCCGACGGTGGCGACCGGCCGTTTTTTCCTCGCCCCTCGCCGCGCTTGACGCCGGGTCGCACTGCCCATAAGATAGGGCCACCGTCAGTTGGCGGCAAGTGGTTGGCTTCGGCGCTCGTCTAGGCGACTGGTCGGTCTGGGACATTGAATGAGTCAAGTTCGACGTCTGATCCGCTTCATTTGGCCGTACACCTTCCGGTTCGTGGGGGCCATCCTGCTCATGGCGGTGGTGGGCGCCTGCGAAGCGCTGATGGCGCTGCTCATCAAGCCCATCTTCGACCAGGTGCTGAAGCCCACCGCTGAGGCCGGCCGCATACTCCTCTTTCCGATGCCCTTCAGCAGGCGGCCGGTGTACCTGCAGGACTTGCTGCCCCACCACTTTCACAACGCCTGGACGTTGGTGGCGGTCGCCATCATTGGGGTGACGCTGGCCAAAGGTCTGGCCGAGTTTTTCGCTACTTACTCCATCAACTACGTGGGCCACTCGGTGGTCCGCGATCTGCGCAACCTGCTCTACTCCAAAATCATCGAGCAGTCGATCTCCTTCTTCACCCGCAACCCCACCGGCAAGCTGATGTCGGCGGTGACCAACGACATCGACAAAGTGCAGAGCGCCGTTTCGCAGACCGCGGCGGACATGATGAAGGAGACGTTCACGCTGGTAGGCCTGCTCGCGGTGGTTTTCTACCTCGACTGGAAGCTGGCGCTGGTGTCGATGGTCCTGGTGCCGTTCATCGTCTTCCCTTCCTCGACCATCGGCAAGTACATCCGCATTTCCAGCCGATTCAGCCAGGACAAGATGGCGGAGATCAACCACATCCTGCAGGAGACGTTCAGCGGCATCCGCATCGTCAAGGCCTTCGGGATGGAGCCGTCCGAGGTCGCCAAGTTCAAGGCCGCCACGCGGCGACTGCTGAAAATCAACCTGCGCTGGGTGTTGGCGCAAGCCCTGACTTCCCCGCTGATGGAAGTGCTGGGCGCGCTGGTGATCGCGGGCCTGCTACTTTACGCGCGCAACGAGATTGTGCACGCCTACCAGACCACCGGCGGCTTTGTGGCCTTCCTGTATGCGCTCATCAAAATGTACGAGCCCATCAAGCGGCTCACCGGCATTCACAATAACTTTCAGCAGGCGGTGGGCGCCTCCGAGCAGGTGTTCCATTTTCTCGACCTTCGCCCCGAGATCGTGGACCGGCCGGGCGCCATCAAGTTGCCGCTTTTCCACCAAGAGATTGTTTTCGACCGCGTTGACTTCGATTACAGCAACGGCGTTCCCTTGCTCGAGCACGTGGACCTGCGTATCCAAAAGGGAGAGGTGGTGGCCATCGTCGGCTCGAGCGGCGCCGGCAAGACGACCCTGGCCAACCTGATCCCCAGGTTCTTCGACGTGAAGAAGGGCCGCATCCTGATCGACGGCCATGATCTGCGCGACGTGACCACCGCCTCGCTGCGCGCCCAGATCGGCATGGTGACGCAGGAGACGATCCTCTTCAACGATACGGTGCTCAACAACATCTGTTACGGCAACGCGGCGCGCAAGGCGTCGGAGGTGGAGGCGGCGGCGCGAGCGGCGCTGGCCCACGATTTCATTATGGAGATGCCGGCGGCCTACCAGACCATGATCGGCGAGCGCGGCCAGCGGCTTTCCGGCGGACAGCGCCAGCGCATCGCCATCGCCCGCGCGCTGCTCAAGAATCCGCCGCTGTTGATCCTCGACGAGGCTACCTCGGAACTCGACACCGAGTCGGAGTTGCTGGTGCAGAGGGCCCTCAGCAACCTGATGGCCGGACGCACGGTGCTCGTCATCGCCCACCGGCTGTCCACGGTCCGGCGTGCCGACCGGATTGTGGTGCTCGATCGCGGCACGATTTCCGAAGCCGGCACGCACGAAGACCTGGTGAACGGCGGTGGAATCTACCAGCGGCTGCATGAATTGCAGTTTGTGGATACCGGGCCGTGAAGGAAAACGGGATTCGGGATTCGGGGTTCGGGTTTCGCCCGGACCCAAACACGGTGTTGCTGAGAGCTGATGGCTGACGGCTGAGAGCTTTTCGCAACTGACCACTGACTACGGACAACAGACCAATGATTCGAAGCATGACAGGTTATAGCCGGGCTCGCAGCGAGGACGCAGGGTTCTCGCTGTCGGTGGCCGTCAAGAGCATCAATCACCGCTTTCTGGACCTGCAATTGCGCCTGCCGTCGTCGCTCGATCCTTTTGAAGGCACGGTACGGCGGCTGGTGAAGGAACACGTGGCGCGCGGCCACGTCGAGGTGACAGTCACCCTGGAGCGCACAGCCACGGCGGCCATTCAGTTCAACCACTCGTTGCTCGCTGCCTACGCCGGCGCCTGTCAGAGACTGCGAACTGAGTACGGCTTTGAGGCGCACCCGGATCCGGTGGCGCTCCTGCGCATCCCCGGCGTGATTGCCGGCAGTGAGGGTGAGGTCCCGACCGAGGAATTGGAGCGCATGGCCCGGGTGCTGGAGCAGGCGGCCACCGGGGCGCTGGAGCGCCTCGACCAGATGCGGGCGCGGGAAGGCGAGGCGCTGGGACGCGACTTGCGGAATCGCCTGGAGCGGCTGGGCGCTTCTGCGGCAGCCATCGAGAAGCTTGCCGGGGAGGTTCCTTCGCTCTATCAGCGGCGGCTGGAGAACCGGCTGCGAGAGATGCTGGGCAGCGTCGGCATGGACCCGGCGCGTCTAAGTCAGGAGGTGGCTTATCTCGCTTCACGCGCGGACATCTCCGAAGAGCTGACGCGGTTCCGCAGCCACCTGGATCAGGTGAATCGGCTCCTCGACGAGAGCACGGAGGTGGGCAAGAAGCTGGACTTCCTGCTCCAGGAAATGAACCGCGAGGCCAACACCCTGCTGTCCAAGACCACCGACGTGCCTGAGGTCGGGCGGGAGATCGCCGAGCAGGCGATCGAAATGAAGACGGAGATCGAAAAGCTCCGCGAGCAGGCCCAGAACATCGAGTAGGTAGTGGTACAGTTTGCTGTAGCGGCGCTCTATGAGCGCCGGAAATGCCGACGAACCAGCCACGCGGACGGCGGTCATAGACCGCCGCTACAGCAAACTGTACCACTACCTTGAGTAGAGAGCATTGACGAAGCGCGCAAAAAGTGCCGGAGCGAGGAGGCTGGGCAGCATCATCGTGATTTCAGCCCCGTCCGGAGCGGGCAAGACAACGCTGGTGGCGCGCTTGCTCGCGTCGGTTCCGGACCTCGTTTTCTCGGTCTCTCACACCACGCGACCGCCGCGCCACGGCGAGAGGAACGGGCGCGAGTATTACTTCGTGCCCAGGCGGCGATTTGAACGGATGATTGCCCAGGACGAGTTCATTGAGTGGGCGAGTGTGTTCGGCCACCTGTACGGGACTTCGCGCCAGACCGTCAAGGCCGCGCAGGCCGCCGGCAAAGATATTCTGCTGGACATCGACGTGCAGGGTCACGCGCAAGTGAAGCAACGGCTGCCGCAATCCGTCAGTGTGTTTGTGCTGCCACCGTCCTTCGCGGAACTCGAGCGGCGCCTGCGGCGCCGGCGCCTGGACTCGCCCCAAGCGATCGAGCGGCGGTTGCGGGAGGCACGGGAAGAGGTTCGGCACTGGACCGAGTTTGACTACTTGGTGGTGAACGACCGCCTGGCGGTCGCGGCGCAAGCCCTCAAAACGGTGGTGATGGCGGCGCGGCTTCGTCGGGCCAGCCAGGAAGGCCGTGCCGGTGAGATTGCCAACACTTTTGGAGGATGATTTTTCAATGGATTTACCACAGGGAATCGACAGCAAATACCGGTTTATTCTTGTTGCGGCGAAGCGCGCCCGGCAGTTACAGATTGGCGCTCAGCCGCTGATTCAGACCCCCAGCAAGAAAACAACAACAATCGCGCAGTTGGAAGTACAAGCGGGATTGGTGCCCTTCGAGATCCTGGAACCTGAGGGCCCGGATGGCAAGAGGAAAGCTTAAGATTACGAGTGACAAGTGACGAGTGGGGGGAGTAAAGGGTAAAGTGTAAAGGGTAAAGGGTAAAACAAAGACTCGCCGGTCGGTTTTCTTTTTTACCCTTTACCCTTTACCTTTTACCCTTTACCCCCGCCACCCGTCACTTGTCACTCGCAGCCGCTGGAACCTGTGTCATGAAAGTAGCGCTTGGAGTCACGGGCGGGATCGCGGCCTACAAGGCGGCTGAACTCTTGCGCCTGTTGCAAGACCGCGGCCTCGAGGTCCAGGTGGTCATGACCGCCGCGGCGCGCGAGTTCATCACCCCGCTCACCTTCGCCGCACTCTCCGGACACAAGGTCATCACCGGGATGTTCGCCGACGCAGGCGCCGGAGAGCCGAACCTGGAGAGCGCCATCGAGCACATCGCTGTCGCGCAGTCGATTGACGCGCTGGTGATCGCGCCCGCCACGGCCTCTACCCTCGCCAAGATCGCCCACGGTCTTGCAGACGATTTCCTCACCACGCTCGTCCTGGCCACCAAGGCCCCCTTGATCGTGGCGCCGGCGATGAACGTGAACATGTGGGAAAACGCCGCCACGCAGGAGAATCTGGCGGTGCTGCGCCAGCGCGGCGTTAAGGTCGTGGACCCGGACGCCGGCTACCTTGCTTGCGGGATGGTCGGGGCGGGCAGGCTGGCCGCGGTCGAGATTATTGCCCAGGCCGTGTTCGAGACCCTGGGGCTGCGCGATGACCTCCAGGGCGAGACCGTGCTGGTCACCGCCGGCCGCACGGAAGAGCCGCTCGATCCCGTGCGCTACCTCGGCAACCGTTCCAGCGGCAAGATGGGATACGCACTGGCGGAGGCATCGCGCCGCCGCGGCGCCCGCGTGATGCTGGTGAGTGGCCCCACCCACCTGGCGGCGCCGGAGGGCGTCGAGTTGGAGCGGGTTCGAACCACCGAAGAAATGGCGAAGGCCGTGCTTCGCCGAATCGACTCGGCGAGCGTCGTCTTGATGGCGGCCGCCGTCGCCGACTTTCGGCCCGAGGAAGTCCAAAGCGGGAAGATCAAGAAGCAGGAGGGCGCGCCCGTGTTGAAGCTGCGGCCCACGCGCGACATTCTGGGCGAGATCGTCGGCCGCCGCCGCCGCGGCCAGTTGGTGGTCGGGTTCGCCGCAGAGACGGACCACGTGCTTGAGAACGCGGCGGCGAAAGCGAAGGCCAAACGGCTCGACCTCGTCGTGGCCAATGACGTTACCCAAGAAGGCGCCGGTTTTGATGTCGACACGAATATCGTGACCCTGCTCTTCCCCGACGGTCGCCGCAAGGCCCTCGAAAAAATGAGCAAGCTCGACGTCGCCAACCGCGTGTTGGACGAGGTGGTTGAACTCCGGAAACGGTAGGCGGTAGATAGTAGACGGCATAAGGGGAGGAAGATGGTGAAGGCTAGATGATAGACGGCATGGGGATTCTTCCCCTTATGCCATCTACTGTATACCGTCTACCGAAAGGTACCTTGGACGAACGCATTCGAAGCGAAGTCGCCGCCTGGCTGGAGTTTTACCGGGAACTCGGGATCGACGAGTTCTATCATCGCCCTCCCGGCTCTCGGCCTGCGCTGCCTGCAAGAACAATTGCGATTGACCCTGGAGGCCAGGAAGTCGCGAGCTCACCAGCGTCCACCCTCGCCGGCCCGCAACCGAGCACGTTGTCGGAGCCACCTCCCCAAACCCCGAGACCCGAAACCCGTATCCCGAGCGTCGAACCCCGAATGCCAAGCCAGGAGCCTCGAACTTCCTCCTTTCCCCCTGGGGCCTTTTCCCCCGGCACGCCGGCCCGCGCCATGAGCCTCTTCGACGCGCCGCCGCCCCGCCGCGAGCACGAAACCCTGGAAGAGATCGGTGCCGATCTCGGCGACTGCCATCGTTGCAAGCTGGCGGGAGGGCGCAAGACCATCGTGTTCGGCGAGGGCCACCCTCACGCCGAAGTGATGTTCATCGGCGAAGGTCCCGGCGCCGACGAAGACGAGCAGGGCCGGCCTTTCGTGGGCCGCGCCGGGCAGCTCCTCAATCGCATCCTCCAACTGGTCGGCATCAAGCGCGAGGACGTGTACATCGCCAACATCGTCAAGTGTCGTCCACCCGGCAACCGCGCCCCCGAGAAAGACGAAGTGGAAGCTTGCTCACCGTTCCTTTTTCGCCAGATCGAGGCCATCCGGCCGCGCCTGATCTGCTGCCTGGGGGCGCCCGCGGTAAAGACCATCCTGGGAGCGAAGGAGGGCATGCTGAAGATCCGCGGCCAGTTCTTCGACTACGGCGGCACCAAGGTGATGCCCACGGTCCACCCGGCTTACGTCCTGCGCAACGCGAATCAGGAGAAACTCCTGCGCGAGGATCTCGAGAAAATCCGCGATTTCCTCAAAGCGCTGCCGCCGCGTTGACGCCGCCTAAGGAATAATAGCCTAGCAGAGTGCTGGAAACCCCTTTGGGGCTCTCGTAGAGGCCGGCTTTAGCCGGGCATCCTGCTGGATTCAAAATGCCGCCCTAACAGGGTGCTGAAAAACCCCTTTGGGCCCTCGTAGAGGCCGGCTTTAGCCGGGCATCTTGCTGGATTCAAAATGCCGCCCTAAAGGGCGCCGCTACGAAAACCGCTCGAGACGGGGTTTTCCCGCGGCAAAATCGTGGTAATCCTGCTGTTCCATAAGCTTTGCGGCGCTGAGGCTCTCTTCCGCTTTCTTCAACAGGTCACGCTGTCCGGGCTTCATACCGGAATCCCCTCTCTTCTGACGTTGATCAAGAGTGGGCTTTCCTCCCGCTCCAAGCGCTCGGGAGAAACGAAAACACAGGAAATCACGCCATTATTCCAGAGCGAAAGCTCGGCCACGTCATCGAGGGTACGACGAATCTCTTCCCCTGCCTTCACCGGGCCTTTCAGCACTACGAGCACATCGATATCCGAGCCCGGTTCGGCATCCCCGCGCGCCTGTGAACCGTAGAGTACAAGGCGCACCAGGCGAGGCCCGTAAAGAGCCTCGAGGCGGCGCCGCAATTCAGCCAGAAGGTCTCTCAAGCGATCGCTCATGGTTGCCTCAAATGCAATCTTACGGCTCCATTGCCATTTTGTCATTCTGAACGCCGCGCAGCGGAGTGAAGAATCTCTCTTTCTTGGGCTGTGGCCTACCTCGGAGTTGTTCGTGTTTGATTGAGGGCCTCTCTAGCGTCGCCCGCATGCTGACAACATCACTGGCCGCCTTTCGCAGCCACCCCCAAACCGGGTCAGCCTTGTCTTTCGTACACTACCTTCCCCTCGCGGACCGACGTGGTGATGAAGGCGAGGGGAACCTCGCTCCACTCCTCGACTTCCTCCGGCGTGTAAACCATCACTTCCACTTCCACGGGCAAGTCAGCCAGCGCCAGGTAAAGCGGTACCGAGGGCCAGTAACGCGGCTCGTCGGATTGCTTGATCACCAGCACATCAAAGTCGCTGTCGGGCCGGGCATCGCCCCGCGCCCGGCTGCCGAACAGGATGATCTTCTCCGCCTGCGCCGCCTCCACAATGCGGCGGACGATGTCCTGAGTCACGTCCTCAGCCACGGCTCAACTCCTCCTCTTCCACCTCAGCTTACCCCAACTCTTGGCCACCGCGCGGCGTGTAGGGCCGAACGGCGTTCGGCCCGCGCCCAAGGCAGGCTGCTCGGCTCCGTCTTCAGGGCGAGCGCCGCTCGCCCCTACGCGCCGCGCTTGCGCCACTCCTCCAGTGCGCGTCGCACCCTGGTCGCACCGGGGTCTTCGATCTGCTCCCAAATCGCAAGCGCGGCCTCGGCGTGAGCGATGGCCTGGGCGCGATTGCCGAGCTTGTCGAACGCCAAGCTCATATTCCAGAGGCCGTGGCCCTCACCGCGCCGATCGCCGATCTCGCGCGCGATGGCCAAGCTCCGCTCTAAGGTCTCGATGGCACTGTGGACGTCGCCGAGTTCATAGTAGGCAACACCCAAGTGGTTCAGTTCTTGGCCTTCGCCGCGCCGGTTGCCGATCTCGCGGTGTATTGCCAGGGCCTGCTCGTCGAACTCGATGGCGCTGCGGGTCTCGCCCAATTGCGCGTAGGCCACGCCAAGGTTGCCCAGAGCGTTGCCCTCGCTTAGTCGGTCGCCGATCTCACGGTGTATTGCCAGGGCCTTCTCGTGAAACTCGATGGCACGGCGGGTCTCGCCCAGACCCTTGTAGGCAATGCCCAAGTTGCCGAGGTCTTGGCCTTCGCCGCGCCGGTCGTCGATCTCGCGGTGTATTGCCAGGGCCTGCTCATAGAACTCAATGGCGCGGCGGGCCTCGCCCAGCGCGTAGTAGGCATTGCCCAGCGAGCCCAGCGCGTTGCCTTCGCCGCGCCGTTCGCCGATCTCGCGGGCGATAGCCAAACCGTGCTCGCATAACTCAATAGCGCAGCGGGTCTTACCCAACGCATAGCAGACAGTGGCGAGGTTGGCCAAGTGCCTGCTTTCTGCACCGCGATCTTGCAAACGGCGTGCGGCGGCGAGCCCTGCCTCCAGCCAGCGGATCATCTCGCCGGGATGAAGGCGCAGATTCAGGCAATACAGCGCGGCGTCCGGGTAGCTGCTGCAAAGTCTTGCCGCTTCATCTCCGTTCTCGGCGCGGGCGGCGGCCCACGCTTGCCCCGCACTTATGTTCGTCAACTCAGCATCGAACAGAGCCAACCCCAGCTTCAGCGCGTGGCCGCCCTGTTGGTAGAGCCGGTTAGCCTCGCGGGCCACGGCCTCGTAGTGCTCAGCGTGGCGCTTCTGCGCGACCTCGCGCTCCTCGGGCTCAAGCCGCGCCTCGGCAAACGCGCGGATCAAGTCGTGCAGGCGGTAACGGCTGGTTCCGGGGTTGAAATCTACCAAACTGTACTTCACGAGTGTACCGAGCGTTTCCTGGGCAGGCTCTTTGTCAAGGCTCCAGACGGCGGCGGCGCCTGTCGCGTCAAAAGTCTCAGGGAAAACGGCCAGAGCGCGGAACTGGCGCTGCAACTCGGTCGAGAGCAGCTCATAGCTGAGGCCAAGCGAGGCCTCCACGCTGGCGCTGCCGGCCGGCTGCGTGGGGTCAACCAGTTCGAGGCGCTTCCGCCTATCGCCCAGGCGACGCAGGCAGTCCGTCGGGCTGAGGTTCGGCGTTTCAGCCAGGGCGGATGCGGCGGCCCGCAAGGCCATCGGCAGATAGCCGCATACATTGGCCAGCGCGTCGGCCGAACCGTCGATGCGGGGCGCGATTTTGAGCAGGAATTCGCGAGCATCCGGCGACGGAAGGGCATCAAGATTCTTGGGGACCAAGCCGGGCAGGGTGAAGTGAAAGCGGGAAGTGACCAGCAGCAGGCAGCCCGCCGGCGGAATCAACGGCTGCACCTGCTGTGCGTCCTTCGCGTTATCCATCACCAGCAGGGCCCGCTGGCCGTGCAACACGGAGCAATAGAGCGGGGCCAGTTCGGCTTCGTCTTCCGGAAGTTTGGCCTCCGGATGCCAGGCGCGGATGACGTGCGCCATGGCCGTGGCAACGATCAGCGGTGCCTTGCTGACGCCCTTGAGGTCGAGATAAATCTGCGCGTCGGGATAGCGCGACTCGAGCTGCTGGGCCAGCTTCAGCGCCAGCGCCGTCTTTCCCACACCGCCCGTGCCATACATGCCGGAGATCACCGCGCCGCCGGTTTCCACCGCCTTCATTAGCTCGTCGAGGTCGCCCCCGCGTCCGGTGAAATCGAGGGGCGGCGGCGGGAGTTGGTGGAGCGCGCCAAGAGCAGGCGGCGAAGGCACGGGAGCCGAACCAGCACTGATGCCTACAGGAAAGTTGTCGCCTATAAATTGAGTGAGGTGATTGCGGAGGAGTTTCTCGAATTCGGCTTTGCCTTTGTAAGGCCACCACAAGCCCTCTTTGGGAAAATCCTTCTTGAACTCCAGGACTAATCCCCACTGATCGGTCTCGTCCCTTGACTTGGGAGCGTACGCCTTCCCATTGAAGTAGACCATGATCTGAGGGCGCTGGTTCTTCTGCCACGCCTCGTAAGCGGTGCGGAACTCGTGCTCGGTGCCGGATTTGGCGCCCATCGTGGGCGTGCCGAAGCGCTTCCAGAAGATGCCGATGAGGACATCGCAATCTTCTATGCGGAGGATGGGATCGATCAGGCCCTGCGGGCCGTCCACATGCAATCCGGGGTAGGCGTCAGTCTCCCAGCGCCCGACTTCGAGGCGCAAGGCGCGGTCCTTGGCGATGCCCCGGTTGAGCTCGTCGGCCACCGCCTGCACGGCATCGCGCTCCGGCTGAACGTCGCTGGGCGACGCCACCACGATCCGCAAGATTCGGACTTGATCCCCTTGCGCCACCAGCCTCCGCCACGCCTGAGCCTCCCGGCGCTATTGCCCGCCAGTATAGCAGAAAGCGCCTTCGGGTGAATAATCCGTTCGCTTCGCTCAGCGGTTGCCATGAGCCCTTCGCTACGCTCAAGGGCAAACTTCGCGAATAGGCGGGCGTTCCGGCCTTGCTCGCATCTCTAGCCTATGTTTTTGGAAATTTTGAGCTTGACAGATCATATCTGTTTGTTATAGAGTATATTGCGAGTGCAGGGGAAGGGTGAGTCTGATCGAAAGAAAAACCACCGAAGCCCCGCTTGAGGCCCTCGCGGAGACGCTAGCCGGCATCAGAAATAAGGGGAGAGCCCACGGCGGGCCGTTAGGCCTTGCGAAGGGTTCAGCCAGCTCATGGCGGAGGCGATGGCCGCGATGGCGGGCGAGCGGTCCCGAATTGACGATTGGTCCTGTGAAACCAAAGGAAGCGGTCCAGGAAAAGTGAAAAACGAACCCGCGGAAGAGCGAGGTCGGGGGTTAGCAGGTGGCACCTGACGGTAGCACCGCCAATGAGGAAGGAAGTAGCCGTTTAGCGGGCGGTTTCTGGTGCCCCTAAACCGGCAGAAGGCTAACCGTTTTTCTTGAGGAACAAAGCCGAGGAGTTGTTGAAAACAAAGGGAAATGGCCCGGGAACAAAGCCAAAACAAACCCATTTAAGGGCCATGGTCGGGAACTAGGGCAGCGGGGAGCTGTAAGGACCCGGGACGGGTAGCGGAAAGAGAGGCTCGTCGCTCAAAACCAACCGAGGAGGAGGCCTTCGTCGGGAACCGTTCACGTTAGTCGCGCAACCCGGCGGCGGCTCACGAATTTTGAAAAAACGAAGCCACCGATTCTATTGAAAACAAAGCAAGTCGGTCGGAGCAAATGAAAAACGAACCCACGAGAAGTAAGAGTCAGGGGCCAGAATGAAGGCAAGCTGCCATCGGACGGCGTTGCGCCAAGCCGATCGAGACTTGCTCGTGGTGAACAAGGAGCGCCGCCAAAAAAACAAAGCTAAAACAAAAGTGGGGAGGCAATAATGGCGGAAGTATCGACGTAGCACTCAGTCTTAGTCCTGGTATTCATAATTACGGTGATGTATTTCGCGGGTTTCGGGATTCGGGGTTCGGGATCCGCAGAGGAGAATTTGGTTCCGGGATTTTGTCTCGCGAACCCCGAACCCCGCTTCTATCGTCACCGTATTTGTGAAATGCACCACTAAGGCCGCTACGAGCCAAGGGCTCCACCCTTGATATCCAGTAGGGCAGGCTTTTTTTCAGGAACAAAGCCGAGGAGTTATTGAAAACAAAGGAAAATGCCCGGGAACAAACCCAAAAACAAACCCAGGGCCGTTTTCTATGATACCTGGGCGGGACCTCTGAAACCTTTGGGCGATTCCGCAATCCAACAAGGGTGTAAGCGAATCCTGGGAGCGCGGGCGTCTCGCCCGCGCGTGATCTTAAAGCGATGCCAGGAGAGAAGAGCGGGCGAGACGCCCGCGCTCCCAAGACACTCGGAGTCGAACGTGGAGGTCGGATAATGCTGGACTCAGGCTTAAAGCGTACACGCTCGGTGCCACTAACCCTGCACTTCTTCGCTGTGGGCGCAGGTTCTTGGTGCTCGTCACTCGCCACCCGTCACTTGTCACTCGCAGCCAGTTTGGTTGCGGCCACCGGCCGCGCTGGCATCCATCTGCTTTTCCTTGCCATCCTCTTCGGCACGCTAGCCTGCGGCGCCGGACACGCGCAGGTTCCAGCTTTTGCGGGCAAGCCTGCGGTCTCGCGAGGCAAGGGTGAACAAACTGCGGTCCTGGCGGGAGGCTGCTTCTGGGGCGTGGACGCCGTGTTCAAGCACGTGAGGGGTGTGACGAGCGTCGTCTCCGGCTATTCCGGAGGAAGCGCGGCGGCCGCGCAGTACGAGGTGGTCAGCACCGGCACGACGGGGCATGCCGAGTCGGTGAAGATCACCTTTGATCCGTCGCAGGTCTCGTATAGCGACTTGCTGAGAGTTTTTTTCTCCGTGGCCCACGACCCGACCGAATTGAACCGTCAGGGTCCGGATGAGGGGACGCAGTATCGCTCGGCGATCTTCTTTGCCAATGAGGACCAGAAGCGGATTGCGCTAGCCTATATCGATCAACTGAACCAAGCCAAAGTCTTTCCAGCGCCGATTGTGACCCA
>Ga0326728_10018067_pt1 | contig 13987 bp, 11 predicted proteins | sample MB3enrmetagenome_FD_207602 | JGI IMG/M metagenome (GOLD analysis project Ga0326728, IMG submission 207602) | Lab enriched peat soil microbial communities from McLean, Ithaca, NY, United States - MB31MN | ecosystem: Environmental > Terrestrial > Soil > Wetlands > Peat | place: USA: New York... | reverse complement strand
AGTGTCTGGACATTGGAGGAGCACGGACCATCTTCGTTCAAAACGAGGGTCCAATAAGGGTCCAATAAGCGTATTTGAGGGCGTTTTCAGGGGTACAGAGTGCCGTCTGTGCCGTTCAGTTTCAATAAGTTACGAGCCACTAAGAGATTGACACGGTAGAGGTCTGGGGTTCGAGTCCCCACGGGCCTACCATCTTAACTCCATCGAAAGCTTAGGGTTACATCCTGCCACTTCCCTTGTCTTAAGCGGTCATCTCGTTACATGTAGCGGAAAACGTAGTGGGTACCTGACAGGATTTAGCCTTCCCTGTATCAATTAGCAATCAGAAGGGCCAACGGCGGGGGCGGCTTTTCCAAAGCGTACATTGGGATGTAGACTCTCTCACTTGGGTTGGTACAAAATCTCGGCCAGGTCGCTGAATTCTCTCACGTGTTCCCGGATTGAGTTGGCGTGGTGCGCCGCGAAGTTGGGCACCCACGGAGCGTCTGTCTGCAGGGACCGCCTGCCACGAGGAGAAATCGTTTTGGCGCTTTGGGTAATGCTTGCTTGATGCTAACGAAGAAACTGTTAACATGGCTTGTTCAATTCCCCCATGCCGTTCCGGAGGGCTCCGCTTGGCCTTCTTTGAAGCGGACGGCGAAAGAGAGCAGAGATATGCGTTCCATCGATAGAGTTCGCGGCCTTATCGCAGGGAAATCGATTGACCACCTGCCTGTTCAGCCGATGATCATGATGTTTGCCGCCAAGCATTTGGGAATCCCCTATATCGAATACACGAAGGACGGCAGGAAGATGGCGGAAGCTCAAGGCAAGGTCGTGCGGGATTTCGGCATCGATTGCCTGATGACTTGCTCGGACCCTGCCCGCGAGGTGTTCGACATCGCGGGGGAGGGGAGCATCAACTGGTATGAGGACCAAGGGCCGGCAATCTGCGAAGAGAGGGCAGCGCTGCTCGATAAGTCGCGGTTGAAAACCTTTCGAGTACCGGACCCGCTCGGAGGCGGAAGGATGCATGACCGGATCAAGGGGATCGAAGCCATGCACCAAGAGTTTGGCGGTGAAGTTTCGATTGTGGGATGGGTTGAAGGCCCCCTCGCTTTGGGCGCGGAATTGCGCGGACTGACCCATGTCATGACGGACTTTCTGGATGATCCGCCCTTTGTGAATGGCTTGTTGGATTTCGCCGCAGAAGTTGCAAAGGTCTACGCGGAAGCACAGATCCAGGCGGGGGCCGACACGATCGGGATGAGCGACGCGGCCGCGAGCATGATCGGGCCTCATTATTACCACGAGTTCCTGTTTCCAAGGCAACTGCGGGTGGTCGAATCCATCCGAAAAGCCCACCCCGAAGTGATTGTGCGCCTTCACATGTGCGGTAACACAAACCCGCTAATAGCTCAAATGAAACACTTGCCCGTACAGGTGTTCGAGTTGGATTCGCCGACCAACTTGGCGGCAGCACGCGCCACCTTAGGGCCCAACCTGGTAATTCTCGGCAATGTCTCCACCGTTGTGGACATGCTGGAGGGAACACCCGAGCATGTGTATGAAGCGTCGAAAAGCTGCCACGAGACGTGCGGACGGTTCCACATTGTCGGCACTGGTTGCGAGATGCCACCCGCGACCCCGCCAGAGAACCTCCAGGCCATGGTCCGGTACGCAAGGGAACACAAACCCGAAGAATTCATCTCGACCATAACGCGCTGATAGACGGGCAGGGCAGTTGCTGGATACGGACCACGCCTGTACTGGTTCCAATTGCCTTGCAGGTGCAGTAAGAGGACCTCTTCAGTGGAGGACCTATCGGTCGATGCTTGAGTTGCTTTTTCGACGCAGACCCGGGACCGGCCTCGTACACGGAATTGCGCAGTGCGACTGCGCGCCGTGAAGTACACTCCGGCGCTTCCCGCCAAGGAGCCACAGATGAATGAACGCGAGAGAGTACTCGCGATTATAAGAGGTGAAAAGCCTGACCTCGTCCCCTGGTACGCCGACCTTGACTATTGGATGGCCTATTTGAATGCGGCCGGCCTGATGCCTGAAAAGTACAAGGGCGACGGCATTTATCAGTTGAGCCGCGACCTGGGTGCGGGTTTTTACCTGCAAGGATACTTTCCATACCGCGAGGTTTATGACGGTGTGCAAGTGATCCGTGAGGTCTCCTCCGACGGTCTGTCCCGAAGCGCCCGTGTCGTAACCCCCAGCGGCGAGATCCGCGAAATGGAACGGTGGATTCCCGACTCGTATTGCTGGGCCTACGGTGAACGCTTCGTCAAGGACGGGCATGACCTGAAGGCCTTGCGATACTTATATGAGCATACGTTCTACGAGCCCGATTACGAGCTGGCCGCGCGCCGATATGAGTTGATTGGTGACAACGGGGTGGTCCTTTGTTATCTGCCCAAAAGCCCTCTGATGGAGATGGTCGCGCTTCGGGCAGGCATTAGAGCAGTCACCTATGCTCTGGCCGACGCCCCTGACGAGTTTGAGGAAACCATTGCCGTATTGGAAAAGAAAGCAAATGAAGCGTCGGAGATAGCGCTGAAATCTCCGGCTGAGTTCTTGATGATACCCGAAAACCTGTCGTCCGAAGTCGTCGGCAAGAATCTCTACAACAAATACGTCAGACCGCATGATGAAGCGTGGGTAAAGCGAATCAAAGAGGCTGGCAAGTTCTCGTTAATCCACATTGATGGGACCTTGCGGGGTTTAATCCGCGAGGTTTCCGAAACAGGGTTCACCATACTGGAAGCCGTCACGCCGGCGCCCGCCGGAGACATTGAGGTCGAGGAATTATGGCAGTGGGTAGCTCCGGGGACTGTTCTATGGGGTGGTATCCCCGGTGCTTTTTTCAGCCCCCTGGTCAGTGACGAAGATTTTGACGCCTTTGTGATCCGCGTGCTGAAAGTCATGAAGAGCGCTCCTCGCTACGTACTGGGTGTGGCGGACCAGGTTCCTCCTCATTCACGCTTCGAACGCATTGCCAGGGTTCAACAACTGGTAGAGAAGTACGGGCAGTTCCGGTGAAGTGAAAGATCGAACACTTCACGAGTGGCGTAGCTCCGGGTTTGCCTCTGGCGGAAGAGTACACCAGGGAAAACCTGAAACTCCTCGAGAAAGGTCTTCCGAACCTGCTTCATCATCTGGGGATCATTCGCCGGTCAGGGATCAATCCCGTGGTCTGCATCAACTGCTTCCACACCGACACCAAGGACGAGATCGCCCTGGTGCGCAAGGCGGTGGAAACCGAGGGGGCGCGGTGCGCGGCCTCGGAGCACTGGGCCAAAGGCGGAGAAGTAGCGCTCGAGCTGGCGGACGCCGTGCTCGATGCCTGCAAGAAGAGGGCGATTTCAAATACTTGTATCCGCTTGAAATGAAGCTGCGGGACCGCGTTGAGCTGATCGCGACTAAGGTTTACGGCGCCGATGGAGTGCCCTGGACGCCGGAGGCGGAAGCGAAATGCAGGATGATCGAGTCGGATCCGAAGTACGCCGACGACGCCATGATGGTGAAAACCCCTCTGAGTTTGAGCCACGACCCGGCGCTCAAGGGAGTGCCGGAAGGGTGGGTGTTGCCGATTCGCGGCGTTCTGGTCTACTCCGGTGCGAAATTCCTTTGCCCCTGCGCGGGGACGATCAGCCTAATGCCCGAGACCTCATCCAATCCGGGATTCCGCCGGGTGGACGTGGATGTGAAAACCGGGAAGGTAACGGGGCTGTTCTGAAGCAGGAGCGAAGCAGTAACCCATGCAAACAATGCAGGCGCGAAATCCGATAAGGCTAGGCGAGCCCCTCACGATCCGTCGCCGGCAATCGAGACTATGGAAGCCCAAAGGGTCCATCACTCAGGCCGCTTTTTGAACCCTGCTGCCCGCGTGGGGAACGGGGGAAAATGCCTGGGGCCGCACTTATGGGTGTCTGAGAAAACCTTTGTGCGCAGGAACGCCTCTTAAGGTCTGAGGGAGTCCCTGTTGATTCAGTCGAAAAACGGCGTTCTCCCCCAGTAACAGAAGCCGCATCTCAGTTCGACGGGTGGTTGCCGGCAAATTCGCAGTATTACTGGCTGTTACGGGCCGAAGCAAACCTGAGCCGCAGGCTGTTCGGCAACATGCTGAAGATGATCGCGACGGTGGAGGTGGAAGGCGGGAAACGGACCGGACAACTCACCGGAACGGTCAAAGCGCGCCGTGATACCACCCCAAAGAGGTCACGGCGATTAGAGCTTGAATCGATAGGGCGGCTGGCATACACTTTTATGCCCATGGGAAGCTCAAACTGGAAATTCACGTTGAAACATTTGTAAGCAGACGGCAAGCTGCCCACAGTTCTTTCCTCCGCAAGGTCTTTACTAGCCGGGGTCAACTTCGGGGCAGTGCTTGAAGAGGACCTCCAGACTAATAACAAGAGAGTGGGAATGACCGCTGAAGGAAAGAACTTGCCCGCTTCCAATCAAGCAACTCTCTTGCTGCTGCAGCCGCGAGGATTCTGTGCGGGCGTGATTCGGGCCATCAAAGTTGTAGAACTGGCATTGGAGAAATTGGACCGGCCTGTGTATGTGCGCAAGGAGATTGTTCATAATCGCCACGTGGTTGAAAACCTTGCGGCGCGGGGCGCCGTTTTTGTGGAGTCGCTCGATGAGGCGCCCACAGGCGCAGTGGTTATCTTTAGCGCACACGGAGTTTCCCCGTCCGTCCGGGAGGCGGCAAGCAAACGAGGGCTCCAGGTGATTGACGCCACGTGTCCTTTGGTCACCAAGGTCCACCTTGAAGTTATCCGTTACGCTCGTGAGAAATATACCATTGTGCTCATCGGTCACCGGAACCACGATGAAGTCATCGGCACCTTGGGAGAAGCTTCAAAGGCAATCCGCGTAATATCCTCAGTCGAGGATGTGAACTCCCTCGAGGTGGACAACCCGCAACGAGTCGTATATCTTACGCAGACGACGTTGAGCATCGACGATACAGCCGAAATTGTGACGCGACTCAAACAGCGGTTTCCGGCCATTCTGGGACCACCCGCCCAGGATATTTGCTACGCCACGGAAAATCGTCAGGCCGCCGTTAAGCTGGTGGCTCGGCAGGCAGACGCGATCCTCGTGGTCGGCGCTCAGAACAGTTCCAACTCCAACCGTCTGGTGGAAGTGGCGCGCCGGGCCGGGACGGACGCCTACCTGATCAGTTGCGCTGCCGACATCGAGCCGCGATGGCTCGACGGTCGACGGCATTTGGGAATAACCGCCGGAGCTTCAACGCCGGATTTTCTCGTCGAGCAAGTGGTCGACCGCCTGAAGAGCTGGGGTTTCACCGGCATCCGGGAAGTGGAATGGACCCAGGAGGACGTTCGATTTGCCTTGCCGGCGGAACTGACAAGCGGAAAATCCACTCACAGGAAGGACCTGAGCACTTCATGACACAACGGGACCAAGTCGAATCAGATATGCGACAGGGAGTGCGGAGACTCACTTACGCTGAAGTCAGCTTCGATGAAAACCTTCAGGAAGCCATCCAGCGAACCGTGGATCACCTGCTGTCCTTGCAGGCCCCGGAGGGATACTGGGTCGGAGAACTCGAAGCCGACACAACCCTGGAATCGGATTACATCTTCTTTCTGCATGTTTTGGGAAAACTGGATAGCCGCCGGTGCGTTAAGTTGGCAAATTATATTCGCCGGCGCCAACTTCCCGAGGGGGGATGGAATATTTACGACGGCGGCCCTTCAGAGCTCAACGCCACCGTCAAGGCGTACGTGGCCCTCAAGCTGGCAGGGGACTCCCCTGCAGATCCCCACATGGCACGGGCGCGCTGCCAGATTCACAAGTTAGGCGGAGTTGAGAGGACCAATTCTTACACGCGCCTTTACCTGGCCCTGGGCGGGGTGCTGCCCTGGTCTTACGTGCCGGCGATACCGCCGGAGATAATCCTTCTCCCGTCCTGGTTCTTTCTGAATATTTATTCCATGTCTTCCTGGACGCGCGCCATCATCGTGCCCTTGATGCTCGTTTATGCGTGCCACCCGCGTTGGGATTTGCCTCCGAACGCCGGGATTGAGGAACTCTTTCGGGACTCGTCGGGGCGCATTCCAGCTTTCAAATGGGACCGGCGGGTGGTGAGCTGGCGCAATTTCTTCCTGATGCTGGACCGGCTCTTCAAAGTGCACGAGAAACTCCCTTGGAAGCCCCTCCGCCGGTGGGCGCTCCGTCGCGCCCAGCAGTGGCTCTTCGAACACCTTGAGCGCACCGATGGACTCGGCGCGATCTATCCCGCCATGGTCAACTCGGTGTTCGCCTTGCGGGCCATGGGCTACTCCGCCGATGACCCCCTCACGGCACGGGAAATTGGACATCTTGCGGAATTTGAAATCGACGGCGGCGACACTCTGCGCCTCCAACCGTGCGTATCTCCGGTTTGGGATACAGCGGTGACGATGTTTTCCCTTCAGGAAGCCGGATTGCCACCCGACCACCCCGCCCTGGTCAAAGCCGCCAGTTGGCTGCTCGACCACCAAGTGCTCGGAAGTGGAGATTGGCAAGTCAACGATCCCGATGCCGACCCGGGTGGATGGGCCTTTGAGTTTCGCAATGACTTCTATCCGGACGTGGATGACTCGGCCTTTGTCCTGATGGCGCTTCAGCGCGTCGCGTATCCGGACGCAGCCCGCATGGAACAGGCCTTGCGCCGCGGCACTGCCTGGGTGCTCAGTATGCAGAACCGCGACGGCGGGTGGGGGGCGTTTGACCGCAACAACTATTCCGCCTTCCTGACGCGCGTTTCCTTTGCCGATCACAATGCCATGATCGACCCCTCAACCGGGGATCTGACGGCCCGCGTTTTGGAATACTTGGGCCGGCTCAAATGGCCCGCTTCCGATCCCAGAATTCAGCGAGCAGTAGGATTCCTCCGGCGGGACCAGACCTCCGAAGGCGCTTGGTACGGCCGATGGGGAGTCAATTACCTTTATGGAACGAGCGGGGCTTTGCGAGCGCTGGCGGCGCTGGGCCTGCAAAAGGAAGCGGAAAGCCAGCGGGCGGTCGCCTGGCTCCGAGCCGTTCAGAATCCGGATGGGGGCTTTGGCGAATCCTGCGGGTCCTACGATGATCCGAAGTTGAAGGCGCGTGGCCACAGCACGGCTTCGCAAACTGCATGGGGTCTCGTCGGCTTGCTGGCTGCCGGGGAAATCTCCGAACCCGCCGTGAAGCGGGGCGTAGACTACCTTTTGGAACAACAACGGGAGAACGGAACCTGGGCGGAAGCAGCCTTCACCGGAACCGGATTCCCGCGTGTCTTTTATCTTAAGTATCACCTCTATCGGGATGTTTTCCCGCTTTACTCGTTGGCACAGTACCGCAATTTGCTGTACGGCGCGCCCCAATTTGAAGTCCGGAGCTTCTCACCGGAGGAGTTCCCGCCGCGGAATGGAGATAAAAGGAGTCGATGAGGTTTCCGTTAAGCATGACCACAAAGCTGGGCCGGTATATCGCCGGAAAGCGGCTGCGTCGGGTTGAAAGGTTTCCCCTCGTGATGATGCTGGAACCTCTGCACGCCTGCAACCTGACGTGCACGGGTTGCGGTCGCATCCGCGAATACAAGGAAACGATCACGGAACAGCTCACGGTGGAGCAGTGCTTGAAAGCGGTGGATGAATGTGGCTCTCCGATTGTCTCGATCTGCGGTGGCGAACCGCTGATTTACCGCGAGATTGGGCGCCTGGTGAGCGAAGTCCTGGACCGCGGCAAACATATCTACCTTTGCACCAACGGCATGTTTATTCAAAGGCGCTTGAAAGACTTCAAACCCACCTCGCAATTTTTCTTCAATGTGCACCTGGACGGCCTGGAGGCAACCCACGATCTTTGCGTCGAGCGCAAAGGGGTGTTCCGGCAGGCCATCGAGGGCATCCGCGCCGCCAAAGCCGCGGGGTTTATGGTTTGCACCAACACGACGATTTACAAGCAAACTGATATGAGGGAAATCGCCGAATTATTCGAGTATCTAAAAGGATTTGGAGTGGATGGCCACACCATTGCCCCCAGTTACTCCTATGCGGTCGTGCAAAACAAAGAGGTTTTCATGTCTCGCCAGGAGACTCACGAAAAATTCCGCCAAGCCGCCAAGCTCCTTGAAAATTACGCCCTGATGACCTCCCCTATTTACCTGGACTACCTGCGGGGAGAACGCGAAGACTTGATGTGCACCGCATGGGGAAATCCCACCTACAACCCGCGGGGTTGGAAAGCGCCGTGTTATCTGATCACCGACGGCCATCACGCAACGTTCAAAGACTTCATTGAAAGAACCGACTGGGAGAAGTATGGCCGCGGGCGTGACCCCCGCTGCGAAGACTGCCTGGTGCACGTAGGATATGAGCCCTCCGCCGTGTTGGGAGCGAATCGGAGACTCCGCGATACCTGGAAACTGCTCAAGTGGCAACTCTCCGGGAAAAACAATGGCCGCCATCAGACGAGTGCCAATAAGGCGGAATAATGTTCTGCGTTATCACCGGGCGGAAAGGGTAGCCACGGACAGCGCTTTTCTCTCTGTGGGCTTTTCTGTGCAAGACGAACCCACGCAATCAAAGGCAGATTGACCGTGATGGCTACCACTCTTGGAGGAGGAGCAGTTCGCGAACCGCCCCTACAAGGAACGAGCCTCTTCGCGACCGCGCGGCGCACGAACGCGCAGCCTGAATCAATATGAACAAAGTCCTGGTTGCCTTTGCCCTAAAGGAGGAATTTGCTCCCTGGAAACGCAGGCATCGCTTCCGCCCGATCTCAGTTTCACGCCACCCCGTCTTTGTGACCTCTTTCGGTAGCACCGAAGTGTACGTGGCGCTCGCCGGAGCGGGCGCGCCCGACGCTCACCACTTCAATGATCTGATGACGCAATTCACACCCTCCCTGGGAATCGTAACGGGAGTTGCTGCGGGCCTTAAACCGGAGTGGCGGCCGGGAGACCTGCTGGTTGCACAATCGGTGTCTGGCCCGGGCAGCGAGACGAGAATCCCCGGCGAGCCGAACCTCATCGATCTCGCCGTGCAATGCGGAGCGAAGCTGGCGTCCGCGCTGATTACGATGCCGCACATTGCCCGCACGATCGCCGAAAAGGCGCGTCTGGCAAGCTTCGGCGACACCGTCGATATGGAAAGCCTGACCTGGATGAAGCAATGGTCAGCCCGCGGCATCCCCTCCCTCGCCCTGCGCGTGATTCTCGACCCGGTGGAAATGCCCATGACCTGCGATTTTGAAGCGGCCATGGATGCTCACGGGCAGATACGAATCTCACAAATCCTGGCCCAATTGGCCCGCAGGCCCCAACTTCTCCCAGACTTCCTCCACCTCGCGCGGCAAAGCCGTCGCGTCCTGATGGTTTTGACCCGATTCCTGGATCGATTCTTCGAACTTCTGGACCGTCAATCTTCCGCCGCCGGTGACAAATCCGGGGATCATCTTTCCGTAGCGTGAGAGAGCATCAGGTTACCCTTCGAGAGCATGCTTGATCAGTTGCACGCTCTGGGCCCATACGCGCCCGCGAATGTGCATGGCCTCGGCCATCACCGCATCAAATGCCGAGACGATTGCCTCCACCTCCTCGTCCCCGATGATGAGCGGCGGCAGCAGTTTGATGATGTTGATGTCAGGCCCACCGACCTGCGTCAGAATGCGGTGATCGCGCATCAGAGCCATCACCACCAACTGCGCGAACAATCCTCTCTGCGCTGCCTCGGCAGCGGTCCAGGCGGCACGCAACCCCAGGGATCGAGGAGCTTTGAATTCAATCCCAATGATCAGACCCTTGCCGCGCACGTCCGCGATCATATCGTAGCGTTCCTGCAAGGCAGCGAGCCTTTTCAGAAGCTTCTCTCCCATCGTTGCGGCGCGTTCGATCAGCCGTTCTTCATCCAGTACATGAAGGGTGGCGAGACCGGCCGCCATGGCCAGCTCGTTCTGCCCGAAGGTCGTGGAATGCACCTGGCAACGCTCCAGACGGCTGAAAATGGCGTCATGGATTTTGCGCCGGGTGATAGTCGCGCTGACGGGAATGTAGCCGCCACCCAGCGACTTGGACAGCGTGACGATGTCCGGTTCGAGACCCCAGTGCTCACAGCAGAGAAAATGCCCGGTACGTCCCATCCCGACCTGAACTTCGTCGCAGATGAAAAGTGTGCCGTACTTGCGGCACAAGCGCTGGGCCTCCGGCAGATAGTTATCGGCAGGGATGTACACTCCCTTGCCCTGGATCGGTTCCGCAATGAACGCGGCCACGTTTCCCTTGCGGAGATGTTTCTCCAGAGCCGCAAGATCGTTCATAGCCACAGCATCGAACCCGGGCATCAGGGGTTCGAACCCCTTGCGGAACTGGCTTCCACCGTTGAGTGCAAGGGTGCCGAGGGTCAACCCATGAAAGGCGTGGTCCAGGTAGAGCATGCGAGGGCGTTTGGTTGCCGCGCGGGCGAACTTGAGCGCGGTGTCCACGGCGTCAGCGCCCGAGTTGGCGAAATAGACCGCGTCCAGCCCGGGGGGCATTCGCTTGACCAATTCCTCGGCCAAGAGGCCCGCCAGAAGAGGGCAATCCATCTTTACCAAGTTCGGACGGTCGAGAGAGAGGATGTCTTGGATCGCCTGCTTGACGACGGGGTGGGCGCGTCCCAGGTTGAACACGCTGTGTCCGCACAGCAAATCCATGTAGCGGTTGCCTTCGGCATCCCACAAATAGGAACCTTCCCCCCGGGTATAGATCTTGTCGAACCCGATGATCGACTGAACGCGAGCTAGGCTCGCATTGATGTACTGCTTGTGCAAAGGGTACTGTTCGCCTTGCCGCCCTTCGATGAGCTTAGCAATGGAGTATGTCATGACAAATTCCTCGAATCCGGAAACCCATCCTGAAGACGCGCGCCGTCTCGACGGTCCTGACGGGCGGCACTTTGTACGGAGAGGCATCCAGCGGATTGCTGCCCAGAATTACCCCTGCTGGACAAGTGAGCCACACCGGGCGCCAATTGGATTAAGTCTCGCGCCTAGCCGGCCAGAGCCCACCAGCGCAACCGTCGAAATTCTCAAAACTGGGGGCTTAGGAAAAGAGTTTTCATCGCTGAGGACATGATCGGCGCCCATCAGCTGTCCCGGCAGAGGGATTCCAGCGGAAAGACGGGGCCCTCTTTGCGAAGGCCTATTGTACCTCTCGTTTTCATTTTGATCCCCCTGTAAAGTTTTTTGGGGGGCGTCTTTCCCAGGAAAAAGCTCTTCCTGCTCCCGAACGAAAAGCCGGACTATCCATTTGCTGTCCCGGGCCACAAATGGCCTTTACAGCGGACCGACTCAGTGTTCCTCCGCCGTCTCGAAACAATTCGAAGGAAACCCTGGGAGCAAGGAGGCTTAGCCAGGTGTTCATAAACTTTCCGGCTGCACTGGTCGTAGCCGGAGTTTCCGGGGAACCGGCGCAGGTTCATGATGGGCGCGTCAAAACTGGGCGGTCAGACCTATGGAGAGCGAACGGCCCGGGCCCGTGAGGGGCCTGATCTGGCTGGTCCAGCCGCTCGCCTGGAAGTCATCAAAGTTCACACCACCGAGAGGAAGGTCATAGTCCCGGTTCAAGAGATTATTGCCACCCGCATCAATCCTCAGATGCCGCCACTGGTAGCCCGCGTGCAAGTTCAGGAGTGTGTAGCCCGGTGTTCTTTGTTCCTGGCGAAGGGGGTCGACATCGGACTTGCGATCGACCAGTTGGACTTCGGGGCCGGCGGTCCAGCCTTTGAGCGTCTCATTCAAGCCGACCCGGGCATTGAGCGGCATCATCTGGTAAAGACCATTCCCCGTATCGAGCCTCCTCCCGTGCAGCCATCCTGCAACGCCACTGATCTCGCCCCGGCCAAACCTGGCGCTCTGCCATATCGCAACATCCCCGGACAGGTCGGCTCCGTAAATCCTGGCGTTATGATTGGCAAAACGGAGTTGAGAAAAAGTGCTCCCGCCGTATGACTGAGTCGCCAGCTCATCCACGTCAATATAGTCCCGGACGTAGGTTTGATAAGGAGTGAGTTTGATCTCCCACTCTTTGCGTGCCCGGTCATGCCAGCTTGCCGTGGCGCTCACGGTGTGGGCGACTTCCGGCCGGAGGTCCACATTACCCACGTAGTCGTTGCCGTCGCCAAACCAGTTGATCATCCCGCTGGTCATCCAACTGGTTGACCACGCGTAGCGCTCGTAGAGATTAGGGGCCCGGGTCTTTCGCGCGTAGCCAATCTCATAAGTACTGAAGGGGTTCGGCTCGTAGCGCGCCAATCCGGTCAGATCGATATCGATGTCGGCTCGTGAACGGCTCAAGGAGTTGAACGTGTCCGCGTCCATAGCATACATATCCGAGTATCCACTTACCTCCCCGGTATTCGTCCAAACGGTATCATTGCGTATGCCGAGCAGCGTGGTCCATTTTGAGTTCCACTTGCTGGCCACTTCGGCGAACCACGCAAGCCTGGAACGATGGCCGTCATTGATGTTGACGAAGGCGTTGGGCCCCATCATCGGCTCTTGGCCGGGAACGGCGGGCCAAATATCATCCAGGACAAAGCGATGGAACTCGTTGCCGATCTGGAGGGTGTGCCGGGGAGAGAGCGGAAGTCCCAGCTTCACGGAATACCCGAGGTCCCTTCCATGCGTATCCATCGGCATCCACATGGCATCCGGAAAAGTTGATTTATCCTTGCCAAGGTTCATCTCGTGCCGGACATTCTGCCAAAACACGCGCGTGTCGAGCACGCCCCAGCCGAGGTCTTTCCTGTAACGAAAATTGAGAAACTCCGAGAGATTTCGCGTCAGGTCCATTTGTTGATTGGGGAAGCCTTCGTAAGGAGTGTTGTGCAGTCCGGCCTGAAGGACGGCCAGGTTGCCCGCGCCCTGTGCCGCCAGCGTCACGGAGTGATCCGTCGTCTGCGCGTAAGTGGAAGTCACCTCATGGCCGCTGCCGTCATGATAATCACCGGTATTGGCCCACGACCCGGTATAGCCCAAGCTAAGATTCTGGCTTGCGACCGAGTCCGTTAGCCAACCTCCGTAGCTTTGGCCATTACTCCGGTAAAAGCTCGAAAAGGCTCCCTCCGTGTGCATCCCTTCACCGCGCTGGGCGAAGACCGGCGGAGGTGAATCGACGGAGATTGTGCCTCCAATGCTATCGCCTCCCATGCTGACCGGCGTAATGCCCGCCACGACGTTCACTTTGGCCTCAGGGGATGGACTGATGTAGGAAAGCGGCGGGTTCATGTGGTTCGGACAGGCTGCGGAAACGGTCATGCCGTTGACCACCAGTTTGGCGCGGTCGTCTCCCAGTCCGTGCAGCAGGGGGATGGTGGCAAGTTCGCCGTTTTGCCGCAGACTGACGCCCGGCAGGTTTCCGAGGAGTTCCGCGATGTTATGGCTCCGCGCCTGATCGCTGGCGTCCACCTTATGCTGGGTTCCGGCGAGTGGAACATAGACGTCCGGCGATTGCGTCGTGACGGTGACGGATTCCCTCCTGGCCGGAAGTTGAAGCGTCACGTCCAACTTCCGCATTTCGTTGTCGTCCAGCGTGACATCCTGCGAGTACGGCGCAAAACCTGGATGGCTGGCCTTCAGGTGGTACGTACCCCCCGGCAAGTCCGGAAACCGGTAGAGCCCCGACTTGCCACTCACTGCAGTTCTGGAGATACCGGGGATCGAGCCGGACAGCGTCAGCGTGGCGCCGGGTATGCTCCGACCCGACGGGTCCAGTATGGTTCCTGCCAGCACAGCCTTGCCCGGCTCGGCTTGACCGACGGCCACCATGAGTATGATGGTCACCAGAACAGCAATTGACGAAGCCGCTCGGCTGCCTTCCTTTCTCGTGCGGACTCTCACTACTTCTCCTTTTGCTCGTGACGGGTGGCTTCGACATGACGTCGGGTTGCTGCCAAGGAGGACCAAAGCGGTGGTCTCTCGGGTCACTGACAATCGTACTGTGAAACCCGGTTTGCTTAGG
>Ga0326728_10018066_pt1 | contig 13987 bp, 11 predicted proteins | sample MB3enrmetagenome_FD_207602 | JGI IMG/M metagenome (GOLD analysis project Ga0326728, IMG submission 207602) | Lab enriched peat soil microbial communities from McLean, Ithaca, NY, United States - MB31MN | ecosystem: Environmental > Terrestrial > Soil > Wetlands > Peat | place: USA: New York... | reverse complement strand
TGGAAGCTATCGGCTTTTTAATAATCAAGATTCAAGAAACAATATTCAAGAAAATTCTAAATGCTAATATCGAAATACGAAACAAATTCCAAGTTCTACATCAGCTCGTTGAGCTGAGTATACGTTGACTGCGTCAAGTATCGGAAATGGCCTAACGGCAAATACCAAAATCCAAATAATAGATAAATTCCAAATCTGAAGTAACGTGGGCTGCTCATGAACATCTAAATATCAGGGGATTATCTACCGAAGTTGGTAACATCGGTTCCCAATATTTCACGGTCAGAAGATGTGGAAGTCACCTTAAAAAATTCAAACCCTAATATTGTTTGCAATGAACTAAACCATATTTGCGTATTGAAATGTTCAGAAGACATTGATAATAATCTGTCAAGCAATGAACGTTAACGGAAACAATATTCTTGTTTTTGCGAATAAGCAAAACCAGATTTAATATATACAGACCACGCAGCATAGAGGGAATAAAGTCGATCACTAATTTCGGTACAATCAAGTTCGGTCAAAACCTGCCAATACTCATTCCAATTCTTAGTCTCAGTAATAAAACAGCCATTATTTAAAACACTGATTCTAATTAAAAGTTTCTCATTTTCAAGAAGCGAAAGAAATGAACTTCGTCCGTGAACTCTTGCAACTTTTTCAAATGGTATTATTTTCATTTGCATCAATCCGTCTTCGCACTAATTACGAACATTTGTACTATTTTTAGTGATTATAGCAATGTTTCACATTAGATGCAATATGATTTTGTCGCCATTTTGAAATTTTAAGAATATTTATTGGGGGCCGTAACGGAAAAGGCTCCATCCGGTGGCTGCATTCGCAGACGCCCGGATGGAGCCTTATTGTCCGGATAAATGACGAGTGCTACGCACTCACTTTTTTATAACCTAAGCTTTTATTGGAACCCGCGCATAGGGTTCCGGGTAAATCACCGGCCCGTGGTCGCGGGACGGTAAAATTATGGTGGCGCCGCCGGTTACGGTCACCGCGCCGGTTTGATTAATACTCTGGACATCGATGTCTACGCAGTATTTTCCTTTATCGCAATATTTGTTTATTATTTTACCTTTGCTCCAAGTGGTATCCCCGATCATATTCATCTTACGGATTTGAGTACTGAACTTCCACAGGAACCCGTCGTCGCCCATCCAGTTGGTAAGCATAATGTAGCGCCAGGCCTCGGTTTGCTGCCCCACGGCAACCTGTCTCGGGTGCGCTTCGGTGATTTTGTGTCCCGGCCCGTAGTCCCTAACCTGCCCTTTCAAATAGCCCTGGCCGAATTCCCATTTATTGACCCCTTTCCAACCGGGGGACGGCGGCATCTTCTCCCACATGATGCGGGTCAAACGCTCCGAGATAAAATGCGCATGTCCGGCCGCATGCCAGGCGGTCAATTCAGCCTCGTTAAGCGGCCCGCGCACCACCGGCGTCAATTCATCGCCCACCTTCACATCTTCCCAATAGCGGGGATTCGCGCCACGTATCTCTTCCCGGTCCTGGGCCGCGTAAATCTCCTCCATCTCCTGTACGGTATACTCTGGCATTTTGACAAGGTCCGTTTTCCCGAAGATGTTCAACTCTTCGGCTTTTTTCACATCGAACCATTGCTCATAACTGCTGTAGCCGCCAACCAACTCGCCGCCTTGCCGGTAATAATCAGCTTTTTCATATGACAGCACTTTCCGCCCGGCATACTTACTGGGCAGGATCTTGTTTTCTGCGGGGCACATTACCCGGTAAGTGAAAGTATCGCCGACGCATACCGGCCGGAACCACTCACGGTCACAGCCCGAATACATTCCGTCTACGCCGGCAACCACCGGGCCGTGGTCCGGGGGTGACTGGGCATAGCAAATAGTGTAAAGATAATTTGGCGGCGCAATCATACATTTATACTTGGTCTTCTTGGCATACTCCGGGTCACGGAAAAGCGGATTTAAATCACCTTCGCCGTTTACGAAAATTCTTATCCCGTCCTGGGTAACATCTCTATTGAGCGTGTTGTCGCTCAGAATGTTGCCTTCGAACCCCGGCCCCCGGGCGCGGAAATCTTCACTGGTAAGGACGCGCCCCACCAGTTTCCCCCACTCTTTCATCAACTGGTCAATCGGGTCTAATTTCTCTTCAGGCATACTTTTTCTCCTCATTTTTATATTATTGAGACTGGTTCACTTATCTTACTCTAAAGCGCCGTTAATGGACTTCTCTCTTTTTAATTTTTATCTGGAAAAGTCGCTGTTAAATCATTTTAGTCGTTTTTATCGTGTATCTGCAAGTTTGAAGGCTTGGCCGTTTTAAAAACGGATTCAGCCATTTTTGCTGATGGAGGCATGGAAAAGCCTAAACCCCTGAAACAAGTTATCAAACCAATCGGCTAATTACCAATAGTCAGGGGAGCCCTGGTGGAGAAATTATAAGCGGATTAATATTTTAGATTTTGTTGCCTATTTCCCAACCGGCAGCGGTTGCGTCCGGAATTATCCCAGGACTGGCGCAATCACCGATTGAATAAATTTCCAACACTTTACCATTGAACTTGTTGATAATATCCAGATTCGGGACCAACGGTATCGCAGGAATGATTTGGTCCGCCTCCAGTATTTGTGAATTACCGTCTTTGATATTATTCAATCCGTCCGGGGTTATCTTCTCAAGCTTTACACCGCCAATTAATTGAATGTCTTTCATTCTAAACCAGTAAAACAGACGGTTTTTTCTCTCCGATACATTAACCGGCCCAGTTCCGGTTTGGTATCAACGATTGTTACCTTTCTGCCCCGCTTGGTCAAAAATTCTCCCAACTGGCAGCCCTTTATCGCGCCGCTGATGATAACGACGTCTTTCCCGATGGGACCGCATTATCGAACCTTATTTTTTAGAACCGATGCTGCTGTCGCACTAAATTTATGTTGTTGCCTACTGTCACCTTAAAAAATCGATTTATGAGTTCAAATTAGACTATATCTATGGGGACGTAGAAATGTTGCCGGATACCTACACCATCCCATCCGATTTACATACTACCGATTACATTACTTCTCTGTGGGACACCTATGATAACGACACATCCATCGAATTGGTCACTGTCAAATTACATTTCATCTCGGGATATAACAGGAAACTTTTTGATTCTGTCTGGCATCCTTCGCAAACCGTTGAAAGACTGAGCGATGGGTCTGTAATCATGACTTTGAAAGTTCACCTCAGCAATCATTTTCTCGCCTGGTACTTTGGCTTAACCGGCGAATCGAAGTATTATAACCAGAAATATTGCGTAATAAAGTGTTAGATAAAGCGAAACTGCTGATCGCTGCGCACCGAGAAAACACCGACCAATGAAAAATTATACTGAAACTGAGAACCGTCTCATTTATTGGAACGGTGGTTAACTCAATTGGCTGGCTTTTTGGAAACTAACCCGCCGAAAGAAATAAAATGACTAATCTGTTCGTTGGATTATTGGAATAACAGCAAATAAGATGTAAATAGAGATATAATTATAGAGATATAATTAATGTACAACAATAATGAAAATCGGGTGCAAAATTGCGGAAACGAATTGAAATTGTAATCTATTTCATCTTGTCGTTGCTTGTAATCGGGATATTGGTGATTTTATTACGGAATATCAATATCCTGGCATGAACCGGCACTTTACATTCAAACGGTACCGGTTAACCCGGCTGTTCGAGGCCTTTCTCTTCTTTAAATTGCATCCGGTAAAATGAACTGTAGAGGCCGTTCATCACCATCAGTTGTTCGTGCATGCCTTTCTCCACAATTTGTCCATGGTCGATGACCAAAATCTCGTCGCATAACCGGATTGTAGAAAGCCGGTGCGCGATGATTATTGCCATCCTGTTTGCCAGCAGGTTCTTCAAGGCATTCTGGATTACCAGTTCCGTGTAAGGGTCAATACTGGAAGTAGCCTCATCAAGAATCAGCAGTTTCGGATTCATCAGCAGGCTTCTGGCAAAACTGATAAGCTGCCGCTGGCCGATGGAGACGTTAGAGGAACCTTCCTGCAGTACATAGTCGTAGCCGTCGGGCAAACGCATGATGAAATCATGGGCCCCCACCATTTTCGCAGCCTGGATGACCTCCTCGTCAGACGCGTCTTTCTTGCCGAACCGGATATTGTCCCGGACACTCATCGGGAACAGGAACGAATCCTGCAACACGGTGCTCAAATGGGCACGGAGAGAGGCGGTATTAATATCCTTGAGGTCATAGCCGTTAACTAATATCCTGCCGTTGACCGGGTCATAGAAACGTTCCACGAGATTGATGATTGTGCTTTTCCCGGCGCCGGTAGGACCGACGATGGCCAGTTTCTTTGCCCCCGACAGGTCCAGGTTGATATCGTGAATGACCGGGTTTTGCGCGTCGTATCCGAAAGTGACATTTTCAAATTTCACATCTTTGATAGTATCCAGAATTACCGCCTTGCCCGGTTCGGCATCCTTCACTTCAGGCTTGGTATCCAGCAGGTCGAAGATTCTTTCCAGCGCCGACATACCGGATTGGTACTGATCGTAGGCCGTCAGCAGGTCGGTCAGGGGGGTGAAATAGGAGAACTGGTATTCCAGGAAAGCCGCCAGCATCCCCAGGGTGATTGCTCCATGCACCACCAGCACCGTGCCGTAAGAGAGTATCAGTATTGTCCCGACGATTCTCATCACCTGTACGAACGGCAGATAAATATTGGAAATAAAAATCGTGCGCTTGTAAGAGTTAACCGTTTTCGTATTAACGGCATCAAATCCCCGGGCGGCGTCATCTTCTTTGACAAAGGCTTTGATGATTTTCATCCCGGCGGTGTTTTCCTGCATCTTGGCGCCTAATCCCGCCAGATTGGTCAGTGTCCGGCGGTACTGCCTTCTCGACAAGCCGCCAAGGAACCATAAAAGAATAACCGCAATGGGCAGAATCGAAACGGCGAGCAGTGCCAGCCGCCAGTCGAGGAAAAATATTATCAACAGGGAGCCGATAATCTGCGCCGCGTCCATGATCATGGTAGTCAAACCCATTCTCATGAAGATTCTGACCTGCTGCGAGTCGGTGGTGGGCCGCGACATGATTCTTCCGGTCTCGCCTTCGGAAAAGTATTTAAGCGATATTTCCTGAAGTTTCTCAACGGACTCATTTTTTATTTTTTGAACGGATTTTTCACCGACGAATCTCATTTCATATGTCTGGATGTACTGGAAAGCATAATTAGCGCCGGTAACCAGGACAAACAATGGAACCCACCATTTGAAAGCCGCCAGATAAGAGGCACTGCCGGTTTGCGCCGCCGGAGTGATGATGCTATTGATGGCAATCATATGGAGGTACGGCGTAATCAGCCCCGTTAATGCTGTGCCGACAATCGCAAACGCGCCGATGAGCAGGTTTTTCCGGTATGGTTTGACATATTGATAAAACCTGGCCCAAAGGGTTCTTTCCGAACCTGAGCGTTTTTTAGTCTCCTCTGTTTTTGTGGAAAAGGTGTTACGCTGTTCCATCGCTTAACCAGCCTTTTTCATCCACATTTTTTTCGAGGAGTTGTGTTTCATATATTTTTTTGTAGATTTGGCCTTTGGCCATTAATTCGGCATGGGTTCCGAACTCGACGATCGCGCTGCGGTCAAGGACCATGATTCTATCGGCATTTTTAATCGTTGACAACCGTTGTGCGATGATGAAACAGGTCCGGCCTTTTAAGGCAGTGTCAATGGCTTCCTGTATCTCCTGCTCGGTCTTGGCGTCCACGAAAGACAGCGAATCGTCCAGAATCAAAATCCGGGGATTGGTAATTAACGCCCTTGCAATGGTCAGTCTCTGTTTCTGACCGCCGGACAAAGTGATGCCGCGTTCACCTACCGGCGTATCGTATCCTTCCGGCAGCGATTCGATAAAATCATCAATTCTCGCGGATTTAGCCGCCGCTTTTACTTCATCTAAAGTCGCATCGTCTTTTCCAAACGCAATGTTGCTCCTGATTGTGCCGGAGAAAAGAAAAACATCCTGCAGGACAACCCCTACTTGCCGTCTCAGCAAACTGACTTCAAATTTCCGGATATCGGTGCCGTCAATGAGGATTTCCCCGGAATTAATGTCATAAAACCGGGGAATTAAGTACATCAGCGAAGATTTGCCGGTGCCCGTGGCCCCGAGAATGGCAATTTTTTCGCCCGGTTTGGCCGTGAAGCTGATATTTTGTAGAATCGGCTTATCCTGGACATAACCAAAAGTTACATTCCGGAATTCCACCTCGCCTTTTGCGATAGTGATGGCTTTCGCGTCCGGTGCGTTTTGTATATCTCCGGGTAAATCAATGACGTTGAACATTCTTTCGGCGGCGGATGTGGCATTAATCATGGCGCCGGTAAACATAGCGAAGTCAGTCAAGGGGCCGCTCATTCTCATCATGTATCTGGCATAGAGCAAAATACCGCCTAATGTCAGCGCCCCACCCAGGATCAGGTTCGTGCCGTAAACGTAGACCAGGGCAATCGCCAGTGTCAGGAGGTTCGGCGCCGTGGGCATGTACATGGATTGGATTCTGCCTGCTCTGATGGCCAGATTCAGGAATTTTTCGCCGATTTCCTCGTTGCCTTCGGTCATTTCATCTTCCATCTGGAAAATGCGGATGTTCTTCATCCCCAGGATGTTTTGCTGCACATAGGCTCCGACTTTACCAAGGATGAGCTGCATTTTCCGGAACAGCGGCATCGTGCTTTGAAATGACTTAGCTTGAAAATAGAAGATGAGGGGCATCGGCAATAATGCAAATAAACACATAATCGGTTTGATTGAATACATTGCCCAAAAGATAAAACCGGTGGTAAAGACGATATTGGTGACAACACTGAGCCATGTCCGCATAAAAGTATCAACAAATTGCATGTCCTGTGTTGCTCTGGATGTAAGGTCGCCCACCGTGCTGTTATCCAGAAACGTGAAAGATTTGGACTGGACCGATTGATAGTATTCTTTCCGCATGTCGCCGATGACGCTTTGTGCCATAATGCCGTTCAAGTAGCGGATAAAGAAATCACAAATCGCATAACCAACGACGGCAAAGAGGATATTCCTGAGTAAACCGAGCAGCGGCGCCAGATTGCCGGGCGTAATCACATTATCGATTATTTGTGCCGTGTACATCGGTTCGAGGAGAAACAAAAAGGACCGTAGCGCTGCTAACGCCGTGATAAAAACGACGAGATGAATATACGGCTTGTGGTACGTTAAAATCCGGCGGAAAACCCGCAATTGATTCAAAAGGTCTTTCGGTTTTTCCGGAATGGTATCGATATAATCAAGTATTGGTTTGGCGACACTCATAAAGTCAACTTTAGTTCTTTTCTTGCAAAATTAACAATCTGGGAACAATATCATCAAAATTCTGTTGAAATACGAAATGATGGTAAATTGTATCGAAGAAATATTCTTTTACAAAGACCAAATGATTTTAAAATTTCAAATCCGGTCAGTATATCAGGTCAATTCCAAATAAATTGTAGCATTATTGTTCAGGGATTGCAGGAAACAGGGGCCTTTAACGGCGGCTATTCAGGTTTTTTCAACACCTGAGAGGTCTTCACGACGCGTTGTTTCCCGGCTTGGCACTCTTTATTGATTCACGGCGTTTACTATGACCGAAGCGGCTTCTTGAAGGGGAATAAGTTCAGTATTGAGCACGATGTGATAGTCCAGTGGGTTTTCCGGCTCCGCATGGAAATATCTGCGAAGGAACTCGTGATGGTTGCTGTCCGAGCGTTTGACCTCATTTTTCGCTTTTTCTTCGTCCAATTTCATCCTTTCCATCACTCGCTTCACCCGCAAATCTAAAGGCGCTACGACGAGGACGTGGAAAGCGCCAGGAAAATTTTTAAGGATAAACTGACTGCCTCGCCCCCGGATTACGATAGCCTGGCTTTTGGCTAACTCGGTTATCACCGCTCTGAGAGTATTCAGATATATCTTATCGTCAATTGGTATTTCCCACGGATAGATCTCGGTTGGCATATAAAAATTCTCTCCGTCACTTGAACCGTAGTCCTCGGAAAGAGCTCCTCCGCCCGTCGCCAACGCCCTGGCAACACGTCCGAAAATGGTCCGAGGAGGGGTTTCCTTTTTCAAAACTTCGATTTCATGCCGATTTAACCTTGCAGCAACATCGGCGATTATTTTGCTGTCCACATAGTCGATTTGAAGTTCTTGCGCCACTATAATACCGATTTCCGGCGCGCCGCTGGCTTCCTGACCGCGAATCGTGATAACCGGCATTTCAATCACCTCCATTAATAATTTCTATTCGGTCCGAACATTGAAATCGGAGCGAAAATGTCAGCACTCCAATCACTTGGAAGGAGTTGAATTAGGAAGACCCACTGTTAAGATTAAGGGCGAACTCACTATCCCCGCCAGCGTTGCTGTAATGTCAGTAGTGCCATTTGCCACCGCAGATACCAAACCGCCGTCAGATGTCGTCGCAACGGCAGGATTAGAGCTGGACCAGCTTACTTGTGAAGTTACGGCTGAATATGCTGTATCGGAGTATGTTCCGACAGCAACAAATTGTTCTTTAGCACCGACCCTCATTACAGCCGGGTAATCCTTATATTCCTTTATAGAAGGATTGAACATATCAAAAAATACCCTCAACGCATTCGCCAGACTGGAATTTGAGGCCATCGAAACTTTAATGGAGGATAAAGTTACCCCGGACGCGACTTCCGGAGTTGGGACAGAAGTGCATGCCGGTACCAGAATTAATGTCACCATTAACACCGCCGTCAGCAAATAAACGGTTTGCCGTAACAACGTATTTTTCATATTGACTAGCACCTAGCAGCCGCCATTTAATTCGTCTCAATAATCATTATAGTCTAACCGTACTATTTCCGACATCTATTAGGCGAAAGCCCGTTGCAGTGTGAATAAGGGATTAGAAGATTAGCGTAAAATATTTATTTGAGGTCTTAAGTTTACTTCTGTCAGATGGGAAGCGGGTAATTGATAAACTTCCTGAACCCCTCAGACTCAAACTTTGATTGTGGAGACGGGTGGAGTTGGATTCGAGCACGCTCAATAACCTCATTTTGCTTATTGTCTTGCACGATTAATACAGGATATTAACTCAGATGCCATTTGCCCTTATCCAGAGATGATGCTAGAATTTGCATAATCAAAAATACTATTTCTCCCGTATTAATAATGCTCTCGAAAGAATAAAACTGAAAACACTTTGATAGGGTAAGGAGAGCATATGGACGGCATAGATCTCTTTTTTAACCCCAAAAGCATCGTCTTGTTTGGCGCGAGTGATAGACCTGGCTCTGTCGGCCAGGCAACTCTGGGAAACCTGTTGTCGTCGAAAGATAAGCGAAATACCTACATCGTCCATCCAAAACATGAACAATTAATGGATACTAAATGCTATCCTTTACTTTCGAACCTACCCGAAGTACCGCAACTTGCTATTATTGCGACCCCGGCGGAAACGGTTCCCGACATTGTGGAAGAATGCGGTAATTTTGGAATCAAAGCTGTTATCGTTATTTCATCTGGATTTAAAGAAGCCGGAGAAAAAGGAAAAGAAAGGGAAATTCAAATAAAAGGATACGCCAGGAAATACGGCATGAGGGTTATGGGGCCAAATTGTCTGGGCGTAATTAGACCTAGTTCTGGATTAAATGCTTCCTTTGCCCGCCGGGGAATGAAACCCGGTAAAATTGCTTTCCTTTCCCAAAGTGGTGCACTCGGTACTTCGGTACTTGATTGGGCAGTGAGTAGAGACATCGGATTCAGCGCTTTCGTATCATTAGGCTCGATGCTCGACATTGATTTTGGTGATTTGATCGATTATTTCGGCGTAGACCAACACACCAGGAGTATTATTATTTATTTGGAATCACTGGGAAATACCCTTGAAGACACCAAGAAGTTCATGAGTGCAGTACGGGGTTTCGCCCGGAATAAACCGATTATTGTGATTAAGGCAGGTAGATACCAGGAGAGCCGGCAAGCTGCTAAATCTCATACGGGAGCTTTAGTTGGGGAAGATTCTTATTATAATGCTGTTTTCGATCGGGCAGGAGTTGTCAGGGTTGATGAAATTGAGGATTTGTTTGGTTGTGCTTCTATCCTTGATACAGCAACGCTGCCTAAAGGTCCGGACTTGGCTATTATCACCAATGCCGGAGGTCTGGCGGTACTTGCAACAGATGCTCTGATTGGCAAAGGAGGGAAATTGGCTTCCCTCAGCGATAACACAATGAAAAACCTAGATCAGATTTTACCGCCCTATTGGAGCAAATCCAATCCTATTGATATCCTGGGGGATGCCAGCGTAGAACTCTATACCAGCGCGATTGATGCTGTGCTTAAAGACCCTGCGGTGCAAGGTATTATCGTAATCTATACGCCTCAGGGAGTTGCCAGTGCCGTTGATTTAGCCAAAGCTGTGGCGGCAATTGTCAAAAAAAGCAACAAGCCTATATTGACTGTCCTGATGGGTGGGAAGGAAGTAGATGAGGCGCGGCAGGTATTTTACGAAAATAAGGTCCCTACCTATGAATTCCCGGAAGAAGTGATAAAAACCTATATGTACATGCATCGGTATGCGGTGAATTTAAAAAATCTATATGAAACACCGGAGGACATGCCGTTTGATGTTGGCACTCCGAAGAATCATCTTAAACTTCTGATTCGTAATGCTGCCCGTTCCGGGAAGTTGGTATTGAGTGAAGAGGACTCTAAGAAATTTCTTAACACGTACAGGATAGGAGTCACTCTGCCGCATTTTGCCGTTGACGCTAACGAGGCGGCAAGCATTGCGTCGGGAATCGGATATCCGGTGGTAATGAAAATAAAGTCACCTGATATCTCGCATAAATCTGATGTTGGTGGCGTGCAGCTTAATCTTAAATCGGCTGATGAAGTGAGAAAAGCATATCAAAATATAACGGAAAACGTAAAAAATAACATGCCTGATGTTCGTATTGATGGGGTGACAATTCAGAAAATGGTTATTGGCTACGATTATGAATTGATAATCGGAAGTAAAACAGACCCGACACTTGGTCCTGTAATTATTTTTGGACAAGGCGGCACGGAAACAGAGTTTTATAAGGATGTCGCTATCGGGTTACCTCCTCTAAATCAGAGATTCGCACGCATGCTCATCGAACATACTAATATATATGATATGCTCTCGAAAGGGTTTAAAAAGAAGCCTGCGGTTAACCTCAAATTTCTCGATGAAACACTCATCAGACTCTCCAATATGATTGTTGATTTCCCCGAAATTAAGGAATTGGATGTCAACCCCCTGGTAGTAAGAGGTAACAAGATAATTGCTTTAGATGCTCGCATCATTGTCAATGAAGACAATGCTAAGAATCAATCAAGCGAATTTTCACACCTTATTATTTCACCTTATCCCACAAGGTATATACAACCCTGGCTATGCCGCGATGGGCGGTCTGTTTTATTAAGACCGATCAGACCGGAAGATGAGCCTTTGGAACATGAACTTCTGGCAGGCTTATCTCCTGAGTCATCGAGGTTTCGCTTCTTTTCCATCATAAAAGATATTTCGCACGAAATGCTTAGCCGGTTTTGTAATATAGATTACAGCCGTGAAATAGCAATCGTTGCCGAATATAATGCAGGTGGAAAAAGAAGGAATGTTGGGGTGGGGCGATTAATTATTCAACCTGGCACTGACACAGGAGAATTTGCTACATTGGTCGCCGATGATTTTCAACAGGTCAGCCTTGGGCACAAACTGACTGATATGTTGATTGGGATCGCGCAGGAGAAAGGTCTCAAAAGCATGTATGGAATCATCCTCAAAGATAATACGAAGATGGTTGGTTTGGCAAGAAATCTCGGGTTTACCATGGAATCGGTAGATAGTGATGAATATAAAGCTGTCATTGAATTATGAACTTCGTTTTTGACTCTGGTTGAATTCCTTGTTATATTTGACACTAAGTTAAATTCGAAAATCTAATAGGGGGGGAGAAAACTCCTATCGCACGAGTAGATTTCTAGGAGGGAGTTGGCAAGTATAAGGTAAAAAAGATGATACGCGGCATAACAAACGTTATGGTGGATTTAGGAGTTCCCGAGCAGGCTGTAGAAGTAATTGTTTATGAGATACCAAAAACTCACTGAGGCGTTGGGGGTAAACCAGCTTCAGAAAAACTGAAAGATGTAATGCCGCCCAAATAGAAAAATTGAATATGCTCATTTAATCTGGAAACTTCGTTTTGAGACTGTGGACGGTGTTCTAGTGGAAATTCTGGGTGTAACCTGTGATTCAGAGGTTGTTCCATGACACCGTTTTTATAAATGTGCCGATAATTTTATCAGCATACAATTGGCTAATTTGAAATTAGTTTTCATAGTTGGCACTTTGTGAAGTTAAAAACCTTTGTTTCAGGCAGAGGTTAAATCCTCTCCGAAACCCTCAGCTCAAACTTTGATTGGTGGAGACGGGGGAGAGAGCCTGTCTCAAAAATAGAATTTAAGCTATCAGACAAAATTTAAAACAAATGCCATTTTATGGTTTGTATCGAAAAATCGGTTGATGATAATAGGTTTTGCCAATCTATCAAGATGCTAAAAAGTTTCAGGGGCTCGATTAGGATTCTCGAATTAAGCCCTTGAAAAACATGCAGGCCTCTAAAATTCCTCTGATTCAGGAGCCGGTTCAGGACAATGCTGCTTTCAATGCCTGGTCGATATCTGCTTTGATATCTTCTACATTTTCTAAACCGATTGAGAGCCGGATATAGTCCTGTGTGACGCCGGTTTCCTTCTGTTCTTCGGCGGTTCATTGGGCATGGGTAGTGGACGCCGGATGGATCACCAGACTCTTGGCATCCCCGACATTTGCGAGGTGAGAGAACAGTTTTACACTTTGGGTGAATTTCTTACCCGGTTCCAGTCCGCCCTTAATACCGAAACCGATCAACCCGCCGTATTGCCACTTCAGATACTTCTCGGCAATTTTATGGTTGGGATTATTTTCCAAACCCGGATAGTTGACCCAGGCAACGGCCGGATGTTTAGTCAGGAAACGGACAACATCCAACGCATTGGCGGAATGCTGCTTCTGTCTTAACGGCAGGGTTTCCAGTCCCTGCAGGAACAGGAAGGAATTGAACGGACTCAAAGCCGCCCCGACATCCCGCAGCCACTGCACTCTGGCTTTAAAGATGAAAGCCATGTTCCCCATGCCGGCGAAATCCCGGAAAGTATCCCAGTAAACTAGGCCATGATAGCTGGGGTCCGGTTCGGTGTACTCCGGGAATTTACCGTTATTCCATTTAAATTTACGGCCGTCGACGATGATACCGCCGACAGAAGTGCCGTGCTCGCCGATGTATTTGGTGGCGGAAGTAGCCAGGATATCCGCCCCGTAATCCAGCGGACGCACGATGCCAACGCCGACAGTGTTATCCACGACCAGCGGAATGCCGGCATCATGCGCGATTTTGGCCAGACCTTCGAAATCCGGGACATCCAGCTTGGGGTTCCCTATCGTCTCTGCATAAATGGCGCGCGTATGGGAATCAATCGCTTTTTTAAATCCTTCCAGATTCTGAGAATCGACAAATTTCGTAGTCCGTGTCAGTTTGGGGAAGGTATAATGTAAAAGTTCATAAGTGCCGCCGTAGAGGTTGTTGGCAGCCACGATGTTATCGCCGGGGCGGGTTATATTCAGGAGGGCGAAGGTAATAGCCGCCTGTCCCGAAGATACCGCCAGGGAGCCGGTACCGCCTTCAATGGCAGCTACCCGGCGTTCAAAAACATCGGTAGTCGGATTCATTAGCCAGGTATAAATATTACCCAGCTCTTTCAAGGCAAACAAATTGGCCGCGTGGTCCGAACTCTTAAAAAATAAGATGTCGTTTGATAAATCGGTACCGCACGGGCGCCGGTGGCCGGGTCAGGACTCTCT
>Ga0326728_10018064_pt1 | contig 13988 bp, 10 predicted proteins | sample MB3enrmetagenome_FD_207602 | JGI IMG/M metagenome (GOLD analysis project Ga0326728, IMG submission 207602) | Lab enriched peat soil microbial communities from McLean, Ithaca, NY, United States - MB31MN | ecosystem: Environmental > Terrestrial > Soil > Wetlands > Peat | place: USA: New York... | reverse complement strand
GCATGGTCAAAGGCATCACCAAGTATGCCGTATCGGTGCATGATCCCGTGACCATTCGTTACCATCTGGAGCGCGCCATGCATCTGGCTGTCAGCGGCCGGCCCGGCCCGTGCTGGCTGGAAATCCCGGTGGATGTGCAGGCAACCGTGATTGACCCCGCCGCCCAGAAGGCCTACGACCCGGCGGAAGACCCGGTGCCGGCAGACTCCGCCCTGCTGCGCCGCCAGTGCGCGGAGGTTGCGCAACGCCTCGCCGCGGCGGAAAGGCCGGTCATTCTGGTCGGATCGGGCCTGCATCTAAGCCAGGCCTACCAGGAATTCGAGGCCGTGATCCGGCGATTGCAGATTCCCGTCGCCACGGCGTGGACGGCGATAGACGCCATGGACTCCGACGACCCTCTCTATTGCGGCCGCGCGGGCACGATAGGGGACCGGGCGGGAAACTTCTGCGTTCAGAACGCCGATTTGGTGATCGTGCTGGGCTGCCGGCTGGCCATTCGGCAAGTCAGCTACAATTGGCAGTCTTTTGCCCGCCACGCTTTCAAGGTGCAGGTGGATATTGACCGTGCCGAGCTGGAGAAGCCGGCGCTGGTGCGCCCCGATCTGGGCATTCACGCGGACCTGAAGGATTTTCTGCGGGCCTTGCTGGCGGACCTGCCGGAAACGGCCCCGCCCGCCCGCGCCCAATGGCTCCAATGGTGCAAAGCGCGCGTGGCCAAATATCCCATCGTTTTGCCCCGGCACCGCGACCCTTCCAAGCCGATCAATCCCTACCATTTTATCGAGGAACTTTTCCAACTCCTCCGCGCCGATGAAGTGGTGGTCTGCGGCAACGCCACCGCCTGTGTCGTGACGTTTCAGGCGGCCCGGATAAAACGCGGCCAGCGGGTATATGCCAACGCAGGCTCCGCCTCCATGGGTTATGATTTGCCGGCCGCTGTCGGGGCCGCGTTCGCGCGGCCCGGCAGCCGGATCATCTGCCTGGCCGGCGAAGGCAGCTTGATGCTCAATCTCCAGGAACTTCAGACCGTGGCGCATCACAAATTGCCGGTCAAAATCATCGTCCTGAACAACGACGGCTACCTTTCGCAACGCACCACGCAGACGAGCTTTTTCAACGGGTTGCTCATCGGCGAGGGGCCGGCCAGCGGAGTCACTTTTCCGGACATGGTGAAAATCGGCCGGGCCTTCAACCTGCCCTCGATCCGGTTGGAAAACCCGGTTTTCCAGCCGGCGCTGGCGCAATTCCTGGCCGCCCCCGGTCCGGGGCTGGCCAATGTGATACTTGACAGGGACCAGATGTTCGAACCGAAGTTGAGTTCGCGCAGGCTGGCGGACGGCCGCATGATCTCGCCCAAGCTGGAAGACATGTCGCCGTTCCTGGACCGGGAAGAAATGAAAACAAACCTGCTCCACAAGGAGGATATTTCATCATGCCAGGACGCCTGACCGCAGCCTTTCATGACCCCAAGGGCCTTGCCCGCTTGTGAAATTGGATTTCAGACCGTTTGACCTGCATCTCAGCCATGCTTGGACCATCGCCAGCACCCTGAAGACCGGCGGCGGCGCCGAGATCGAACAAGTCGTGTTGGCGCGCCTGGCGGACAAAGACGTCGTTGGGCTGGGCGAAGCTCCCTGCGCGCCGCGCTACTCCGAAACGGTGGCTTCGATGCAGAACTTCCTGCGGCGGGTCGATCCGGCGAAACTTTCCTTCGATGACATTCCGGGCAGCATGGCTTATTTGGAGAAACTGGCGCCGATGAACCATTCCCCGAAATGCGCCATCAACGTGGCGTTGCTCGACGGCGCGGCGCGAAAGGCGGGCAAGCCCCTTTATGATTGGCTGGGTCTTGGTTTTTCCGGGAAGAAGCATCTGACCTCGTTCACCATCGGCATCGACTGCGCGGAGGTGATCCGCCGGAAAACGATCCAAGCCGCGCCTTACCCCGTGCTCAAACTCAAGGTGGGCGCGCCGCAAGACCGGGAAAACCTGGCCGCGTTGCGCCGGGCCGCGCCGGACAAAACGGTGCGGGTGGATGCCAACGAAGGGTGGGCGACAAAGGAGGAAGCCTTGCGGAACATCGAATGGCTGGCGAAGGATCCGCATATCGAATTCATCGAGCAACCCATGCCGGCCGGCACGCCGGACGCGGATTTGGCGTGGTTGAAAAGCCGTTCGCCGTTGCCGCTTTTTGGCGATGAATCCTATCACCGCGCCGGCAATGCGGCCCGGTGCGCGGAGTGTTACCATGGGGTCAACGTCAAACTAATTAAAACCGGCGGCATCAGCGCGGCTTGCGATGCGCTGCGGGCAGCCCGCCAGGCCGGCTTGAAAACGATGATCGGCTGCATGATTGAAACCAGCCTCCTGATCAGCGCCGCCGCCCATCTGGCCGAACTGGCCGATCATCTCGACATCGACGGCAATCTGCTGGTGAGCAACGATCCTTACCTGGGAGCGACGGCTGAAAACGGAGTGGTCTCCTTTGCGCGGGCGCCCGAGCCGTTCGGTTTGCGTGTCAGAGCCAGGAACAGCGACCCCTTTGCGTGACGATTGGGCGCAGCTCACTCTTTGGGCAGCCGATCCTTATCTTATTCCTAATCTTAATCGTAATCTTAATCCTAATCTTCTTCGATTAAGATTAGGATTAGGAGCCGGAAACCCCGCTCAAAAAAATGCGCCCCAACGCGTCCCCATCAGCCCCGCGTGGGATTTTCCAGCCGGGCGATGCGTTCGTCCAAGGGGGGATGATCGGCAAAGAGGAGGCCCAAAATGCCGGCGGTCTTGCCGGAAATCTTCAATGCTTGAAAAGCCGGCTGCGGCTTTCCGGCCTGGTCGGCCCCGGCTTCATGGATGGCCTTGAGCGCCCTGAGGGCCGAAATCATATGGTCCCGTCCGGCCAGGCGCGCCCCGCCTGCATCGGCCCGAAATTCGCGCCAGCGCGAGAACCAGCAAACCACGATGGAACCCAGGAGGATGAACACAAATTGAAAGAGCTGGATGAGCAGAAATTCCATGAAGAAATTGCCGCCCCGATTGTCGCGGGATGAACCTCGCGAGAGGGCGAAGGCCAGGACGCGCGCCAGGAACATGGCAAAGGCATTCACCACCCCTTGAAGCAAAGTCATCGTCACCATGTCCCCATTGGCCACATGGGTGATCTCGTGTCCCAGCACGCCTTCGATGTCCGATTGCCGCATCTGACTCAGAAGGCCCGACGACACCGCCACCAGGGCGCGCGACCGGGTTGGCCCGGTGGCAAACGCATTGATCTCCGGCGAATCATAAATCCCGACCTCCGGCATGGCGGGAAGGCCGGCGGCGCGCGCCAGATGATGAACGGTTTCGACGAGGCGCTGGCCGTCCGGGTCTGAGGTGTTGGGATCGATGACCTGAACGCCCATCATCATCTTGGCCATCCACCGGGAGAGCGCCAGCGAAATGAAAGCGCCGCCCATGCCCCAAACGAAGCAAAACAGAAAGAGATTATCGTAACCAAACCGCGAGGCCCGCCCGCCCAGAAGCAGGCTGGCGATAATCCCAATGGTCAACATGACCAGCAGGTTGACCACGATCAAGAGCGTGATCCGTTTGGCCACTTGCAGAAATTTCATAATCGTGTCCTTTCTCTACCGAGGATTTGACTCGAATTCCATCCGGGCGTTCATCCCGGATAAAGGGTGCCGGATTTTTCCCAAAAAGCAACTTTGGTGAAGAACCCGAAATTGGTACACAGTATCAGATTGCAGTATCAGATTTGGCCGAATCCATGAGGCTTTCTCCGCTCCGCGTTCCCCTCTTGCCTGTCCCGCCGTCGTGTCCGCCGTAGTTTTAGAGACTGTGTGAAAACTCGGATTCGGTCAGCTTGAAGGACGAAAAAGTGGTTCAAATCACTTTCACCGAAAATCAAAATGCGCCATAACGCAAATGGGAGCGTCGTTTTTCTGACGAGCCGGGTGGTTGGGGAGTTTTCACACAGTCTCTTTAACGAAGGCGGAAGTCTGGACCAAGGCGGATCATCCGGCTTGCTCAAATCACGAAGGCCAAGCCAACTTGACCCGCCATAGCGCCTTGCGCGACGGCGGAATGCCAACACGCGAACGCGCCGCCTGCGCTGAAAAAACAAAACCCCTGCTCCACTTTCCCAGAGCGGGGCAATGGAAAACAAATGGCTTACTTCCGCTGGCGACGGAACAGCCTCAGGAATAACCCACTTAAACCGGCCAAGGTCAAAGTGGTGGGTTCGGGGACTTCGCTAATAATAATCTCGCCATTGGGTGAGTCGTCGGGGCTTGCAACGCCGGAAACCTCGGCGAGATCCATTATTGCAGATGAGTCAATGATGGAACCGCCCCCGCCGCCGCCGCCGCTCGGGAAGCCGCCGCCGCCGCCGCTGTAGCCGCCGCCGCCGCCACCACTGTATCCGCCGCTGCCACCGCCGCCGCCGCCGTAGCCGCCGGTGCCGCCGTTGCCGTTGCCGCCGCCGGTGCCGCCGTAGCCGCCGATGCCGCCGCTGCTAAAAGCAAATCCGCCGCCGCCGCCGCTGGCGTAGGCGTTGGCTTGGCCGTCGCCGCCGTTGCCTAAGAAGCCGCCGCCGCCGCCGCCGCCGTTGTAGGCGCTGCCTTGGCCGCCGCCGCCGCCGCTGCCGCTGGTGCCACCGGGGCCGCCGGCGTTGCCAAAGAGGTAGTCGCCGCCGCTGGTGCCGCTGGTAGTGATTGAGCCAGAGCCGCCGCCGTTGTCTCCGCCGGCGCCGCCGCCGCCTGCGACGACCAGGGGTGTGCCCCCATTAACAACGAAGCTGCCGCCGCCGCCGCCGCCGCCGGCGTAGTAGCCGCCGCCGCCGCCGCCGCCGACTAGGAGGGTGAGTGTCGTTAGCATTGGGAAGGAAAATTGGCCCTCCATCTCGGCTCCCTGTCCGCCGCCGGCGTAGTAGCCGCCGCCGCCCTGAGCGCCGTAGGCGGTGATGTCATAAAGGCCGGGGTTCAATGTGATAGTCATCTCCGACCCACTATACAGGTAGTCGCCGGTCTGGGCGGAACTGGCAAGAATCCCAAACTGCATGGCTACACCTGCAACAAGGATACGAAGATTTTTTTTACTTTTCATTTTTGATAATCCTTTAGGCCCTAGGTTTATAGTGACAAACTGGGATCATCGAGATTGAAAGTTCAGGGCCAGCGAACCAAGAATACACGGTGATAAATATCACCTTTACCCAGTTCCCTTTCTTATGTCAAGAACCTTACAAATTATTTTTTGTAATCCAACATGCAGTGCAGGTGTCAGTTCCGAATGGCCCTTAGTTAAGGCGTAAAGCGTTTCAAATCAATGTGATCTATAAGCGCTAAAAAATCACCGAAAGCCAGAGTCGCAATATACCTGCGAGGGAAGCCATCGAAGCAATTTCCCGGCCCTTCCAGCCCCTTTGACCCGCTCTCGTATCCAATGCGTTGAGAATCACCATGTTATCATCGCAATTCCTTAACTAAGGGTGACCTTAAACGGGTCAGTCCCGTAAACGTAAACGGGTTAGTCCCGTGCAGGTGTCGTGCAGGTGTGCAGGTGTCGTGCAGGTCGTGCAGGTGTCGGTCCTCACTTTTTAAACTCTCGTGCAGGTGTCGGTCCTCACTTTTTAAACTCTCGTGCTTAATAGTGGACGTGAAAATGGGCCAGTTTGGAGCATATCAACATTTTGTCTGCCGCACCCCGCCCGCTCTGCCACCAACCACTACGGGGAAGCCCTTTTATTTCCTGCGCATTTTGCAGGCGACTTTTCCCTCCGACGGGGTCATGGGTTCGGTTCCCCAAGGATTTTTTCGCGCAGAGAACGCGGAGAGCGCAGAGAAACTCCAGGAAGCAATATCAGCAATTAATTTATCTCTGCAGTGCTATTCCTGAGAATCGCGCATTTTTGGCAAAATTTTCCGAACCGTCTTTCCGAATGACAAATGAGAAATTCTCAATGACAAATTTTCAATTCAGGCTCAGCGCTTTGGTTGCGGCTTGCCGCGCTGTGACCCTTGCGACTCTGCGCGGAACAGTTCCTTCCGGGCAGGTTTTGGTTCCGACTTCGCCGCGCTGTGTTTCTTGCCATTCTTTGCGGCAATTTATGTTTTTGCCGCCATGTTTTTGCCGTTCCCTTTTCAGATGGCTAAATTATACAGCTTCACGAGGCAGCGAAAGACGATCCGCCGTCGCTTCGCTATGGCGCGACAAGAAAAGCAGCTACATGTTGCTGTTCGCTGATGCGGAACAGGAATTCCTCACCTGCGTCCATCTGCGTGATCTGCGGGCACCACAGAAGTCAGGGAGTTGAACCAACCGATGATTGAAATAGATGGGCAAAATTAGCCATTTCCTCACTGAGGCAATGGAAAGCAGCTACATGTTGCCGTTCGTGTTGCCACTTAAGTCATTGGCTATCAACACTTGTTGCCGTGTTGCCGATTTTCTGGACCTATGTATCAATCTTGCGTTTCTGGCCAGTCTTGGCGAAGAACCAGAAACTGCATGTCAGACCTCCAACACCTTCTCGAACTTGGTCAGGTTCCGCGCGCCATTGGGGGTGACGGTGACCACGTCTTCCAGGCGGACTCCGCCTATTGATGGATAATAAAGCCCCGGTTCCACCGTCACAACGTGGCCGGTCTTGAGGACATCGTTCGAGGTGAGGCTGAGGCGGGGAGGCTCATGGATTTCCATGCCCAAGCCGTGCCCGGTGCCGTGAAAGAAGCCTTGCATGCGGCCATTCTTCCTGCCGGTCTTGTAGCCTTCGCTCTCAAAAAAAGACTGAATGGCCCGGTGAATGTCGGACGCGCGCGCCTCGCAGATTATTTTCTCGAAGGCCATCTCCTGCGCGCGCGCCACCGTGTCATATAAGCGGCGGACGGCTTCGCTGGCCCGGCCCCTGACGACCGTCCGGGTAATGTCGCCAAAGTAACCGGTCTTTTGCGAGCGCGGGAAAACATCCAGGATGATGGGTTCATGGGCGCGCAAGGCGCCGTGTCCCGGCTCATGCGGATCGCACGCCTGGCGGCCGCCCGCGACGATGGTGTGGCTGGCCAGGCCGCCGACCTGGAGGATCGCGATGTCAATGATGGCTCGCAGTTTTTCAGAAGTCAGCGGCGCGCCGTGATAAGTCAACTTTCGGTCCCGTCCCACCTTGGCCGTTTTCAAGGCGAAGAGGCCCTCGGCCAGTCCAACCTCGGCCATCATGAGGGCGGCGCTGATTTTTTTGATTTCATCGGCCCGCTTGAATTCCCGCTGCGGGAAGACGCCCCCTTTTTTGACCCGGACTTTGATTTTGTAATTGCGCAATTCGCGGGCCAGGCCGTGGGGGAAATTGGCCGGAACAAAAATTTTGCGCAGCCGCTTTTCGCGCATCAGCAGATTGATGACGGCGGCCAGGCTGGGGCGCTTGACCCGGCGGCGCAGTTTTTCGACGCATTGGTTGTAGGAGAGGATGCGGCAATGCCGGGCGATTTTTCGCGCCCGGTCAATTTCCAAATCGCTCAACACGACGTGGCACTGGCCGTCACAACGAAAATAGATGAAAGGATCAGGCACGAACAGGCCGACGGCGTAAAGCATGTTCGCGTCGTGCTCGCTGTCCGCGACGATCAATATGTTTTCAGGTTTGCTCATGGTTTGTGAAACTGCGCGGCGGGCGTCAGTTTGGCAGACTGTATTTTTGGTTTGGCAGTGGCAGATGACATTTTTGTTTGGGTGAGATCAAAACAATTTCCGCGCGAGGATGCAACATCATTCCGGGGCGCCCCATCCCGCGGCCGGCCTCCTCAATGCAAAACAGCCGTGGGCAGGATGTAATAAGGCCGGCCGGCTTCCAACTGCGGCGGGCCGATGCCCAAATCGACCTTGAGTGCCGGGACATCGGACTTGCCAAAAAGATGCGACAGAACAGATTGAAAATCGAACAGGACGCGGTACTCGACCAGCGAAGCGCCGGGGATGTTGGCCAGTTTTTCGGCGCGCTTGACGGCGGCCTCAAAATCGCCCAGTTCATCGACGAACCCCAGTTCAAGGGCGCGCTGGCCGGAAAGAATGCGGCCATCGGCGTAATCCTGCCAATTCTCCACCAGGGCCTTGCCCTTGCCTTCGTTCTGGCCGGCCGCATGGGTTCGTCCCGTTTTGACCACCGTCTTGAATTTGTCGTAGGTTTCGTCAATGAACCTCTGCACCATCTGGTCCTCTTCCTGGCGGGTCTTTTGTTCCTCGGGCGAAAGCTTGTCGGTGTCAGGCTCCCGTTCCCCACTCAACATGTCCTTGAAGCGGCCGCTCTTGAAGACGTGCGGACGGATGCCGACCTTGTTCATTAATCCGCGGTAATTCCAAGTGTCGATGATCACGCCGATGCTGCCCGTGATGGTCAGCGGATTGGCGACGATCCAGCGGCACGGCGCGCAAATATAATAGCCTCCCGATGCGGCCAGGGCGCCCATCGAGGCCACCACCGGCTTGTGCGACTTCTCCTGGAATTTTGTGAGCGCGGCATTGATGTCGTCGGAGGCCAGCACTTCGCCCCCGGGGGAATCGACCTTGAGAATGACAGCCTTGACATCCTTGTCGCGTTCGGCCGTCTTCAATTGTTCGGAAATGAATTCCACCAGGTTCATGCTCGAATTATCCACGTCCCGGCTCATGATAATCCCCTCCACGTTGATGACCGCTATTTTGTTGTCGCCATTGGTCTGCTCGATCACGACTTCTTCCAGAGCGCGGCTCCGATCTGTGAACGCGTGGCCGCGGGGCGCGACAGCATGGGAAAAAATCAGCACCCGGCTGAAAAGGCTCAGGCAAAGCAGCGCCAAAAAGACGATGGCAAGAATTCTCCAGACGGAACTGCAGCCCGGCCGGCTGGCGGGCGGGGCGGAAATGATCGGCGGCGGCGCCAACGGAGGAGGCGGAGCGGCTGGCGGCGGCGGCGGCGGTTGATCATCCATAACGCCCGCAAATTACCGCATCACCATGTGACGGGCAAGACAGATCGTTCATCGCCCAAAACCGGTGTGATCCGTGTCAAGAGTCCGTTGAATCCGCTTGCCTCCCGCTCGAAACTTCGCGTAATTATAAGCCAGTGGAAGGGTGGCAGAGTGGTTGAATGTACCTGACTCGAAATTGACAAACATATTTTTCAGGAGTCCTCATACGCCATCCCGGCCTTGATTATCAAGGCTTTACACCGTTTTCCGTCTGCTTGAATCATCACGAATCTGCCCGAAAATTGGCAAACAGTATCAGATTGCAGTATCAGATTTGACCGAAACCATCAGACTTTCCCCGCTGCGCGTTCCCGTGTCGTCATCCGGCTTGCTCAAATCACGAAGGCCAAGCCGAACGCCAACACGCGAACGCTTCCACCTCCGCTTGGCTGCGGCGGGACAAGCCGCCCCGACAAGTGCCTGGTCGTGTCGTCATTGTCCCCAGGATTGCGCCCGTCTTGCCCTCGCAACACTGGAGCCAATGCCGCCACCACCAGGGAGGGCTTGCGCCATTGGAATCATTCCGCTTCGCTCCATTATGGGCAAGTCGCCAGTGTCGCGCCCAAACACCCGTCGCAATACAGCCGACATGCCAGCGGGTCGCTCCGCTCAAATATCGCAAAACCGTTTTTCCTTGGCGTCTTTTCCTTGTCACCATGCTCTTGTTCTGCTTTAATTCAGCAGTTTTCACAACAGACGCAGATGATTGGAATCGAAAATGGAAGTGACGGCGACCGTCTCGCCGCTGCGATCCGCAAGGGCGATTATCGAGAATTTAGCGCCCTGCTGGACCAAGGGGTAGACGTCAATTGTAAGGAGGCCCACACCGGGATGACACCCCTCATGACTGCGGTTCATCCACAACACAAAGGGTCGAACAGCCCGTCGGCTCACAAACATGGTTCGAAAGATGACAGCCAGGCAGACTTTGCTCTCCGGTTAAAATTTGTGCGGGCATTGCTCGACAATTCCGCTGACATCAATCTGCAAGATTCGAACGGGATGACCCCGCTTATGCACGCCGTGCATGTTCATCCGCTTATGATTCGAGAATTACTGACACATCAACCGAAAGTGGACGTTCAAGACAACGACGGGGACACCGCCCTCATGCTCGCGGCGAAAATGGACCGCCCGGACCACGCTCGGATTCTAGCCGATGCCGGTGCGGACACGACCTTGAAGAATACAGCAGGGTTTGACGTCTTCTCACTTGCTCGGACGCGTGCCGTACAAGATGTGCTCAAACCCCTTGAGGAAGCCCACATAGAAGCCCAGCAGGAACGACTCGCAGCCGAAGCAAAGGCCAAAGCCGACGCAGAGGCCAAAGCGATCGAAGAGTCTCGCTTAAAGACCGAACAGAAACGACTCGCCGCCGAAGCAAAGGCCAAAGCCGACGCGGAAGCAAAAGCTATCGAAAAGTCTCGCTTAAAGGCCGAACAAGAACGACTCGCCGCCGAAGCCAAAGCCGGTGCTGCTGATCGCGAAGAGAGCCGCGTCGAACGTTTAACCAGACAAGCCGAGCACCTCAAAGAAGGCGAACAATACGACTTACTGCTCCTCCACGAAAAAGGTGTTGTTCGAGTAAAAGGCAGCGGACAGTCGATCACGATGATTTACGCCGACATCGAGAATTTGATTCGCAAAGAGCTTCGGGTCCTCGTTAAGCCGGGCACCTACTTCGTTTCTTCGGGTAACTATCAAAATATGGCTACGACGACAGAATACACATTCACGCTCTATCCGTGTCGTACTGAACATCTTAGAATTAGTGCGGTATGTATCAATGCGACCCGTCCGATCCCCGACGAACACGCCCGGTTTTCCGGCGTCGCACGTGTTTCAGACAACGTGGCGAGATTTCTTGAGGCAAGCAAGGATCAGGACCCAATGGTGATTCAGGCCGGCGTGTGGACTCTGACCGACAACTATTCAAGGTATGATGTCATCAATCACCTATTTGCCACGGATAGCAAAGGGAAAATCTCGCACCCTGTTACACACAAACATTGCAGAACGGCGAAGAAGATCTTGGATAGCCTTGGGATACCTAACCGGCTCGGCTGGTTGAGTTAAGGGATTAAACTTGACTCTCAAGGAACCAGCCTTCCCAACCCAAATTTCAGTTTCGTCAACAACCCGGCAATCCATTTTGAAAAACTGCCCGCGCTCAACCCTGCTTGGAAACCGCCACGTAGAAAGCTGAGCCACCGCCGACTCGCGGCGTGAACCGCGACAGCGGAACGCAAAGCGCCAACGGCGGTTGGCTCCGGCGACTTGTTAGGCGGCATCATGTCACTTCTCTCCTCTTAAAACTCTACCGACAATCCAGCCGATAACTCCGAAGGCTAGACTAAACACAATATCCTTCGGTGTAGCATGGAATCCGTAACTGTCCTGAGCGTAACGAATAAAAAATACACCTCCGATGCAGAATAGCCACAACAGAACAGCCCCCGGCCCAATGCCGATAAACCGTCTTGCGCCGCGCCGACCGATGTAAAGTCCAATGAAAAGATTCATGGCACAGATATAGGCGATACAAGCGATGATGACAGGTGACATGCTTCTACGGGTGTAAATGGACTGGAGCGAAGAGCAGACCGAACGCGCCGGATATGATGACAAGAATCAACAAAACGGTCGCGATGCGCTGCGCCCGTCGGTCATGCTCCTCAGTCCATACCGGACCAATGCCGCTCATCCCCATGAAAACGCCTGCCGTGCCGAGTGCCATCTGCGCGATGATGGGAGACCCGATAAAGAATCCGATAACAGCACCAATACCAAGCCCAACGCCAGACCCGCTGGCAATCTGGTCGCCCAAAAATGCGCCGTAAATCGAGCCGGCGATTGCCGCAAGAACGAAGATTCGACTGCTTGGCTTCATTTGCATGGTTGTTTTGGATGTGCGCAGCCGCCTAACGTAGAAAGCTGAGCCACCGCCGACTCGCGGCGGGAACCGCGACAACGGAACGGCAAGCGACAACGGCGGTTGCCTCCGGCGACTTGTTAGGCAGCATTTCGATGTCACAATATACCGTGCTTGTAATCGTCATAATTTATCCATGCGAACCATATCAAAAATGTAGTGCCTAGTATCACAATAATCCAGATAAGTATGATCTTTGCTTTGTCCTCGGTGGTTCGGTCTCTAAACGGAGTCTTGGTGCGATCCTCTTTGAAGTGCCGAACTACTGCTCCGATAATCCAGCCAAGAATATATCCAAGGAGGCCACCCAATGCGGCAAGCTTTCCAGTCGAAACACCGGCTGAAATAGCACCCCCTCTATAGCCAACTTGACAAACAATGGCAATAATAGCTCCAATTCCTGCGCATATCCAAGATATAGTTTTGGAGAACGCTTCGTAATCGAATGGTTTCTTCGGTGTTGGTGTATTTTGTTCTGTGTTCATGGTAGCGTGGTTTTGTTTGCTGTCTAACAATTAATATACAACAGATTGTTCGTATATTATATTGGCCAAATGAATACGAATGAAGCGGTGCGGCGGCTTACGGAAATTGTTCGACGCCAACATCTTGCGCTCGCGACAGAGCGCACTTACTGTGCCTGGCTCAGGCGATATTGCGACTTCCTCAAAGGGTTCGTACATCATTTGTCCCGAAGATGACGCCGCCAGCACCCAAAATCAAGCCTTTAATGCGATTATTTCCAAAATCCGGGCATACCGCAGCAGAGGCGTCTTGGACTGTCCATCCGGCAATTTGATCCGGGCAGAGTTCATCTTCAAGCCATCGGAGGTGCCGCCCGCGCTTCGCGCGGGCAGCACCCCCGAATTGGTTGACGAACCCACCGCCGCCGAGTGTTCGACTAGGCAGTGACAAGCGTATCCGAAACCCGGCTCAGATTTGCCGGGTCCCAGATTGAATTCGACAACATCACCTCATCTACCGAGTGCGAAAACTTTTTGATCTCATAAAGATTCGCTCCTACATTAGTTAAGTTGAGGCACTTGAGGGTGTATTCGAGACCTTGTTTTCTCGAATCGTATTTCCTCACGCGAGCCATGCCGCCACCGAGTTTTTCCCATTGCGCCTTGATACTCATACATGTGGCGACCTGGACGGCATACGGCGGCAAACCCGCGATCAGAAAATGAAAGTGCAGTCGTCCGCCAATTTCCCCCGGCTCCTGGCGCAAAGCCCATACGCACTTGCGAAATGGGATTTTGAACCAGCGGCACAGGCGGCGGACGAGCGCAAAAAACATCGTTACCCGGACGCGTTCCGGGAGCCTGGCACTCTTGAAGGTCAGAGTGCCGAAAAACCCCCACTGCACGCGTTGCAGCGTGTATATTAAACCACACCCCACAGGGGAAGCCAGAATAGCCTCCTCCGCACAGGTGTATCGTAAAGCCGAGCCCATAGAATCAGCCCACCTTCCCAATGACCCCCGTCATACGAATCCGCCCGGCAAAGTTTTCCGTCATATCACGCACCAACAATTCCACGGGCTTATCAACCAGAGTCGCCCCATACTTCCCCACCTCATCAGCCGTCATTTCGTAATCGAACGTGTTACGAAGCGGCGGACGCGATTGATCCTGACACACCAGCAGGTTGAGTGTTTTGGACCCCTTTTTCGTGTCGAATGTTTCCGACACCTTGTCTATAACCATCGCTTTGATTTGCATTTTGTTTTAACCTTTCATTTTCTGCCGAGTTTGTTAATTCCCCGTGACGGGCAGAACGCCGCGAGAAAATTCATTTTCATTAGCGTTTCGCGACTCAGAATCGGCTGCCGATTCTTCGCCCCACCGCGAAACGGAGGGAAGAACCCACCTCCTTGGCTTACGTTTCTTTTCGGGTTTCCCCAGGTAGGCTTCATACCGTCCACTCCGCATTAGGGGTTGTCGCCTTGAGGAACCGTTCGATTTCCTTAACGGCGTAAAGGGGGCGCCGTGTTGCGCGGCAGGGGCGAAGGAGGCCGCGTTTGGTCAGACGGTCAATAGTGGCCGGGCTTTGGC
>Ga0326728_10018063_pt1 | contig 13991 bp, 10 predicted proteins | sample MB3enrmetagenome_FD_207602 | JGI IMG/M metagenome (GOLD analysis project Ga0326728, IMG submission 207602) | Lab enriched peat soil microbial communities from McLean, Ithaca, NY, United States - MB31MN | ecosystem: Environmental > Terrestrial > Soil > Wetlands > Peat | place: USA: New York... | reverse complement strand
GTCGGTGCTGGCTCAGCGCGTGATGATGCAGTGGTGGGTGAAGCCGGGCATCACGGAGCGCGCCATCGCCGGAGCCATGACCGCCGTCTGGATGGAGAACGGCTGTGAGCGGGCCAGCTATTCGCCCATCGTGGGCTCGGGGATCAACTCGACTATCCTGCACTATTCGGCCAACGACCGCACCATGGAGGACGGCGATATTCTTCTGGTCGACGCGGCCTGCGAGTACTCGATGTATGCCGCGGACATCACGCGCACCCTGCCGGTGAACGGCCATTACACTCCCCGGCAGCGTGAGATTTACAACGTTGTTCTGGGCGCGCAGCAGGCGGCCATCAACGCTTTTGTAGCCGGCAAATCGACGATCAACGACCGCGACCGCCAGGACCCGAATTCGCTCGACACGGTGGCCTACAACTACATCAACACCCACGGCAAGGACCTGCACGGCCAGCCACTGGGCCAATACTGGCTGCACGGGCTGGGCCACCTGATGGGCATCGACGTGCACGATCCGGCCATCTACCCTGTGGTTCTTAAGCCGGGAATGGTCTTTACCATAGAGCCGGGCATTTACATCCCCGAGGAGAAGCTGGGCGTGCGCATTGAGTGCGACTTTCTGGTGGGCACTGACGGAAAGCTGATCGATCTCGATGCCGGGCTGCCGCACACCCCGGATGAGATTGAAGCGGCGATGCGAGCGAAATAAGGGACAGTATGGACCCGCGCGAGCCCATAGATCGGGGTCAGCTCGATGCGCTCAGCCGCACCTTCAGCGAACAATTGATGGCCTGCCTTGACGAGTGCGCGCGCGGGCGCCGGGGACTGTTCTCAGAGTACGTCAGCGAGGACAGCGAGGAAGGCAGCTGGCCCGAGGCGGCGCGGCTGCGCGAGCTGGCGGTTGCGCTGCAAGGTGTTCTTGCCCAGTACGACGAGCGCAATGCGCTCTGCGACGAGTTCCTTGACCTGTGCACCATTCACGGCGAAAGCCATCCCGGAGAGCGCAAACTGGCGCGGGCGTTCTTAGAGCGGGTTGAGCGCGGCGAGGTGGGCACGCCAACGGAAGAAGAGCGAAAGCCGTGGTGAATGCGTGTGCTCACGCCCCACCCTTCCGCAATCGGGCCACGAAAGGGTAAAGGCGCAAAGTGATGCAAGTGCGACGAACTTACCAGCGCACGCCGACCGTTACAGGGATAATCTTGGTGTCGGCGTTCACCGTCGTAATGAGGCCGGAGCCGTTCGGACTGAGGCCGCTGACTGCCGGACTCAGCACGTCGAGGTAGCGCGCTTCAACGAAGAGCTTTGTCTTGCCGTCGCCATACATTCCGCCCAAGCGGTGCTGAAAGCCCGCGCCGATGTTAAAGCCACCCTGATTTGAAGAGAAGTGGGCCACGACTACGTTTGTCTCGTAGACCTCGCAGAAGTAGTAGCACTCTTCTTCCTCTTCAGGATCGGTGAAGCTGCTGACCTTGCGGTAGAAGCCGCCGCCACCGGTTATGTACACGTCATTCGTGGCTTTGGGCATCAGATCGACGACCGGGTCCAGGGTAAACGACCAAACGTGTGCATGGCCGCCCTGTGCATCGGCCTCGGAGATCAGATAGCCGGGCAGTTTCGCGTCAAGGAACTGATACTCAATCAGCGCCGCGAAACGTTTGGAGAAGTTCAAGCCGGCGCCCACCGTGAATTGCGCGCCGTAGGTGATGGACGTGCTTTGCGGAGCATTGAATCCGCCGCCAGCCTCGAAAGCCCAGTTGTGGAGCAGCGCGTGCTTTCCGCCGCCTCCGTATCCTCCGCCGTTTCCGTATTGGCCTGACCCGCCGCCGGACGCGGAGGCACCGGGAGCAGGGTTATCGGGCAACGCAAACTCCGCAAGCTGCAAACCCGATGTGCTCCATCCCGCCTGGCTGGAAGAATAGTTGGCAGCACTGGACTGATCCTGGGCGAGCGCGGACTGAGCGATCGCAACGCCGGCCGCAAGCAGAACCGCAACCCAAATCCAATTGGCGCGCCGAATCTGTGGCATGCAAAGCGTGACTGACATCACATTAACCTCAGGCATTGAATTTTGTGGAACTTCCGGGAAAGAAACGCCTTTCACTGAGGTTAGACACCGAAAGCCGTTAGAGGTTGCCTGTGCGGGACAACTGATTCCCTTTGGATGAGACGGGCGGTGTCCCAAGGACCGAACTCACGGGCAGCGGAAAAAGGGAGTCCTGACTCGTCCGCGCCGCCCACAGTGCCACTTTTCGGCCCTTCAGCAAAAGCAAAGGCCGAAGAATTTGCTCCCGCCCCTTTTCCGACCTGCGGCTCGCTCAGCCTTGGATATCGAACTGCTCCGGGTGAAGAGTCGGGTCGCTCTTGACTAGCACGTTCTTGCCGGTCAGCTCCTCGAAGTCGGTCAGCCAGCGGTTGCCGTTCGACTTGAGGACCTTCACTGTCTCAGGATTCACGCGCAGCATCACATCGGAGTTTTCAAAGTGTTTCCGCATCTTGCGCATCTCGATGTAGATCTCGTTGCACACCGTGGCCGGGCTCTTCACCATGCCGGTAGCCTGGCAGGTGGGGCAGGGCACGCTGAGGGTCCGCTCCAGCGACTGCTTCACACGCTTGCGCGTGATGGCCACCAATCCGAAGTCGTTGAACTGCAGGACCTTGGTGGGCGCACGATCGTTTTTCAGCGCCTCTTCGAGCGCCGCCATCACCTTGAAGCGATTCTTGCGCTCGTCCATGTCGATAAAGTCGATCACGATAATACCGCCCAGGTCGCGCAACCGAATCTGGCGCACAATCTCCGGCACGGCGTCGAGGTTGGTCTTCAGAATCGTGTCCTCAAGCCGCGCCGATTTGCCGACATACTTTCCGGTGTTGATGTCGATTGCCACCAGCGCTTCCGTCTGGTTGATCACGATCGACCCGCCACTCTTGAGCCACACCTTCGATCGCAGCGCCTTCGAAATCTCCTCTTGAATGCCAAAGTGCTCGAAGAGCGGAGTCTCCTTGGTGTAAAGCTTGACGCGGCGCACAAGAGACGGCGAGAAGCGGTTGAGGAAACGGACGATGCGCTCGTAGTCCTCCTGGCTATCGACCCAGATGGAGGAGAAGTTCGCGCTCACCTGGTCGCGAAGAATGCGCTCGATGAGCGACAGGTCGTGGTAGATGAGAGCCGGCGACTTGGAGGATTCCGAGCGCTGCTTGATCTCATTCCAGAGATTCATCAGGAAGCGCAGATCGGCGCGAAGCTCTTCTTCCGACGCGCCCTCGGCCGCAGTGCGCACGATGAAGCCGCCGGGCGCTTCGCCGCGCTCATGTGTGAGAATCCGCTTGAGGCGATGGCGCTCCTCATCGGAGGCGATCTTGCGGCTGACGCCGACGTGCGTCACGGTCGGCATGAACACCAGGAACCGGCCGGGAAGCGCAATGTGGCTGGTGATGCGCGCGCCCTTCTTGGCGATCGGCTCCTTGGCGATCTGCACCAGAATCTCCTGGCCGGACTTCAAGAGATCAGAGATGATGGGCAGGTCTGATGTCTGAGCCGAGCGGCGCGACGGTCCGCGTCGATTGCCCTGCACCCCGCGGCCACGTTGTCCGCGACCCCCCCGATCGCGGCGCTCGCGGCTAGGCGCGGGCTGCGCACCCGTCGAGGGCTCCTCTTCCTCCTCTGCGGTCTCGAACTCTTCCTCTTCGCCATTCTTTTCGTCCAGGTTCATCTGGATACGGTGATCGAGATGAGCCTCCTGAAACATCTCGCCCAGTTCGCCCGTGCGCAGATGGCTGGGAAGCGTCTCCTCTTCGTAGTCGTCGAGATCGTGCACCTCGGGCTTGTGCCGGCGATGCTGCGGCGCGGCTTCAAGCTCCTCGCCTTCGATCAGTTCTTCCTCGACGACGCCATCGCCGGGAGCATAGGTCGAAACCGGGGAGGCCGATTTCGCGCTGGCGGCCGCCTCGCCATCCTTTTTCTTTTTGCCGCCGAAGCCAAAGAGCCGGAAGCCCGTAGGTCCGGACGGATCGATGCGGTGGGATGCGGACGCATCCGATTCCTCCTCCGGCGCCGAAGAGTATTCGGCCGAGGTTGCGGGCTCGGTTCCGGCAATTTTCGAGTCATCCGGCGCGGAGGGATTTGACTCCTCGGAATCGGTATCGGTCACGATGGCGCCTTCGGCGGTCTCCATAGCAGCCGGCTCTTCGTCCGTGAGCAGTTCCACCGCGTCCGGGGCGAGTTCATCTTCCTCAAATTCGATCGCAGCCTCATGCGGTGCTGCCGTCTCTCTCTCGTGAAGGGACGACGGCGCGGCCTCGCCGGTCTCCTCGAAGAACTCTTCTTCCTCGATTGCGTCCGGGCCCGCACTGGCCAGGGGAACCTCCGCTTCCTGGGGGCCTGCTTTGACGGGCGGCTCGGACTGGCGGCGATGCAGCGAAAGCGATTCGCCGGGCAAAAGGCCGCTGCCGTCCCACCGCAGCGGCGCCTCAACCAGCGTCGACGGCTTTGATGTGTAGCCCGGGCGCGACGGAACGGCCGGCTCCGCCGTGGTTCTTGCGGTTCCAGCGGCGGGCGCGCCACCATACTTCGAAAGTGATTCGCCTGGCAGCACAATAGCCGCTGGAGCATGATGGCTGCGCGGCACGTGTGGCGCAATGGGAACCTCGGACGCATGAATCGCCGGCGCAAACTCGGTTTTGGCGGCCGATTCCGCCTCAGTCTCCGCAACCGCACCGGATTCTGGTGGAGCTTCAACTGGGACGTCCGGGCCTCGACCGCCACGGCGGCGGCGCCGGCCACGCCAGCGGCGTGCGCCCGGCTCTGCGGATTCCAAAGCTCCTTCTGCCTGCCCCGAGACAGCCGGGAATTCACGAGCAGATGAAGCGGAGGTTTCCTCTACCGCTCCTTCCGCTGGGGGGAATTCCTGGCGTACTTCGTGCCTGGGTTCTGCCTTCTGGCCGTGACGCGGGCCGCGTTCCTCCTGGCGGCCTCCTTTCCATCCTGTCGACGAAGGGGACGCCGGGGTACCCTTCAGGGTCGGGGCATCGCCGGGGGCCCCGGCTGTGTTGCGATCGACCCCGTGCGGATGCCGGACCTCGCGAGGAGCCTGGCCGGCTCCGCTCGCCGCCGCTCTTTCCAACTCGTCGGTCTCTTCCTGATCTTCGAGCTCGATGAAGTCGGTTACGTAGAGGAACGCATCGCGCTCCAGGCCCAGGTCGACAAATGCCGACTGCATGCCGGGTAAGACGCGCGTGACGCGGCCGTTGTAAATGGAACCCGCGAGAGTGTACTCGTTTTCGCGTTCGTAGTAGATTTCCGCGAGTTGATCGTCTTCTAAAATCGCAAGCCGCGTCTCATGCGGCGTGCTGGAAATGCAAATTTCTTTTGCCATCGTACCTTTCCGTCCGGCAGCTCAGAGCTGCCGGTACACGCGGCAAGGTCGGATAGAAACGCGCACGGTCGGCAAAGGAAGGTATGGGCGGATAACCAGGAGGGCGCTCGAGTTTGGGCCTCAATGTGGAGGCTTTCCCCAAGGGCGGCGAACCCATGCGGACGTCGAAGAAAACGAGCCGAACGGGCTGCTGTTTGCGGTGATCCGATGGCAGAGAGTTTGTGGCCGCCAATGCCGGCAAAATGGAAATAGCCGGCGGGGCCGTTCGACCAGCGGCAATTGCAGGGAAGTTCCGCGCCGGGGAACCGGGGAATCTGTCTCCCGAACTGCCCACGCGCTCCTTGCAATGTGCGAGCCGCAAATGGTCTTCCCGTCTCTGCGTACTCATAAACCCAATCCTGCCGGGCGCGATCCATCGGGACCATGCCGGCGAAATGCTTGAAAATTCTTCTCTTGCGGTTTCTCGCGATCCCCCGATCGCTTGAGACCCTCGCAAGAGCCAAACTTGTTGGACGACACCTCAACCGGATGGATCGAGATGCGTCAGTTGACGAACCGGCGCATGCGGACATTCATTGCCACGCCCAGCGCCAGGAACGTAAACAGCACCGAAGATCCGCCGTAACTCATTAAAGGTAAAGGGATTCCGGTGACGGGCATCAACCCGATGACCATGCCCACGTTGACCGCGATCTGAAAGGTCAACACAGCCACGATTCCCATGATAATGAGAGAACCGGGCAGGTCGGCGGCTGTTTGAGCGTTTTGAATCAAACGCATCAATATTAGAAAGTATAGCAGCAGGATAAAAAACGCGCCCACGAAGCCGTGCTCCTCGCTGAACGCGGCAAAGATAAAGTCCGTATACGGAATGGGCAGGAAGTAGCCCTGTGTTTGGGTCCCCTTTTCCAGGCCTTTGCCCCAAATGCCGCCTGATCCGACCGCAATCTCCGACTGCAACACCTGGTAGCCCGAGCCCCGGGGATCGTTTTGAGGGTTGACGAAGGCCGTGAGCCGGGCCTTCTGGTACGGCTTTAGAAATCTGCCGCTGGACCAGACTCCGCCGACAAGAACCGCCCCTACTGCGAGCAGGATCAGGCTTTGGCGGAGGTTGATCCCGCCCAAAAACAAGCCCGCGACCAGAATCGGCGTGTAGGTCAGTGTGGTTCCAAGATCGGGCTGCTTCAACACCAGCAGCATCGGGATTCCTACCAGCGTGAAGGCCTTGAAGATCTCCTTCCACGTCACGCTGCGCCCGCCCAGGTTGGCAAAGTAGCGCGCCACCGCAAGAATCAGAACCAGCTTGACGTACTCGGAAGGCTGCACCAGCATGGGCCCGAGCTTGATCCATCGCCGTCCACCCAAAGCTTTGTGGCCAAGGGGCGACAAGACCGCAGCCAGAGCCAGAAGACCAATCCCGTAAGCCCAGGGAGCCCAGTCGATCACGCGATGGTAGTCGATCTTGGCGAAGACGAACATGGCTGCCACACCGGCGGTCACCCAGAAGATTTGCCTGGTTCCGAAGCCGGCAAACTTTGTGTGCAGCGTGGCCGAGTGCACCTCGAGGACCGACAACGCGCAAAGCAGGAGCACAAGGCCCAGCAGAGCCCAATCGAAATCTCGAAAGCTGAGAAAGCGGCGCAAGGGCATGGCAGCTATGGTTCCTTCCGCCGCGCGGGCGGTATTGCGGCCACCTGCGAGGGAGTCGGACCCGGAACCGCCACCGATGCTCCACGGCTGGTCGCGCTTTTCAGTGTCGGCTTCGCCTCGGGAACGTTCGCGGCCACAATGCCGTGGCTATCGACAAAAAAGCGCCCGGCCCGAAGCCGCGTCGCGGCTGGCGCGTCCGAGGACTTGTTGGCGCCGGTTTTCGACTCCGGCACGGACCACACCGCACCGACCTCAACGGGCGCCTCAGCTTTTGCGGGCGGCAGGTTGTGCGCCTCGCGGCGCTTCTTATCTACGAAAGCCGTGACCACCTGGGCCGCAATCCGCGCCGGATAATAGCTGAACTCGCCGTTTTCCCAAAGGACAGCCACCACAAGCTCAGGATTGCGGCGCGGCGTGACGCCCACAAACCACACGTTAGGATACGTGGCCTTACCTTTGTTGGTTTTTTCCAGCGCCTCGTGGCTCATCAGCTCTGCGGTCCCGGTTTTCCCGGCAAAGTCGATCCCTTCAAGGTGCGCTGAGCCAGCGGTATGAAACAATCCCGGCTCCGTTACCTCGGCCATGCCGTTGGTGATAATGTCCCAGTTCGCCGGATCGATGGGAACATAGGTGTCGCCCGAACCCGGAAAGCTATCCAGCAGCGCCTTGCGAAAATCGGCGGGAAGCTGGTCGGGAAAGACCACGTGCGGCCGCACCAGATGCCCGCCCGAGGCAATGCCGCCGATGATGCGCGCCAGTTGCATCGGTGTTGCTTCGATCGCGCCCTGCCCGATAGCCACGTCGAGCGTCTCGTCGGGATACCAGCGGTGATGGAAGTTCTTGATCAGCCAATCCGGTGAGGGCATCAGCCCTGCCTGTTCTCCCGGCAGGTCAATCCCCGTCTTCTGCCCATAACCGAACTCCGTTGCGTACTTCACGATGCGGTCGATGCCCAGCTTGTCTCCCAGCATGTAAAAGAACGTGTCGCAGGAGTAGGGAATCGCATCGTAAATATCCACCGGGCCGTGGTGTTCGTCGCAGTGATGGTAGTAGCCGTACGGGCCCCATCCGCCGGTGCAGACAATATGCATGTTCTGTGCAATGCCTTCCTGAAGGCCCGCCACGGACATCAGGATCTTGAAGGTCGAGCCGGGCGCGAGCTGCGCCTGAATGGCCTTGTTCATCAGCGGGTGGTCAGGGTCAGTGACGAGCTTGTTCCAGTCGGCGCGATCGATCTTTACAGCGAACTCATTGGGGTCGAAGCTGGGCCGCGAAACCATCGCCAGAATGTCGCCGTTGCGCGGGTCCATGGCAACAATGGCGCCGTTGCGGTCGCCCATGGCGAGTTCGGCGGCGCGTTGCAGGTCGTTGTCGATGGTGAGCCTGAGATCCTGGCCGGGTATTGCATGCTGGATGCCGAAATAACCCACTTCTCGCCCACGGCTGTCGACGACCACCTCGCGCGAGCCGTCCTGGCCGCGGAGCAGCGCATCGTAGGTCTCCTCTACGCCTGCTTTGCCCACTACGTCGCCCGGCTCGTAGTATGCGAAGCGCGGGTTGTTCAGATCTTCCTCGCTCACTTCGCCCACGTAGCCGATCAGATGAGCGGCAAAGCCGTCGCGCGGGTACAGCCTGCGCTCTTCGTCGATGGTTTCGAGCTCCGGCAGCTCATTGCGGTGCGCGGCGATGAAGGCTTGCTCGTCGGCGGTCACGTCCTCCTTGATCGGAATCGGCTGATAGCCAGGCTCGGAGCGGTAACGGTGCAACGTGGCGCGCAGCTGATCCAGATCAAGATCCAGGCCGCGCGCGATCAACGGCAGATCCTCGTCCACATTGCGGCTCTGCTCGCGCACCAGGAAACACGAAACCGACGGGTAGTTGTCGACCACAAGGCGGTTCTCGCGGTCGAAGAGCTTGCCGCGCGGCGCCAGGATCGGCTCTTTGCGGATGCGGTTCTGCTCGGCCAGCACGCGGTAGTTCTCAACGTTCAACACTTGCAGGCGCCACAGGCCCGCGGCCAGGGCCAGCATCAACAGAAGGATGCCATATTGGACCACCGTCAGCTTGACTGTGGAGAGCTTTTCGCCGCGTGTGCCGCCTGAAACCATCATCCTGCGCTTGCTTCTAGGATACAGCCACTTTCCTTTTCTTACCGGCTTCTCGTCTCATGGGTTCGTGCCCATCGCCTGCCCACATTGGGTCCGCTTACCAGCCCCAGACGCCTCAGTCGCGCAGCCCCTACGTCCCTCAATCCTTGATTTTCAGACGGTCGAGCAACGGAAACAGCGCCAGGGCGATCAGCGAATTCCCCATGGCGCGAAGAAGCTCAGTCAGCGTGTTCCAATCGACCTCGAGACCCAGCAGGAAGCGGGTAACGAAGAGATAAATGGCGCTGGAGAGCAGGGAGAGCGCGAAAGTGAGCAACACGCGGATGGTGTGATTATCGACGTCGATGCGAATGCCCACAGACCCCGCCAGAAAGCCCGCGGTCGTCTTGGCGATGCCATTGATGCCGATGGCGTGATGAGAGAGCGCATCCTCAAACAGGCCCATGGCCGCTCCCATCACGGTGCCCTGCATGGGGTTGCGGCGGCCGAGGGCAAAGTAGACCGTGACCACAAGAGGCAAATCGAACCAGTCGTAGCGGCCGACGACGCGTGGCAGCCATGCTTGCAGCACGAGCGAAACAAGCGGAACCAGCGTGTAGACCAGCAGTGGATAGCGGTGGATCTCCATATCGCGCCGGGAGTCGGCGCCGAACACGGACATGGCTATGGATTCCTCCGCGGCGCTGTTTGCGGCTTGGAATGCGATGCAGGCGGAGCCGTGCCGCCGTGGTCCGCGGGAGTCGACGGGACGGAGGAATCTGCTGGCTTGGACCTCGGCGTGGAGTTCGCGCCGGGCTCAGCGCCGGGTGCATCGGCAGCGCTGGGTGAGAACTCATCAGGGCGCAGCGGTTGCGGCGGCCGCGCTGCGGGATTCGGGTTGCTGTTGTCGTGCAAGGGCTGCTGATCGGGAGGAGCATTGGGGTCGATCAGTCCGGGGAGCTTCTCCGCCATGATCTCCGAAGCCTTCACCTGGTCCTTGATGGCGGTGGGCACGGCGCTCTCTTCTGTTGCGCTGGCGTCAATGTCCTGCTGCTCCTGGGGCGAGAAACGCGGCTCGGTCGAAGTAATCACCAGCACCTCGTCGAGGCGGTCAAGATGCGCGGCCGGTGTGAGGATGATGTCGACGAGACCGTCGCGTTCGGGATCGCGCTCCACTTTCTCGACCACCCCGACGGGCAGCCCGCGCGGAAAGATGAGGTCGCCGCCTGCGGTCTGTACGTGCTCGCCAGCCTGAATGCGCTGATCGGCAGTCACGCCCACGACTTCCAGTCGGCCCAAAACGTCGCCGCGAAGGACCCCGCGAATGCGCGTCGTCTCCAGAATCACGCCCGCGCCGCTGGAGGGATCGTTGACTGCCAGCACCTGCGCGGTGTGGGGAAAGACATCGCGCACCTTGCCCACGATACCGTCCGCCGTAATCACCGCCAGATCCGGCTTCAGGCCATCGCGCGCGCCCTTATCGATATAGAAGACATGCGAGCGGTCGCTGCCGCTGGAGCCGTAGACCTGTGCGGCCACGGTGGCATAGATGTACTTTTGCTGGAAGCCAAGCATCGCCTGCAGCCGCTGGCCCTGGCGCGCGTCTTCAAGCAACGCGGCCTCCTCGAGCCGCAGCCGGTCGACGGTTTTCTCCAGGTCCTGGTTCTGCTGGCGGACATGGAACAGGTCAATGTAGTTGGACCACAGGCCCGCGACTCCGGCGTTGCAGGCGTGAATCAGCCGCTCCGGTGGCGAAATCACGGCATTGGCCCACAGGCGGATAAGGCGCACGCCGCTCGGATCTGTGGAATCGAGAGTGCTCATGCCGCCGCTGGTCCGGCGCACCTGCACCGCCAAACCGGCGAGTTGCGCCATCAGGAGGGCCAGCAGCACAACGAGGTTCCGATACCGTGCAATGAACGATTCCATACGAGCCAGTGATCAGTGTTCAGTGGACAGTGGTCAGATACAGGCTTGAACGGTTTTCACTGATCACTGACCACTGTCCACTGACCACTGTCGTTAATCGATCTTGATCTTGCGCAGCAGGCGGAAGTCCGAGAGCATTTTGCCCGTGCCCAGAACCACGCTCGCCAGCGGATCGTCGGCCACAGAGACAGGCAACCCGGTTTCCTCGCGAATGCGCTTGTCAAGATTCTTGAGGAGTGCGCCGCCGCCGGTGAGCACAATGCCGCGATCGCTGATGTCGGCCGAAAGCTCGGGCGGTGTGCGCTCCAGCGCCACGCGAATGGCGTTCATGATCACGGCGATGCACTCGCCCAGCGCCTCGCGAATCTCGCTGTCGTCGATGGCGATGGTCTTGGGCACGCCCTCGATCAGGTTGCGTCCCTTGATCTCCATGGTCAGCGGCTTATCCAGCGGGAAGGCCGATCCGATCTCGATCTTGACCTGCTCGGCGGTGCGTTCGCCGATGAGCAAGTTGTATTTCCGCTTCAGGTAATTGGTGATGGCCTCGTCCATTTGGTTGCCGGCCATGCGTACCGAGCGCGAGTAAACAATCCCCGAGAGCGAAATGACGGCGATGTCGGTTGTTCCGCCGCCGATATCCACCACCATGTTCCCCGAAGGCTCAGTGATGGGCAGTCCCGCGCCGATGGCGGCCACCATGGCCTGCTCCACCAGATACACCTCGCTCGCCTTGGCGCGGTAGGCGGAGTCCTCGACGGCTCGCTTCTCCACCTGCGTGATCTCTGAGGGCACGCCGATCACGATACGCGGATGCACCAGCATCTTGCGGTTGTGCGCCTTCTGGATGAAGTAGTTGAGCATCTTCTCGGTGATCTTGAAGTCGGCAATCACGCCGTCCTTCATCGGCTTGATGGCCACGATGTTGCCTGGCGTCCGCCCCAGCATTTCCTTGGCCTTGTTGCCCACGGCCTCCACTTCACCGGTGTTCTTGTTGATGGCTACAATCGACGGCTCATTGACAACGATGCCCTTGCCGGCCGCGTATACCAGAGTGTTTGCGGTGCCCAGATCGATGGCCAGATCGCTGGAAAACATGCTGAAGAGCGAGCGAATCCCGTGGGACCGCGAGGAACGGGAGTGGTATCCATTCAAAGACATGGAAAAATCGAATCTACCTCAATGCCTATTGTACGGCCAGTTGCCTTTGGCCGTAGTGCCAGACCGGAAACGGTTTAAACGGGCGTACCCTCAAGCGTGCCGGCTTAGTAAACGGGAGTCCGCGACAGTCCGCCGGAGTTTCCCGGCTGGCCGGAAACCAGAAACGGGATTATGCTGTTCTCCGGATTGCGGCAAAGCAGGCGAGGGACCGTAGGTGGCAGGAAATGTTCCTGACCACTGACCACAGATCACTGTCCACAGGTTTTCGAGGCTCTCATGACCTATCCGGCATACCACAACTTGATTGGCGGCCAGTGGCTCCCGGCCGCGAGCGGTAAAACCATCCTCAACCTTAACCCGGCCGACCACTCCGACGTCGTCGGCGCGTTTCCGTCCTCGCACACCGAGGATGTGGCCCAAGCCGTGGCCGCTGCAAAGAACGCCTTCGCCACATGGCGCCTTGTTCCCGCGCCCAAGCGCGCCGAGATTCTTCTCCGTGCCGGCAACAATCTCGTCCAAAACAAGGAAAAATACGCCCGCGAGATGACCCGCGAAATGGGCAAAGTGCTGGCCGAAACGCGCGGCGACGTGCAGGAAGCCATCGACGAGGCGTTCTACGTGGCTGGCGAGGGAAGGCGGCTGTTCGGCGTCACGACCCCATCGGAGCTCCAGAGCAAATTCGCCATGTCCGTGCGCATGCCCGTCGGGGTCGTCGGCCTCATCACGCCCTGGAACTTCCCCATGGCCATCCCGAGCTGGAAGCTCTTTCCCGCGCTTGTCGCGGGGAACACTTGTGTCATCAAGCCCGCCACCGATACCCCGCTCTCCACCTACAACCTCGTCCAGGCGCTCATCGATGCCGGCCTGCCGCCGGGCGTGGTCAACATCGTCTGCGGCACCGGTTCCACAGCCGGCGCGGCGCTCGTCGACCACCCCGATGTGCGCGCCATCAGCTTCACCGGCTCTAGCTCCGTAGGCTCACTGGTCGCGCAGCACGCCGCCGTCACCTTCAAGCAGGTCTCGCTTGAGATGGGCGGCAAAAACGCGCAGATCGTCCTCGACGACGCGAATCTCGATCTCGCGCTCGACGGCGCTCTCTGGGGTACCTTCGGCACTACCGGACAGCGCTGCACGGCCACGAGCCGAATCCTGATGCAGAAGGGAATTGCCAAGGAGTTCACTGCGAAGTTTGTCGATCGAGCCAGGAACCTCAAGGTCGGCAATGGCCTCGACGAGTCGGTCGAAGTCGGCCCGCAGGTGAACGCTGCACAAATCGAAACATCGGAGAAGTATGTCGAGATCGCGCTGCGTGAAGGCGCCAGGCTTCTCTGCGGTGGCCACGCGCTCACCGGCGGCTTCTACGCGCACGGGACCTTCTTCGAGCCCACGGTGTTCGCCGGTGTCACGCCCGGAATGCGCATCGCGCGCGAAGAAGTCTTCGGCCCCGTAGTCGCGCTCATCGAATTCTCCACTTTCGAAGAAGCGGTCGAAATTTCGAACTCCATCGACTACGGTCTTTCGACGGCGCTCTACACCCGGAACGTGAACCGCGCCTTCACTGCCATCCGCGACCTCGAGGCCGGCATCACCTACATCAATGCGCCCACCATCGGCGCCGAGGTGCATCTGCCCTTCGGCGGGGTGAAGCACACGGGCAACGGCCATCGCGAAGGCCTGGGCGCGCTCGACTTCTTCACCACCTGGAAAGCTGTCTACGTCGATTATTCGGATAAGTTGCAAAGGGCGCAGATCGATAATGCGGAGTAACTTCGGTGAGCGTAGTCAATGCAGACGT